>Ga0181517_10000856_pt1 | contig 37641 bp, 24 predicted proteins | sample PEATcosm2014_Bin_31_FD_119748 | JGI IMG/M metagenome (GOLD analysis project Ga0181517, IMG submission 119748) | Peatland microbial communities from MTU Mesocosm Facility, Houghton, MI, USA - PEATcosm2014_Bin01_30_metaG | ecosystem: Environmental > Terrestrial > Soil > Wetlands > Peat | place... | reverse complement strand
CACCATCGGCAGCCCTTCGCTACCGGCGCCGACCTTCTCACCGGTCGCAGGCACCTACACGTCGACGCAAACCGTGACTCTCAGCGATGCGACCAGCGGCACAACGATCTACTACACGACGAATGGCACCACGCCCACCACTTCGTCCAGCGTCTACACCGGCCCGATCACGGTCAGCGTAACCGAGACTCTGGAAGCTATCGCCGTCGAAACAGGCTATACCAACAGCGGAGTCGCAACGGCAGCATATACCATCAACACTGCCACGGTACTGCCTGCACCTACGTTCTCACCCGTAGCAGGCACTTACTCGACATCGCAGACGGTAACCATTAGCGACGCAACCAGCGGCACAACGATCTATTACACAACCAACGGCACCGCGCCAACCACCTCATCCAGTGTCTATAGCGGGCCGATCACGGTAAGCGCTACCGAGACCCTGGAAGCCATTGCCGTCGAGACGGGCTACACCAACAGTCCAGCCGCTACGGCTGCTTACACCATCGATCCGGTTCTTCCCGCGCCTACCTTCTCGCCTGCGCCCGGTACCTACACATCGACGCAGACAGTGACAATCGGCGATGCGACCAATGGCACAACGATCTATTACACAACCAACGGCACCGCGCCCACGACCTCGTCCAGCGTCTACAGTGGACCCATCACTGTGAGTGCAACAGAAACGATTGAAGCCATCGCAGTCGCGACGGGCTACACCAACAGCGGAGTCGCAACGGCAGCATATACCATCGACACTGCCACGGTATTGCCTGCACCTACGTTCTCACCCGTAGCAGGCACTTACTCCACATCGCAGACGGTAACCATCAGCGATGCGACGGCTGGTACCAGCATCTATTACACGACCAACGGCACTGCGCCAACATCCTCGTCGACCCTATATACCGGCCCGATCACGGTTAGCTCTACGGAAACGATTGAAGCCACTGCTGTCGAGTCCGGTTACGCGAACAGCCCCGTGGTGACGTCCATTTATACTCTCTCGCCGGGCTTCAGTATGGCGCTCAGCCCCAATTCGCTGTCGCTCGCAAGCGGACAGTCCGCAAGCACCACAGTCGAAATCATCCCGGTCAGTAAATCCAATGAGACAATATCGTTGGGGTGCACCGGGCTAGCCTCCGGCTTGTCGTGCGCATTTTCTCCTTCGTCCGTTACGACCGATGGAAGCCCGGCCGCCGCAACTCTGACCATCACAGCCAATGCGAGCGTCGCGGTGCGCCGGGACATGCCACTCGTTCCTATTGGCGTCGCGGGCCTGCTTATTTGCGCATTCGGATTCCGTCGTCGTCGCAGATTACATTTATGGATCGTCGTAGCCGGAGCTGCTCTGGGATTAGCGGCGTTGGGCGGCTGCGGTGGAATTCAAGCCCCAACGCATCTTACCCCGGCGGCCTCGACCATCACGGTAACAGCATCCGACGGGACGGTCCAACAGGCAGCCCCGCTGACCGTAACCGTCAATTGAGCACTGGAGAGGGTCTATCGGTCGCTGAACCGTCATCGGTCATCTCTAGAAGCGCTTCATCGCGCGAATTATCGTGCGCTTCTCTCTCCCAGCCGCCGCGCTCAAAAAGAAGCCGATCACTTCGCCACCATTCGGAGGAATGAAGGTAAGGGGACGCAAGGCAATTGTAAGGGGATGTAAACCGGACCCGAAGAGCGCTAAACGATGATGGCCGCGTCTGAAGCCACCGGTTCCTCAGTTCCGCCATCCGGCATCGAAAGAATTGTGTGTGTTGCCATCGAGAGGTGATTCAAACATGGCGCATGAGGTCTTGGAGCCGACCTGCTGTGTGGTGGGCGAAGCATCGGATGATTTCGCCAGATTCCCGGCAAGCCGGAACCTTCACCCTGGGTATTCCGTGAGAGTGACCGCGATTTTTGATGGCACGCGCTACGCAGCCGGCGCGGTTGATGCGAAATGAGCTCCTTACACCGATTCGGAATCGAAGAGAAAAACAGTACCGGATCATCTCACTGCCATCGCGGCTTGACAGAAAACTGACAATTCCCTGTCGAGCCCGGATCACAAGTCGCATTTTGACCATCCGGACGAGAACAATAGATGATTCAATGAGGGTATGACACGCGTGGCGCGGTTCATTCTCGCCCTGATCGTGGGCCTCGCTCTGTTGACGTGGGCAGTGTCAGGCGTGGTTCAAACGACGGTTCACGAGTGGTTTGAGCGTGACCTCAGATCGCGTGCCCAGATCGTGCTCGTCAATGCCGCCCAGCCACTGGCCGATGCCTGGGACAATCCAGGGAATCTTCAAAAACAGTTAGCAACTCTTGCCCGGGACGAACGGGTGATGGGGATTGCGGCCTGCGATGCCGACTTGAGCACTCGATCGAGCACACCGGGATTCCCTTCGGAGTTTAGCTGTTCTGCCGTTGGATCACGAGTCCGTGCCGCCGACGTAACAGCAGGCAAGAGCAGCCAGGAGTTCCATGCATGGAACACGATCGCAACGCTGCCCACTGGCGGCGTTCTTGTGAGCGCGATGCCGATTTCGTCTCAAGGGCAGGATTTGGGTTTCGCAATTCTAGTGAATGACTTGAGTTATATCGACCGCCGCGAGACGGCGGCGCAGACGTTCCTGATTGTGGTCTTTGGTCTTCTTGCAGTTACGGCCTTCGGCATTCCATTGATAGTCGCAAGACGGGCGCGCTCAGACTGGAGTCTCGAAGTTCGCACGCTGCTGCGCGGAGGAGGCAAGCAGAGCCGAGAGTTTCAACCAATCCTCAGAGATATGCGCGAGTTGGTCGGACGCATGGCAAATGAGCGGGAAGACGCTCCCGGACTGTGGACGGGCGAACGGCTGAAACAAGTTCTGAACCGGTATTTGCACGGAGAGAAGATCGTCATCCTGGCGAACCGTGAGCCATATGTCCACCAGCACACGGCTGACGGCGGAATCGAGGTTCGGCATCCGGCGAGCGGCCTCGTTACAGCTTTGGAACCCATCATGCGAGCCTGTTCAGGCGTCTGGGTTGCGCACGGAAGCGGCGATGCCGACCGCGAAACAGTGGATAGCAACGATCATGTTCGAGTACCACCCGATGAGGAGTCGTATCATATCCGTCGTGTCTGGCTCTCAGATGAGGAGCAACAGGGCTACTACTACGGTTTTTCAAACGAAGGTCTATGGCCGCTTTGTCACATCGCACACGCGCGACCAATCTTCCGTGCCAGGGACTGGGAGCAGTACCGTGCCGTCAACCAAAGGTTCGCCGACGCAGTCTGTAGCGAAGTGGATTCGAAAGATCCGATCGTCCTGGTGCAGGATTATCATTTCGCACTGGCTCCTGCGATGATACGCAAGCGTTTGCCCGGCGCGACGGTCATAATGTTCTGGCACATTCCATGGCCGAACGCCGAGCGAATGGGCATTTGTCCTTGGCGCAACGAACTGCTGGAAGGCCTGCTGGGAAGCAGCATTCTCGGTTTTCACACACAGCTACACTGCAACAATTTTCTGGATTCGGTGGACCGGTATTTGGAAACGCGGCGAGATCACGAGCAAAATGCGGTGATGATGCGGGGGCATCGAACGTTGGTCCGTCCGTATCCGATCGCACTTGAATGGCCCGTCCAGTGGGTGACGACAGCGCCCACCATCGAGGAATGCCGAGCGCGGGTCTGGCAAGATTTTGGACTGAAGCCGAACGCTCTGCTTGGCATCGGCGTGGACCGGCTGGACTACACAAAGGGGGTCGAAGAGCGCCTGGAGGCAGTGGAACTTCTACTGGAGCGTCATCCAGAGTTTCGTGGACGATTACACTTCGCGCAACTCGCAGCACCAAGCCGGACCAAGATCGAGCGATATAGGGAGCTCAATGAAACAGTGGAGCGCCTGGCCGAGCGCATCAATCTGCGCTTCGGAACCAAGGACTATCAGCCCATTATCATGCTCCGCTCTCACCACGAACCTCCGGAGGTCTTCCGTTTTTATAGGGCTGCGGATTTTTGTTATGTAAGCAGCCTTCATGATGGCATGAATCTTGTGGCCAAGGAGTTTGTGGCGGCGCGTACAGACTTGAAGGGTGTTCTGGTGCTCAGTGAATTCACCGGGGCCGCGAGGGAGCTGACGGAAGCGCTGATTGTGAATCCCTATGACCTGGAAAGAAGTTGCGCCGCACTCGCCGCCGCGCTAACGATGCCAGAGGAGGAGCAACGAGATCGTATGAGGTCGATGCGCTCTCTTATGGTTCAATTCAACGTCTATCGATGGGCCGGGAAAATGCTGGTGGATGCCGCACGCCTGCGCAATCAGGACCGAGTGGCTGAACGTTTGGCCGAGCGCGTAACCGAGGCCTCCGGCGTCTATCGATGAAGTATCTTCTGTCGAAACACTGTCTTTCGATCGTAACCGCTCTGGCAAAAGAACGGACGCTTTGCGCGTTCGATTATGACGGCACTCTGTCGCCTATCGTCGAACATCCGGATCTGGCGGTCATGCGTGTCCGCACTCGGAATCTGCTTGGCCGCCTGACTGCGCTGTACCCATGCATCATTGTGTCTGGGCGAGCCCGAGAGGATGCTATAGAGAAGCTGAATGGCGTCGATGTGGCCCGCGTGATTGGCAATCACGGCGCAGAGACGGAAGGAGCTATCGAGTCACCCGGTCAGATCGATCAATGGAAGACAGCACTGGAACTCGAGCTCGATCCGGTCCCCGGAGTATGGGTTGAAGACAAGGGGATGTCTTTGGCGGTTCATTATCGCCAATCCGCTCAAAAGAGCGATGCACGCCAGCGGATTCTCGCCGCTACACAGAAGCTGAAGACTGCGCATGTGTTCGGAGGCAAGGAGGTGGTCAACTTGGCAGTGAGCGGAGCTCCCAATAAAGGAGATGCCCTGGCTGCCGAACGAGATCGCCTGGGATGCAACTGGGTCTTGTATGTGGGAGACGACGCGAATGACGAGGACGCATTCGGGGTCAGCGGCAACCTCGTTTCAGTGCGTGTGGGCTGGAAGCTAAGATCCCGTGCGCGCTACTATCTTAAGACCCAGGCGGAGATCGATGAACTTCTTGAGTTACTGGTCCGCGTGCGGGAACAACTTGCTCCTGCATAACACCTAGCCAATGCGAGGCGCAGCGCTCCCTGTGCGTTGCGGAGGGCGATGCTTTGGCTTTTTTTGACGTTTGCCTGTTCCGAATCCCGACCGAGCTTCGTATAATTCCGATCATGAAAACTATTGCGATGGTTATCGTCTTGTTTGCAAGCCTTCTCGTCAATGCGCAGACTCCGGCCCCGAAGAGCGCTCCGGCAAAGACCGGTGGCGCCCACACCGCCGCTGCCGGGGCACACGAGTCTCTGCTCAAACCGGCAACGCTGACGGCCAAGGCGCCCGCGGTCTTCAAGGCAGGGTTCTCCACCACCGCGGGCGACTTTGTCGTCGAAGTGCATCGCGACTGGGCACCGCTCGGAGCTGACCGTTTTTACAACCTGGTGCGCAACGGTTACTTCTCCAATGCGGCATTCTTCCGCGTCGTGCCAGGCTTCGTCGTGCAGTTCGGACTCAGTGCAGACCCTGCCGTCAACAAGGTTTGGGAAAACGCCAAGATCCAGGATGATCCAGTCGTTCAGAGCAACAAGCGCGGAAGCCTGGTCTTTGCCACTGCCGGCCCGAATACCCGCACCACACAGTTATTCATCAACTATGCAGATAACGCACGGCTTGACAGCATGGGCTTCGCCCCCTTTGGCACTGTGGTCGAGGGCATGGATGTGGTCGACAAGATCTTTCCAGGTTACCGCGAATCCCCTCGTCAGGATCTGATCACCGACCAAGGCGACGCTTACCTGAAGGCCAATTTTCCAAAAATCGACCAGATCAAACAAGCTCGGATTATTCCCGCCGGACCACCGGCGTCACATGCCGGAGCGGCCGCCGAACCGGCTGCAAAGCCAGCTCAGAAGTAGACTCAGCAATCCATTCCATCAGCCGACCTATTGTCCGGTGGAATGGATTTGTGGATAACCGCATGTCATCCGAAACGCAGAGAAGTTACTCGGCGCTAAGTCTCCGGCATCTCCGATGCTGCGAATCTACCTGCTTTGGTGGCAGTGAGGCTGCGGCGCGGCCGAGAATAAGTCAGGAACTCATGAAACGCACCAAGGCGCGCGCTCACAATCAATGGAGAGTGTTTTTGAAAGCGCAATGAGCACACCCGATTTCTGGATAAGATTCATCCTCGCTGTTCTCGCCACCTGGAGGGTTACCCACCTGCTGGCTAGCGAGGATGGACCGGGCGACGTCATTGTGAGATTTCGTGCGCTGCTGGGACAAAGCATTCTGGGCAGATTGATGGACTGCTTCAACTGCCTCAGTATCTGGATCTCGGCGCCAGCAGCGCTTTTCGTAACCAGGCAAGCTCTCGATTGGCTTTTCGTCTGGCTGGCCATCTCCGGGGCTGCCTGCCTGCTTGAACGACTCGCCCGAGAGCCTCTCATGATTGAACCGGCTTCACAACCTTCCGAAGGAGACGAATTCCATGTGCTGCGGCCAGAAACGAGCGGAGTTACAGAACAGTTCGACTTTTCCGATGAGACAGCCTCAAAACCTCGCGCCTAGCGCGTCGTCCCTTCCGCCAAGGCCGCGAGTTGCCGGGCGTGCTCCGATCATCCCAACGCGGTTCGTTGCACCGAGCCGGCCCGTCCGTCAATCGCTCCCGATGATGAATCGGCCTGCTCCGGTGAGCATCAGATATTTGGAGAGCACACCGATCCGAGTGCGTGGTCCTGTGACCGGCTTGCAATATGAGTTTTCGCGAGCCCGCTCGGTTCAGATGATTGACGTGAGAGACGCGCCAGCGCTTCTGCAGAGCCGTTTCTTTCGCCGCGTCTGATAAGGCCTGAGCAGCCAAGTTCAAGGGGGCAAGAACCCACGATGAAGAAGAGCGGTTCTCAGGGGATTGGGTCCGTATCTCAACTGTCCGCCTCTCGAATGATCGACGCGAGAATCGAGGAGTTGGGCGACTGGCGCGGAGAGATGCTCGCACGCCTGCGCGCTTTGATCAAAGAGGCCGACCCTGACGTCGTCGAGGAGTGGAAGTGGGAGAACCCCGTGTGGTCCCACGGCGGGCTGATCTGCACTGGCGAGAGTTACAAAAGTGCCGTCAAGATGACATTCGCCAAGGGCGCTTTTTTGGATGACCCGTCAGGACTCTTTAATTCCAGTCTCGAGGGTAGAGTGAGGCGCGCCATCGACTTTCACCAGGGCGACAAGGTGAACGAGAAGGCGCTGATGCTCCTGATTCGCGCGGCCGTGGCATTCAATTCTGCTGTGCCTTCTGGACAAAGGGCCCGCAAGAAATAGAGACCTGCAACAAATAAGAGATCGGGTGTAGAGGAGCGCATGCTGCTCAGACGGGGACGCCTAATTCGGTGACGGATTCGGTGTGGGTGGGGGTTCGTTTGGCGGTGCGGCAGAGGGAGTCGGAGACGGCCCATATTGCGCCGACCATCGCGAGGGAGATGGCGTTGGCCGCCCAGATGAAATGGTCGTGAGGGGCGGTGAGCAGCTTGGGAATCCAGACGAATAACTCGAAGCTGACGATTTCCGCGGTGAGCAGGCGCGAGGCGAGCGGAGCCATGATCCCCGTGAGGATTGCGGCAGCGGCAAGGAAAAAGCCGATGGTTGTCGCATAGCACCAGAAGAGCTGCGAAGGCGGAATCCATTTGGGCACCCAGGCCGCCAAGCCGGGCATGTCGTAAATGTGCACGATGCCGAAGGAGATGGCAGAGAGGCCGTAGAGACGGGCGAAGAGCGACTCGCGGCGCGCGATGGGCGAACCGGCCGGCGACAAGAGCGCGTAAAGGACCGCTCCGGCAACGACGAGCGAAAACTCCTCAAAGAAGTTGCCGGTGGGATCGATGCCGCTCTTGCCTTCGAGAATCCCGGGCACCCACACGAGTGTGAAGACGGAGTAAACGACGGTAAGCGTCAGGGCGCCGACGCGGGCCGTCCGGCGCCAAAGGAGCGCGAGTCCGGCGGCGAGTTCGATGAAGGCGGTGAGATAGGCGAGTGGCGCACGGAAGGGTATGTTCGGCCCAACGTGCTGCCAGGAAGCGGCGAAGTCGCCCGAAGCCAGGCCGAGAATTCCGAGGAAGATGGCGCCGGCGGCGTAGATGTAAATCCCGAGATTGGATAGGAGGCTGCGGTTTTGCATGATCTCTTGACTCCGGTTTCTGGCGGGAAGGGGCTGCGGACACTTCCATAGTAGCCCGATTCCGCCGGAGCAGAAAGATCCAGTCGCGCAGCCCCCCTTCGTCCGTCTTGCCGACCAGCCTCAAAGCCCCACAAGGACCTGATCCATCTTGCCGATGAAGCTCTGCCATCCGTACTTCGCACCTTTGTAGCTGGCGCTGTCTTCCGATGGGAAGCCGGACTGCTCCATGCGCAGAGTTGTGCCGCGCGTTGTCGGCGTCAAGGTCCACAAGACGACGCTCTCCATACCCATCGTTCCCCAGCTATAAGAGAGCCGCGAATGCGGTTCGATCGCTAGAACTTCGCCGTCGATGATGCCATCCCAGTTAGGCACGGGATCTGACCGGAATTGGAACTTCCTACCGACCACAAGTTCGAAGTCATTTTTCATCAGCCACTGCTCGATCAACTGGCCTTCGGTGAGGGCTCGCCAGACCTTTTCAGGTGGATGCGGCATCTCCCGTTCAATGACGAGAGTGCACGTCGGCGCGTGATTCTCCCGTTCTGCAACGGGAGTGCGTGTTGGGGAAGTATTGGTCATTTGTCCATCCTTTGCAGCAGGTTTTCGAGTTGATCAAATCGTTCGCGCCAGAAGGCGCCATAGCGATCGAGCCAATTGACGATCGGCGCCAGAGCGTCGGGCTGCGCGCGATAGTGAGTCTCGCGTCCGTCGCGGCGATGGCGTACCAGCTTTGCCCGCTTCAGCACGGTGAGGTGCTTGGAGACGGCAGGCTGAGAGACGCCCGCATAGCGAGTCAATGCGTGGACGGTCTGCTCGCCCTGCCGTGTCAACTCCTCGAAGATGGCCCTGCGCGTTGGATCGGCGAGGGCCCTGAAAACATCGTCCGCCGGAGCTTGCATGTCGAAACCATAACCAAATGGTTATCGATTGTCAAGTGTATTTTTTTGGGCATCAAAAACGTGACGAGAGCCTGGCGCAAACAAACTCTCGCCTTCATTTGAGTGAACTTTGGAAGTGATCGAAGGAATGGAAGGATTTTGAACTGCGCAGGGATCGAGTGAATCCCGGCCTTGCGACAGTTGCTGCATCGTTGAAGAGAGGCGTAGATCCACGTTTCAAGCACAGCGCTTTGTCATGGCTTTGTTCAACCATGACTCCCATCGCGAATTGCTTATCTGGCGGCGGCGCGTTTGGACAAGACTCTCTTTTCAAAATCGCGAACCGTGTCGAGCCATTCAATTCCAGACGGAGTTTTGCTATTCACGCAATACTGCTCCCAGACGGCCGGCCATGGCATCGATTTCTGCTCTTCGAAGATAGCAAGCCGTGCCGCGCCGTCACCGCTTTTCTCCGCTTCGTGCAGCCTGGTCACGGGCTCAAGCAGAGCGAGCAGCAAAGCCTTTCTCATGTTTCTTGCGCCTATGATCCAGGCCGCGAGGCGATTGATGCTGGCATCGAAGTAATCAAGGCCGATATGAATCTTTTCGATCTTTCCCGAGCGCACGATCTCCTGCGCGATACCGATGGTGGCATCGTCCATGAGAACCACGTGGTCGGAGTCCCAGCGCACCGGGCGCGAAACATGAAGAAGCAACTCGTCGACAAAGCATAACGCCGAAGAGATTTTATCGGCCACGTTTTCAGTGGGATGAAAGTGACCGGCGTCGAGAGTGAGCAGCGTCTTTCGAGTGGCGGCATAGGCGAGATAGAAATCATTCGATCCGACAGTATAACTTTCGCTACCGATGCCGAAGAGCTTGCCTTCCACCGCGACTTTATGATGATCTCCGAGCGGCACTGCGAGGATCTTGTCGAGCGCGGCAGCCAGTCTCTTGCGCGGAGCGGTGCGATCAGCCGGGTTATCCTTTTCGCCGTCCGGAATCCAGATATTCATGACCGCCGGCGTTCCCAGCTCAATGCCGAAGTATTCGCTGATACGGCGGCAGGCTAGGCAGTGATCGATCCAGAACTGGCGGATCTTTTCATCTGGATGGCTGAGTGTAGCCCTGTCGCTCAAGGGATGAGAGAAGCAGGTTGGATTGAAATCGAGACCGAGATCGTTGGCCTTGGCCCACTGGACCCAACGCTCAAAGTGGCGGGGCTCGAGCTTGTCCCATGCTATCGGCTCGGGCGATTCGTAGTACATCGCATGGAGATTCAGACGCTTTTTGCCGGGGATCTGCGCCAGCACAACCTCAAGATCGGCGCGCAGTTCATCGCCGGTGCGTGCGCGGCCCGGATAGTTACCGGTGGTCTGGATGCCGCCGGTCAACTCGCCTTCGGGGTTTTCAAAACCCCGCACATCATCGCCTTGCCAGCAATGGATGGATATGGGAATCTGATCCAGCTTGCGAAGAGCATGTTCAGTATCCACACCCACAGCCGCGAAGCGTTCCCTGGCAAGGTCATAGGCCGTTTGAATCTCATGGGCTGCTTGCTTCATTGCATCATCTCCTGCAAACGGGTTGCGGAATAGTCACGGAATCGACTCCAAACGTGGTCGGGGATTGGATCTCGTGGATAAAAATCAACGATGTCGATGGAGCGCCGGATCAGAGCGCGCGCCTCAGAGATCCCGGCGATGTGCCCAGTTGCGATCATCTGCGCAACAATGTTGCCCAAGGCCGAAGCTTCGATCGGCCCTGCGCTCACCGGAAGCTGACAGGCATCAGCGCAGAGCTGGTTGAGGATACGATTCTGCGAACCGCCGCCCACAATGCGGATTCTGGTGAGGCTTTGCCCGCGCAGCAACTCGAGTTCTTCTTTCACCATCCGATAGCGGAGAGCCAGGCTCTCGAGAGCACAGCGCGCAAACTCCGGAGCCGACGAAGGCTCGGGCTGCCCGGTCTCGCGGCAGTAAGCGCAGATGGCCTCTCTCATTGAAGTGGGATTCAAGAATCGAGCGTCATCAGGGTTGACGATCGATCTCCACGGCTTTGCCACTGCCACGGCGTTGAGGAGCGCGTCGTCGATGGGAATCTCAAACTCCCGGCTGATGCGCTGCAGGAGCCACAATCCCATGATGTTTTTCAGCACGCGGTAGCGGCGCCCGATCCCACCTTCATTGGAGAAATTCATGCTTCCGGCCTGCTCTGAGGCAAAAGAAATCAGACTCTCGATGCCAAGCAACGACCAGGTTCCTGAACTCAAGAAAGCTTCATTCTCGCTTTCGAGAGGCGTGCCCGCAACCGCGGAGGCGGTGTCGTGAGTTGCGGGCGCAACGACCTGAGCGCCGCTGTCGCCGAAGCGCAGAGCACCAAGAACCGTTCCCGCCTCAACTGGCGGCTTCATCCAACTATGAGGGACTCCGGCCGCCGCGAACAACTCCTCGTCCCACTCACCGCGCAGACCGAGAAGCTGCGTCGTGGTGGCATTGGTGTATTCATTGGCCATCACGCCGGAGAGCCTGAAATGGAAATAGTCAGGGATCATGAGCAGATGGCGGGTATCGCGAACCCACTGCTGCTCTTGCGCGGCCATGGCGGCAAGCTGGTAGAGCGTGTTGAAGGGTTGAAACTGGATGCCCGTGCGCCGGTAGATCTCGCCCGCGGAGATCTGCCTGGTCACACGCTCAATCATCCCCTCGGTGCGGCTGTCGCGATAGCAGATCGTCTTGCCAACCCGGTGCAACCGCGCATCGAGCAGGACATAATCCACTCCCCAACTATCTACGCCAACACTGACAATCGGGGCCATTGCAGCGGTTCTTTCGATTCCGCGCCGTATCTCATCTTCGATGGCATCGACGTTCCAGCAAAGAAAACCGCTCTCGGGATCGGCGGAAAAGGCCGTAGAGAAGCGGCTCACCTCGTGCAAGACCAAGCGGCCATGAGTGAGCTGTGCTGCAATGACCCGGCCGCTCGATGCGCCGAGGTCAACCGCTACCCAACAGGGATTCTGCGCCGTCAGGCCTTCAACTGTGTCCAATTGGCCGTTCTTTGCGCCTGCCATCTCGTGTCCCATCAAAAACTCACAACTTTATATCGATCCTACCGCCCGCAATACTGGGATGGACAGAATCAGAGGCTCTCTATCTCTTACACGAGAGCCACAGTCACTAAATGCGATTATAGTCAAGATTCACTCAAAGAAACAGTGTTTGTATTGAAATTATTTCGTTCCCGATCTTTGCGTAACCCGAAGGCCATCTCCGGCCGGGTTGGCAATTCGCTTAGGAAGCGAGGAGATTGCCGTAGCCGACGATCACGGTTGCCCCCACCAGAGTAAGCAGCGTGAGAAGCACGAGTATCCTGGTCCTCAAGCTGGTTCCACGCCACTCCTTCAAAGCAATACCCCACAGCGTGCTGAAGATGATCGTCGTCGACATGAGCAGCGTCCAGCTGGAGAACTTATAGCGGCCCATCTGTGACGCTCCCATCGTGTAGAAAAAGAACTGCATATACCAGATGCTGCCGGCCAGGCAGGAGAAGAAGTAGTTTGCGCCGAGCGACGGGCGCTTTGCCGCAGCCGCGGCTGACGCGCCACCAACTGGCGCAAGATACTCCGCAAAGCTGCGATTGCGATAGTTGAGAATGAGGCACCACACAAGGTTGGTGGTGAACCCTCCGGCCAAGATCACCACCAGAGCCGGCAAACCCTGCCAAAGCACGTGGGTACCCAAAGTCACGGCGGTGGACTCGATAGGAGTGGCCGCGTCGAGGCCAAAGGCAAAGCAGGCACTCATTACACCGGCAAAGACACCCACGCTCAAACCAAGGCGGAGGTTGAACTCGCTGACGCCTGCCTTCTTGACGTCCGAAGTGAGCTCCTTCTCCTTCGAGACGCCGGCGGCGCCCGCCAGGACAATTCCGAGCGCGCAAACAACGACGCCGGCCAGGGTCACGATTCCCGAGCGCTGCGAGAGCATTTGCCCGATCTGGCGGTGGAAGACGGGCGGCACCAATGTGCCGAAGACCGCGCAGTTGCCCAGGCCCACCGCAACTCCCAACGAAACACCCAGGTAGCGTAAAGCGAGGCCAAAGGTGAGTCCGCCGATGCCCCACAGTACGCCAAAGCAATAGGTCCAAATAAGGGCCGGTGCAGGTGCAGCCTGCAATATTGTCAGCAGATGAGGAATGAGCAGCGCGGCCAGGAGCCACGGAGCGACGATCCAACTCATCACCCCATATGTCAGCCAGTAGGTCTCCCAGGACCAGCCGCGCACCTTGCGGAAGGGAACGTAGAAGCTAGCCGAGGCGAGGCCACCTAACCAGCACAAAAACACGCCAAGCAGAGGATTTGCACTCACGGTATCGTCTTTCTTCCCGTGATTCCGACGGGATGGTTTACCCAGGCGTGCAGGCTCTCCAGAGTTAAATCGGAAGTCCTCGAAATATCATTTCGCATATGAACTCATTTTCTATTCGGTATAATGTAGCAAGGCGAAAAAGCTTCTGTCAAAGATCTTCTGCGCGTCTCTGACGAGACGGCACCACCTTTTTGCGGCTTGCAGTTCGCGCGAGTTCCTTGGCAGTGTTTATTCTGTTACTTATACATCAGTTCGCAGAGAGAAAGGGATCAGACGAAACGGTCTCCCATGGCAAAGATCAAACGGCTATACCTGATTCCCATTCTTTCCAAAGCACTCGATGTGCTGGAATTGCTGGAGCAGAGCCCAGTTCCGGTTTCTCTTGAAGACGTCTTTCAAAAGACGCAGGTTTCCAAGACAAGCGTCTTTCGCATTCTGAAGACGTTCGTTCACCGAGGCTACGTCGCGCAGTCGCAGGACGGGCTTTATCGGCTTTTGTCGCGTCCCAAGCGGCTGCGCTTTGGATTCGCCACGCAGAGCGCCGAGATGCCCTTTTCAGTCGCCGTGGCGCAGAGCGTCTCTGCCGCGGCGGCAGCGTCGGGCGTAGAGCTGATCATGCTCGACAACCGCTACGATCCCGATGTGGCAATCCAAAACGCCGAAGAACTGGTGTCAAAGCATGTCGATCTGGTGCTGGAGTTTCAGGTGGAGGAGCACGTAGCTCCTCGCATCGCGCATATCTTCAAGAAGGCCGAGATTCCGCTGATTGCCATCGACGTGCCCCATCCTCATGCCACTTACTTTGGCGTGGACAACTTCGAGGTCGGCTATGAGGCAGGCGTCTTGCTCGCCCAGCATGCCCAGCACAAGTGGAGGAGCAAAGCGGATTGGGTTGTGGGAGTCGGATTTGCCGAAGCGGGAAGCTTTGTTCAGAGCCGCATCACTGGCGCCTTCGACAGTATTCGCGAGGCGCTCCCGAACCTGCCTGCGAATTGCTTTGTCATGCTCGAGGGCCGCGGCATGCGCCAGCCCAGCCAACTGGCGTTTTCGAGCTTTCTCAGCAGACGCCGCAAGGGTGAGCACATCCTGGTCGCCGCCGCCACCGATTCCAGCGCTCTGGGCGTTCTCGATGCGATCCGTCAGGCTGGACGCGAGTCGGATGTTGCCATTGCCGGCCAGGATTGCATCCCCGAAGTGCTGGAAGAGATGCGCAGCGGAAAGAGCGCAATTATCGGCTCTGTATCTCATGAAGCTGAAACCTACGGTCCGCGCCTGATTCAGCTTGGCATCTCCATCATGCGCGGTTACTCGGTACCTCCCTACAACTATGTACGGCAGCGCGTGGTGACGCCGGCTAGTCTGGCCGCGGAAGAGGCGAGCTAGTCATTGCTGGGAACTGGTGGTACGCTCCGGCGTCGGCCCGGCGAGGATTGGAGTGGGTAACCCTTCGATGCTTGGACTGGAGTTGGCCGTGTTGAGAAGATCGAAGACCACGATCGTATTTAATCCCTTCTTCAGCCAGGGGCCGGGGACGTAGAGGGTGTCCTGCGGTCCTACGTTCCAGAAGCGTCCGATGGCGTGACCGTTGATCCACAGCGCACCTTTGCCGAGCTTTCGAATATCCAGAAAGATGTCGCCAACCTTGTCGAGTGTAAAGGTGGCGCGATAAAAGGCTGGGCCGTCGATTCTTGTCTCGGTGAATCTCTTCGGTAAGAGGCCGGTTCCCGGCTCGCCAAGCGGAAGCAGATAGACCTGCCATCCCTTCAACGGAGCGCCGTTCAACGAGACTGAATGAGTGATCCCCTTGTTTTCGCCGCGCATCTCGTGCGTGTGGTTGATGCGCCCATCGTCTGCGACCAGAACGTCAAGACGCGTGCCTTCGGCGATGGCAAGAAGTTTCAGAGCCGAGTGATCCGGCTCTCGACGGTCGAGGGTACCGGCAAGCCCGCCGTTGAGGTAGACGCGCGCAAAATCATGAACCTCATCCATGGCCAGTTCGCCCGCCGGAGCAGCGTGCAGAGTCTTTCTATAGAGTATGTATCCGAATCCCTGGCCAAAGCGCTCCATCGGCATCGGGTCTTCACTTGAAATGGGACCCGGGAGATTTTCCCAGAGCGAAGCGCGTTCCTTCAGCTGCGTCGCAGGGAGCGTGACGACGGGAGGCGCGGCGGGCACTGCGGGGAGTGGCTCTGGATTGAAGGTGGCGAGCGTCTTGCGATAGGCGAAGAATTTTTCCGTCGGATGGCCGGCTTCATCGAGTGGAGCGTCGTAGTCGTAACTGGTCACGTTTGGCTGAAAGCTCTTGCCGCCGGTTGCACCAGCATCGTAACCAAAGCTTGTGCCGCCGTGGAACATATAGATATTCACGCCCACGCCACGTTTGAGAATGTATTCCAGATCCTCGATCTGCGGCGCGGCTGCGCGGGTTTCATGCGGATGACCCCAAAAGTCGAACCATCCCGGCCAGTACTCTGAGACGAAGAGAGGCTGATCGGGGCGCTCCTGCTCCAGCGCATCCATGCCGCGTTGGTGGTTTCCGATGCCGAAGTTGGTTGCGGCGAAGACACCGGGCAGGTCTCCATTAGCGATGTTGCGCCAGTTGTCGGCGGTGATCAAAAAGCTCCTGGTGAAGCCCTCCTTCAAATACAACTGATGGAGTTGCTCCATGTAGGCCTTGTCTGAGCCATAGTTTCCGTACTCGTTCTCGATCTGCGTGATGATGATTGGGCCGCCGTTGCCGTATTGCAGCGGTCCGACCTCAGCCGCGAGCCGATGCACCCAGCGCGCGACTGGCTCCATGAAGAGTGGGTCGCGGGTGCGCAGAGCTCTGGCCGACTCGGGCGTCGCCATGAGCCATGGCGGCAGACCGCCCAGATCCCACTCCGCGCACGCGTAGGGGCCGGAGCGAAGCATCACGTAGAGACCCTCTTGTTGAGCCGCGCGAATGAACGCCGCAAGATCGTTGTTGCCGGCGAAGTCGTAGACGCCGGGCTTCGGCTCGTGCACGTTCCAGAAGACGTAGGTCGCGATCGTGTTCAGTCCCATCGCCCGGGCCATGCGGAGCCGCGCGGGCCAGTACTCGCGCGGGATGCGCGCATAGTGCAGTTCGCCGGAGAGGATCTTGAACGGCTTCCCGTCGAGAAGTATGTTTTTACCCTCGACGGTAAGGCCGGTGCGATTCAGCGCTGAAGGAGACTGGCAGGCTGCGCGGGCAATTCCGACTGTGAACTGGAGGGCGAGTATTGCCAGTAGCCAGGAATGAATTCGATGGTTTGGTTTCATCGCAATCAAAGTTCCTAACGGAGCAGAGCAGAAGCCGCCCACAGCACGGGAGCCTGACCGTGGAAGTCGCCAGTGCGGCGGCGACGGGCAAGATAGTAAGGCAGGTCGTCTTTCTTCCCGGTGCCCTCGCAGACGCTGGTTACATCGCCGTTCTGATCGATGTATCCCACAACGGCAAGCCAGCCTTTGCGTGCCGCAGGCCCATAGGTTGCGGCATCGAGCCATCCCATCTTGACCCCGGAGATCAGGGCGAAGGTGAACATCGCGGAACTGGAGCTCTCGGGCCAGGCCTCGTCGTGATCGATGAGTTGGCGCCACATGCCGTCCTTGCCCTGATAGCGCAGCAGAGACGCCATCATGGTCCGGTAGCCGGCGAGAATGCGCGCCCGCTGCGGGTGATCCTGCGGCAGGTCACGAAGAATCTCCGCCATGCCGGCGGCGAACCAGCCGTCGCCGCGTCCCCAGAAGTAAGGCACGTCTGGCGCATGGTAGAAGAGGCCGTTGGGTTGCTGCAGCTTATCCAGATAGGCGACCATCTCTTTGGCGTCGCGATCGAGATAAGTGCGATCGCCGGTGGCGCGATAGGCCTCCAGTTGCAGAATGGTCAACATATACATGTCGTCGACCCAGAAGCGGGTTTCGGCAGAGAGGCCATCGGGCTGCGGGTTCTCCCACTGGCGATCTGCCCATCGTTTGCCCTCAGCCAGGTACTTCGGGTCCTTGGTCTGGATGGCGATTTCGAGGGGAACGATGCCGAAGATGGAATCGTCGACATGGCGGCGCACAGGGATGCGCGCGGCTTCGGCTCCGCCCGGCATCAGCGGCTCAAACTTGTGAATCAGCTCAGTTCTGAGCGCATCGTCGCGCGTAAGGTTGGCAAAGGTCAAGGCGCCATACCAGGTTGCGACCTCGGAATAGTGGATCGTCGCCGTGTATTGGTGGGGGCTGGTGACAAAGTGTTCGGAAAGAAGCTTGCCAACCTCTTGAGGCGAGGTGCCCTTGGGCCAGTTATTGAAGTAGTCCTGCGCCTGGCCAAACGCCACTCCACACGAACTGACCATTACCGCCGTCAATAGCAACGCGCCGCCAAGTGTCAGCTTCTGCATCATTCCTAGCCTCCAATTCTGTTCCCGATTATCGCTCGTTGGACCGGCCGGTTAGCTGACCTCGAAGGAGCGCACATGGTACTCCAGAACGAATATTATTTACTCCTTGAAATCAACAGAAAGTATAGGAGGTGGCAACTCGCTGCGTCAATTCTGAACATAAAGAAGATAAGACAACAACAGAAACAATGCTGAATTTCTTGCCGCCCGGTTTTTCCGGGCTGGCAGAGCAGGCCGCGGAATCTATCGTCACTTCGCGACCGCGATCTTGCTTGCGAGCAGGCTCCAGACGGGGCAATCATGGCTCCTGCGGAGGCGATGGCTACCTCTAAAATCCGATGACTTCGATCATAAACCATTGCAAAAACTGCGGTTGGATTAACGAACATATTTAACTTGACAAGTGTCTTGGCGTGTACCTATTGTGCGCCTATTATGGGACCAATAGGCAAAACAATTCTTATCCGGAACATTGCTTCGATCGGCATAGCCGCTTCCTTCCTCTGTTCCGCGGCGAAAATCCAGGCCCAAGGATACGCAAAGATTGTCGGGACTGTGACGGATCCCAGTGGGGCCGTTGTGCCCACCGCCACGGTCACGGCAACACAGACCAAGAGCGGTGTCACATCTACAGTCACGACTGGGAGGAGCGGGGACTATGTCTTCAACTCGCTCCTGCCTTCCGACTCTTCGATTTCCGTCTCTGCGGCCGGCTTTCAAAAGCAGCCGCGGCCGTCTTTTGTAAAAGAAATCCGATGCTGCGCCGCCTAGCATGAATGAAGCATTGCTTCCAATTCACTTTGGAGACGGCATGAAAGGGATCCTGTTTTCTCTGCTCGCCGGCGCGATCGCTGCACATGGGCAGAGATTCAATTGCGGCGTTTCCAAACCGGGAGAACTCGAAGTCACGAGAGGCTCTCAGTACGCTCCTTCTTTATGGGGGTTCGACCTGAAGACAGAGGCGGAGACCTCCGCCGCCTCGTGCACGAGTTCGAGTCCTTTCTTTTTTTCGGTCTCGCTTCCAGAAGGCAACTATCGCGTAACGGTGGTTTTGGGCGGCAGAGAAGCGTCGACTACTACGGTTCGTTCCGAGGCGCGCCGGCTCATGCTGGAGAAGGTCAGTGTCAAGGCCAATGGTAAAGTTACCCGGAGCTTCGACGTGAACGTCCGTTTTCCCGAGATCGCAGGCGATGCCGATCGGAGCGTGAAGCTCAAGCCGCGGGAGGTGGGCAGCCTGGATTGGGATCACAAGCTCACGCTGGAGTTCAACGGCGACCACCCGAGCATTCGATCGCTGACGATAAAGGCCATCAAGGAGCCGACGATCTATCTGGCCGGGGACTCGACCGTAGTGGATCAGAGCGTGGAGCCATGGGCCGCCTGGGGTCAGATGCTGCCGCGGTTTTTTCGTCCCGGCATCGTGGTTGCAAATCACGCCGAAAGCGGTGAGACGATCCGCAGCTTCATTCAGGAGGAACGGCTGGCCAAGATCATGTCCATTATCCAGCCAGGGGATTATCTCTTTCTCCAGTTTGGACACAATGACCAGAAGCCGAATGCTGTTTCGTTGGACGACTACGAAGAGTTGCTGACGGAGACCATCGCCAAGGTTCGAGCGAAGGGAGCGACGCCAGTTTTGGTGACCAGCATGAACCGGCGGACCTTCGATGGAGATGGCAAGATCACGAATTCACTCGGCCCGTATCCGGCCGCGGTTCGCGAGGTTGGCGCGGCCAATCACCTCGCACTCATCGACTTGAACACGATGAGCAAGACTCTGTTTGAGGCGATGGGTGGGGAAGGCTCGATGAAGGCATTCATGCACTTCCCCGCCAACGCCTTTCCCAACCAGAGCGAAGCCATCAGCGACGACACACACTTCAACAGCTACGGCGCTTACGAACTCGCTCGTTGCGTGGTGCAAGGCATCCGCGGCGCTAAACTGCCACTCAGGAAGTTCCTGATTCGAGATCTCCAGAGCTTCGATCCTGCGCATCCCGATCCGCAGGCGCCGTTCAGTCTGCCACCTACTCCGCCTCCGGCAAGAATCCATGACGTGATCAAGATTCCACAATCGTGAGGCGCGCACCCTGTGTCATATCCGTGGTAAAAGGTTCTCTTATTGAAGTTTTGTGCCCCATTGCGTAGGCTTGTCATGCACGCGACGGGCACCTTCTAAACGTTACGAGAGATGCGGGATTGCTGGGCAAGAGTGGACCCGCGGGAGAGGATATTTTGATCGGCAATTCTGACTTGCAGGGTTTGGTTCCGTCTGGTCTGTTGAGTGCGAGAGAGATGCGCAGAATATGCGCTGCCGCATTGCTCGGACTCTTTGCCGCCGCAGCGGTCTCGCAGAATCATCCGGTCGATTTGCATGAGGGATTCTTGAACCCTCCGCCTGAAGCACGGCCGATGATGCGGTGGTGGTGGTTTGGCCCCGCGATTGAGAAACCGGAGCTAAAGAAAGAGCTTGAGACGATGCGCGCAGCGGGGATCGGCGGGGTAGAGATTCAGCCTGTTTATCCGCTCATGCTCGACGATGAATCCAAGGACATTCGCAACCTGAATTATCTCTCGACGGAGTTTTTGGAAGATGTGAGTTTTGTTAACCAAACGGCCCGGTCGCTGGGGATGCGTGTGGACATCACGCTGGGCAGCGGCTGGCCATATGGCGGTCCTAAGACTACGCTCGACTTGGCAGCAGGCCGGCTCAAGGTAGTTTCAGTGCCAATCCGTTCGGCAACGATCGCTCCGCAAACACTGTTACCGGGAGAGAGCGTGATTGCTGCATTTGCGGTGACTGGAACCGAGAAGGCCTTTGACCCAGCGACGGCAACGCGCATCGATCTGACGACGTCCGCGGCACCGATTGGGCGGACGGCACTGTTCTTCATCGCCAGTCACACGGGACAGATGGTCAAGCGTCCGGCGGCCGGCGCGGAGGGTTATGTGCTGGACCACTTTGCGCGCGCGGCTATCGACGAGCATCTCACGGATGTGGCCGAACCGTTGTTAAAGGCATTTGGAAGCCAGCCACCCTACGCAGTCTTTTCCGATTCCCTAGAGGTGTATGGGTCGGACTGGACTCCGAACTTGCCTGCCGAGTTTTTGAAACGCCGCGGCTACGATCTCGTTGCTCATCTTCCCGAACTGGTCGCTGGAGGCACTCCGGCGGCAGAGGCGGTTCGTCATGACTGGGGCCAAACGCTTTCTGAATTGATCACGGAAAACTATCTGGCGCCAGTTACGCGCTTTGCCGAAGAACACGGCACACGCTTTCGTTCGCAGACTTATGGAGAACCGGCAGTAACTCTGGCTGACGAGGCGACGCCGAATCTGCCGGAGGGCGAAGGGCCGCAATGGCGGGCATTTTCGTTCACTCGCTGGGCTACATCGGCGAGTCACCTCTATAGCCGCAATGTGACCTCGGCCGAGACCTGGACCTGGCTGCATTCGCCTGCGTTTCGCGCCACGCCGCTCGACATGAAGGTCGAGGCCGACCGCATGTTTCTGCTGGGCGTGAATCAGTTCGTAGGCCACGGTTATCCGTACTCGGCTCCCGCAGCCGGGGAGCCGGGCTGGGCGTTTTACGCGGCGGCATCCTTCAATGCGCACAATCCATGGTTTGCGGTGATGCCCGACGTTACAGCTTATCTGCAGCGGCTGAGTTGGCTGTTGCGACAGGGCGAGCCGGCAAACGACATCGCCATTCTGCTGCCGGAGGACGATGCGCAGGCAGCCTTTACGCCAGGCCATGTCTCGGTGACAGATGAGATGCGCAATCGAATCACGCCTGAGTTGATGATGACGATTCTCGACGCGGGTTACAACGTGGATTACATCGATGCCGCAACGATCGATAAGCTGGGCAAGGCGCCGTACCCGGTGCTGATTCTTCCGCCCACGGAACGCATCCCACTCAAGACCTACCGAACGGTCGAGCGCTATTCGACAATCGGCACCGTGATCGCAACCGGCAAGTTGCCCTCGCTTGCGCCAGGGTTGATGGAACAGGCAGAGTCGGCGGAGATCGCTGCGATTTCGAGCAGGCTCTTCACCGGAAGTGGCAAAGGGGTTGTTGTGGGCTCGGCCAACGAGCTTCCCGGCGTGCTGCATCGCGTCCTGGCTCCGGATATCAATGTCTCTGGAGAGGCCGCGGGGATCGGATTTCTGCATCGCAAGCTGTCCAAGAGCGACATCTACTTTGTAGTAAACACCGCGAACCAAGCGATCGAAGGCAGCATCGGCTTCAGAGCCGCGCGAGCTATTGCCGAGGTCTGGGATGCTGATGACGGCAAGGTTTTAGAATCGCGGAAGCTCAACGCCGGAAACGACTCCCGTTTGCGACTCGTGCTTGCACCCTACGAATCGCGTGTGTTTGTACTTGAGGATAACGCTGAGCTGGCGGCACGAGCCGCAAAGACGGCGGCAGAGCGTGACGAGCCCATTGCCGACTTGAGCGCCGGATGGCAGATTCAGTTCTCGGGCGCGGAGGCGGCAGAGCCGCTGCCGGCCCTCATCTCGTGGACTCAGATGCCAGGCAGACAGAGCTACTCGGGGCAAGCAGTCTACACGCGAAGCTTCACACTCGATGATTCTGCTGCATCCGCAGCCCACGTGTGGCTCGACTTTGGCTTGGGAACCCCCACCACCGATCCTCGCCCGCCGAATGCCCCCGGCATTCGCGCTCTACTCGATCCGCCGATCCGCGAGGCGGCCATCGTGCTGGTCAACGGACAGCGCGCGGGCTCGCTGTGGCATCCACCATATCGCATCGATCTCAGCGGGCTTGTGCATAGCGGCGAGAATCGCGTCGAAGTGCGGGTCTACAACACTGCGATCAACCGAATGGCCGGGCAGCCGCCGCATGACTACACGGCACTGCGCGCCAAGTACGGACATCGCTTCGATCCGCAGGATATGGATAATCTGCAGCCCGCGCCTTCGGGCCTATTAGGACCGATTCGCCTGGCGGTTGGGAGGCAGCAATGAACAGAGCAGCACATTCCGTTGCGCATGCGATGGCATGCGTTTTGTTTGCCGCGAACGCCGCATATGCCAAACCCGCTGTTGTTTTTGCCAACGACTTTGGAGCGAAGGGTGATGGCGTGACGCTGGAGACGGCTGCGTTGCAGAAGGCTATCGATGCCGCGGCAGCGGCGAAGAGCACAATAACTCTGAGGCCGGGGGTTTACCTGACCGGATCTCTATTTCTCAAATCGGGTGTGACTTTGAATGTGCCAGAGGGCGCAACGCTCATCGGTTCAGAGAAGCTCGATGACTACCCGATGCTGCCCACGCGCATCGCCGGCATCGAGATGAGCTGGCCGGCCGCGTTGATCAATGTGCGCAATCAGCAGAACGTCACGATCGCGGGAAAGGGTACGATCGATGGCGACGGGCCTGTATGGTGGAAATCGTATTGGGATCTGCGAGCCATTTATGAGCCGAAAGGACTGCGCTGGGCCTCGGACTACGACGCTCGGCGGCCGCGGTTGATTCTGATTCAGAATTCGTCGCAGGTCGAGATCGGCGGGAGCCTGCTGCTAAAGCGGTCCGGTTTCTGGACATTGCAGATTCTCTACTCCCACGACGTGCATGTCAACGGAGTTACGATTCGCAACAACGAAGGAGGCAAGGGCCCGAGTACGGACGGCATCGATATTGACTCATCGCGCAAGGTCCTGGTCGAAGATGCCGACATTGACGTCAACGACGACGCCTTGTGTTTGAAGGCGGGGCGCGATTCCGATGGGCTCAGGGTCAACAGGCCTACGGAAGACATCGTGCTGCGTGATTCGATCATCCGCCATGGCGCGGCGGCCATCACCATTGGCAGTGAAACCTCGGGCGGCTTCAGGAATATCGACGTCTATCACATCACGGCCCTGAGCGGTGTGCCGTCTGGCGTGCTATTCAAATCGGCGCGCACGCGCGGAGGTTACGCGACCGACATCCGCATCCATGATTTGACTCTCCAAGGCGTCGCCACTCCGATTCACATCACGATGAACTGGAATCCGAGTTATAGCTACGCCACGCTGCCAGGCGGTGCGAAGGACGTGCCGCGGTATTGGATTGTGCTGACGACGCACGTGCCGGAAGAGAAGGGGCTGCCCCACTTCAGCAACGTGCATATCTGGAATATCAAGGCGACCGGCGCTAAGACGGCGTTCAATGTAAGCGCCTATCCGAATGCGCCGCTTCAGAGTTTTCGGCTCGATCATCTGGAGATCGAGGCAGCCACGGCGGGACGAATCGCCAATGCCCGCGACTGGACGATGACACACAACAATATCCAAACGGCGGACGGCAGCAAGCCGGTCTTTTCCGATTCCGCCGAACAAGACCGCACGGATGTGCCGTTTGGCGAACCGAAGTAAGGCGGTGTGGTTGACATTGAACGAAATAAAGTGGCGCAACGCCGGCGATTACGGCGGCTGGGCGAGGCAGGTAACGGATCAGGCGCGCGCGGCATTTGTCGATCTCAATGAGATTATCGCCCGCCGCCACGATGCTCCAGGCGAGGCCAAGGTGGAAACGTTGTCTGCCAACCCGCACACTCACACCAGCCGCGCAGGCGCGGAACTCAATGCCGAATGCGTCGCGGCGGGTCTGAAGGCTCTTGCCGGAGATCCGCTCGGAGGATTTTTTCGTCCAAGGGGCAGGCTGTCGCACCGGACTCCGGCATCGATGCCAGTGCCCAGCCAATCAAGGAACAGCAATGACAAGCTGAGAATGGCGCGCTTCCCTGCTCCGCTTGAAGCGACTCCGCAAAAAAATACCTGGACCGGAGCGCGATACTTTGCGCGCCGGTCCAGGAGAGTGGGGGGATTAGAAGTTGATGCGTCCTGAGAATTGGAAGTCGCGGCTGTCACCGCTGGCGTAGCCGACGGTACCGAAGTTGGCCGAGCTGACGTTAGTGGGTATCTGCAGGTTGGCGGCATTGATGCCGAAGGTGACCGCGTTGGTCACGTTCTGGCAATCGGCCCTGAAGATGAACTTAATGCGTTCGCTGATGTCGAAGGTGCGGTTCACGCCACTCGTCAATCGGAAGGTATCGGGAGCGCGCAAGCCGAATGCGCCAGTGCGCGGTGCGTTGCCAACCATTCCGATGCCTGCGTTACAGAAGGGGCTTTGTGTTGCCGCGCATGGATAATCTACATTTGTGACTACACCGGTGGCAGAGGTGGTAGATATTCGCCCACCCATGCCGGGATTGGGGCTCGTAACGTAGGTGTACGAGGTCGTGGTTCCGTTCTTAAGATTAATAGACTGATTGTAGTTGGGGTCACCACCAAGAACGTAGGAGACGGTTCCGAGAGTCAAAGCGGTCACACCATTGCCCCATTTGCCGTTTTGACGAATGCCCTTTCGCCCACCCGTGTAGTTGGGATTAATATCGGGCATACAGGTTCCCTCGCCAGTCAGGCTGGCGCAGTTTGACGAGCTCAGGGTCAACGGCATTCCTGAGACGTAGGTCGCGATATGCGCGGTCTCCCAGCCGCTTAGCAGCCAGCGGGTAAGAAGGTGACCTCCACCGATGCCTCCCTTGCCAATGGGCAGCTTGTAGACGCCGTAGACCGCCAGACTCTGCGGCTCATTGAGCGTACTGAGTGAGTAATCAATGCGGTTCTTCGACCAGGCCCTGTGGTCGATGGTCAGGGCGGCAGGAATGTCATAACCTGTGCGCTGGGTTCCCGCATCATCCATTTGCTTGGAGTAGGTGTAATTGACGGTGAGCGTGAGGCCATGCGACGGCCGCTTCGTTGCGGTGATCTGCAAGGAGTGGTAGTTGGCATTGGCCACGTTCCCCCACGTGTCGCTGGTTGAGGAGAACTGTGGCATCCACTTCAACATCTGCCCAATCGTGGCCTGATTACCCGCCGAGCTACCGGTAGCGGCGGCAGCACCAAATCCAGCGTAGGGCAGGTTGCAGCACGAGGGCCAGATCGCCTGCGCGGCAGCGATATTTGCCGCAGTCGCGGGCTTGCTGAGCAGGCCGGCCCCATATGAGCCCGTTCCAAGTGCAGCCACGTACGCCGGATTAATCTGCCCTGACTGAAGACCACGAATATTGCTGGCGCCGGCAATGAAGTGGCTCTCAGAACCGGCGTAGTTAGCGCTAAGAGTGATGTCTTTGGTCGTCTGGAGTTCGAAACCAAAGTTGAAGAAGCTAAACTGCGGCGCACGTCCCGCCAGGTAAAAATCGGCATAACCGGGAGCAGAACCGGCGGCCACCGCTGCACCCGCGGAGTTGACATAGTTGCCCACGTTGAGGATCTGCGCCGCAGCCGAAGGGCCAGTGGGCGTCGGGAGTGTGAAAGGACCGCCGCCATAGTTGGCGTTGGGCGTGGCAAAGGCCGGGTTGTTATTGAGGTAGAAGGTCGGTCCGGCGGTCGCTCCGGCTGAGTTCGCGTTGAATGTAAGCGGAGTGTTGAATCCGTTCTGGCCGGTTCCAACCGCGGCGCCGCCCGCACCGCTGGTGCCACCAGCGTGGGAGTAGAGCATGCCCCAGCCTCCACGCATGACCAGGCGCGGAGCCATCTGCCAGGAGAAGCCGAGACGCGGTCCCCAGTTCTTCCAGTAGGCGTGGACCGGTGTTGCCTCGCCCGAACTGATTCCGGCACCGTGATTGCCGGCAAACACCAGGGTGCCAAGATTGCCCGTGGCCGGATTGACAACCCTCGGGTCAAGATAGGACCAGCGAGCTTGCGCTTCGTGATAGGTCGGGAGGTAATCCCATCGCATCCCCAGGTTCAACGTCAAGTTCTTGGTTACCTTGAAGTCATCCTGGAAGTAAGGCGCTATCGGCCGGTAACGACCGCCAAGTTCCGACACCGTCTGCTCTGTGTCGCTGCTGCTGTTGACCGCGCCCATCATGTAGCTGGCATATGCATAGCCCGTGCCAGTGGTATAACCCGTTCCCTTGGTGATGCCAGAGGTCTCGGCGGGATTCCAATTGAGCATGAGTGGCGTGGAAGGACCGTCGGCAGTGCTGGCCTGATTCTGCAACCACTGCACCTGCATGCCGGCGGTGATGGCATGCCTGCCTTTGATCCATTGCAGATTGTCGATCATCGTGAGGGTTTCGCTCACCGATGTGTAGGTTGCGCTCGAGGCGCCGTTGGACCACTGCGACTGTGCGTTGCTCCCGCTAAAGGCGCTGGTAGGAAACTCCGTGGACGCCTGACCGGCCGGCAATCCGGTGATTCCGGCAGTCTGCGCTTCATATTGTGTGATGCCCTGGGTGGGGTTTTGCACCGGCGGGCCGCCGAAGTTCACCCAACCATATTTGAACTGGTTTACCAGGTTCGGTGTAAAGGCGTAGCTGTCTTCCAGATCGGCTGTACGGCCTGCAACCACCGCAATTGTGCCCTGCAGATACGGAACCGGCAGAATCGGTGTGCTCCCTGTGGCATACGTCGCGTTCGCGCGCTGGCCATAGGTCGTCATCGCAGAAATTCTCTGCTTATCCGAGGCGACATAGTCGATGCGGCCGGAGTACAGGTAGTTGTCGTAGCCTCCTGGAATGCCTCCGACATAATTGCCCGTGATATTGGAATTGATTGGGTCAGGTAGAAACTTCTCCATGTACTGTGCGATGGGTGAGAGCTCGCTTGAGGGAATGACGTTGACAGCAGCTCCGGTGGCAACGGGGTTACCGGGGTTGGTATTGTTGGTGGCCGTGGAGGCGCCGGCGCCATAGCCAAACTGGTAGCGACAGGGCACGCCGCCGTTATGCGCCGTACAGCTCGCTAACGTCGATGGATCGTAGATCGCATATCCAGGACCACCGTTCGCCGACAGTAACTGGGAGAAATCTCCAGACTGCATCTGGGTGGTTGGGATGGTCGCAGCAACGAGGTTGGCTGCGGTGCGGCTATGCAACCGGTCGTAGTTTGCCTGGAAGAAGAGCTTGTTATGGCCGTTGATGATGTGAGGGATGACAATCGGTCCGCCGATCCCTGCCGCAAGCTCGTTCTGATGCTCGGGTGGCTTGGTTCCCAAATCCTTCTGGTAGCCTTTCACGCCTTGGCTGTTTATGATTGTGGTCCAGGGAGCAGAGAAGCCCCAGGTGTCGAAGGCAGTGTTGCGAACGAAATCGGCAACCGTACCATGTAGCTCATTCGTACCTGACTTCATTGTGTAGTTTTCCAAGCCGGCGCCCTGGTACTCTGCCGAGAAGCTGCTCGTGACCACGTTGATCTGGTCGATCGCCTCCATCGGAACCAGGTTAAAGAGGGGACGATTGTCGCCCTGCTGGCTGGCCGTGGTCATGGGCAGCCCATCGAGATAAAGCTCACCCAGGCGCTGTGCTGTTCCACTGATGACTGAAGAACGGCCACCGGGATTGACCTGCGCTCCGGGCAACAGGTTGGAGAACTGGGTAATGTCACGCTGTTGCAATCCGGCGAGCATCAAGGGCAGCTCCATGTACACATTGTTTTCCATGGTCCCGCCCAGCACGGCATTCGTCGTGTCCAGCTCCGGCGGCGCATCGGACACCGTTACAGTCTGGGTCGCGGAGCCCGGTTTCAACTCCACATTGAGGCCGCTGACCTGCATGGCATCGATGACCATGTTTTCCTGCTTGAAGTTCTCGAAGCCTTTGGCCTCGACAGTGACCGCATAAGTGCCAGGAACCAGCGGAGAAATGGTGTAGTAGCCCGCTTCCGATGTCACGCGCGTAGTCGACACGCCAGTGGCGGTGTTAGTGGCAGTTACGATCGCGCCTGGAACGACAGCGCCACTGGTATCAGAGACCGTGCCCTCAATGGCGCCTTGTCCACCGGTTTGGGCCCGGGCCGGTATATCTGCCAGGACGAAACAGACGGCCAACCCCATAATGAGGCGGACGGCGGTCTCCCGGATTCGACCGTGATTCGGCGTCCGGGTTGCAATAGTTTTGACTTTTTGTGTGCTCATAATCCCCTAAGGGAGCCTCCGGAATCGGGATGGTCGGACGCAACGAACAGAGCAGGCCTGGAGACCCAGAGTCAGACCTCTGAGCGACGGTAGGTGATCGAGGGAACAAATGTCAATAGGAAAACAGTTTTAAATATGATTCTCTCTCGTTGAGGCTTTGTCGCCGTCTGAGGGTCCGCGCGGACCAGGTTGATGCGATCGCGAGCTATAACTATTTCGTACTGTATATTTCCGCCTCCGATATGGTCAGAACAGGCTTGACTGGTGGCGATGCCGGTTTGGGCGAAGTGGCGGATAGCTCAATAATTGGTTCCGTTTGTCGCACTGGAGCGTCTGTCAGAACGATTCGCAGATGGGTGCCGGTGGCGGGTTTCAACTCAGCAGTAAAATACCCGAAGTTGATCGGCGTCAGCCCCTCCCACACGGTGGCGCCGTCCAGCGTGATCCGCAATGGATAGCGTAGTGTGCGGAAGGCGCCCAGCTTGAGGTCGATCTGCCGAGGGGTCTCCGGCTTGGCAAAAACATACTCGATCCAGGCGTTTTCCGCCGACGCGTCCTTCGCCTCGTCACTTGACCAGGACGTGGAATCGTCGTCATCCATGCTCAAGCCGGCATGCGCCGCATTCGAGCCGGCTGTTACTGACGCAACTTCAATTGGGAATCTCGTCTGATGGAAGGATGGTCCGGAAGGCGTCGGTCCCCGCCGCAGATTTAACGGCAAGCCTTCGTCTGGCTTGAAGGTCGAAAGCCCCGCATCGACAGAAATTGCATGGGAGAGCAGTTCGACCTGTGCCGGCTTCAGCCCTGTCGACTCGGCAAGGAGCGTGACCTTACCCGCGCTGGGCAGCGAGCGGAGAATCACGCGGTTCACGCCGTCTTCAACTGGAAGAGTCTTGGAGAGGATGTAGTTGTCTTCGTGCAGCAGAGGCGTCGGATACGTTGTTGAGAGACCGAATTTCTCGTTGGGAACCGAATTGATGGGCACGGGATTTGCCGAGCCTTGTGCGATGCTGCCTCGCCATTCCGCGGCTCCAGCCAGCGTAAAGTGGATGAGGTTGACCGCCGTAGGGCAGCGTCGCCCTGTCGCGTCGACGACCTCAACATCGACTAGCGCCATGTCTGCTCCGTCGGCCATGAGCCCGCGGGGGCCGGTATGAGCTGTGAGCCGGAGCGCGGCTGGCGGTCCTGCTGTTTCTAATCCGGTTTCGGCGACATTGTTTCCCTGTGCGTCATATCCGATCGCTCGCAGCGTTCCGGGTTCAAACGCGACCTTGTCGAAGGTGAAGAGGAATTCACTGGATCGCAAGCCGTCGCCTAGAGATTTGCCGTTCAACTTGAGCTCAACCCGATTCGCAGTAGAGACCACATACACTGGCTTGATCGTTCCCGGAGCATAGTTCCAATGGCCAAGGATGTGAATGCCGGGATGCTCCAGGTCCACCCATCCGTCCCACATGACCTGATCGGCATTATAGGAGTCCTTGGGCAGCCGCATAGCGTCGACAGCGCCACTTCGGCGGTAGTTGTTGTCACCGCGAAAGTGGGTGTTGGAGTCGGAGAAGATGATTTTGGCGCCGCCCGAGTTGATCCGTTTGCCGGTGCCCGGACGCGCTTGCCAGTAGTCATACCACCGGCGAACATTCTCGATGGCCTGCGAGTCCTGATTGCGGTTGTAATCAGGCGAGTCCACGTGAAAGGGCGGCGAGAATTGGTCCCAGAACCGGCGCGCGCCCTCGTCGCGGGAGTACTCATGCATCCACACCGGCTTGGCGGCGCTCTTGTCCACGTATAGCATCTCGCCGCCATATTCGGCGGCTTTGCTCGATAACATCTCTCGCGCACCGATCGCCCGGCCGCCATGGGGATCGAACTCGTCGCGCACCTTTTTCATGTCGAGCATGTGCTCTTCACTGATGCCGCGATTGCCTGACTCGTAGAAGAGAATGCTGGGATTGTTGCGGTTGTAGATGATCGCATCGCGCATAAGAGCAACACGCTGCTCCCAGTGCCTGCCCGGCGAATCCGCCTCCGCATCTCCAGCCGGCATGGACTCGATCAGGCCAACACGATCGCAGGACTCGACATCCTGCTTCCAAGGGGTGACATGCATCCAGCGGACGAGATTCGCATTGCCGTCCACCATCAAGCGGTTGCTGAGATCGCTCATCCACGGCGGTACGGAGAGACCCACTGCCGGCCACTCGTTGGTCGTACGTTGCGCGTATCCGTGCAGGTCGATGACACGGCCGTTCAGCTTGACCATGCCTTGAGAGAATTCGGTCTTGCGAAATCCTGTACGAGTGGTCACCTCATCTACTGCACGTCCGTCGACCACCAGCCTCGTGATCACCGTGTAGAGATAGCCATAACCCCAACTCCATAGATGCAGGTCACGCACCTCTGCCGAAGCCGTCAACGTGCGAGTCTCTCCAGCCGCCAGCGTCGCGGCGCCGCCGTCGAAACTGCTGACGGCATGGCCGTCCATATCTTCGATCACCACTTGGTAGCCGACGGTCTTCGCTGTGTCATATTCGTTACGCACCTGCGCTTCGGCGGTGATGCGCGCGCGCCGGCCGGGAATGTCGAAGTCGCTGGCCCACACATAGACTCCGGTTGTTCCGAGCTGCGAGAAAAGTGGATGGGTTTGGTAGAGTTTTCCTGTCAGATGCAACCAGATGCTCTTGGAGATGCCACCGTAGTTGGCATAGAAATTGGCGTTATTCCACTGATACGTGGCGCCGGTTGCCTTCTCTTTGTAGTCCCAGCGGTTGTCGGTGCGAACCGCCAGGATATTTTCAGCCGGCGCGAGCTTAACAGCGCTCGAGATGTCGAAGCCGAAGGCCATGACGCCGTCCTCGTGCCGGCCGATGAATTGGCCATTGAGGTAGACTTCGCCGGCCTGGCGGATGCCTTCGAATTCCAGGAAGACCTTCATCCCCTCGCTGCGAGGAGGCAGCCGGAAGTGCTTGCGATACCAGGCCACGCCTGTCGGCAACTCATGAATGCTGACACGGAACGCGGCATCCTCATTCCATGCGTAGGGTGTGGTAACGCGCTTCCAGGCCGAATCGTCGAAGTCAGGCTGCTCAGCCCCCTGCGGGTCCCCGACCAGAACTCTCCAATCGGAGTTGAAGTTGTATTTGGTGCGAGGGACCGTAGAATGAGCCTGAGTAGATCCTGAGATGAGAGTTGCGCCCAGGAGAACCAGAGCCAGTGCGCCACGCTTTTTTGTGAAGAGCCCAACCATAATAGGTGACCCGCGAGACTGAATCGAATGGTAAACTTATTCTGTTTTGAAAAGCAAATCGGATCCGAAATTGAAGATTCCCGCGAACGGAGAGGAGAGATATGCGCATCTGCTTTTTGCTGAAGGTCCGGCCCGATCGGCTGGAGGAATATAAGAAGCGCCATACTGAGGTGTGGCCCGAGATGTTGGATGCGCTGCGCCAGACCGGGTGGCGCAACTATTCTCTGTTCTTGCGCCCGGACGGCTTGTTGATAGGGTATTTGGAGACCGAGGATTTCGAGCACTGCCGCGCAGCGATGAAACGATATGCAGTCAACGCGCGATGGCAAGCCGAGATGGCTCCATTCTTTGAGTCGCTCGAAGGTGAAGGGGCGGACGACGACATGCAGACGCTGGAAGAGGTCTTTCATCTGGATTGAATTCCGCGAATGGGCGGCAATCGGGATTCGCGAGGGGGTACTCAGTGTTCAGCACAACTCGACGGAGTTTTTTGCACGTAGGCGGATTGGGGATGGCTGGCTCCGCTCTGCCGGCACTTTCTTCTGCAACGACGGCTGCAGATCAAGACGGCTCGTCTCAAGCCCAAGGAATCTTCGATGTGCGCAAGTATGGCGCGATGGGCGACGGCAAGACACTCGATACGGCGGCCGTCAATCGCGCCATTGAAGCGGCTGCCGCAGCCGGCGGCGGAGTGGTTCTGTTTACGGCAGGAAGCTATCTCTGCTTCTCGATCCATCTCAAGAGCCAGGTGCATCTGCATCTGGAGCAGGGCTGCGTGATTGTTGCGGCGGAGTCGCCGCTACCCGGCGGACAGACCGGCTACAACGGCGGTGTGTACGACAGCGCAGAGCCAAACACTGAATGGGACGCCTATCAGGACTATGGCCACAATCATTGGCACAACTCGCTGATCTGGGGCGAAGATCTGCACGACATCAGCATCACGGGCTCGGGACTCATCTACGGAAAGGGCCTCAGTTTCGGAGCCGACCGCGCTGCCCGCGGCGATTACCCGATCTATATTGCCGAACAGCCCGGAACCGGCAACAAGGCTATCGCGCTCAAGAACTGCCGCAATGTGCTGTTGCGCGACTTTGCGATCTTGAAGGGCGGCCATTTCGGCTTGCTGCTGACCGCGGTCGACAACCTGACCATCGACAATCTGCTGATCGATACCGACCGCGACGGGATGGACATCGATTGCTGCCAGAATGTCCGCGTGTCAAACTGCACAGTCAACTCGCCGTGGGACGATGGCATCTGTCCGAAGTCAAGCTTCGGGCTCGGGTACGCGCGGCCAACGCGCAATCTGACCATCACCAACTGCTGGGTGACGGGCTACTACGAGTTGGGCTCGGTGCTCGACGGCACCTTCAAGAAGTTCGCGCCGGAGGTTCATGTGCCGCGCACCGGGAGGATCAAGTGCGGTACCGAATCGAACGGCGGCTTTATTAATGTGACTATCTCGAACTGCGTCTTCGAGGGTTGCCAGGGATATGCGCTGGAGTCAGTGGATGGCGCACTGCTTGAAGACTTCACAATCACGAACACCACCATGCGCGATCTGGTTTCGGGCCCGATCTTCATGCGCCTGGGAGCGCGGCTGCGCGGTCCCAAGGAGAGTACAAAGGTGGGCACGCTCAAGCGCGTGATGATCAGCAATCTTGCGTGCCATAACGCGCCGCAGAGGGTGAGCTCGATCTTGAGCGGGATGCCTGGCTATGCGATCGAGGATGTAAAGCTTTCTAACATCTATATCGAAACTGCGGGCGGCGCGACGGCGGAGGCTGCGCAGGTAAAACCTCCGGAGTTCGAGAACAAGTATCCCGAGCCAAGCATGTTTGGTCCGATGCCGGCATCCGGCTTTTTCCTGCGCCATGTTCGCAACCTGGAGATGAGTCATGTGGAGATCGCGAATGCGACGCCCGACGCGCGGCCAGCTTTCTATCTGGCCGGCGTGGAGCGCGCGGACTTCTTCGCGGTGACGGCTCAGCGCGGCGCCAGTGGCGTCTTTGCGCTTCATGATGTCAAAAACCTGCGCATCGGCTGGAGCCGTGCCGCGGCGGATATCGCGCTCGACAGCGTCGACACTGAGACGCTCTAAAACAGATGTGATCGGCCCTTGCGACCAGAGCTCGCCAGCCAATTCCCCTCCCTGCTGTGCGGCAGTCGTCAATCGTACGACTGCCGTATCTCTGCCGGATTCAACCCAGAGCAAAGCCTGCGAATTTCCCCGGCTACGATGAAGGCGTTACCTTGCCGGCGATTTTTCGCAGTTCCGGCAAGATGTGGCCCAGCTGTGCGGGCTCTGCGTTTTGTGTTCCCAGTGCGAAGTATGTTTTGCGGTAGAGCGGGTATAGCTGCCGGTAAACTTCTGCGGCTTTGGGGTCGGGATGAATGGTTTTGTTGGCCAGGCACATCTGCTTCTGTGCTTCTTCCACTGACGAGTATGCGCCTGCGGCCAGCAATGCGAAGATGCCCGAGCCGAGGCTTGTGGGCACGCCGTCGGGCACGAGGACTGGCTTGTTGAGCACGTTCGCGTAGACCTGATTAAGCACGGCATTGTTCTGCGGGATGCCGCCAGCGTTGATCACGCGATCGACCGGAACGCCATGTTCCGCCATGCGCTCGAGGATGATGCGGGTGTGGAATGCGGTACCCTCGATGGCTGCGAAAAGCTCGTCCTGCGCTGTGTGCACAAGATTCCATCCCAGCGTCACTCCACCCAGTTCAGGATTTACCAGCACGGTGCGGTCGCCGTTGTCCCAGCTGAGACGCAAGAGTCCGGTCTGGCCTGCGCGATAAGCTTCAAGGCCTTGCGAGAGCTTAGCGACCTTTACACCGGCGCGGCGCGCTATGGCCTCGAAGATGTCGCCGGTTGCAGAGAGGCCTGCTTCGATGCCGGTGAACTGCGGATGAACGCTGCCCGGCACGACGCCACAGACGCCGGGAATGAGTTGCGTCTTTGGGCCCATTGCGATGATGCAGGTGGAGGTGCCGACGACGTTGACCACGTCTCCTTCACGACAGCCTGCGCCGATAGCGTCCCAGTGCGCATCGAAGGCGCCGACTGGAATAGGAATGCCGGCACGCAGACCTAACTCTGAGGCCCGGTGCGGGGCAAGGTGGCCTGCAAGATGGTCCGATGTCAGATACTCGCCGGCGAGTTTCTGGCGTATGCCGTCAAGAAGCGGGTCGACCTTGGATAAAAACGATTGCGGCGGCAGGCCGTCCCACTTGGGGTTCCACATCCACTTGTGGCCCATGGCGCAGACGCTGCGCCTGGCGAGTTTCGGGTTGGCGATGCCGCATAAGGTGGCCGCCACCATGTCGCAGTGTTCGAAGGCGGAGGCAAGCTTGTCGCGTTTGTCGGGGTTGTGGCGCAGCCAGTGCAGCAACTTGGCAAAGCCCCATTCGTGCGAATAGACGCCGCCGCACCAGTCGATGGCTTCGAGCTTTTCTTTGTGGGCGAGCTCGGTGATTTCACGCGCTTCGGCCTTGGCGCGATGATCGCACCAGAGGTAGTAATCGTTGAGCGGCTGCATCGCGGCATCGACCGGCACGACGCTCGAGCCGGTAGTGTCAAGAGCGATGGCCTCGATCTGCTCGCCCTTGATACCTGCTTCTTTCACGGCCTGGCGCATCGCCGCGGTCAGGACCTTCATGTGATCGGCATGCGCCTGCGTTGCATAGTCAGGGTCCTCACGACGACGGTAGAGAGGATACTCCGCGACTGCCGTGGATAAGCGTCCGCGCCCGCTATCTAGAAGCGAGACGCGGACGCTGAGCGTTCCAAAATCTACTCCTGCGACGATGGCCACTTTCCTGCTCCTCAGTTATTCTTCCGTCGAGCCGTGATGGTAGGAATCCCAGCCCATGTAGCGGGTCGCGGCTTCATGGACGGCGTTGGAGACGTCGCTGAAGTTGGCGGCCACGTGATGTTCGAAGCCCTCGCGGCAGATAAACCTGAGCAGCTTTTGCAGTTGCGGAATCTGGGCCACGCCGGCGCCGCCGAAGGTGTCGAGAGGATCGTTGGTGAAGGCGCCGGTGCCAGTGTAGCCGCGGATGATGCCGTGGTTGTCATCGGTGGAGTAGCGCGCGTAGCTCATGACGCCGGCCTTGACGCGGCCCACGCAGGTGCCGAAAGTGTTCTGAATGCCTACGGTGCCGGCGATGATCGCCTGATAGTCCATGGTCGGCGTTTCGGCGAAGAAGTGCTTGGGCAGGTTGGAGCAGTGGAAGCAGACGCACTTCTCGGGGTCAGAGCCGTAGTTGTTGTTCCAGTCGAGCAGCGCAGAGGGCGTGCCCGAGGCCAGCGTCATCATGTACATTCCGAGGACGCCGGGGATGTCCACTTCGCAGGCCGATGGGATCAGGTCGTTCGACATCATGCTCATGATGGTGCAGGGCACGACGCCGAAGTACTCCTCGAAGGAGGTCCAGCACTGCACGGCAGTGACGGCGCAGTTGGTCTGCTTCATCCAGGTGTCGATGACCGCGCCCAGCTTGGCCATCTTGAGCAGCGCTTCGGCGGGAACCTTGCCGGTCGAGACGTAGCTCTTGATCGCGGCGAGCTTGGCTTGCGCGGCGTCATCGTCGTCCTTCATTTTGGCGATGCGGCCGAAGATCTCAGACAGATCGATCGGCTCGATCGAGATGCCGCTCGACTCATAGAGGCGCTCCGAGTAGCGAACCGTGTTGAAGGCCGCCGGACGCGCGCCGATGGCGCCGATGCGCAGATTCTTGAGACCCTTGACGATGCGGCAGACCGAGGTGAACCAAGCGAGATCGGCTGTGAACTCCGGCGAGGTGAGCGACTCGGTGTGCAGCGTGGTGAGCGAGTAAGGAATCTTATACTGCATCAGATTATTGCAGGCGCTCATCTTGCCGCAGAAGCTGTCGCGGCGGACCGCGATGGTCATCTCTTCGGAGCGATCGGGCGTGGCCTGCACCAGCACCGGTACACGGAGGCCGGAGAGGCGGATCGCGTCGGCGATGCCGCGCTCGTCGCCGAAGTTGGGCAAGGTGACGATGATGCCGTCGATCTCGCCAGCGTGCTTCTTGAAGAGCTCGGCGCAACGCTGCGCCTCGGCATAGGTTTCCACCGCGCCATGCTTGGACTGCTCCGGGCTCAACACAACTACATTTGCGCCCGCCGCCTCGAGGACCTTGATAATCTCTTCGCGTCCGGTCTTCGCCAACTGGTCGGGGAAAAAGCCGCGGTTGCCGACCACCACACCAAATGTCACTTTGCTCTGCGCTGCCATGATCTTTGCTCCTTCATTTCTTTCCGCTTTCGCGGCTCTGCCCGTTCTGTTGCGGGCCCGCCAGATGCCGTCCTGCTTCCAGGGCTACCGCGTCGGAAATCGTTTTCACTGCCTCGCGCGCCAGGACGGCCTGACGCACTTCTTCTTCCTGCCAAATTCAGGGCCTATCAGCTCATCGGCTGATCGATCGCAGAAGCCCGCCGCAGAAGCCCGACAGCTTTTGCGCGGCGTCTACTAGGAGGTTTGCCCCGGACGGAATTTGATTACGTAGAAGAGTCCCAGTGCGAGCAGCAAACCTCCCCACCAGATGGGGGTATGCAGATTGGTCAGCTGCACCAGGGGCGGATAGCTGCCGGTAATT
>Ga0181517_10000854_pt1 | contig 37674 bp, 22 predicted proteins | sample PEATcosm2014_Bin_31_FD_119748 | JGI IMG/M metagenome (GOLD analysis project Ga0181517, IMG submission 119748) | Peatland microbial communities from MTU Mesocosm Facility, Houghton, MI, USA - PEATcosm2014_Bin01_30_metaG | ecosystem: Environmental > Terrestrial > Soil > Wetlands > Peat | place... | reverse complement strand
TCTTTTGCCGCGCCGCTTCGTTGCTCGCTCGTCACAGATCCAGAGGATATGCTCCTCACTCGCGCCTCGCTGCGCGGCAAAATCCCGACGGCATCTTTTCAAGGTTATTTCCGGACAGGCCCTTACTGCTTGCCGCATCCTCTTGCTGGTCACGGCGCCAGGAAGCTGAAGCATGGCGGAAGCGGACCTGGAGGGGCTAGGCTGCACGGCAACGACAGAATGGTTTCGCGTATTCGGTCACAACGGGGATTGATGATCCCACATCTTCGGTTTGGATTCTAGCAAATGTTAGCGGTCCTCCTCTACTCCCCCTAAAGAGGGAGTAGTTGGCAAAAGGGGGGAGGAGATAAAGTGCTCAGCGTCAGTTGATCTGGCTGAAATGAAAACAGTATTGCGAATCGTCCCGTTCAGAATCAACATTATGAAGCACAACTCCCCTCATACCAAACCACTCGGAAACCCTATCCTGACAGCAGCTCATCGATGTTCCGCAGCTTTTGCGGGCTTGATGCTGCTGGCGGGGGCAGCCTCGTCTCAAACCTTGCAGTTTCGATACACGTTTGCAGACACGGGCACCACGACCACGACCAACGATCAGGCGACGAGCGCGATCTGGCCGGTGCCGCTTAAGATGGTTGCAGGCGACAACAAGACGGCGATTAACCGTCACGGCGCGCTGGGCTCGGGCGTGCAAGGCCAGGGCTACTGCCTGGATTTGTCGACCAACAGCATCGCTGGCAACTCCAATGGCTGCTATGCATTTACGACGAATAACGCAACCTTGGGCCAGTTGGGCATTTTCAGCAACTTTACCATGAGCGTGTGGCTCAAGATGCCCGCGCTCCAGACGAACCTGCTCAACCAGGGCGCCCGGGTCTTCGAATTAATGTCCAACGGAATCACCGATATCGGCGGCAGTAATAGCCTGGGGTTTCAATATGGCATGGGCAGCGGCGGCGCCACCTTCCCTAAAAACTCGATGGTCGCCTTGGTTTCCAGCGCAGCCAAAGTGACGCCGCCGGTTTATTACGATTTTCCCACCAACGTTTGGCTTTTCTTCGCCATGAGCTATGACAGCGTCCTGGGCGATGTCTGCGTGTATTACGGCACGGAGGCCAGCCCCGCGAAGCTCTATGCCGTGCGAAGAATCGGCGCGGGCACCAATTTCAATTTCTCCGGCAGCGCCAGTATTGCCTTGGGCAACCGCGTCAGCGGGGGGCGATCCTTCCCCGGCTGGATTGATGACGCTCGGTTTTACACCGGCACCGCTACGGCCAGTTTCATCGAAAACATCCGCCAATCCGCGACCCCGCTGGTTGTTTCGGGCCTGGTTCCGGACGGATCGGTGCTCATGAGCGGCACCAACACGCTGACCTTTACAGCCACTTCCGCCAATGGCGTTGCTTCCAGCGGAGTCAAAGTCATGGTAAACGGCGCCGATGTTTCCTCGGGGCTGAGTTTCACGCCCACCACTGGGGGTCAAATCGTCACCTACGCCAACCTGCCGGCGGACCCGATGCTGACCGTCCAAACCAATCTCAACGGGGTCAAGGTTGCCATCCGCGTCACCGATGGCGGCGGCATTGTGACCACCAATCAGTACGTCTATGACGCCTTCAGCCCCAACAAGTACTTCGTCTGGGAGGCTGAGGACTACGACTTCAGCAGCGGCCAATACACCAATGTTCCCACCTACGCTTTCAATAGCGAATCGAATCTCTATTATACCGGCTACGGCACGCCGGGGATTGACTACAATGACAATGGCAACGGGACCGGTTCTGCCCAATCGCAGGTTTATCGCAACGTCTCCGACCTCGTGGCCACCGAGTATTCGCTGGGGGCCGGCGCCAACGGAGGCCTGTCGCTGGGCGAATTGATGCGCCCGCAAGTTCTGGCCGGCTACGCCGCGGATAGCTCGTTCCGCGAGGTTGATGTCTGCAACAACGATGGCTTGAGCACGCTCAGCGGAAATCCTGTTCCCGGCACGCCCAATACCCTCAACTACACCCGGGACTTCCCCGCCGGAGTCTATAACGCTTACGTTCGCGCCTCTCAAGGCGGCACCGGTGCTGAGACTCTTTCCCTGATTACATCCGGTCAGGGCACCTACACCCAAACGACGACGAATCTCGGTTCCTTCTCCGAGGCCAATAGCGGTGGCTGGGAATCCTTTTCCTGGATTCCGCTGAAGGACTCCTTTGGTAATCTGGTGCAGCTCAACCTGAGCGGCGTCACCACGCTGCAAGCGAGCGCCGGGGACGCCACGCACACCGGCGGAGGCGCCGGGGGCAACTTGAACTTCTTCATGCTGGTGCCTGCCAATACCAATCTGCCCATTATCACTGCGGTTTATCCCAACGGGACCAACCTGTTCCAGCCGACGGCTGCCCTTACCTTTACGGCCAGCTCCCCGGCCGGCTTCTCCATCAGCACCAACAGCATCAGCGTGCGGCTGATCGCCACCAACCTTGTCGGACAAGTCGTCACCAATACGATCAGTTCGACCAACGGATTGACTTTCAGCGGCTCGGCAACCAGTTGGAATGTAAGCTGCCCGCTGGCGGCAAACGATCAGTATAAGGCGGTCATCTCGGTGGTGGACGCCAACGGCAGCCCGGCCAGCTCGACGGTTTCCTTCGACACGCTGAATCCCGTCTTTACCTGGGAAGCGGAGGACTACAATTTCAGCGAGGGCCAGTTCATCGATAATCCGCAGCCGGGAGCCTATGCCGGCATGACGGGCGCGGCTGGGATCGATTACTATTCAGATTCCGGCACGGCTCCCAGCACCAACGATCCCGGACCCTACTACCGAAGCGATGGCATCTCCACCCAGCCGTCCGGCGATAAACCTCGGCTCGTCTACCTGAATAGCGGAGTCACCGACTATTACGTGGGCTGGTTCGACTCGGGTAATTGGTGCGAATACACGCGCACTTTCCCGGCGGGCACCTTCAATGTATTTCTGCGGGCCGCCAACGGCAGCACGGCCACCGGCGGCGCCACCCTTTCCCAGGTCACGGGCGGATGGGGGACCTCCAACCAGACCCTCGTCGGGCTGGGAGGTTTCTCGTTCGCTCCGACCGGTGGGTGGCAAACCTATGCCGATGTCCCCCTCCAGGATGCCAACGGCAATCTCGCCCAGGTGACCCTCGGCGGCACCAATACGTTCCGCTTGACCAGCGCCGGGAACATCAACGTGAACTTCCTGATGCTCTTTCCGGCCAACCCGAACCTGCCCGTGGTGACCAATGTGTTCCCCAACGGATCGAGCATCTACGAAACAACCAACACCTTGTCGTTTAAGGTCACATCCCCCATCGGAGTCGCCACCAACAACATCGTGGTAACCCTGAACGGGGCCGCGCTTGCCGGCCAGACGATTAGCGGCTCATCGACCAACTGGACGGTTACCTATCCGCATTTGCTGCCGAATATGGCTTATGCCCTGACCGTGACGGTGACCGATGCGAGCGGCAACGTCATCGTGAGCAAATCGATCTTCGACACCTTCAGCCCTAATAACTACACCTGGGAGGCGGAGGACTTCGATTACGATGGCGGCCAGTTCTTTGACAATCCGCAGACCAACGCTTATGCGGGTGTGCTGTCGATAACCAACGTGGACCTCTTCAACAACGACCAGCAGAGCGGGCTGCATTGGACGACGTATCGGCCCAATGGGCAGGAAACGGAAGTCAACGGCGACGTGGTCCGCCCGCAATACAACGGGACCGGGTACACGGACTACTCTGTGGGCTACTTCCATACCAACGAATGGCTGAACTACACCCGCCATTATCCGGCCGGGACCTACAACGTGTATGGCCGCATGGCGACCTCGGGCGGGGGCACCAGCTACGCGAGCCTGTCCGCGGTGACCGGCGGTTGGGGCACCGCCAGCCAAACCACCAACACCCTTGGCATGTTCACCATCACCACCAATGCCACCTGGGAAACGTATAGCTTCTATCAGCTTGCGAATGCCTCCGGCAGCCCGGTGGCCGTGACGTTCAGCGGCGAGACCAACACCCTGCAAGTCTTCAGGCCGAGCGGCGCGGACGTGAACGTGAACTACTTCATGCTGGTGCCCGTGTTCGCGATCCGTGCGACGCAGAGCGGCGGCAACGCAGTGATCTCGTTCCCGGCCCAGGCGGGCTTCAACTATCAGGTGGAGTACAAGACCAACATCACCGATGCCACCTGGATCTCGCTGGGCAGCGCCCGGCCGGGATTCAACGGTACGATGTCCGTCAATGATCCGGCTACCGCGGGCACTCGATTCTATCGCGTGCAGGTCTTCTAGGTCGGTCGGTAAACCATCAGGCCCGTAGCGCCGCCGGCGGCGCTACGGGCAATCCAGACAGGTGAATATGAGTCCTATCTTAGCCAAGGCAGTTCGAAGACCCTCTCCGAAACACATATCGAGAGCAGTGTGCGGTTTTACTCTGATTGAATTGCTCGTCGTCATTGCCATCATTGCCATTCTCGCCGCCATGCTCCTCCCCGCCCTGAGCAAATCCAAGCAGAAGGCGCAGGGGATCCAGTGCATGAATAACCTCAAACAGTTGGGGCTTGCCTGGACGATGTACGCGAGCGATAACACGGACACCCTGAGCCGCTCGGGGGGGCAGGAATTCGATGTGAATTTTCTGCCTAATGCATGGACCGATCCCGGGAACCCGTACAACATGTGGGTCTATGGCGACATGTCCGGAACGGCCTCCAGCACCAACCTTGAAATGCTCCAGCTTGGTCTGATTTACCCCTATGTAAACAATGTTGGGGTCTACAAGTGTCCGGCGGATCGAAAGACTCAACCGCTGCCTGGGGGCGCAAAGGGGACGGCTCTGACGGTGCGCAGCATGTCCATGAACTGCTGGCTCAATCCCATCGTAAGCTGGAACGACACCTCGAATCCCAAGCACGTGAGCCCTAAGGGCATTAATTTCCACAAACAGTCAGACCTGGTCCAGCCGGGTCCGTCCATGACGTTCGTGTTTATCGATGAGAATCCCTACAGCATCAACGACGGGTGGTTTGTTTGTGATCCCCTGGTCACTGGGGAGTGGGTGGACAAGCCTGCCAGCTATCACAACAACGCGGGCGGCCTCTCGTTTGCCGATGGACATTCTGAAATCCGGAAGTGGCGGGATGGCAACCTGACTTCCTATACCGGCAACCCCACTGGCAATTTGCCGGTCGCTTCTCCCGATCCGGGAGATTTAGGCTGGCTGCAGCAAAGATCCACGGTGACCCAGTAGTTGTCCCGTTAATTGCCGGTTTGGCTCCGGTCGCTCAACCTTCTGGCGCGCAGTCCTGTGGCCACTTCATGCCACTTTGACTGTGTTCGATAAGCTGCCAGACTGGAGAAGCAAATGAACACACCGAGCCGTCGTGCCTGTCTCGCGAAGCGGATTTGGGCATGCTTCTTGATTGTTATCTGCGCCGTTACCGCGAACGCCTGGCAAATGAAACAGGCCCCGTTGATGACCCGGTGGGCGGCGTTGGTGGACACGAATAATCCCCTGCCGGAATACCCCCGCCCGCAACTGGTGCGAAGCAACTGGCTCAGCCTGAACGGCATCTGGCAGTTTCAGGCCGGAGCCACCAACGAGCCGGTGCCCGTCGGCCAGACTCTATCCAATCAAATCCTGGTGCCCTACCCCATGGAATCCGCAATCTCGGGCGTGATGCAATACAACGAGTTTTCCTGGTATCGGCGGACGTTTACCGTGCCGTCGGGCTGGAGCGGCAAACGGATTATTTTGCACCTGGACGCCGTGGATTGGCAGGCGACGGCGTATGTGAACGGGCAGCAGGCGGGGCTTCACAAAGGCGGGTATGATCCCATGAGCTGGGACATCACGCCTTATCTAAGCGCGGGGACAAATGAATTGATCGTGGGGGTCTACAGCCCGGAGGACAACGGCGGGCAGCCGCGCGGCAAACAGACGCTTTATCCTGGGGGCATCATGTACACTTCCTCCAGCGGCATCTGGCAGCCGGTGTGGCTGGAGCCGGTGGACGCCTCGGGCATCAGCTCATTGCGCATCATTCCCGACGTAGACAACTCGCGGCTGCGGCTCACCGTCGATTGTTATGCGACCAGCGGCGTGACGGTTGCGGCGACCGTCCTGACCAACGGGATCGCGATGAACACGGTTAGCGGCGCTCCGCAAACGGAACTGGACATTCCCATTTCCAATCCGGTGCTGTGGTCGCCTGATAATCCGTTCCTCTACGGCCTTCAGGTATCGACCACCCATGGCGGGTCGACCAACGACATAGTGACGAGCTATTTTGGAATGAGAAAGATATCCATCCAGACGGTGAGCGGGGTGCCGCAAATCTATCTGAATAACCAGCCTTTCTTTCAAATGGGACCGCTGGATCAGGGTTTCTGGCCGGATGGAATTTACACGGCGCCCACGGACGCCGCGCTGGAATATGATTTGCAGATGGAGAAGGCGCTCGGCTTCAATGGGGTCCGCAAACACATTAAGGTGGAACGGCAGCGCTGGTATTACTGGGCTGACACCTTGGGGCTGGTGGTGTGGCAGGACATGCCGAGCTGCAACTCTTACACCGGCAGCAGCAGTCCGCCGCCAGTGGATCCTTTGGACTTCATCGCCGAACTGAGCGCGATGGTCACCAATCACTGGAACAGCCCATGCATCGTCATGTGGGATATCTTCAACGAGGGCCAGGGGGAGGCGGGCAGCGGAAACGGCGTGGGCCAGACCAATACGGCTTATCTGGTGAGCCTGGTTAAGACGCTCGACCCGTCGCGATTGGTAAACCAGGCCAGCGGCGGCAGTTATTTCGGAGTGGGTGATGTCCTGGATTCTCACAGTTATCCCGATCCCGGCGATCCCTTCAGCAGCACGCAAGCCCCGGTGGATGGAGAATTTGGCGGGATTGCCTGGCATGTCACCGGCCATTTATGGAATCCGGCGGCGGCCGGAACCGGCTACCTGCTGGCCAGTTCCCTCGATAATTTCGCCTCCTTGTATGATGGCTATATCGACGAAGCCATCAATTTCAAATCCCTCGCCAACGGCGGATTGAATGCAGCCATCTATACGCAGATCACCGATGTGGAAAACGAATGTAATGGCTTGATGAGCTATGACCGGTTGGTCAAGCCGGACATGGACAGGGTTTACAGTTCCAATCTCAAGGCGATCACCGGCCATGTCACGGTGACGCCGGTGGTGCCTACTTCCCAGGTGGTTCCGCAGACCTGGCAATACACAACCAACACACCGGCATCGAACTGGTATGCCACCAGTTTCAATGCGGCCGGTTGGAGCACGGGCCTGGCCGGCTTCGGCACAACCGATCCCAACGTGACTCCGAATACCACATGGAACACCGACGGCTACATTTATTTGCGGCGCACATTCAATCCCGGCTCCCTGACCCCGGAGCGGATCGCTGATCTCGCCTTCACGGTCTATCACGACGAGGATGTAGCTATCTATATCAATGGAGTCCTTGCCGGTTCGGCTTCCGGTTATTCCACCTCCTACATCAACCTAGCCATGACTCCGCAAGGCCAGGCGGCCATTATCCCCAATGCCACCAACCTTTTGGCCGTCTCCTGTTACCAGAGCACCGGTGGGCAGTTCATCGATGTCGGCCTTTCCGATGAGGATTGGGTCGCCAACACCTTCACGGTTCCCACCGATGAAATTGCCTATTGGCCGCTGGATGCCACCAGCGGAACCGTGGCGGTGGATGCGACAGGCGATGGCGACAACGGAACGGTTAATGGCGCAGCCTGGAATCCCGATGGCGAAGTCAATGGCTGCCTGACGTTTAATGGCTTCAGTAGTTATGTGCAGATTTCCAAGCCGGTCAGCAATGACTTCAGCATCGTTTTCTGGGCCAGAACCACCCAGACAGCCGGAACCGGTCAATGGTATAACGGCGCCGGACTGGTGGACGGGGATTCGCCGGGGATCGCCAATGACTTCGGCACGGCCTTGGTCGGCGGCAAGTTCGCCTTTGGCGTCGGGAACCCGGACACCACCATTCTGTCCACCAACCCTATCAACGACGGGAACTGGCATCAATGCGTGGCGGCCCGCGTGCGATCCACGGGCGCAATTAGCGTTTACATGGACGGCGTTCTGCAAGCAACGGGATTCGGCAATACGAATCCATTGAACGCATCGGCGGCGCTGATGTTCGGACGCATTGCCTCCGGCGGCGGCTATTTCAACGGGAGCCTGGATGAAATCAAGATCTTCAATCGCGCCCTGGGCAACAACGAAGTGAACGCCCTTTTCAATAACGGCGCATTCCCTCAAACCATGCCAACGATCCTGGTGACGCCCGCCCCTCAGACCCTGTTCCCAGGGAACACGGCGTCCTTTAGCGCGCAGGCGATCGGCGGGAATTTGAGTTATCAATGGAATTTCGACGCCGCGCCGATTCCGGGCGCGACCAACAATACGTTGATATTGACCAATATCACCGCAACCAATGCGGGGAGCTACAGCATTGTGGTTTCAAACGCGGCTGGCACCGCCAGCAGTTCTGTCACGTTGAGCGTCGCGCCTCCAACCTTGTTGCACCGCTATAGTTTTGTCAGTGACGCCACCGATTCGGTGGGAGGCGCCAACGGCGCCATTGTGGCGCCCAACGGTGGAGGAGCCGCCACGATCAGTCACGGGCTTGTCCTGCCGGGGAACGCCGTCGGCGGATTTGGCTATTCAGGGTATGTGTCCTTGCCGGCCGGGCTGCTCACGGCTACCACGAACCTGACGGTTGAGTGCTGGGTGAAGCAGAGTCAAGATAATACCTGGGCTGAGATTTGGGACTTCGGCAGCAGCACGAGTGAGAACTTCGGGCTCATCCCTTACCCGGGCAACAATGGCAATAAAATGGAAGTGGCATTCACTCCGGACGGGGGTGAGCAGGATCTGCAATCCGCAGTCTCATTCCCAAACGGCTCCGAGCAATACGTTTGCCTCACCTACAATGCAAGCACCCTGACGGGCAATCTTTATACCAACGGCGCGTTAGTTGCGACGCTGACACTTCCCGATGACACCTATACGCCCGGCACGATTGGGGGCGCCGGCGGAACTACGGAAGACATGTTGGGCAACGACGTTTACGGCGACGATCAGTTCTCCGGGGTCATCTACGAATTTCGCATTTGGAACGGCATCGTCTCGCCCTTGTATCTGGCGGTCACCTCGGCGGCTGGACCCGGTGTCGTGGCAACCAACCTGACTCCAGCGGTCCTCACGGTCACAGTCACCAATGCCAGCGTGGGCGCCGGCTTTACGCAGCAAGCCTCAGCGACCGCGGCGTTCCCGGGGGCAGCCGAGGTGCCGGTTACCGGCTTCGTCACCAACTGGAGCAGCAGCAACCCAAATGTTCTTGCGGTGAACGGGAGCGGTGCGATTACAGCGGTCAATACCGGCAGCGCCACCATCAGCGCCACCCTCAACGGCTTCACTGGAACCAGCGCCTCCATCACCGTTACCTCCAGTCCGCCCGTGATTACGCAGGAGCCCGCTACTTTCGAGACGCTGCTGGCCGGGGTGACGCTCAATGCCAGCGTGGCCAACTCAGGCAATCCGCCGTTTGTCTACCGGTGGTACTTTGACAGCAGCCCGGTTCCCATCAGTACCGCCGCCGCCCCCACGCTCGCCATCACCAACCTGCAACTGGCCAATGCCGGGAGTTATACGTGCGTGGTCAGCAACCAGTACGGCACCGCCTCGAGTTCGGCATTGAATCTCACGGTGGCGGCCCCCACCGCGTATCAGCAGTCTCTGGTATCCCTCGGGCCGATTGCTTATTGGCCTTTGACTGAAACCAGCGGAACGATTGCTCACGACCTGGTCGGCAATTATAACGGCTCCTACATCGGTGGTGTCACGCTTGCCCAATCCGGACCGACAAACTCAATCTTCGGCTCACTCAGCGGCTCGGCGCTGTTTAACGGATCCTCAGGATACGTCGACATTCCCGAGGGCCCTTTCGACATCACCGGGGCCATTACCACGGTGGCTTGGGTTGAGGTTTCGACGGTGCCAGGTTTTGCGGGCTTGTTCGGGCACGGCGATGATTCCTGGCGCATGAGTGTCAACTCCAGCGGGGAGCCTGGCGCTTCGGAGGGCAGCGCAACCGACGCGACCTCTTCCAGCAGCATTATGGATGGCAATTGGCACATGATCGCCTACACCTACTCGGGAATCCCCGGCAATAACAACGGCCTGCTTTACGTGGACGGAGTGCTGGTGGCGAGCGATAGCGTCACGGCAGCCCCAGCCGGTGACAACCTCGATGTTTGGATTGGCGGCTCGCCCGATTATGGAACGGGACGGTTGCTGAATGCCAGGATCGCGCACGCGGCCATCTTTACCCAGGCTCTCACCGCCGCTCAAGTGCAGGATCTCCAGGAGGGTATCTACGTGGGCCCGGTGAGTTTGAGCATCGCCCGTTCCGGTTCCAGCGCCGTGCTCGGTTGGCAGGCGGGAGCCTTGCTCCAGGCTCCAACGCTGTTGGGGCCGTGGACCACCAACACCGCTGCGGCATCGCCTTACACGGTTCCGGTATCGACCGGGAGCCAATTCTTCAAGGTCCTGGTCAATCCTTAGAGCGGGTGGCATGCACCGGCGACCTCAACTCGCTTGGTGTCGGGCTAGATGCAGGACAAGGACGACGATGTCCCGCATCCACCCAAGCGCGTTCGACATTTGGTAAGTGTAAAAGAACAGGCAAAGGTAAAAGGGGCCCGGATGGCGATCCATCCAAGCAAGCGCCGGACGGGCAAGGACAGACCTCATTGTCGGAAGGCATGCCATCGCCCCGATGCCGGCGCCCAGGACAGCTCCCGCCAGGATGTCGGTTGGATAGTGGATGCCGAGGAAAACCCGCGGAAAGCACACAACGACGAGCACGTGGACCAGCGCGAGCAGGCCAAAGCGCCAGGAAATGAGGAAGAATCCGATCACAAACGTGAAAAAGAGAGCCGCATGATCACTTGGGAACGAGTTCCAGTGGATCAATACCTCTGGCGACAGTGTGTAAGCCAGGCGGACATCAAGGTCGGGATTGTAGAGCGGCCTGGCCTGGAAAGGCGCCGCAAAGCTGATCAGCCGGGACACGACCAGGGCAACCGGGGCTGCGGCCGCGACGCAGATAAGGATTTCACGGGTGGATCTGCCGGAGTCCCCTGGTTTGAACCAAACCCACCAGAGCAGAAGCATGAGGATTCCGCCCTTTTGAAAGCCGTCGTTGGTAAGCCACACCACCGCGTAGTCAAGCGTCCACCAGCGGTGGGCAAACCCATTCAAGCCCTGCAGCATAGCTGCGTCAGCGCCCGTCGCCGATTTTATCGCCCAGCAGGCCCACACCGCGCATATTGTCAATACGGTCAGCGACAGCGCGGTGGCCGGATGCCGGCTGGTTCTGAGCGTCTGCGGTTCGAGGCTTCTGGATCTGACGGGAAAGTCGTACATGCGTGCCGGGAGACTATCGAGCGAATCGCTGACAAGTCAAGCTGACAATTAGTGGAAGTTGCTGAGGCTATGAATGAGCCTTCTACACACCGAACCGTGGCCGGCGCTGAGCGGGTGAAAATGCCGTCCCGAGCGATCGGCACTTGTCGCGTTTAGGGCCTGTCCGGAAATAACCTGGTCAATCTGCCTTGGTCTTTTGCCGCGCAGCTTCGTTGCTCGCTCGTCACAGATCCAGAGGATATGCTCCTCACTCGCGCCTCGCTGCGCGACAAAACCCCTGCGGCATTTTGCCCAACTTATTTCCGGACAGGCCCTTAGTCCTCGGGACGGTCGCCGGCAGGAGACATCTTGACCAGTTTGGGATCAAACTGGCCCAGGATGGTGACGAGGTCGCTTTGGGCGGCCATCACTTCGCGGATGTTCTTGTACACCATCGGCACTTCGTCCAGACCGGCCGAAATGAGGGTCACGCCTTGTTCGCGCAGGAACGTATTCACTTTCTTCCAATTCCATCGCCACCCAGTATTCCTGGCCTTCCGCGGAGTCCCGGGACAGCCAGGCCAATCGCTTCAGTTCGCTCGGCAAGTCCGGGTGCTGGCGCACGGCTAGCTTGCTGTAATGGTCGCAGACAGCGGCACCGGTCCCGCGACTGCCGCTGTGGGATAACAAGGCCACATACTGGCCCGGAGGCAACACCTGTTGGCCCGCCGATGCCGCCGCGGCAGGCGATGCTATCGCCCCGTGAGCCGTGAAGAGGCCGAACTCGACAAAGTGATTGCCGCTGCCGCTGGTGCCAAGCTGGGAAAAATAGCCAATAGCCGATGCAGCGGATCAGCCGGCAGCAGAGGACGTTAGGGGGTAATGTCAACCAGGAATTGCACCATTTTTCGGATCGGCTTTTGCAAGTGGCTGGGGGACAGGGAGTAATGAAATGCATTTTCGAAAAACGGTGCAGGAACGGTGCAGGAACGGTGCAATTCTGCGGTGACAGTGGCGTGATGCGTGAACCCGCCTTCGTCGGACTCCCGCCTTCGCTCTGATGCTCCCGCCTCGGCGCTGATGCTTCGGCGCGGCAAGACGTGAAACGTAAAGGGGAAAGGGCTGCGCGCCGGGACCCGGGCGACGGCTTCTTTCACGCGCGCGAATTGGCTCGCGTGTTTTGTGCGGCTTTCCGGCCCATTTGGCGTTGGTAGCCATAAGACAACACGTACGATATACCATTATGAATCCCTTGTCAATAGGGGCCGCGCTTTTTTTGCTCATGGGGCTTGGTGCTCTGGAAACGAAATAACGCTGCGTCCGCGGCAGTGGGTTCTGGCTTCAGCCCAAGCGGGAGCGACGAGCATACCCGCGAGGGTCTGTAAGGAGCGAGCCACGACGGTTGAGGCAAAAAGACATGCCGCCCGGAGGGTTGCGCCGCATTTGGGTTCTGGCTTCGTTGCTCGGGCCTCGCCATCGGCCAAAATCCCTGCGCCATACTTGCAACACTTGTTTCCTGCCGCTGCCCTATTACTCCGTAAAGGAAGTCTTTTGGGGCCGTCCTCTCTTTTTTTTCCATCCGGTTTGGCGCGCAGAAGGCGGGGCGCGCCAAACCGGATGGAAAAAAAGAGAGGGAGTTGTTTTTGGGCGCCGTACCTGGGGCGGCGGCCTTCGGCCTTGCCCCAGGCTAAAATATTTCGTCCCTTCAGGACTCTGGTTTCAGGCTCGCTGCGCTCGCATGGTTGCTGGGTTTCGCGCTGAATAGCACTGCGTGACAAGGTAGCCGCGACTCGGTACGCCGCGAACGAAGCCCCTTTGGCGCTCGCGTGTTGGCGGGAGTTACCAAGGTAACTTGATTTACGGAGTACTTATTACTCCGTAAAGGAAGTTATCTGCTTTCAGTTGCGGTCCTTGGTTCGCCCGTCCCATGACGACCCCTCACCCCAACCCTCTCCCCATCCGATGGGGAGAGGGAGAGGACCCTCGCGGTTCGGGCTAACCTGGGCCTCCGCTCGTCGGACTCGCTCCAGCCCAGGCTTTAACCGGGCGGGCTTTCAGCCCTGATTGCCGCGTCGACGAAGTCGTTTGGAGTCTGCGCCTTGAGGCGAATGACGCGGATAACTTGCTTTACGGAGTAATTATATCCGTTTGCTCCCCGCCGAACATTCTCCGCTGTTGTGCGACGCAGGCACAACCGCGGCCCGAGCCATGCTGAGGAAGAGCGCTTCTTCCAAAACTTCAAGGACATGTTGGGCGCCGGCGGCTTTTAGCAGGTGGGGCCGGGTTCCGGTGCCGACAAAGCGCACACCCAAGTCGCGGCAGGCTCTGAAGTCCCAGACCCCGTCGCCAACATAGATGACATCGGCCAGGGATCGGCCGGCACGCTCTGCGGCGAGGTTGATGATCTCCGAGCGGCGGGGACGATCGGACGACGTCGCCATCGGATAACGAGAGACATCAATTCCCGCGGCGGCGAGCTTGAAGGTGGTGGTGGCCAACCAGTCGCCGGTGGCAATGGCCACCTCGACGCCAGGAAGCGAGCTGAGATGGGACAAGAGGGTCATGACTCCATTACGCGCCGGAAAGGCGCCTGGGTCATGGGCGTGCACTTGGCGCAGCCGCCGCAGGTACTCATTGCAGATGCACTCTTCCAGGCCCTTGCCCGGCTCGCGCTTCGCGGCTCGAACGGAGGCCTCGGCAATCGCCTGTGCCGTGATTTCAGGCATAGAATCGAAGAATTCCTGAGTAGGGGTGAACCCGGTCACGTCAGCAATCGCCTGGTCAAAGCAGGCCCAATCGTGAGTCTCCCCACCGACCAGAGTGCCGTCCACGTCGAAGATGATTAGGTTGCTCATGATTGCGCCGGGTTCATGACTGCGCTCGGATTATTATGTCCGCTCGTCAGGTTTCTCATTCGGACCCTCATCAGCAGGTCGTTCAGACCGCGCTTAGCCTCTTCGCGTGGCAACTCGGGCACCGGAATGCCGGCAGAAATGTTGTGGGGTTGATGCGACATTCGGGATAAAGTCTGGCAAGAAATGTTTGGTTCGGCGAGCGGCATTTGAAATAGAATGTCAACACCCCCTCCTCCCCTGCTGCACTTCATTCTGGTCACATATCCGACGCGGAGCGGTCAAGGCGCGCCGGTTGACAATCTGAAAAACGCGGTGCGGCCGATATTCTGGGGGATGACCTGATAGAGGCTTCCGGAATTTGTGGTGGGGGCGCCGCTGAGTCGCTGCCAGACAACTGGCGGTGCGAGGTTGGTCGTGTATTGCAGGTGGAAGGCGCTGGCGTTGGTCGGCCATTCCAGTGACAAGCCGGAACTCCCCGACACAACGGTCAAGGCCGGGCTGGCGAGCCAGGCGGCTTCGAAGATCGACCAGGTGGGGGTCGATGGATTTGCGGGCGCCGACCATACGAGGGTTCCGGCGTCATTAATCCCGCCGCCCCATTGAAACTGATTGACGTCGTTGATGACGACTCCGTGGGCGCTGGAGAATAGATGCGGCGACGTGGAGAGGCTTCCACTTTGCAGGTCGGCGGAATAGCAGAACTCGTCGAAATTGTTCAGGCCGTAAATCATGGGGTAATAGCCGGGCAACGGTCCCCGAGTTGACGAGACAAGCATCGGCCCCTCGCCATAGCGGTCCCAGAGGATCTCCCCCAGGTCGTTGATGCATGGATTATAATGGTCGACCGGGTCGAAGGTGATTTGCCCTCGGACCGTGGAATAAACCTGTTGATTGTCGTTAGTATCCGGAGCCACATAAACCACTTCACCGCTCGCGTTGACATTGAAATCGGAGAAGCCGAGCTCGATGATTCCGCCAAACGTCAAACGGCCGCGGGTGGTGCTGACCAGATCCAGGCCCGTTCCGCCAAACGAATCCGCGTAAACGACCTCGCCGCTGTTGGCAAGGTGGGGCGCCACGCCCGAAGCCGACAATTGACCGCGCACGCTCGAATAAATGCCGGTTCCGTTTTGCACTGCCCAGACGACTTCGCCCTGGTTATTAATGGACGGATGCGCCGCGTTGGTAATCGCTAACTGGGTAATCAAATAACCGCCTCCGCCGGCCAGGACCTTTGTTTGAAAAGGCCAAACGATCGCCGTCAACACGAAGAGGCAACTCAAAGTCTGCCGCCGGCACCGAGAGACCAGGCGATTGGGGCCACTTTTCACAGAGGACCCAACGTAGTGGAGGCAGTTGATTCCGTCAAACGGCCGCGAACCAGAACTGTAGCCGGTTTTCCAACCAGCGCGCCAGCAGAGCACCGATCCAAAAGAGAATCAGCGCCAGGAGCAGGGTTAGAATGAGCCAGTAAATCATGGAACGCTAATGCCCCGATTGTGCATGAATACGTAGTTTGTTCAACGCAAGAAGATAGGTGCCGCCTGAAGGATTTGCATCTCGGTGGCCGTCCGCCCGGCCCCACTGGCCCCGAGTTTGGATGACCTATGGAAAGAGGCCTCCTCTCCCCAGCCCTCTCCTCCCGAGGAGGAGAGGGAGCATAGGAGCGAGCGGTTGGGGCGGATTGTCGCCCAAACTCCGGGGCGGTGCCGCCCGGCCGCTCCTCGATCTGAGCGGGGGGCCTTTGATATCCAAGGCGAGCCCCGATCAGCTATTTCTGGGCGAACTTGCTGACGGCCCATTGCATTGCCGCCTCTTCGCCATAGGTTTTGTCGCGATCGATGTAACTGATCCAGTCTGGATCCGACATGGTTTCCAGCAATGGGCCGCCTTGGTCGAAGAGCGATTGGATCGCTGTTCTTTGTTGAGCGAGCTGGTTGAGTTGATCCTGAACGGTCTGGCCGTTTCCGCCGTAGGGGCTGCCGGGATCCATCGCACTGAGAGCGTTGCGTTCGATGGCCAACCCCACTAAATGGCTGATGGCACAATCGCCCGCGCCATAGCTCTGTCCCAAGCTCACCGCCATTTGCAGAACGGATTGGGCTGAAGCGTTGTCGCCGGTCTGCTGATAGGACTTGGAGAGCTCAACCATTTGCAGACCGAGTTGCTTTAATTCCGCGAGTTGTGGCAACTCGACCTGCCAGGAAGCGATCATTTTTGCCTCCGCCGCCGAGTAACCCGCCGCCAGATAGGCCTCTTCGTCGTTCTGCCTGCAACGCTCAACACCCCAAGCCCGCGAAGGAAACTGGCACGCAGGTCCGCTTTTGGGTAAAAGACAGAGAGGATCTATCAGCAAGAAATCCAGCTCGAGACCACTGGGCATCTGCAGATGCGCGATCTTACGGAGGATGTCGCTTTACGGTCTTGATGCTCGTGGTTCCGCTCCGGTAATGCCTATCATTCTTCAAGTTCAACTTCGCCTCCGTTTATTATTCCCGCGTTGTTCTCTATACGGACTCCGAGGCCGCAGACCGGTTTTACTTTGCTCTCGGGTTTACCCGTTTACTCGCCAATGGAGGTGAAACCCACTTCGTCGTACTTTAGTACTGCGTAAAGGAAGTCTTTTGAGGGCGTCCCCTCTTTTTTTCCATCCGGTTTGGCGCGCAGAAGGCGGGGCGCGCCAAACCGGATGGAAAAAAAGAGAGGGAATTGTGCTTGGGCGCCGTACCTGGGGCGGCGGCCTTCGGCCTTGCCCCAGGCTAAAATATTTCGTCCCTTCAGGACTCTGGTTTTAGGCTCGCTGCGCTCGCATGGTTGATGGTTTTCGCGCTGAATAGCTCTGCGTGACAAGGGAGCCCCGACTCGGTACGCCGCGAACGAAGCCTGTTGGCGCTTGCGTGCTGGCGGGAGTTACCAAGGTAACTTGATTTACGGAGTACTCAGGCCGCCTTTTCGAATGTGCCGGGGCTTTCGGCAGTGGCACGCCACTCGGGCTTGCGCTCTGGCGAGGCTTCGGCAAGGGCCCGGCGCACGCCCTCGGCATCGAAATCGCCGGTGTAAACAGGTGTCCCGGGCTGCTGGCGCCACGATTCGTCCAGGCCGCCGGCGTCCACGGCGTCAAAGCCGATGTCATTGACCAGCTGCATGACGACCGCTTTGGCTTTGGCATTGTCCCCTGAGACTGGCAATGCGATGCGGCCGGGAGTGCCGGCGGGTTTGCCTGATTTCGCCAGGTGTTCGGCATAGATGTTGTTGAACACCTTAATGACCGGGTGACCCAGTTGCTGCTCCACCCAGCGGCTTTCGGCAAGGCCATTCTCGATTCCGTCGATCTTTCCGTCGCGCTGACGGGGGTAATAGTTTCCGGTATCGACAACGATGAGCTTGGGCGGAGCGTTCTTGAACAAACCAGGCGGCAGGCTCGGGATTTTGGCCTGCGGAATGGTCACGACGACGAGGTCGCGTCCGCGCGGCACCTCGGCCACTTGCACCGGTTTGGCGCCAGTCTCCTTGGAGAGGTCAGCGAGGCTTTCCGGGCCGCGTGAGTTGGCTACGACGACGTCGTGCCCCAGGCGGGCAAAATGCCGGGTAAGAGCCGCGCCAATGTTGCCGGTTCCGATGATTCCGATTTTCAGTTTTCTTTTCATAGCAGCGATCTCGAGATTTGTGAATAGGAGCAAACCATTTACTCCCTGGAGCGATTATGGCCAACGGAGCGTTGTGCGAAAAGGGAGGCACCCACCCCATAGGAAGCACATGTCGAGGGGGGGGTGTCCCATAAGCGCCAACTTATTCGAGGGCAGGGGATCAAAGGCCGTCCCTCGGTTAAGTTAGCGCCTATGGGGGGGTGTCCCCCCGATACGCTTCGCGACGGAGCGTGCCATTTTTGGAACAGGTTTGACGCAGCTTTAGAGCCTATCCCCGTAGGAGGGCTTTTCACCGGAGGGCTGAGCCCTGCGAGGCCCAAATAATGGGGACTCGCGGGAGCTCGTCCCTCCGGGGGTTTGGCCACTGCATTGCCCTAGCGGGATAGGTCCTTAGGGGGAACCTGACGGTGGGTGCGGTGGGACGAGAGTCTCAGCAGCGGGCCCAGGGCAAAACGATCGGGGACCGGAGGGAACAGGGAACGGAGCTCGGCCCGCGACAGAGTCTGCGTGTTTCCCAGGTTTGTTCCTTCGCAGTGCCATATGTCGCGGGGGCCGAACTTGGATTGGGACCGAAAAAAGGCCGGGCAACTCTTACCCCCTAAGGTTTTGTGGGGTGGACGCTAGCGAGCGGGGGATTAATCTCGGACCATTGAATTCAGTGACTTGGCCTTGCTCCCGGCGTTCGGAGGAACGAGGAGCGAGACGAGCGAAGCCGAGCCTGGAGTTCATAGACTGAGAACCTATGAGAATGATGCGAGCGCACGACCTGCCACTGGAGCGTATTCCTTCCGAGACCACTTCCGCACGTCGAAGCACAGGGTTCACCTTGATTGAGCTGTTGGTAGTCATCGCGATCATTGCGATCCTGGCGGCGATGCTTTTGCCGGCTTTGTCTCGCGCCAAGGAGAAGGCCAAAAAGGCTGCTTGCTCGAACAACCTGCGACAGATTGGCATTGGCATGACCATCTATGCCGGAGAGAACAATGATTACGTCGTTTCAGCCCGTGTGGCCGATGGCCCGGATGTCAATGCCGGGGCAGGCAGCACCATGGGCGACGTTTACAACCAACACGCCCTGAATGATGTGGAAGCCCGCGCGGCCAAGAATGTCTGTCTGGATCCAACGCAGACGAATGTGAATGGCATTTGGGCTTGCCCAAGCTTTGCTGTAGGCAGCGTAAGTTACAACACGAGCACCTCGCCGGCCCAATGGAATATCGGCTACCAGTATTTGGGCGGCATCTATTGGTGGAAAAACGTGGTGTATACTTCTTCGGGGATTCCCTCGGCCAGCCCCACAAAACTCAGCACGGCCAAGCCTACCTGGGTGCTGGCGGCGGATTTGGTGTGTAAGAATCCGTCGGTAACTTCCAAGAACCCATGGGCGGATGTCACCGCCCCTCTCGACCAGGTCGCCCATCAACGGCCGCACGCGATCTTTCCAGATGGAGCCAATCACCTGACGGTCGATGGCTCGGTGAGCTGGATCAAGGCAGAAAAACTGCTGCAAATCAACACCTTCGACACAACCACGAGGCTCTTCTATTTCTATCAAAGTGATTTAGGCAGCATCAATCCACTAAATGTTCCTCTCCTAAAAATACAGCTACCGTGAAGCGCGAGCGGCTACAGGCAATTTGTTCGGCCGTTTAAACCCTGAAAAAAACAACCTATGAAACACAATTACCTACTCATTCGCAGCTTGCTCCTGGTTGCCGGCGCCCTGGCCGCAGCGAGTCCCTTGCAAGCCCAAATCACCGTCAAAAACCAGATCTAAGCTTCTATTACCTATTGAATTAAAACCACTATGAAAACAAACGTTTGGCAAAACCACATTCGAAGCAAGGCTCTCTCTTTGGGGTTGATTAATCTCGGGATGAGTTTGTTTCTCAGCCTAACGGCGCCGGCGGCGACCTATTATCAAACCCTTAATGAATTGAACTCTCCTCCCGGCGGGGACTGGTATGGGATGATATGGAGTTCCGGGGCGCCGGCCACCGCCGGAAACGTGTATATCACGGAGGCGATATCCGGCACGAATTGCGGGCTGCGCACGCCCAATGTGACCACGAACTTTGCCTTCGCCGGCCAGCAGCTGATTATTACCAATCTCGGCGTTCTGGCGCTGAAACATGCGAGCGCGACAGCGACGGCCAACGTTATATTGGATGGGGGACAAATTGTCTTCAGAGGCGCCACGGGATCGGGCGCGTCCGGGCTGGGCGGAACGCTTCAGGTGAATTTCAACACCAACACCATTGGCCGCAGCTCCAGCGATAGCGGCGTTAATTTTTACAATTTAGGGCAAGATCAGACGCAAGGTAACAGCCGCAATATCGCCCTGTCAGCCAATGTGAGCGGGAGCGGCAATATCATTATGAATATGAACACCGCCGGGAACACTTCCGGCAATAACGTGGTGCAAGTTACCGGCACGAACACAGGATTCTCCGGCAATTGGACGAACAATAACGGGGTTCTGTCGCTGGAGGGCGCTTGTGTCAATCCGCTGGGATCGGGCGTGGTTACGCTGACCGCGGCGGGCGCCAGCGTGCGTTTCAACACGACGAACAACCTGGTGATCAGCAATGCGATTTGGGGTCTGGGGTCGATTGTCCAAATCAATTCGAACACCGTTACTTTGGCCGGCACGAATCTTTACACGGGCGCCACCACCATATCCAACGGCGTTCTGAAAATCGGCGCCGGGGTTTCGCTGTCCAATTCATCCTCGATATCTCTCGCGGGCGGGACACTGGACGCAAGCGCGAATGGCGGGTTGGTGTTAAACGTCGCCAGCAATCAGCCGATGAGCTGCAATGGCTCCATCATCGGGTCTTTAACGGCTTCATCGAGCGGCGCGCAAACGAACAACCTGAATTTCAATTTGTACCTGTTGACGAACGATGTCCTGAACATCTCGGGACCGCTGACGCTCAGCAACAATCCCAGCCTGACCCTCGCGCTGACCGGGCTCAAGCCCAACGGCCGCTATCGCCTGATCAATTATTCCGGCAGCATCCAGGGCGGCGGCTCGTTCAATCTCATTCCGCCGGGGAGCAGCAGCGAAGGGTTCGTGCTGGACACCAGCACGGCCGGGCGCGTGGATTTGGTTGTTTCGGGCGCGGTGGTGCAGAATGTGAAGTGGGTGGGCGACAATTCAGCGAATATTTGGGACACGACCAACGCCAACTGGACTGGCAATTCCACTAAATTCTCTCAGGGGGACAATGTGACCTTCGATGATACTGGATCGGTCTCGCCGGCGATCGACATTGCGATGAACGTGGCTCCAAGCTCGATGCTGGTCAGCAATGACACGGAACAATATGTTTTTGGTCAAATCGCGGCGGGAACGCCTCCGGGAATCATCATGGGGGGCACCTTCACCAAGATGGGGACGGGGGAAGTGGATTTCGCGACTTCCGGCAACAACATCAGCGGCCCGATTATCATCCAATCAGGAACGGTCTGCGTGGGTATCGGCGGAGCCACCGGAAGTCTGGGCAGCGGCCCGATTACGAATGATGGGATTTTGCAGGTGAACCTGGACGGGGGCGCAGTGGCCTTCAATGCGCCGATTAGCGGGACGGGCAGCTTGAACATTGAGGATACCGGCGGCATTTCGGGCGCCACGGCGACGATTGGTGGAAATGGACATAATTCTTATACCGGGCAGACGACCATCGGCGCGCTCTGCCAGCTCAACATCGCGACCGGCGATGCTTTGGGATCGGCCGCTACCGGAACCATTGTTCAGAGCGGAGGGCGACTGGGCGTCGTTTCTTACGTGGGTAACATGAGCGTCGCGGAACCGGTGACCATCAGCGGCACGGGTGTCAGTTCAGCCCCGGGAGCCCTTTATGTCGGCGATCCCGACAACAATATCACTTGGGCGGGCCCGATTACAGTGGTCAGCAGCGCCCAAATTCGGGGTGTGGGCAACAGCCGCATGAATTTCTCCAATGTTGTTTCCGGCGCCGATGTCGCGTTGGAGTGCTCAGCCGGGAATCCGGTCGTCACCGGCGGATCGGATGCCAGCACGACAATCTTTTTTGAAAACGGCGTGCTGCTCGGCTCCGGCGGCTCAATGACTTGCGATGGGGTGGGCACCGTTATCCTGGATGGCGCCACTAATATTTGGGGCGGCCCCACAACCGTCAACCTGGGCACCTTGCGGGTGGACGGCACGCTGGACGGAGGCGCCGTCACCATCGGGGACGGGTCGGACTTTGCCACACTGACCGGCACGGGCACGATCCTGGGCCCGGTGACGGTGGCCTCGGCCAGCCTTTTGTTTCCCGGGAGCTATTCCACTCCCATTGGGACGCTGACGATTAGCAACAGTGTTACGCTCAGCAGCGGGAGCACGAATCTGTTTGAATTGAACCGGGCCCTCGCTCCCAATTCCTCCCGGCTGGCGGCCAACGCCCTTTCGCTGGGTGGCACCATGATGGTGGTGAACAACGGGAATCCTTTGCAAGCAGGCGATACGTTTACGTTGTTCAGCAGTCCCTCCATCAGCGGCGCCTTTGGGGCGATCCAACTGCCAGCCTTGTCTTCAACCAATCTCTATTGGGATACGTCGCTGCTTGGCAGTGGCACCATTAGAGTTGGCTCCTACACGGCGCCGAGCCCGACGATTACGTCGCCGTCCGTCACAGGAGCGAATTTCGTCCTGCAAGTGACGGCGTCGCAGTCCGGCTTCAGCTACGTGTTGGAGGCAACCCCTTCGCTCACGGCGCCCATTACCTGGACGAGCATTCAGACCAACGCCGGGACCGGCGGGACGCTGACGTTCACGAATCTGATCAACGGGAGCACGCCTCAGCAGTTTTTCCGAATCCAGGTTCAGTGAGACATTCCGATTCGCAGCATCGGATCAGACCCCGGCTGTCGGAGGACAGCCGGGGTTTTGCTTCGAGGCTCCAGATAGCCCTGCAACGCTTTATGAGAGTGAAATGTTTTATCCTGGTGTGGTGTCTCGCGTGGCTGCAGCCGCGCCTCTCACAGGCCGGCGGGCAGCCGTCGGTTTACTCGGGGGTCTTCGCCTATAACGAAGGCGACCTGAGCACTGCGACCAAGCAGCAGACGATCACCAATTTTGTGGCGGATGCGGGAAAGGATGTATCCATCATCAATGTATTCTTCAGCTGGGCCTCTGGCTCGTCAACCAATCCCAGCTCCTCATTTCCCGCGACCGGCATGAGCTTCATCCGGAGCCACGGCTCCCTCCCGCTGCTGACTTGGGAACCATGGAACCCAGCGCTGGGGACAACCCAATCGTTCACGCTGGCAAACATCATGAACGGCGTCTACGACTCCTATATCACGAACTGGGCGATGGACGCCAAGGGCTGGGGACAGCCGTTCTTCCTCAGGCTGGGGCACGAGATGAACGGCAATTGGTATCCGTGGTGCGCCAGCGTCAACGGCAACACACCGAGCCAGTACGTGCAAATGTGGCGGCACGTGCACGACCTGTTCACGCGCGTGGGCGCAACCAATGTCACCTGGGTTTGGTGCGTTAATACGCTCTATTCCACCTCCACGCCCATCGATGAGCTCTATCCGGGCGACAATTATGCGGACTGGATCGCCGTGGACGGATACAACCGCCTGGCGAACTCCTGGCAGGACTTTTCCACGCTGGCGCAGCCCACCCTGACTCAATTGACCAATATCGCTCCTGGCAAGCCGATCATGGTGGCGGAGTCGGGATGCAACCAGAACACTAACTATGACAAGAGCCAATGGTTTCTCAACGCGCTGACCAACTGCCTGCCCTCAGGGCAGCCGCGAATCAAAGCCTGGGTGTACTTCAACAGCACCAACACCAGCGACGGCAACGATTGGCGCATCGAAGTCCCGACAAACGCGATGGCCGGCTATCAGCAGGGTATTGCGCCGTCGTATTTCGCGAGCAATCAATTCGGAGCGAATTCCGCCACGCCTATCCAGCCCCTCAACAACGATGCTTTGGCCTCCGACACGATGGCGCCATTCGTTTCGATTGTCAGCCCGCCGACGAACCAGTTCACGAGCGGCGCCGCGGTCGACTTTCTGGCCTTGGCAACGGACAAATCCGGGATTAGCAACGTCGTGTTTTCGATCAATGGCGTCCCACTCCAAACGAATACCGCGGCGCCGTACCGTTTCTCGTGGGAGGTGCCCGCCGGAACGCAGAGCAGCACGGTTACCGCAACAGCGCTGGATAACGCGGGAAACAGCGCTGCCAGCACGGTTCAGCTCTTCGCCACGACCTACAATACGGTCACCCTCATCGCTCCGGACGCCCCGGGCAGTTCCTCCTTTAACGCGGCCGGCAATTGGGACAGCGGCAGCTCCCCCAGCCCCGGCTTCAATTACCTCGTCGGTCCCGGCTGCACCCTTTTGACTCCAACCAATAACAGCCCCTGCACCTTCGCGGGCGATTGGTTGACGGTAGCAGGCACTCTGGGTTTTAAGGCAACCAATACGATCACCGTTCCCATCTTGCTGTTGAGCAACGGCGTGATTCAAAACCTCAACACGAGGGGAACCCCGGACGCCGGGTATCTGGCCGGAAGCCTGACTGTGGTCACCAACGGAACCATTGATGCGGGAGGCAATGCCGGGGATATGACGTCGATGCAGATTCTGAGCGCGATCGGCGGCGGCGGCGACCTGACGGTGCAAAAGCCGCAAACGGTCACCTTGTGCGGCACGAACACCTTCAACGGCGTCCTGACACTCCGAGGCGCCACGCTGCAGCTTGCCGCCACGGCCTCGATGGCCCCTTCGAGTCTCGTCATGCAGAGTTTTGCACAGGCGGGCGTCCTGACCAACCTTGGCGTGACCAATGCTGTGCTCGCCGGCGGCAGCTTGAATGTGGGGTACGGCCCAGCGGGCGTCTTACGTGTGGGATATCGGGACAGCTCCGGGTACGGGAATAACTGCGTGGCAATGCTGGATGTGTCCTCTCAGCCCCAATTCTCAGCCGACGTTGGGGAATTCAGCGTCGGAAACAACACGGTCAACAACGACTCCTGCACCACGGTTGGATCGGTGCTTCTCGCCACCAACAACAACATTATCGCCACAAACGTCTTGTTTGGCTTCAGCGCCTTCACCGGGGGCGGCACCAATTCGGTGAGGCTCGGCGGCGGCAGCAATTATTTCAACACTGCGGCCATGACCATCGGCGGCCAAAAGGAGAATGCGCAGCTAACACTGCCGGCCGGGGGTGTTTTGCGGCTGGACAACGGATCGGCACGAACCGACCTGGCGGTAGCCGGCCAGGACTTCAGCACGAGCGTTACCTGCGGAGGCGTGGCCGATCTGAGCGCCGGGACGTTTATCGCCAGCCTGGGCAGCCTGAGCGTAGGGCAAAAAAGCGGCGGCAACGTCGGAGGCGCAACCGGCACATTGATAGTGAGCGGCGCACCCGCGAACAATATCAACGTGAACTCCCTGGTCATCGGCAGCCTTCTCGGCGCGACATCCGGTTCGCCCATCGCCCAGGGCACGCTGACTTTCGGCGGCGGGGTCTTCCTGGTCAACAGCAACGTAACCTTGGGCGCCTTGGGAGGCAGCTATGGCTCCGCTGCCGGAGCGCTCAATATCAACGGAGGCTGGTTCGGGGTTGCGGGCAACATCGTGGATGGAGGGGGCTCCAGCGCGTTGAACGTCAATGGCGGCGTCATCGATTTGAGGCCGATGGCAGGCTCCGATACCGGCAGCATTTCTGTCGATACTCTCCTGCTGAACGGAACCATCAGCAATGTGCAGAACGTCACCGTAGCCAGCCTTTCCGGCTCTGGCGTCATCGCGAATCAATCCGGGCTGACCTCCGTCAGCAATTCCACAACGCCGGGCGGCAGCAACAGTATCGGGACCTTGTCGATGGGCGCGCTGGGGCTTTCCGGCTCAACGGTGATGGAACTCAACCGCGCCAGTTCCCCGAACGCCGACCGGCTGGCTGCCAACTCCATTGGTTTGGGCGGAACGCTCACCGTGGCGAACCTCGGCCCCGCCTTGCAAGCGGGAGATTCCTTTCAGTTGTTTTCCGGCGCCATCAGCGGCAAGTTCGCGACCACGAATCTGCCTCCGTTGTCCTCCACGAACCTGGTTTGGGACACATCGAGGCTCAACAGCGAGGGGATCCTGGCTGTAACGACGCTTGCGCCGACGCTTTCCGCTTCCTGGAAGGGCTCGAACCTGGTGGTGCAAGTTGGTTCGGTCATTGGGCTTGCCTACGTGCTGGAGGCCACGCCGCAGCTTGCTCCGGCGAACTGGACAGCGATTCAAACCAATCCCGGCGGGGGCCTGTTGAGCTACACGATTCCTGCCGGAAGCGGGCAACAATTCTTCCGGATCTGTGCCCAATAGCGGCCCAAGCGAATTTTGAAGTATCCAAAGCGATGCACGGTTGAAAACCAACAGCGCATCCGGGTATGCTTCGGAAGCACGTTCGTGAAAGCATTTGTTCTTGTGGTATTGAGCGCCCTTTTGCCGGGCGCTGTTTTTGGCGCGCCGTCAAAGGATGAAGCGAGCTTCTTTGCGCGAAGCTGGCTCGCCGAAGACGGCCTGGCCGACAATCGCGTGGTAGGCCTTGCGCAAACCCCGGACGGATATTTGTGGGTCGCCACGCAAGGGGGCGTCGTCCGGTTTGACGGCGTGCGCTTTCAACGGGTCATCCTGGCAGGGGCCCCGGAGCTGCTGGCGGGCACCATGCGAATTCTGATGCTCGATCGGGGGGGGCAAATCTGGGTGGCGAAGGAAGAGGGGGGGACGGTGTTCTGCTTCGAGGGGGCGCAGGTGCGGCTGCTCACCCCTGACAAAGACTCTCCGAGGAATGAGACGCAGCGCTCCATGGCATTGGACTCGGAAGGCGGGCTTTTGATTGCCTACAACACCGGAAGGGTCATCCGCTACGGCACTGAAGGAAAAGCCAAGGTCTTTGCCCCCGACTCCGGCCTGCCGGCCGAGGGTGTCTGCTGGCTGACATGCGCGCGGGATGGAACTCCTTGGTTCGCCAAGGCCGGCAGGGTCGGCATCTTCCGCGAAGGACGGTTCACGGTATTGAATACTTTCGCCTCGGCGGAATTGCGCATCGCCCCGGCGCATTCCGGCGGCATCTGGGTCTGCGCCGGGCCGCAGCTCATTAGACTGAAGGAGGGGGCCGACCCGGTTGAGACGGCGAGGATCGTTCTTCCCGAGGGGCGTGACCGATCGAGCGGCGACCCGTCCGTCTTGCTGGAGGACCGCGCCGGCGCTGTCTGGATAGGAACGACTTCCGCCGGCTTGTTCCGGTGTGATTCCAATGTTGTAGGAAAGGTCGAGGTGTCCAACCCCGCCATCCTGAGCCTGGCGGAAGATCGGGAAGGCAATCTATGGGTGGGAACTCGCGGAGGCGGCTTGAATTGTGTCCGCCGCCGTTTGACGTCCATGATCCGGCCGGCGGATGGGCTGCCGTTCGAGGGGGTCCAATCGGTTTGTGAGGACGCCGCCGGCGCGCTATGGCTGGTTGGTGAGAACGGCGTCCTGGCCCGGGGGCGTGGAACCAATTGGATCGTTCAATCGCCGAGCGGCAGCCTGGTGCAAACGCATGCCACCTGTGTCGCCGCCGATACCAACGGTTCGGTCTGGATTGGCTCCTCGGGCGGAGGGCTCTATCGCTGGTCCGAGGGCCAATTCCGGGACCTCGGCCTGCAGGCCAGCCTCCGCCGCAAGTCGCCCCGTTCCTTGCAGGTGATGGCCAACGGCGATCTCTGGATCGGAACCGATTCACCGGATGTTTTGTACCGCCTGCGGGGCGAATCGCTGCAGACACTCTCCCTGCCGCCGGGCCGCCGGTTCATCCGGGCCATGGCTGAGGATGCGTCCGGCAATCTCTGGGCCGGGGCTTCAGACGGCTTGCTGGTGCGCATCTCGCCGGATGCCGTGGTCGCGGAGACGGCCCGGTTCTCTTCGTTTTCCGTCCGCTGCCTGCACGTCGCGGCGAACGGCGACCTATGGATTGGCTACGCGGGCGCAGGGGTGGGACGGTTGCGCGACGGGCAGTTCAGCCGCTTCAGTTCCGAGCAGGGTCTGCCCAATGATTACGTGGCCCAAATTCTGACGGACGACCGGGACCGCGTATGGTTTGGCGGCAACCAGGGTCTTTTCCAGGTCCGCGAGCGGGACTTTGATGACGTAACCCAGGGGGTGGCTCCGCGGGTCTTGCCGGTGATTTACGGCCGCAGCGAAGGCATGCCGGGGCTGCAGGCGAGCTTCGATTTTTGCCCGTCTTCCTTGTGTTCCTCGGATGGGCGGCTCTACTTCTCCATGCTGACGGGATTGGCGGAAGTGCGAGTCGATCAAACCCGGCTCAATTATTGGCCTCCCACGGTCCTGATTGAGCGAGTGACCGCCGACGATCAGACCTTGGCCCTCTACAAGGGGTTTCACCTAACCACCTCCACCAATCGCGCCGCCTCCATGGAGCTGAGCAGCCCGCGAGACAAAAGGGAGCTCAAGCTGCCCCCGGGAGTTCAGCAGGTGCGGTTTGAACTGGCCGCGCTGAGCTTTATTTCTCCGGAGAACGTCCAGCTGCGCTACCAGTTGGAGGGCTTGGACGAGAACTGGGTCGAGGCCGGCACCCGGCGCGTCGCCATCTATACCCACCCGCGCCCGGGCCATTATCACTTCAAGGTCACGGCGTGCAACAACGATGGGATCTGGAACAAAGTCGGCGACGAGCTGGCCGTTGATTTCCAGCCTTACTTTTGGGAGGCGCTCTGGTTCAAGCTTCTGATGACCCTGGCCAGTTTCACCGCGCTATGCGGCACCGTGGTGCTGGTGCTGCGTCGGCGCCATCGGCTGGTGGTGGAACGGCTGGAGCACCAGCGCGCCCTGGATCTGGAGCGCACTCGCATCGCCCGCGACCTGCACGATGATCTCGGCGTGGGATTGACCGAAATCGGCCTGCTCGGCGATCTGGCGGCCTCCAGCGGGGAACTGCACCCCGGCGGCCGCGAACACGTCCAGGAGATCACCAGCCGCGCCCGGACACTCGCCGCGTCGCTGGATGAGATCGTCTGGGCCATCAATCCGGCTAACGACACGTCCCACTCCCTGGTGGATTACTTTTTCCCCTATGCGCAGAAACTTCTGGGCCGCGCCGGAATCCGTTGCCGGCTGGAAGTGATCGAGCCGTTTCCGTGCGGAAGCCTCAACGCGGAAAAGCGGCACGAATTCTTCCATGCTTATAAGGAAGCCCTGAATAACGTCCTCCGCCATTCCAGCGCCACGCAGGTGCAGATCACCCTGTCCGCCTCGGAGGGCAACTTGTTGATTCGCATCGCCGACAACGGCCGCGGCCTGGAGGGAGGCGCGGGCAGAGGCGCGCATCACGGGCTGGCGGGAATGCGAGAACGATTGCTCCGCCTCGGTGGCCGCTGTGAGATTGTCAGCCGTGCCGGCGAGGGAACCACGGTAATTTTCATCGTCCCGGTGCCGTCCGAAATCCAGTCATGATCCGAGTTGCCATTGTCGAAGACGATGATCGGTTTCGCAAAAGCCTGCGCCGAGTCATCGAGTCCAAGCCCGGCTTCATCTGCCACGCGGAATATGCCACCGGCGCCGAGGCCATCGAAGGGATTCCGCGCAATCCGCCCGATACAGTCCTGATGGACCTCAATCTCCCTGACGTTCCGGGCGCGGAAGTCACCGCCCGCCTCACGGCCCAACTGCCGGACCTCAGCGTGGTGATCCTAACGGCCTACAACGACGCGGAGAATGTCTTCAAGGCCCTCAGGGCCGGCGCCAATGGGTACCTGCTGAAACAGGCCACCGCTCCGGAAATCATCGACGCCATCGCCGAGGCCTTCCGCGGCGGGGCCCCGATGACCAGCGAAATCGCCCGCAAAGTCGTCGCCGCTTTTCGCGAGCCCGCGCCGCGTGATCCCACGGCGACGCTGGCGCCGCGCCAACGGGAAATCCTGCAGCTTGTGGCCAACGGCTACGCAAACAAGGAGATTGCTGAACAGCTCAACCTCACGCTGGGCACGGTCACCTGGTATCTGAACGAGATCTATAAAAAGCTGCACGTGCAAAGCCGAATCCAGGCGGTGAACAAGCTGCGCCAGGCCGGCCAACAGCCACCATAGCGGTGAGGGCGCCCCTAAGCTTTTGTGGGGTGGACGGATTCTCAGGGGCGGACAAGCATGCCTCTACGCATCCGGGGAGCACGCCGACTGTGGGCGGCGTATGAACCCCGCAGTTTGAGCTTTATGAACGCACGGTTTTTGATCTTCGCACTTTTGGTCACCGGACTGGCCTTGACCTGTTTTGGGCGCGCTGAATCCGCCCTTATCGATGTCCAGGCCAAGGCATCGCCGCGCTCTGACTGGACCAACTACCCCACACGCACACTAGCCTGCCTGCCGGCTTCGGCGACGAACCACACGGATTCAGAACTCAGCCCGTACGGAGGGCTTCTCGCCCGCAGGGTCAAAGCCACCGGTTTCTTCTATGCCGCGCGATTCGGGGATCGCTGGTGGCTGGTGGATCCACAGGGTTGTCTCTACATAGACAAAAGTGTGGTCGCGGTGTCGGAAATGGAGGGGCGCGAGGCCAAAGCCGCGTTGAAGGAGAAGTTCGGCAGCGAATCCAACTGGATAGCTGGCACCACCCAGTTGCTGCAATCCAACGGCTTCAACGGTCTGGGGGCCTGGTCCGACACGACTCGCTTTCGCCAGGCGCCGCATCCGCTGGCCTATACCCGGATCTGGGATTTCATGAGCGCCTACGGCCGCAAACGCGGCGGCATCTACCAGGAATCGGGCCATATGGGTTATCCCCAGGACTGCATCTTTGTCTTCGACCCCGAATTCGAGGTTTTTTGCGACAGCCATGCCCGCCAGCTTGCCCGCGACAAGGACGACCCTTGGCTTCTGGGCCATTTCTCAGACAATGAGATGCCCTTCAAGCGCGACGCTCTCAGGAACTACCTCCAACTGCCCGCTTCGGACCCCGGCCACAAGGCGGCGCTGGGGTGGCTGCAGGCGCGTCACGGCCAGGGCGCCGCCACGAAAGATATCACCGAAACAGACCGCGTCGACTTCCTCGCCCTGGTCGCGGACCGTTACTTTGGCATCGTCTCGAAAGCGATCAAGAAATACGACCCGAACCATCTTTACCTTGGCTCCCGCTTTCACGGGGGCGAGCTGAATTATCCCGAAGTTTTCAAAGCCGCCGGAACATACCTTGACGTTGTCGCCGTGAACTACTACCGGGCTTGGACGCCCGAGCGGGAGAAGCTGGCGATGTGGTCGCAGGCATCCGGACGCCCCATCCTTATCACCGAGTGGTACGTCAAAGCCGAAGACTCCGGCTTGCCCAACAACAGCGGCGCCGGGTGGATCGTCAAATCCCAAACGGATCGGGGACTTTTTTACCAGAACTTCACCCTCAGCCTCCTTGAGTCCAAAGTCTGCGTCGGCTGGCACTGGTTCAAGTACGCCGACAACGACCCGTCCCTGCCAAACCCCGAGCCATCCAACCGCGATTCCAACAAGGGCATCGTCACCGCCCGCTATGCTCCCTACGGCGCCTTGCTCCAGGGGATGAAAGCCGTCAATGAGCGCGTTTATTCGCTTGCGGATTACTTTGACCACCCGCAACCTGCGCGGCCCGTCAAGCCGGATGGCACGGCGATGATTTTGAAGTAAAAGAAAACCCGCCTGAAGATCCCCATCCTCTATGGCATCGATGCCGTTCGCGGCAACAACAACATGGTTGGGGCGGTGATCAATTCATCGGCAGTCAAGCTCCGCAAATGACTCTGGCTGCCAATGAAAAGCAGTTTCTGGGCTTGGGTCATTGTCGAAAATAACGTCACACCTTCGCCACCAGAGCGGGATTAAAACCTATCTTCGGCTCAGCCGGGTACCCCCGGGGATTAGCCAGGACGCGAGTTTTTCCAAGCATATAATCGCAGCAAGAGTGCATGTGACCATGGACCCATAGCCGGGCTTCGCTCTCAACGACAAAACGGCCCAGGTCTGAAGCAAAGGCGGGATTGAAAGGATCTCCCGCGAGGGCTGATGGAATGGACGCCGGGCTTGGCGCGTGATGGGTGACAACGACAACCTTCCGGCCCTTCAGGCCGAGCACCTGGTCCTCGAGCCATCGGCGCGACTCCATATGAAGATGCCGGGTATCGGCGGGCCTCAAGCGGCTGTAGCGCGGCAAGGTACGAATCCGCCGGTAATCGTTTATGCCGGTTTGAGCCACGACTTCCGACACAACCGGATTTCCATTCAAGGCGAAGTCCGTCCACAATGTAGCTCCCAGAAAGGCCACGTCGCCGATAGTGCAGCTTTGGTTCTCGAGTAAATGGATATTGGTACCGCTGGCCATCGCTCGGAGTTCGGCGATGAGCTTCTGAAGCTTCTGCCCGTAGAACTCGTGGTTGCCCAACACGTAGATGACCGGCCGGTTCGGAAACGTGTCTAACGCCCATTTCAACCCGTTGCGGCCTATATGAATGTCGCCCGCCAGAACAACCGCGTCTGCCTCTACCAAAGGCGGCGCGAAAGGGGCGAATTCCAAGTGCAGGTCGCTGAGGATGTGCAAGCGCATAGCGAGTTCTATTGTCCTTGCGGCTTGGTATCCGTAGCGCGGCGAGGTAAAAGAGGCGAACAGGCACGGCGGAGCACACGCAAGACCGCGACGGGGTCACAGCCATAAATGCCGGCACCCCAGGCGGCATTGCATTCAATGACCGCCCAGCCGCGATTCTGGATTACACCGACATCCATGGCGACGGCCTCGGGAACGGGCACGCTGCTGTCGTTGAGCACGCTCTCGCAAAAATGGCGGGCTCGTTCCAGTTCAGTGTCGCTTGCCGTCCACAAACCGTCTTCCGTTTTTGCAGGCTGGCCACCGCGCCAATAGGCGGACACGGTTTCAACCTTCCGATCCGCAACAAAGCAACGGAACTCGGTGCTCCAATCTACCACCTCCTGCACCAGCACCGGCAGGCTCTCCGGCAAAGGACCGGGAGACGGCAATTCGGCACCGCTGGCATAAACTCGTGCCTCAAAGCACTTCTCTTCGGCGGGCTTGATGAAGCTGCGGGCGGACACCGCCCGCGCCTCAGCCAACGTCGTCAACCGCACCTCACGCCCTCGCCAACGCAGTGGAAGCCGGGGCAGCCAGTCAACCGGCGGCTCTTGAAGCCGCAAGCCAAGGGTTTGGGCAACATGCAGGGCGAACAGCGGTTCACCATAGACCACAACTTCTTCGGGCGGGATGTCGGGAACCCGCCAGCCGTGAGCACGGGTCACCTGCCACTTTTCGGTAATGCAAGCCTGCCAAAGCTGTTGGGCATCTTCGGTCTGACGTGGGGAGAGCAGGAGTGTTGGCATGGGGCAGGCCGGATTTTTTGGGTTGGTAGGACGGCTTATTGGAGTTTCTTTAAACAGCAGTGCTTGTATTTCTTGCCACTCCCACACGGACAGGGCTTGTTGCGAGGGTTTTTGACATTGAGCCGAACCGGCGCCTCTGGGAATTCTTGTACCTCCTCCGCAAATTGCTTTGCTGATTTCAAGATTCCGAGTTTCTCCTGATCGGCTCTGGCTATATCTTCCATCTCCTTCGTCCAGTGACTGGCATCAAGGTAGATCGCATCTTCTGATCTCCCCTGGTTTTGCAGTCCGGATTCTGTTGCGACTCCGACGATGTCCCGAGCATCGGGATACTTGAGCCTCACGACAGAGCAGCAAGTCTTTGTTGAAACGGGAATGTGAAGGAGGCCCATCGTATTTCCTGCATTTGCTCGACACTCTTTGGTCTGTTTGGCATGGTAGTTCGACCACGTTAGATCTCCTCGGAACGGACTCATTAGCACCGAGCATATGGATTTTTACCTCTTGTTCGGGTATTCCGCCGCTTGTCGGTCACGGCCTAGGTTTGAGGACTGGCGCAACCCCGTTGGGGTTGATTTGCGTTTCGGAAGTTTTCCCAGGGTAGGCCCGTTCGTGCCAACCCTGGGCTTTGGGGCGCAACCGCGTTGCGGTTGGGGCCCGGGGGGGAACCGTGGCAGGGGCTCAGTTTTCTCACCGGAGGGCAGAGTTTTGCGAGGCGCAAATAATGGGGACTCGCGGGAGCTCGTCCCTCCGGGGTCTTGGCCACTGCATCGCGCTGTCGGGATAGGTTCTAAGCCCAGGCCCATTCCTTCGCGCTCGCCGAGCCGTATAAATCAAGAAGGCAGAGGTTTCGAGATTTGGGCTGGGAGCTGCCGGTTGACGAAACGAGGTGCGTGGAAAATGGTTCTGAAGGAGACTATGGCTACACTGAATACATTCGCCGGAGTCAAGGAACACAAGGTCGTAACGCAAAAGGAATGGCTGGCGGCCTGCAAGCGCCTGCTCATCAAAGAAAAGCAGTTCTCGAAGGCGCGGGACCAAATGAACCAGGAACGCCGCGCGCTTCCGTGGGTGAAGGTGGAGAAGGAATATGTATAACTTTCTCGATCTCACCGCCAAAGGCCGCGACGAGGATCCGGACCACAGTCAATCCTGGGTGCGTCACCACGACAAATACGAGGAGGCGCCCGAAAGCTGTTGCTGTTCGAAATGATAGTGACCCCTGGTTGGTCTCTTCCACCAACTCACACCCAGCACTTTCAAAAAGCCATTCCCAAAAGGAAAGGGCTGGGCCGCTCGATCTACTTCGCGTTCAGGGGTTAGAAAATGGGCGGGCGGAGAGCGTGGTCTCCGCCCGCGTATTACTGAGCGGGTCGAACATCAATGACGCTGTTTTGATGGCGGTCATTGTGTTCAGGCGTCCTTCCCGTCCGGCATCTACAGTATCCAGCGGATGGGGTTGGTTTTCGGATGGCCACGCGAGTCGGTCTCGACGACTTCGGAACGCAGGAGACGTCTGAGTGCAAGCCTCAAGCAAATCCGAAGGCGGCGTTTCAGACTGGAGCGGCCGCGCCGAGCTGACGGTCTGACAAATTCGATAGAAGGTTTCATAGAGATTCATTTTGGTGTTGAGATGTATGTGGTTGGTTCGCGCGGCAACCCCTCGCGTCCGTTCTTGGGCTGCTTGACAAAGGGGAGGGCTAAGGGCGTGTTTTAAAAGCACGCTCTCAGAGCCGGGAAAGCACCCAGTAATACATAGCCTTTAACAATTCGGAGGATTTACTGCCGGGGGGCACACCTTCCGGAGATGCGTCGTCGCTCTCGTTTTCTGGAGCGACCTGTTGCACAGCGGAGTCACCGCTGTTGTCTTTCGTGGAGCGACTGTTTTCTTCGGTATTCATATCAGAATGAAGAATGAGTTTGGGAAAAGGGTCAGCGCGGCAGGAGTTGCACCTGCGATCAGTCGGTCCGAAGCCGAGAGTCCCGGCGCCCCGGGACTACGTTACGCGCTGATGGCCCCGACGAACTGATACGTCGGGGCAGGAGAACGCAAGACAGCAACCCTGGTAACGGTCCTGCGGTAAGGCGGCGGTAAGAAATGAAGGTGGCAACCTGCCTTGTCCTTTTGCCGCCCAGCTTCGTTGCTCACTCGTTACAGATCTATTTGGATATGCGCCTCGCTCGCGCCTTGCCAGCGGCCAAAATCCCTGCGCCGTCCCTGGCATATCTATTTCTTCCAAACGCCTGCGATTGTAAAATCCGGCATGTTTGAACGCAGAGTGCAGAATGTGGAGCGCAGAACGGAGGCGGACCGTCGCCCGCAATTCGGGCGGATCCTGAACCCGCACACGGGGTTGCCGTATCCATCATCTTGCGTTCTTCATTAAATCGTGCCTTTCGTTATCGAGTGTCGTTTCTGTTTGAGTTCCGCATGGGCAAACAAAAAACCCTGCTTCCATTCCGGTAAGCAGGGTGTAAAAATCCTTTAGTTGGTTCGGTCACCTGCTTGCCCAGAGTCTATCCATATTCGCTTCGGGTTTTCGCCCACGATACGTCCTGGATAGGCCGAGGTTGAACACGCTACCCCGGCTTGAGCCTGTATGACGGGCTCCGAGACGCTTCGGAGCGGCCGTCACCGGCCAAATCGAGACTAATATGTTCATGCAAGTTTTCATCGAACGTGCGGAGAAGCTATCACGAGCCTCTAATCTTGTCTACTTATATTTTTAGGCGGACGTATATCTTAAATTCAAATATCTGGATGGGTTGATGGACATGGACTCCTATTCATGACACCGAAACGATGTGGTATTTCACCATCGAGCCGCCCAGCTTGGCCGTCCAGCGCTGGCCGGCTTTCTTGCCCATCAAGCTCTGCCCCAGGGGAGATTGAGGCGTAATCACCGTGATCTCCTTCCGCTGGCATTCGATTTCCAGGCCACCGTTCCTCGGCCCGATGAAATAGATGGAGTGGGCGCGATCGATGTCCAATTCCACCAAAGCGGTGAGATCAATCGGCTCGTCGGGGGTGAAATCTCTGGTCTTCAGGCTCCGGTAGAGCTCGATGGAATCCAGGATTTCCTTGGCCTGCCGGGCCTGGCCACCCGCCAGATATGCCGCCTCCAAACCACGCGTGTCATATTTGCTTTCCGCCTTGCTGCTCTCGTGCGTGGCCTCCGCGTGAGAAGCTCGCGCGGCCTTTTCCAGCACGGCAAGGCCTTCACCCAGGGTGACAACGATTTGCTTTATCAGCTGGTCTTTTTTCATTTTTGCGCTTGCGTCACAACGGTGGCTGTGAGGGCTTGGGTTACCTTCCGGAGGAAAGTGTGATCCGGAAAGAATCGGGCTGCTGGCTCTTGTCCATGGCAGCTATGGGCCTGTCCGGAAATAACTTGGCCAATCTGCCTTGGTCTTTTGCCGCCCAGCTTCGTTGCTCGCTCGTCACAGATCTAGAGGATATGCTCCTCACTCGCGCCTCGCTGGGCGACAAAACCCCGGCGGCATTTTGTCCAACTTATTTCCGGACAGGCCCTATGCTAAACTCCGACGGGAGCTGGTCAAGGTAGTTCGACAATGTTGGATTTCCTCGGAAAAGCGACCAGACCGAACATAGATTTGGCCCGGAGGGATGCTTGGGAATAGCCGCGGTGCCGGCTGTGGCCGAGTCTCGGAACTTACTGTTCCCCGGGGCCGCACCCAACGCTGAAGCGTTTGTCTTTGCCCACATCAGCGCGCGCGCATTGAGGCCGAGCCTGCTCCTCAAGCCCAAGGCCTGATTCATAGCAAATCAGGGCACTCGCACAGGGTCCGGTGCCGCAGGGGCGGTTGCAGGCCAACGGCCTGGCTGATGGACTTGCATGAACCCGATTGCTCGGCGCGGGCAGTGCCAACCTGGTCCCAGGCCTTATGAATCGCGCTTTCAGCGCTCAGAATGGTTTTTTGGGTGGCAGACCCAGGGCTGCCGCCCTGGGCTGGTATGATTGACGCCGGTGGCGTCTGGACCCCGGCCGGTTGGCAACTGCCTCTCGGCGCTTTTTGGCGCTGAGCCCGGTGGCACTTCCCGGAGCGGAAGAGAATGGACCTTCGAATGAATGTGGGCAAAGACAAGCGCTGAAGGCAAAGCTTCGGCGAAGTCGCTGTGGAACCGTTGACGAAACGGTGGGCCGGAAGTCAAAGCGCCGGGATACGGCGCACTCGTGCGCCTGCGATGGCGTACACACAGCGAGGTGGAAGTCCTCGCCAGGCGGAACGTTCACTCGCCTGAAAACCGAAGGCTACTGCGCCGTGGCAACACGGGGTGGGGAGC
>Ga0181517_10000852_pt1 | contig 37692 bp, 13 predicted proteins | sample PEATcosm2014_Bin_31_FD_119748 | JGI IMG/M metagenome (GOLD analysis project Ga0181517, IMG submission 119748) | Peatland microbial communities from MTU Mesocosm Facility, Houghton, MI, USA - PEATcosm2014_Bin01_30_metaG | ecosystem: Environmental > Terrestrial > Soil > Wetlands > Peat | place... | reverse complement strand
TCTTTTGCCGCGCCGCTTCGTTGCTCGCTCGTCACAGATCCACAGGATATGCTCCTCACTCGCGCCTCGCTGCGCGGCAAAATCCCGACGGCATCTTTTCAAGGTTATTTCCGGACAGGCCCTTAACCGACGGGAAGGGGAATAACGAAGGTCTGGGTTGTGTGGTAGAGCCCGATCCGCGGGGCGGGGCCCGACAGTAAACCCGCTTTCGAGTTGCTTTGGGTGCGGAATGTCCATAAGGGGATAACCAAGGCCGGCGGGAGTGCTAAAAGCCTATCGCGACAGGGCAGACTCTCTTCCAGAGCGCCGAGCTCTGCGAGGCCCAAATATTGGGGACTCGCGGAGCTCGTCCCTCCGGGTTTGGTGTGCGGCGAGCCCTATCGGGACAGGCTCTAAGCCGGCTGAAAGCCGGCGCTCCGGGGGTGCTGGCGCACTGCCAGGAAGTCTGAGTGACGAAAGCGCCGTGGACCTGTGCGTGCCGACGAGCGGGTCGATTTGCGTGGATGTCGATGGGTCTTTGTTGCCTGCCGTTGTGTCGCCGCTTACAGGGCTTTGAATGTTCCTTTGATCGGCTTACCCGGGCCTCCCGCTCGTGGAACTCGCTCCTGCCCGGGCTATCGCAGGACGGGCTTTCAGCCCTAAGGCCATGTATCTGGCCCACCCACCGACGCTTGGTTCGCCGGTTGCCAACCGGCGATACAGCCGACTACCAGTCGGCGCTACGGTGGTATTGACAAGCTACGCCCGGACCCAAATACATTCAAATTTAAGGCTTGTCACTGGCTGTGGTTCTGGTAGAAATGAGGGAGGACCGGTGCGCAGCGGCGTGGGCCGTCGTACCGGAGGCACAATCCAGAACACCTCATTTGTGGCACGTCACCTCGACAGGCCGGTGGCGGTTTTGGAGTTCGGGGGGCCGGGCGGTTTGGCCCCACAACGCCCACAGGAGTCGTCCACACCCAAAGGAGCCCTATGAAACCACGAAAATCCAATCACCTCGTCCACATCAGCGCTTCGTTCAACCGGGTGGGTTGCTTGGCGTGCGCGTGGCTGCTCAGCGCCTTTAGCGCGAGGGCAGGGGCGCCGGGCGTCACCAGCGTCGGCGTCAGCAACGTCACCTCGATGTCGGCTACACTCTACGGGAAGGAATACGCGAACGGCACGACGCCCGTCACCTATTGGTTTGCTTACACTCAATCGGGGCATTCCTATTCGAACACGCTGCCAGCCAGCACCAGTTCAACCGTCACCAATTCCTTTAGCAGCACGGTGAGCCTGAGCCCTTCAACGACTTACCAGTTTCAGTTTATCGCCACGAACAGCGCCGGCTCCAATGCGGGCAACGTTGTCGCTTTCACCACCTCGAACGCGGCCTCTCCGACCGTCACCACGCTGGGCGCCGGCATATCCAACCCCACCTACGCCGTTTTGAACGGGACCGTCAATCCCAACGGTTTGGCCACGACCTGGTGGTTTCAGTACGGGCAGACGACCAATTACGGCCTCGTCACGCCCAGCAGCAACCTGGTTGCCGGAACCGCTGCCGTTTTGGAGAGCGGGGGCGTGAGCCTGTCGCAAGGAACCACCTATCACTACCGCCTGGTTGCTACCAACAACTTGGGAACGAATTTCGGCGCGGACACAAACTTCACGACGCCTTTTTGGCCGGCCACGGTGACCACCGGCAGCGCGACCAATCAGGGGGGCGGCGTCTTTAGCCTGAGCGCCACCGTCAACCCGAACGGCTCCTTCACCTCGGGCTGGTTCAACTGGGGGCCGGGGCCGGGCTATGGAAACAGCACACTGGGTCTGCCGCTGGGGAACGGAGTCAGCCCGACCAACTTCACTCAGTCGGTGACTGGCATGGTGGGCGGAGTCCTCTATCACTACCAGGCCGTGGGCCGGAACAGCGGCGGCGTTGCGGCCGGATCGGACGGGACCTTTTACTACCTGACCGTTTCGAGCCTGGCCGACAGCGGGGCCGGCTCCTTGCGGGCAGCCATCCAAATCGCCAATCCCGGCGACACCATCACCATCGCCACCAATGGCACGATCGTTCTGACCAATGGCGAGCTGTTGATCACCAACAGCCTTACCCTCACGGGACCGGGCGCCAACAACCTGGCGGTGAGCGGCAACTTTTCCAGCCGCGTCTTTGACATCGGCGCCAGCGGGGGTGTGGAGGTGGGGCCGATGAATGGCGCCCACGATGACCACACGGCCACGTTGCTCGATGACGGCACCGTGCTCCTGGTGGGAGGTCCGAGCTACTCTTTTCCGGTCTCCGCGTCGGAGGTTTTTTCTCTGGCAGGCGATACCTGGACTACTAATTCTCCCAACGCCGGGCCGGTGCCGCGGTTCGGGCACACCGCGACCTTGCTCAACGATGGCACGGTCCTGGTGGCGGGTGGAAATGACCCTGTCAATACCGCTTTCTTCACTTCTCCGTTGAGTCAAATCTACACTCCGTCGCTCGGGACCTGGGCCCTCGCCAACCCGCTCAATACGTGGCGTTACGACCATACCGCAACGATGCTGGATAATGGCGTCGTGCTCGTGGCCGGCGGCGTGGACACGAATGGGAACACGCTTTCCAGCGCGGAGACCTATAGTTCGGCCGTATTCAGCGCGGCTAACTCGATGACGACGGCGCGCGAGTGGCATACGGCGACCTTGCTCGCCAACGGAAACGTGCTGGTGGCCGGCGGGCTGGGTGGCTCCGGCCCCCTGGCGAGCGCGGAGATCTACAACTCGGGCGGCGGGAGCTGGACGGCGACCAACTCCTTGAACATCGCGCGCTATGACCACACCGCCACATTGCTCAGCAATGGGATGGTGCTGGTGGTCGGGGGGGTGGGCGCCGGCGGGCCGCTGGGCAGTGTCGAGCTGTTCAATCCCGCCACCGGTGGCTGGACCCTCACCAATTCCCTGACCACCGTGCGCTGTCATCATACGGCCACCTTGCTGGCCAATGGCCAGGTGCTGGTCGCGGGCGGCTCCGATGGCGCCGGCCCGCTGGCGAGTGTCGAATTGCTCGACCCCACAACCATGACCTGGACGCTGTTAAGCCCGATGACGTTGGCGCGCGAGCTTCACACCGCCACGCTGATAAGCAACGGGGCGGTGCTTTTGGCCGGGGGCATCGGGCTGGACGGCCCCTTGGTCAGCGCGGAACTCTACCAGCCAGGTTCAGGGGTGACAGTGTCCATTTCCGGACTAAGCATCATCAACGGCCACGCGCCAGACGGGGTTCCGGCCGGGGCAGGGGGTGCCATCAACAACTCCGGAAATCTGACTCTGACGGCTTGCGCCCTGTCGGGGAACAGCGCCGGCAACGGCCTGTCGGCCAGCGCCACCAACGGCTACGCCGTCAACGGCGGCAACGGCGGCGATGGCGGCGCCATCAACAATCTGGGCACGCTGAGCCTCAACGCCTGCACCCTCAACGGCAACCTGGCCGGTGCCGGAGGCAGCGGCGTGCCGCAAATCTTCGGTTCGGCTACTATCACTATTAATGCTGGCCAAGGTGGGAATGGCGGGGCCATCAACAACCTCGGCGTTTTGACCATCAGCAATTGCACCTTCAGCGCAAATCAGGCCGGCGCCGCAGGCGATAACTCCACACTGGGCAATGGCGGCAACGGCAGCGCCGGCGGCAACGGCGGCGCTATTTTCAACGCCGGCCGGCTGGGCTTGACGTCAGCCACGCTCAGCGGCAACTCGGCGGGGTTGGGCGGTGGCGCCGGGAATGGCGGCTTTGGTGGTTCGGGCGGCAACGGGGGCGCCATTTACAGCGTCGCCAGCGATAACCTGGCCGCGCTGTGCAATTGCCTGGTGGCGCTGAACAATCCCGGATTGGGCGGCGCCGACGGCGGCAGCGGTCCCGGCTTGCCAGGGCTGGGGCCCGATTTGTTTGGCACCCTGGCCTCGCAAGGACACAATTTGCTGGGCAAGACGGACAACAGCACCAGCCTGACTAACGGCGTGGACGGGGACCTGGTGGGCACGAGCGCCTCGCCGATCAACCCATTTCTCGGGCCGCTGCAGGCCAATGGCGGGCCCACCTTGACCCTGGCCCTGTTGCCGGCGAGTCCGGCGGTTAACGCCGGCGATGACTCGATCACCGGCACCGATCAACGCGGTTTGCCTCGCCTCTCGGGCTTGCATGTGGACATCGGCGCCTTCGAGCTGCAATTGGGTCCGGCCTTCGCCGCCCCAACCGTTTCCATTCTCTGGGCCGGCCCGGCCACCAATAGTGACCCGAGCCGGCTCTACAGCCTGCCAGTGACGGCCAATGTGAATGCGGGCGGCTTGCCCACGACTGCCGCGATCAATTATGGTCCAACCACCAGTTACGGCAGCGTCACCCCACCCGTTTCCGCCGGCTCAGCGGCCAGCAATGTCGTCGTGAACCTCACCCTGACCGGCATGATGCCGGGCACTATCTACCACTATAGCGTGCAGGCCGCCAACGCGCTGGGCACCGGCTCGAGTCGCGACTACGTTGCCAACGCCGGTCTGACGGGCGATTTCAATGGCGATGGCATGGTGGATCAGAACGAATTGAACGAGGTCTATGCAAATTATTTGCCTACCAGCCCTTGGCTCTACATCACCAACACGGTTGGCCTGGGGAGCACCAATGTCGTCTTCAGCCTGGTCAATTCTCTGGGCTACGCTTATACGGTACAATGGACGACCAACTTCAACACCTGGACCTCCCTTGGCCCGGCCAATCCGCTTTACCAGTTTACGGACACCAACGCCCCGCTGCTGCCGCAGCGGTACTATCGGTTGGTCTATCCTTGACACCTGTGCCTTTTCACAGCGCGCCAGAACAGGCTGTTTGGGCCTGCCCTGACAGGGCAGGCTGCGGCCGAAACCCTCCGCGAGGCCCCAATATTGGGGCTTCGCGGAGCTCGGCCCCACTGGCCCCGAGTTTGAGTGACGAATCGGTTTGGCCCCGTAGCGCAGGCTTCCAGTCTGCATGGGCAACGATGTCGAAGAGCTATGGGAATTCTCGAGGATCGGCCCGCGTTGGAGCCTTGCAGGCCGGAGGCCTGCGATACAGCAGACCGGAGGTCTGCGCTACACTGAAGGGCGGCCAGTGTCTCCCAGACTCCGTGGCAGTGGAGCTCGTCCCTCCGGGGTCTTGGCCGCTGCATTGCCCTATCGCGATAGGTCCTTACGGCGCGAGCACCGCGGCGGCGCGGGGTGGGAGCATGAGGTTCAGGGTGCCATTGACAATGTGCACCGAGCCAAGTCGCCCCAAACGGTCGGTCACGACCTTGGCGGCGGTGGGCAACCCCGAGACCGGCACTTGCACGGCCTGTCGCTGCGTCGAATTGTTCAAGGCTACGATGGTCCACGACTGTGGCGTCACCCTGGCAAAGACATAAGTCTCACGGTTAACCAAGAGGTCCACGACTTTGCCGTTCCGAAGCGGAGCGCTATCATGCCGCAGCCGGAGGAGTTTCCTGACATAGTCATGGATGGATGCCTGATCCGGCGTGCGTCCGGAGGGGTTGAAGGCGTTGGCGGGATCGTCCTTCCAGCCGCCGGGGAAGTCCTTCCGATTGTCCGGGTCGGCCAGGCCGTACATGGCTATTTCGTCGCCGTAATAAATGAGTGGCGTGCCCCTGGTGGTGAATAGGAAGGCAAAAGCCAGTTTGAGGCCGTCGAGCGTGGCGCCCGGCTCGCTCAAGAATCTCGGCTGATCATGCAGTCCGATGAAAGTAATCAAGCCGGCCGGGTTCACATACAAGGAGTCGGCGGCGAGGGTATCGGTGAGGCGGCTCATGGGCCGGCCGCGCGCGAACACATCGCGCAGGGCGTAGTACAGCGGAAAATCAAACAGCACATCCACGCCGCTATCCACTCCGTCGAAACAGGTTCGGCCTCCCTGGAAAAAAGCAACCCGATGCGGGTCGCCATCCCACATCTCGCCCAGCACGGTCAAGCGCGGGTATTCATGTTTGAGGGCGCGGCTGAGTTGGGCCCAAAACGGCCGGGGCACGTAAGGCAAGGCGTCCTCCCGCACCGCATCCACCCCGGTCCGGCCCACCCACCACAGCGAGTTTTGAATCAGGTAGTCCGCCAGGTCCGGGTCGTTTTGATTCAGGTCGGGCAGCACGCCAAAAAACCAGCCTTCCAACGTGCTTTGGAGCTGCTCTGGGGGCGGATTGCTGACGACGACCGTCCACGTTTGAAACGTGTTGGTCAGGTGATGCGCGACCGTGCCGTTGTACCAGGTCGGGGTGGGCGGATTGGTGACCCAGGGATGATAAGGGCTGGTGAAGTTAACGACTTGGTCCTGGATCACCTTCAGGCCTGACTCATGCGCCCGTTCGACCAACTTCGTCAGCAAGGCCAAGCTGCCGAAATGTTCCTCCGTGGCGTAGAAGTCCACCACATTGTAGCCGTGATAATCGGCCATAGGCTCTGCCGAAGCGGAGTACGGTGGGTATGTCTGGAGGTCATTGAGGTGGTTGACATTGTCATACCAGGGTGTGAGCCAGAGCGCCGTCACGCCCAGCTCCCGCAAATAATCCAGCCGGTCGATGACGCCCTGGAAGTCCCCGCCGTGGTAGCGATAGGGCCGGTGGCGATCATAGAGGCCTGGTGAAAGGGCGGGATCATCGTTGGAGGCATCGCCGTTGGCGAAGCGATCGGGCATGATCAAATAGATGACGTCATCGGTGGTGAGGCCTCGTGGCCGGCGCTCGGCGGGAGGCCAGGGCAGCAGGTCGAACCGAATGGGCGCCTGGCCGTCTTTCCCTGCGACCCTCAACGCCACGGGCCCGGGCTCGGCGTCCGGGGGAACGCGTAACTCGACCAGCAGGTAATTGCCGTTTTCACTGTTGCGGACTGCCCCGGCTTGGAAACCTGGCGGCGTCTCAAGGTGAGCGCTTTGAAGGTTCTCGCCGGTAATCAGCAGATGCACAGGGTTCCAGGAATGGCCGGCCCACCAGTGAGGAGGTTCGACCCGATCCACCCTCGGTGGCGCCCCATAGACGCCGGTCGCTATGGCAGTCGTCAAAAGCACCCCTCCAAGACTCGAAAGAGACCGTGGCAGCATGGGCGCCAGCCTAGTCAGGCCTCACGCGGTTGCAACCTAAAAACGGCAGTTGAAGGCACGAGACGAGGTGGACACACAGGGCATCGGGCACAGTGCAAAGCGGAGTACTAAGCATTGGTTTCGAGCCAATAGTTCTTCAGGTGCCTGGCGACATCCGTCAGTTCACCGGCATCGGCAGGCTTTAGCACGTAGGCATCGGCTCCTAACGCATAAGCGCGGTCAATGTCTTCGGGCCGGGAACAGGAACTGAGCACCACGATGAGCATCCGATGCGCTGGCGGTTGGCACTGTAACCACTTCAGGACGTCGTAGCCGCTGCGCCGGGGCAGGTTCAACTCCATCACCAGGAGTGACGGGAGCGGATGCGCCGCCCGGTTCTGGAAAGGAGGTGCTCCCCGCAGATAATCCATGGCCTCCTGGCCGTCATCGACAAAGGTTACTGGCGAATGCACGCCTGCGCAGAAGAAGCCTTGCTCCAACAGGAGCGCATCGGCGGGATCGCTTTCGGCTACAAGGATCGTCAAGGGCGCGGCGCTGACCGGCTCTCGCCGGGGGCGCCCAATGGCGCTGACGCGCTTACAATCCTCGATTCGGCTCAAAGCTATTCTGGCGCCCATAACGTTGCCGGGGTTTATTGCTGGTTTCGCGGCCCGGGTGCCGGGCGGTCTGTCGCCGGCGGCGGGCCGAGGACCTTTTGGCCGCCGCAATTGGCGTGGCACATTTTGTTCCAGCTACCCCGCTTTTGACGGCGGCCGCCGCCACCGCCGCGGCGACGCGCTGCACCACAGCACGATCAAAGACGCTTGGAACAATATGGTCGGGGGCCAGGTCGCGCCCTGACACACACCCGGCAATGGCATGGGCGGCGGCGGCCTTCATTTCCTCGGTAATGCGCCGAGCTCGAATATCCAAGGCGCCACGAAACACCCCGGGGAAAGCGAGCACGTTGTTGATCTGATTAGGATAATCACTTCGGCCGGTGGCAACGATGGCTGCCACCTCCGCCGCCTCTTCCGGCATGATTTCGGGCACCGGGTTGGCTAGCGCAAAGACAATCGGCTTGGGGGCCATTCGCCTGAGGGCTTTGGCCGTGAGCAGACGGGGGGCTGACACTCCGATAAAGACATTGGCTCCTGCCAGGGCGTCGTCCAAACGACCGCGCAGGCCGCGTGGGTTTGTATGCCGCGCCAGCCAGCGTTTGCTGCTGTTCAGGCCGTTGGAGCGGCCCTGATGGAGGACGCCTTCACGATCGCAAACGATCACGTCCTGTGCGCCCGACCGCAGGAGGATTTTTGTGGTGGCAACCCCGGCGGCTCCGGCACCCGAAATCACGATGCGCAGCCGCTTCAGGCTTCCTCCGGTGAGGCGCATGGCGTTGAGCAGGCCCGCAAGGACGACGATGGCCGTGCCGTGCTGATCATCATGAAAGACGGGGATATCCAACCGTTGCTGGAGCTTCTCCTCGATGTTGAAACAACGTGGGGCTGAAATATCCTCCAGGTTGATGCCGCCAAGGCCGACGCTCAGGTTGACCACCGTGTCGACAATCTCTTCAACCTGCTTGGTCCGCAGGCAGATGGGGTAGGCATCGATCTGGCCAAACTGCTTGAAAAGCACAGCCTTTCCTTCCATGACCGGCATGGCGGCCTCCGGCCCGATATCGCCCAACCCGAGGACGGCGCTGCCATCGCTGACGACCCCCACGGCGTTGCTTTTGGCCGTCAGGGTCCAGACCTTGCTCGGATCGGCGGCGATGGCGGTGGAGACGCGAGCGACTCCCGGAGTATAAACCATCGACAAGGTCTCCCGATCGGCAATGTTCCGCCTGCTCTGGACTGAAATCTTCCCACCCTGATGCAACTGAAACACGGGGTCGCTGATTTCCGGGGTCCCTAACTGTCCTGGCAGTGCCGCTGACTGCCCTCCGAAGAAGGTGGATTCAACTACCTGGAGCATAGATTCCTTTCTCTTTGGCTGGCCAGTGCCCGTGACCCGACGTTTCGTCAGATGGGCCGGAGAGCATGGAAACTCCCGGCCGCGCCAGCCTCACATTGTCGCTTCCCGCCCACCGGCGCGACCGCGCCGGGGGAACTGGGCACAGGGAACCAATAAACGGCGCCACTCTAGAGAAAGTCTCTAATGCTGTGTATGGGGTGAACTACTATGGCCGATTTAGCGGGGGCGGCAAGATCATTCGGACTTGTTCGGGTGCCTCACCGTTCCGCGCAGCGAAGACGAGATTGGAGGAATCTTTGGCCAGTCTCAACGCCGTTGCGCACCCGATGCCCTGGTTGGCTCCGTGGTGATAGCAATCGTTTCGTGCTAGTATGAAACAATGCGATAGAATCGCTGCGCGCTGCCCGGGGAGTTGGTATCGGTAAAAGCCACGGTAGCGCCGGTGGCGTTGGTGGTGCTTGCAGGCAACGTGAGCCAGGTGCCCTGCGCCAAATTGGTGCAGACCTGGACCTGATACTGGAATCCGGCAGTGGTGGCGTAAGTAAGGACAACCGAACCACCGGCAGGGACCGTTACTCCGAGGATTTTCTGCGATGGCGGGGGCGCGGCATGGACCGTAAAGGGCACGCTCACGGCGCTGGCAAGCGCCGGCACAGCGCAACTGGCACAAAGCCATTTGTTGCTCAAGTAATTCCAAATGGCGGCGGCATTGGCGTTTTGGGAGTTGGTATAAACCAGAATCTCCGCGACATCTCCCTGGAAACAGGTGCTGCTCGTGTCCCAACCGGAACCGATGTGCCCCTGACTGCCGGCTGAGTTCAGGAAACCGGTTGCGGTCATGTTGGTTACCGCGACGCCGTTCAAATAAATCGTCTTGTTTTTGCCGCTATCAATCATGTCCATCCAGACGCGGGCCGCCGGATAGGCAAAGGTGCCGGGAACGTAATCCAGGTCGTCAGCCCAGTGCGCATAGGTGAAGTCGCCCGAAGTGCGGTAGCCGGTGTGGAGAGCGTTGTCGGTGTTATTGCCTCCACTGCCCGAATCGCCCATGAAGTAGCTGTTCTGACTTCCCTTGTTCGAGGCCACTTCCATGACTGCAATCGTATACGGCGTTTCGTTCATGAACGTCAAGTCCACGATTAAATAGGTGCTCGAACCGTCGAAACGCACCACGCGACCCAGCCCGGTGGCACCCGCAGTCAGCGTTGAGTTGGTGGCCAGGACCGGAGAGATGCCGCCGGTCGCATTACGCCCATGTCCGCTCAGGTCATTCCACGCGGTGACGTAGCTGCCCATCAGGGTCAGGCTGCTCAAATCCGAGGCGTCCAGCCACAAGCCCAGCTCGTTCTGCAGGGGCGGAACGAGAGGAGTCAGGTTGACATTGGTGGCGGTCAGAACACAGCCGGTGCCCGGCTCGTTGATGCGGAGGTTGCTGAAGGCCACCACCCCGTTGCTACCCGCGGAACCAAGGTTATAACTCTTGGTGCCCAGCAACGGGCCGGTGCCCGCGCTGAGGAGCACTTGCACGCTCTGGGTCGCGGCCAATCCATTGGTGGAGAGATTGGCGAAAGAGTCCGCCGTTTGCAACACAGGTTGTGTGCCAAAGGGCAATCCGCTGATGGCATTAGCGGGCTGGGTGGTCCAGATCAACTGGGAGGCTTGCGCTGCGCTTACGTTGATGGCGGCGGAGCTGATGGGCGGCAAGCTGCCGGAGCTGAAATTCAGTGTGACTGTGGGGCCGGCGTTGGTCACAAACAGGCCGGCGAAGCTGGCGACACCATTCATGGGCGCCGCCGTCGCCGGGGCAGGGGAGGCATTCAGGTTGCCCCCGGCGGTTTCGTTCGCCATGACCGGGTTGGTGTAACCAGCAACCGTATTACCATAAGCGTCAGCGACGGTCACGCGGGGCTGTTGTGTGAAGGGTGCCCCTGCCGTGGCGGTACTGGACGGCTGCTGGGTTGCCTGCATCTGGGCGGCGGTGCTCGGGCTGACATTGATGGGGCCGGAAGTAACGACGGGACTTGGCAGGCTGGAGTCGGTGAAGGTGAGGGTGACATTGCCCGCCGCGTTGGTCACAAAGAGGCCGGAGAACACGGCCGTGCCACTGCTGGCGGCGACCGTCCGTGGGGCAGTCGTGGCGTTCAAGTTGCCGCCCGTGCCGATCGTTTGGGCGGCACTAATGGTGTCTGCGGCGTTGGAAATGACGTTGCCGTACAAGTCGGTCACCTGAACCACGGGCGCCGGGGTCATCGCCACGCCAGCGGTGGCGTTGGCGGGAGGTTGCTGGGCAATGGTGAGCTTGTTTGCCGCCGCGGCGGTGATGGTGAAGCCGGCACTATTGGTGACCAGGGTTGTGGTGGCATCGCCAACCGCAAGTTGTTTGCGGCCGGCCAGGTTGACGCTGAGGTTGGGAAAATGGGCAATGCCATTAACATCGGTATTGGTGGCTTGAACGCCGGTCAGCGAGCCGGTGCTGTTGGTCAGGGAAAGGGTAAGAAGGAGGTTCGAAACGGGGGTGGCGTTGGTCCAGGCGGCGACTTGAATTTCGGGCGAGATAACCGTGCCGGCAGTGGCGCTGGATGGCTGCTGGGCCCAACTTAAGGCGGTGGCGGCAAGCGGCGGGGCTGCGATGGTCAGGACCGAGCTGGTGATCACCAGCGAGGAATTGACGGCGGCGAGTTGTTTGGCACCGGCCTGGCTGAAGCTCAAACTGGGGAAGTGGGCGATGCCGTTGGTATCGGTGTTGGTTGATTGGACGCCCATCAGGACACCAATCCCATTGGTCATAAAGAGAGAGATGGGGAGGCCGGCCACCGGGTAGGTTTCGTTGTAAGCCGCCACCTGGATCTCCGGCGAGATGGCACTGCCAGCAGTGCCACCGGCAGGCAATTGGGCCCAATTCAGCATGGTGGCCGTCGAGGGCGGCGCGATGGACAAGGAGATGTTGGCGAGCGAAACGCCGGTCGCTGAAGTGCCCAGGTTGAACATGAGATTGGCGTTGAAATCGGATGCTTGCGTCATCGTGAAGACATATTGAAAGTGATTCGAGACGGGGGTGAGGGCGGAGGCGGCGACACTGCTGTAATTGAGATAGGGGGATGCGGCCTGTCCGACCTCGGCCTGGATGTAGCGCGGCCGGGTTGCCCAGGCATCAAAGGACAAGACGTATTGAAATCCCTGGATGAGGCGAAAGCCGGTCTGTTGCAATTGGATGTCTGTCGCGTAGGTGCCGCCGTTGGCAATGGTAAAAGAAGCCACACCATTGGTCGCCGTCCAGGTTGCCGACCCGCTGTTGGCAAGCGACAAAGCCCAGCCGTTCGTACCCAGGGAGAAATTCCCATTGGTCACCATGTTCTGGCCTGGCTGGACAAGATTAACCGTGACACTTTGTTCGTTTGAGAATTCGCCTTCGGTGCCGTCACGATGCACGGCGGTGACCCGGAAGTAATACGTGGCGCCATTTTTGAGGTAGGTCAATCGCGCCAGGGTCGTTGCGGAGCTGGACAGGAAATTAGTCGATTGAGAGGTTGGACCTCCGTAAATGCGGTAATAAGCGACGTTGGTGTCGCCGAATTGATTAAAAAGGAGCGTGACGTTGTCGGGGTAGGACTCGAGGAGGAGGTAGGGCTGGGCGGCTACGGCGTGCCAGGTACAGCGCCAGACCCGGTAGGCCTCCCAATAGTTGAGCCAGTTCATCTCAAAGGCCTTGGTGCCGTCGGGGGCAATCTCGGTGAGCTTGGGCAGATTCGTGACCGCCCAGTCGATCAGGGTGTTGCCGTTGGTCAACCTCTGGGTGTTGCCCATGTAGTACGAGTACAGGGCTGTCGTGGTGACCGGGGGATACTGCCAGACCACCGAGGCGGTCATGGCGTTGGTATCCACCTGGAATTCCACTCCGCGGGAGACGGGTGGGTTGTGCAGGTTGCCGTCATCGAAGAGGGTGTAAAGGTTGGTGCCGACCATGCGGACGGCGTGCTGATTGCGCGGGCCATCCAGCGGATCATTGGGAAAGGTGAAGCTGCTGCGCACGCCGCCCAGCCGCCAGATGATGGCGCCCGTGTTCCGGTCGATTTTGGTTATTTCGCTGGTGTTGCGGCTGGAGAGCAGGATATTGCCGTCGGTATCCACGTCGATGGCGTTCATGTGTGGATAATCAAAGCTGCTGGAAGTGAGATTAATGAACTCCTGCTCGTCGAGGATATTGATATGATCCCACGCACGCCACTGGAAGATGAGGTCACCGGCCGCGGTGAACTCCTGGATGGCCGATTCGGTGACGGAGGCGTTGGTGCTGCCGCCGGCAATGTAGCGGCTCATATCCACGGTTTGGGTTAGCAGGGCGGTGGTAAAATAGGTTCCATCCGCCAGCACCTGCAGCTCGTGCTCGTCCCCGCTGTAGCCGTTGGTGGTCCAGTACTGGACGATTTGCTGGTAGTTGGTGTTGAAACCGTTGAAATGGTCACCCCCTTCGTCGCGGGCCAGCATGGTCATGACTCCGTTGTGCTGGACCTTCATGTCGCGCCGCTCATCGGGGTACTTGGAATACCAAACCGGCTGGCCCGAGTTGTCAAAAATGACGTTCCAGGGATCGCCGCCGCCGCCGCGGTTATCAATGAAGATATACTCCGGATCCGGGTTGTTGCTGGTGGTAATATTGATGAAGGGGAAGTCGGTGGGGACCGAGACGCCATTGGGCATGATTCCGTCCTGCCCGGGGACCACGCCCAAGACCGAGGTCACGCCCTGCGGCGTGGCCGAGCTTGACAGGCTGGTTGTGGCAGTGGCTGGCTTGGTGGTCCTGGCGACCGACGCAAGGCTGGGGAGGCTCGGCTGGGCAGAGGTCGTGGCAGCGATGATGGCAGGGGAATTGAGCGCAACGGCAAGCGGGGTTCCTGAACTTCCGCCCGGCCAGGGAGAGAGCACTTCTCCAGGTATGATTTCCGAGGGGGCGGATGAGGATTGTCCGGGCATGGCCCAGCCGACCGAGAGGTTATCGCCGCCGGGGCCCTGCTTGTGTCGCGCTTCAATGTAGTATCGTTGTCCGGCTTGGAGGGTGACCGGAGCGGATTGTTGGGAGGCGTACGTATTCCAAATCTGGGGATTGGTCCAGCCGGGAACCGAAGCAATCAGGGTCGCGCTGGCGGGATTGGTGTTGGCGCTGAACCACAATTCGCTGTTGTCGTCGCTGGCGATCCAGAACTCATAGGTGCCCGTGAGCGGCGCGGTGATAAAACCGCGCACTCGCGCGCCATAGTTCTGGGCCCAGTTGACTGGCCCATTGAAGCTGGGCAGTTGATCGCTGAGGTTGGGAGAGGCGGGATAAGCCGGGTTGTTCGTGAGATTGCTTATGGCAGTGCCGGCGATATTGAGCCAGCATTCCCAGAGCAGGGAACCGGTGGCCGGCATCAGTTCGAGTTCGGCCAATTGGACCGAGGTGGCGGTGGCGGGATTGCTGACCCGGGTGACCATCAAACGGTAGCCGGAGTAGGCGGTGGTATTGGTGAATGAGTAAGCCTTGGGTTGAAGGCGGCTGGTGAAGGATTGGTTGGTTTGAGTATCCAGCAGAGTCAGGTTGGAGGAGGCGTCGATGCCGTAGAACTGCCAATTGGCGGGATCCCCGGCCGGGTTGTCATTGGCCGAGGTGATGGCATAACGGTTCACCACATGCATGGCGCCGCCGGGATAAACATACTGGAGCCAGCTGAAATTATTGCTGCCGTTGGGAGCGATCAAATCCTGCCATTCGGTGCTGAGGTTGTCATCGAAGGCCATCGCCTTGGTGGCACTGGGCGAATTGTCACCGCGAGCGGTGATCGTGCCTGCATTCGTCAGCGGCCCGGAAATCATGAACTGGTATTGGTAGGGCAGAATCGCCGTGTTCGTCGTCAGGTCCACTTGGGGAGTGAGCGTGACGGTCACCAGTTCGTTCTGGTTAAACCAGGAGGGCGTCTCGAAGATGACGGTCTGGTTATCGCCGGCAATTCTGGTTGTGCCGGGGTGGAGCCCGCTGGTCGCACCCGTGACCTGGATGCACTGGGCCAGGTTGGTGACGGCGGTCGGAGGCACCGAGGCGAAGCGCACCAGCACAAAACAAGTCTGTGCGGAGCAATACTGGGCGCCGGGCAGCGGCGAGAGATAAAGGTAACCCAATGCCTGGTAGGCTCCGCCATCGCTCTGAGCCCGAAGGCCCGCGGCCCCCAAGATGAATCCGAACACCATTAACAGTGAGTTCAGCTTTCTCATAATTAATATTCGCGACGGGGCAGGGACACGAGGCAGCGCGTTGCGCCGGGAGGCTCTAGGGCAATGACAGCCGATAAAAGCGCGCCGTGGAATTGGTGGCTGTATTGTCAGTGACGATGGCGCTGCCATTGACGACGGGCACCGATTGGAGCACCTGCCAGGTAGTGAGATTGGTCGAAACCAGCACCGTGGCGGTGGCCGCGCCGGGTGCCGTCAATCCAAATTGAACACTGCCGTTTGGAAGCGCGAGGATCGAGCCGGCATTGAAGGTGGGTGGATCCACGATGCTGAATGGCAGGGCGCTGGCGCCAAACACGGCGGAATTGGTCGCGCTATAAACTCGGATTGAATAATTGGTGGCGGGAACATTGGTGTAGTTGATCGACCAATAGTAAGCCCCCAGGTTCGCAGCGCTGGTGGTGAGAGTCGCGATCGGCGTGCTGCCTTTGTATAGCTTGATCGCCACGTTCTCCGCGAGGTTGTTGGTCCATCGGATGAAATAAGGCAGGCCCCGCTGCCAGGCTTCCCCGCCGGCGGGACTGGTCACTTGCATCATGGGCGGCACAGCTGTGAAGGAGGCGGTCGACCAGTCGCTGGTGCCGCCGTAGTTGGCGACGTTGACACGCCAGAAATAATTCGTGCCGGGTTGCACGCTCGCCAGAGTATACGCCGTGTTTGTCAGGCCAGGCTGATCGGCGACCAGGTTGTCAAACGCTGCATCCGTGGCCACCTGCAAGTGATACGAATGGGCAAAGCCCTGGGGAGCCCACTGAAAAGTGACGGGTTCAGACTGGTTGACGGTGGAAGAGGCCGGCGCGAACAAAACGGGAGCGATGGGGATTTCCGGCAGGTCGGGATAGGTAAAAATGAACTCGCCCAAGTTGGTGGTGGATGCCGTCAACGTGCTGGCGACCGGGTCATAGACGGTCGTCAACGGGGCAAACACACCCTGGCCAACGGTGGGTCTTTGATAAATGGTCAGGTTGGCGGGGCTCGGATATAGCGGGGTGTCGAAGCAATAGTTGTTGGCCGGCAGCGGGAAGACGAGACTGGCGACGATGGCGCTGATGTTGGTGCCCGAGAGGGTGACGCGCGGGACCAGCACCTGCGGCTCTTTTCCTGAAAACAGCGCAAACCGCACGGCATCGTCATGGAGGCTGACGATGAGCTGATTATTCGTTGCCCCGCTCACGCTGCTCACTGTCACCGCGACGCCCGAATTGGCGCCGTTGCAGGTTTGCCCCGCCACAATTGCCAGGTTGGTGTCTGAATGGACCAGGTTTGGCGTGTTCCACACCTGCTTGTTCAATATGGTTTGCGATTTGAAACCCGGCATGGACATTTCGAACATGACTTGGTTGGAAGCATTGACCTCGGTGAACACCGGCCCGGTGCCATTCTGGGCGGCGGAAACCCATGCGACATAGGTGTTGCCGTTGGTAAAGCGCTTGACGATGCCTTCGGTTGGGTTGAGCACATCCGGGACGTGCCGATATTCCCAGACCAGCGTGGCGGTCATATTGGTCTCATTCAGATAGTATTCGACGGCTCGTGAGTAAGTTCGCCCGGCGAGGGACCCCTGATTTTGAAGGCTGCCGTTGTCGAAAAAGATGATGTCGCCGTTGGCCAGGCGATGCACATTGTGCTGGCCGATGAAGTAATAAGGAGCGTTTTCCGGGTGCTCGCCGATAAAGGTAAAGTCGCTGTGGATGCCGCCGAGCCGCCAGATGACATTTCCCGTAGTCCGACTGATCTTGAGAATCTGGCAAAAGCCGCGCAGGGAAACCAGGTAGTTGTTGTCGAGCGGGTCAATGGTGAGAGCGTTGACGTGAGTCCAGTCCACGCTGGCCAGGTTGAGAAAATCGAGCGAGTCGGTGATCGCCAGATGGTTCCGGGCGTGCCATGCAAAGACGATCTGATTGTGGGCGTCCACCTCGGTCAAGACCATGCTGCTGAGCACCGCGTCCGGTCTCCCGCCGGTGACATACTGGCTCATGTCCAGCGGCCAGTTTTCGTTCTCCAGGATCAGGGCGTGGCCGTTGGGAAGCAGTTTGAAATCGTGGCCGTCTCCGGAGGGGAAGGTATCCACCACGGCGAATGTCTCGTCTCTCAGCAGCCAGCCGCTGCTGGCGCTCTCGGCAATTAAACCGCACGGTGTCACCGCGCGCCACAGATTTGTGAACGGAGTCCAATATATTGGCGCGCCGGAGTTATCGAGAACCACGTTGTAATTATTCGTGGCGTTTCCCTTCGCGCCCATGGTTCCAATAAAATCACCGGGTGCCACCGGTCCATTGCTGGTGATCACCAGCGTCGGAAAACTCGGTGGCAGTTGGGCGTTTGCTTTGGGGCGGTCCAAGCTGAGCAGCGCCGCGGGCAGCAGGCAAAACCGAATGATATTCAGGGAGTTCATTGACTTCTTTTCTTATTTTGCTTCGTTTTCTTGATGGTTCGCCAAACGAAATGGCCGGGAGCATCATGCGGCTTCAGGGCACACTCAGGCGGTAGAAGCGGGCGGGCATATTGGCGGCCGCATTGTCTGTGTATACGGCGCTGCCATTGACGAGGGGCACCACTTGGAGCACCTGCCAGGTGGTGAGGTTGGTGGAGCCTAGCAGAGTCGCTTGAGCCGCACCGGGAACCTCCAGTGCGATCTGAATCTGTCCGTCCGCCAGCCGGGTAACTGAACCCGGTGTGAGCGTGGGCGCATCGATGATGCTGAAGTTGGCGGCACTGGTGGCATAGGCGGCGGCATTGGTGGTGCTGCTGACCCGGACCGAATAATCGCTGCCGGGAACCAGATTAAAGCCGGCGGACCACTTATAGGCGCCTGTGTCGGGGGAATTGGCGGTGATGGTTTGAACCAGGGCGCCGCTTTTGTATAGTGCGACCGCGACGTTCTCGGGGAGGTTGGCGTTCCATTGGATGAAGTGGGAGGTGCCGCGCAGCCACACTTCGCCGCCGTTGGGCGAGGTCATTTGCACCATCGGGGGAACGGTGGCAAAGGAGTTGGTTGCCCAGGCACTTTGACCGCCGTCATTGGAGGTGTTGACGCGCCAATAATAGGTGGTGTTGGGGGCGGCTCCGTTCCAGACGTAAAACGCGTCCGTTTGGTAGGGGATGTCCACGACGGGGCTGGCAAAGTCCGGGGTGGTGGCGATCTGGAGGTAGTACCAGCCCGCAAAACCGACTGGCGACCAGGAGAGGTAGATGGGCTGTTGCTGGTTGACCGCAACGGCCGCATTGGTGGTGGCCATTGCCGGCGCAATCACCTCGTCCGAGACGGCTGGATAGGTTTCAACGGTGTTTAGGATTGGCGGATAGGGCACTTGCGCCACGTCGGGATAGCCGAAGATGACCTCGCCAAAATCACCGCCCTGGCTGGTCAGCGACAAAGTCGTGGTCAGCTGGCCGAGGACGGGATTGTAGGACGTTGGCTGAGGCGCAAAGACGCCGGAACCGGTTTGAGGACGGTAATAGACGGTGAGATTAGCGGGGTTCGCGTAGCCGAGACTGGCGGTGCTGAAGGCGAAGTCGGCAGTGAGGTTGGCTATGGCGACTTCCGAGAGGCTGACCCGGAAGGGTAATACGACTGGGGCTGTGTCATTGAACAGGGGGGTTACCGGGCCGTACGGCTCGCTCGTCACCGTCAAGGAGTTGTAACCACCGCCGCCACTGTCGACGGTGAGGGAAACGCCCGTGTTGGGAAAACTGTAGGTGTCATAGTCTGACAGTTCGTAGGCGGAATCCGTGATGGCCTGGGATTGGGCCGGAAAAGGAAACCGGAAGGCGCGGTAGCTGTCTTGAGTAGGATTATTAAATTGCATCTGAAAAACCACTTGGCCGGCGGGTGTGACCTCGGTGCAGGCGGGGACATATTGGTTAGTGGTGCCACCGACTCCGGGGACGATTTGGGCGCTGCCCCAGCCGATGAAGGTGTTGCCATTGGGCAGGCGCTGGGCACTGCCGTAATGCCAGGAGTACACATTGGTTGCGGGCTTGTAGGACCAGACGAGCGTGGCGATTTTGTTCGTTTCATCGAGCCGGTATTCATATACCGCCGAGGAGTAAGTGGCCTGTTGGTTGGCGTTGCAGAAGACGAGGATGTCCCCATTAGCCAGCCGCGTCACGGTATGGTCGGAAAACTCCGTCAAAGCCTGCTTGGGATTCACGCCCACGAAGGAAAACTGATTGGCCAAACCGCCGAGGCGCCACATGATCTGGCCGGTTTGGCGATTGATCTTCCAGACATCCATGCCGAAGTTGGACACCAGCAGGTTGCCATCGGTATCCATGAAAACCGAGTTGAGGTGAAAGCCGTCAATCACGGGATTCAGCGCGATTGGGTTGGTGGCATAACCATAGGGGCCGTAGTAGCTGTTGATGGTAAAATGGTCCCACGTGCGCCATTGGAAGACGACATTCTGCTGGCCGTCGAGTTCCTGGATGACCGCGCCTGCGACCAGCGCATTGGGATACGCGCCGGGAATGAGCTGGCTGAGATTCATTTGGGTCTTGTAATAGCCGATCAACAGGACGTGGCCGTTGGGCAGCAACTGGAAATCATGGCAATCAGCGATATAACCATTGCCGGCCGCGATGGTTCCAGCAGGATTCTGGTTTTGATCGAGCAACTGGTGAAAGACATCGCCGCCGCCGGTATACGAATAGGTATGGAATAATTCACCATAATGCAGGAAGCCATCCGAGATGGGCTTGAAGTCATAAACTGAGTTTGTCGCCCCTTGATACCATACGGGCGTGCCGTCATTCGTCAGGATCATCATATAGTAACCTCCATTGGTCGGTGAGTCGGTTACTCCTAGAAAAACGTCACCAGCACCCACCGCGTTGGTGTTGTATGTCGTCACCGTCAGGCCCGGAAAATCGGATGGCAGTTGGGCGCTCACACGCACGCCGGCAATGGCCAGCATCAGCGCCACGATAGTCCAGATACACACATGTTGTTTAGGTTTCATGTAACTTGCTTTCATAAAATCGCTGCTTGTTCGTTTTGCAGCGGCGTCAGGCAGGTGCTGGTGGTGCCGCTTATAGTTCAGGTTAGGCGAGGCATCCTCGACCGCCATCGCCTGAGTGCAGGACAGTGCCGTGGACCACGCGTCGAACTGGAAACAGAGACATTGACCAAAGCTTGGAAACATTAATAGGGCGTGAATTCAGGCACGCACCTACACTGCCGCCAAAGATCCAAAGGTTTTTTATAACCTAAAGCGGGTGAACATACTACACGAATTTTGGTAATTTCTTTGTAAACATTGCGCGACTAAGAGCCTGTCCGGAAAAAACCTGGCCCACCAGTGAACCAGAATCCCGGTCTGAACGCTGTTCTTCACCCATAAACTTCTACGGTTTGTCAGGCGCTCATCGCGGCTTGTATGCTGGTTCAATGAAACCAGTACAGAGCTTGTCCTGCCGCTCCTCTTTGTGGTCGTGTGTTCCGTGCGCCGGAACAGTTCTTCTTTGGTTTGGCCTCTTTCCCGCGGCTGCCGGCGTGCTCTCCTGGCAGTCCGACGCTGTTGATGTCTTCGGAGTGGCGCACGTTGATGGGAAGTATTTTTTGACGAGCGGGGATTTTCTCAACGAAGGCGCGGACCAGGTTCTCGCCACCGGAAGCCGGGTCATCAAACTCTACCTGGCGCCGAAGCGGTATCCATGGAATAGCGTCTGGCCGCGGGAAACGAAGAACCTGGTGGAGTTGGCGCAAGGGCCTTATTTCAAGTCGGTCTTCTCAAAGCCGTTTCACACCTACATTCTGACCGTTTATTCGGCGGGGCGTGCTGAGCATTATTGGACCGCGGGCATCACTGCGGAGCAGGCGGCAGACGAAACGCGCCAGTTTTATGAGCTGAGCAAGTACTTGCTCGCCACTTACAAGGGCACCGGCAAGACCTTTGTGTTGCAACATTGGGAAGGAGATTGGGCGCTACGCAGCAACGCTTCCAAAGAGTACGACGTGAGCTATTTCCCCGACGCAATGGCGGTGAAAGGGATGATCGAGTGGCTCAACGCTCGCCAGGCAGGCATCGTGAAAGCGCGGAGGGAAGCCGGGGCCACGGATGTACGCGTCCTTGGTGCGACCGAAGCGAATCGGCTGGAAGATTCGATGGCCGGCAAGCCTGGCGTCGCTAACTCGGTGCTGCCCCATACCACAGTGGATCTGGTTTCCTACTCGTGCTATAACTTCCTCGATACTCCTGAACGTTTGACGCAAGCCGTCGATTACCTGGCGGCGCATCTGCCTGCCACGGCGGTTTTTGGGCGGAATCCGCACAGCGTTTATCTCGGCGAATTCGGCTGGGCGGAGAACGGCGAGGGCGGAGTGGAGGCCTTGAATCGCCGCATCGATAACGCGTTGGCCGTCGTCAACAACAAGGGGCTGCCTTGGGCCGTTTTTTGGGAGGTTTACTGCAATGAGCCGGCCGATCCGGCGCTGGCGCTGCCGCTATTGGGCAAGACGAACAATGCGAGCCTGCGCGGCTACTGGATGGTGAAGCCGGACGGCACGCCGGGGATGGCTTGGCACCGCTACCGCCGGCTGTTTGCTACCGCGGACGAGCATCGCGCGACAACGAAGGCGATTAAACGCGGTTTGACCAGGGTTTTTCGGGATGATTTCAACCGCCGGGACGGAAAGGATCTGGGTCCGGGCTGGACCAAGGCTTCGCATTATGGCGTGGTTAACGAGGAACTTGCCCATCACCACCTGCACTTCGATATCCCGGACGGCAAAGACATTCCCTGGGGGTCGGCAACGCTGGACCTGGGCGATCGCGGCATTCTGGGGCGAGGGCTGGAGGTCGGCGACTATTTTGAAATGACCTTGCGCCGCTTGAGCGAGGAAGGCGGGCTGGGAATGGAGTTATTCGACTCGGACCAGTTGCGAGTGGGCGGCGACTTGAACCGCGGCCCTTCCAGGCTGCTGGCCTGGAACGGCACTACCTGGGTTCCGGTCGCCTTTGACGATCACGGACGGCCGGTTGCCTTTGACTGGAGCCAGCCTCACACCCTGGGGGTTCGCTTTGATTCCGCTGACGGGCACGAGGCCACGTTCAGCTATTATCTCGACGGCTGCTACGCGGGTTCCTGGCTCATTGCCACAGCCAGCAAGACCTTGGACAAGATCGGGGTTTATGTGCAATCCAGGACGGGGGGTGCCGCGTTCGAATTCGACGGGCTGAGCGTTTATAGTAAAAAATGAATGCAACAATACTGGTTGATCTCATTTCCCCTTGAGCACGTGGGCAACGAGCGTTTCCACCGGGACCGTCGCCAGGCTGATGCAGGTGTCGCAGCATCCGTAGTAGATATACACCAGCCCGTCCTTCAGGACATTGGCGGTTGGGAATACCACGTTGGGGATGACCAACCCAAACCGCTCGTAATACTCCTCCGGTTCCATGATGAACTTTTTGGTTCGCGCGATGACCTTGGCAGGATTATTCGGGTCGAGCAGCATTGCGCCGACCCGGTAGATTGATTGCGTATCCACTCCGTGGTAGAGCACGAGCCAGCCTTTATCGGTTCTGAGCGGTGTCGCGGCAGCCCCAATCTTCGTTCCCTCCCAAACCTCGTTTTCCGCCACCGCGACCAGCTCCGGCGCGGACCATTTCAGGAGATCTTCTGAGTAAGAAATCCAGATGCCCGGGCGGTCGGTGCCGTATTTCTCGCCGACATACTGCATGGGCCGGCGCAGGAGCGCGTAGCGGCCGTTGATTTTCTCGGGAAAAAGCGCGTTGTCCCGGTCGTCGATCTCAACCGGCGTGGTGTAGCAAAGCGGTTTGAAGCGAACCCCGTCATTGGATACGGCGATGCCGGATCGGGTGATCATCGGTTCGGTGTTGGTTTTGGCCCATTCGGCGTAATGCTCGGGATAGTAACGGGGGACGCCGGTGCCATTGGGCCAGCAATCAAATTGGTAAGGTTGCAGAGCGTAGCACATGTAGAACTGGTGGTCGAGCCACACAACCCGCGCGTCCTCCACGCTGCCGGTGGCAAAGCCCAGCATGTCACCGGTAAACACCGGCTGCTCCGAAGCGGGTGTGAAATGCACGCCGTCGTCGCTGGTCAGCAAACCGATGCTGGTCTGAAACGGGCGCAAAGAGCCGGCGGCCCGCTCGTACATGTAAAACTTGTCATTGTGAAGAATCACGCCGGGATTGAAGGTCGAGACTTTCCGCCACTCGGCTCCGCCGGGAACGACAATCGGGTTATGTTTACAACGTTTGATTTTCATGGATTTCGAGGTTGGAAAGCACGCCCTTTCGATGCCCAAGAAACCGTGAGAGGCGTCCGGGACAACATCGAAGCCGGGAGAGCAGACAAGATCGGTTCATCGATTGAGGAACTTCACCACGGCTTCAGTGCGGGAATGCACGTGGAGCTTTTCGTAAACATTGCTGATGTAGCTATGGAGGGTGCCGGCGCTGATGCCGAGATTGCAGATAATCTCTTTGTAGCGAAAGCCTTGGGCGAGCTGGTTGAGGACTTCGGTTTCGCGGGGAGTCAGTCGCGGCAGATCCTGCCGCGGCGCGGCAGCGGATTGAAAGTGCTGAACGACGCGGCGGGCGATCTGCGGTGTCATGGGCGAGCCGCCGGCGTTGGCCTCGCGGATGGCGGCCATGAGCTTGGCGGGCGTGGTGCGCTTGAGCAGATAACCGCTGGCCCCTGCGATGAGCGAGTTGAAGAGCCGCTGGTTGTCCTCGTAAACCGTGAGCATGAGGAACTGCGTTTTCGGGATCTGCGGCTTCAGCCGGCGCACACATTCCACTCCGTCCATCCCGGGCAGGTTGATGTCCATGAGCACGACGTCCGGTTTGCGCTTAGGCAGCTCCTCCAGGGCCGATTCGGCGTCCGCATAGCTGCCGGCCAGGCCGAAGGCGGCGGTTTGGCCAATCCGATCGGTTAAACTGGCCCGGATCACCTCGTCGTCTTCCACAATGGCGACCTGAATTGTCATCGTGTCGGTCGTGCTAATCACGCCGGCAATCTTATCTCCGGCTTGCCAGCTTAACCAACCGTATGAACATACGAGGGCCGCTCGGGGAAGCCAAACCCCAAATTCGACGAAGGCCATCGTGTCCCTCGTAGGATTATACGGTTATCGAGCGAGTTACCCGGCATGTTAGGCTGGGGGCTGATCACGCGGCAATGAAATGAAAAGAGAAGCAGCCTTGTTATTTGTCCTGCTCGTGGCAACGGGCCCGTTGTATTCATCGGAGACCTCCGGCCGCAACGACGGCGCTTTATGGCGCCCGCGTTTTGCCACGCCCGCAATCGTGGCGCTGGACGCGCCGTTAAACCGGCAATTCGTCGCCGAGGTTCGTGCCGCTTCGTCAGCCGGCGGTTGGAGCCTGACTCTGTCCAATGACCTGAGAGCATGGCCGTGCGCGATCGTTTCCTCCACCTATTCGACCATTAACCGCGGCACCGAGCCTGGCTGGCAGATCCAGGGGAGCGTCCCGGCGGATATTTCTCCGGAGCTGTTTACGCTGGTGGTTTCCAGCAGCGAAGGGGTGAGCGTGCAGGGCCAGGCGGTCAGCGTCGCGCCGGCGTTTGCCGCGGATTTCTACATTTTGCACATCACGGACGAACAGATTGTCAACGAGAGGCACACCGACCCTTCCGGCCAGTATTATCACATGGTGGGGACGTGGGAGGAAATGAAGTGGATGCAGGAGCCGGTCAACCTGATTCATCCGCGTTTCGTGCTGATTACCGGCGACCAGATTGACTTCAACGGCGCGCTGGACGGCTGGAATAACTGGGCGAACTGGGGCTATACACCGCATGGGAAAAAGGCCTTCAGCCAGGAGGAGACCACCGCCATCGAATTGCGGCTGAGCGGGATGTATAAAGACTGCCATAAAGGCTACCGCGTGGCGTACGTCGAAGCTCCCGGTAACCACGACGTGACTCCCGCCGATAAGATTCTCGCCGGGTCGAACGTGAAATGGCATCCGATCTCGGTGGGCATCTACGAGACCGAGTTTGGACAGCGTTCGTGGTCGTTCCGGATGGGGGATTTTTACGTGTTGATGCACGACTGGAGCGAGAACTCGCTCAAAACGTGGGCCATGGATGACTTTAACGCTTCGATGAATGATCCCGGAGTGAAGTACCGCCTCATCGGCCAGCACTTTAACGCCGATCAGGCCATCATTCCGGCCAACTGCGATCTGATGCTGATCGGGCATGGTCATACTACCGATACGCGCCAAACCTCTCCCTACTACATTTACGAAGACGGCCCTTCGTTCGTGTACGGGACAACGGGGTTCTTTAACTTCAAACGAACAACCAATGGCTGGACCTGCGAGCAGACCGTTTCACACCGGGATACCGCTAAGGACACCTGGCCGCTCTTTACCGACAATGGCGTGACGAAGAAGGTTCGCGCCAGCCAGCCGGATGCGATGAACGTGACGACCGACTCCGTCACCATCACCAACGATCTTCCGGAGAGCTTTTACGACGGGAGGGTGAGATTTGTGCTGGCCAAGGGCAGGTACAGCACCGTAACCAACGGCGCCATCCTCGCCCAGTATAGCTGCGACCACGACACGAAGACCGCGGTCCTGGTAAAGGTCAATATTCCGGCAAATGGCTCCGTGACGGTCAGTGTTTCCGAGCCGAAGCCGGCAGCCGCTCTTTGAGCTTGAAAAGGGCGGGGATCCCTTGCCGACAGCCGCCCTTTTGCCTCGCGCAAGGCGAGGAGGATTCTCCGCGGCCCACGGACGAATCTGGCGCCGTGGGCATGGTCGAAAGCCTATCGCGTGCGGCTTGGGATGCGAGCCTGGGATGGGCAAGCGAACGTGGATAGGCCAGAAATCAGTCGGTCACCGGAGGCCGCTACGCCCGGCGGGGGCACTCCGGGATAGTGCCGAGGGCCGGGGATTTCACTTGCGCTGACATTTGGGATGTCAAATAATCACTCGCGGTCCTCGGAACGTGAAAACCATTATGAACGTTGAGAAGCTTTGCTTTACGGCTGCGGCCTTCCTGTTGTCCTTTTCCCTCCATGCGCAGATCACGAATGGTATGCCGGGCCGGACACTTGTTAAAATGCTTCCGGATTACGCGCAGCCGCGCGTCTACGCGCTGAATGAGGGCTCCGGTTCCCAGCCGGGCACGCTCCTGGTGCTCGACAGCCAGAGCGGCGCCATCCTTTCGGAAATCGACGTCAATACCAACCCTACCGATATGGTCCTCACTCCGGCAGGCGATGCGATCTACGTCATCAACGCCGGCAGCCGCACCATCTCGAAGGTAGACCTCGCTACCTTCAGCGTCGTCGCAGAAAAGAGCATCACGACCCCGAACGTAGAGGATTTGTCGAACCCATTGCATCTGGCGGTCGGGACATCAAATCTCGTTTATTTTACCGATGGCGGTGGGATCCCCACCATTACCACGTTCGATTACGCCCACGGAACCAATATCGCCGTCTACGATGATGGCAACGGCGCGGGCGGGATTTGCGTCACGCGCGAGGGCGGCAACCTTTACCGCTGGCGCCAATTTGGATGGGGCGCGGGGGATGTGAATTCCTGGGTCACCCGTTACGCCATCTCGAACGGAGTTCTCTATCCTCAGGAGGATTCCTTCGACTCATGGAGGCGAGATCCCACCGACACGCCCATTTTGTTGGACGCCGCCGAGCAATATGTTTTCAACAAGGAGCAAATGTTCCCCGCCACAAATGTCTCGGTGGTTGTGAACCAATTCTCCGACAATATCTACGCCATCTCGTTGGATGGCTCGGTCGCATTCGGGCCGACGGAAGTTTTCAATACCCGCACCGGCAATGTCATGACCAACTTGCCCTTTGCCGCCACGGTACAGACGCTCTCGGGCGACCAAAAGAGGCTATTCTGCTATGATTCCGCGGGAAGCGACGTTGTGGTTTACGACCTGTCCGCCGTCTTTTCCTTGGTCGGCCCGATCCCCAATCCAACCCCGGCCGATGGCTCGGTTGCGGATTGGCCGCTGACCAATTTATCGTGGACCGTTTCGCCGGTCGCTTTAAGCTACAATGTCTATTTTGGAACCAACGCTTCGCAGGTCGCCGCAGCCACGCCGGCTTCAGTTCAATACGTGGGCCAAGTCAGCACCGCCGGTGTCGGCCTCCCGCAAGCGGTCGTTCCCGGCGCCATCTATTATTGGAGAGTGGACGAAGTGGGATTCGACAGTACCAATAGCGGCTCTATCTGGTCATTTACGGTCTCGCAGATATCTGTCGCGCCGTCGCCCATCACGGTAAACGCAATCGCCGGGTACAATCCGCCGGCAATGAATGTCAGCCTCACGAGCACGGCGCCGTTTGCCTGGTTAGCTGGGGTCGCTGATTCAAGCTGGCTGAGCGTGGCCTCGACCAATGGAAATACTCCTGCCAGTCTAACTTTGAACTTTAATACCCAGTTCCTCGCGCCCGGCGTTTACACCAATCTGCTGGCGCTGACCGCAGGCGGCCAAACCCTTCAGGTTTTGGCGACCCTCAGCATCGTCCCTTTGAACCTCATAAAAATGGCGACTGACCTTCAGCGCCCGTATATTTACGCGCTGCAGGCTCCAGCGCAACCCGGCCAACCCGGCCAACTATTGATCTTTAATACCGACACCGAAGTCATCGAACGCGTACTTCCCATCGGTGTTAACCCGACGGACCTGGCCGTCGATTACATCGACAACCGCCTCTACATGGCCAGCGATGGCGAGGACGCGACGTATGTCATGGATTTGAATACCCAGGAACTTCTGCCCCCTCTGCAAATCGGGACGGACATTTACAAAGTGAACCCAGGGCCGCCCGGCACGCTCATTACCGAAGGCTATGACCAATGGATAAACATTTACCTCGTCGATGCCACCAATGGCTCAATCATAGCTTCCGCGCCATGGCCGGAATTCGAGGGCGACGGCGAGACGGGCCCTGATGGCACGGTCTATTACCACTGCGACAACGGTATCTCCGACGCCCACGTGCACAAGTTCGCGATGACGAACAATACCTTCACCGAGGTCGCTGACAGCCTGGAACATCCGTATGGCACTCGCAATCTGGTGCTCTCCGCCGATGGCACCCGGCTTTTCTGGAACAGTTATATCTATGATGCCGACCTGAATGAGTTGGGCAGCTTGGGGGAAGAAATCTACGCCTGCACTGCCCATGGCGAGGTAGCCCTGGGTGCGGCCCACGCTTTCAATGCCAGCAACGGTCAGGTGGTTTATGACTGGCCCGTCAATGCAACCGTGATGGCCGTCTCCGGCGATCAGAAGAAGGTGTTTTTCTACGATCCTGTTGCCGCCCAAATCGATGTCATCCCGATGACCAGCGTCATGAGCGTTGCCGGCCCGGGATTGAATCCGAACCCGGCCGACGGCGCCACGGTCAATCTCCCGTTGACTCAATTGTCCTGGACGGCGAGCGCGTTCGCGTTGAGCTATCAGGTCTATTTTGCGACGAACCAGGCCGCTCTGGTCGCGGCGAGCACCAACTCGCCTGAATACATCGGGCAGACCTCTTCTCCGTTATGGGGCCTCAGCAACAGTTTGACCCCAGGCGCCGTTTACTATTGGCGAGTGGATGAAGTGGGATTTGATGCGGTTACGGTCGGCTCGGCGTGGAGCTTTAATTCGGCCCTGGCGGACATCAATCCCGCGTCGCTCTCATTTGCGGGGGTTGTGGGGCTCCCCATTCTGCCTCTGGCGGCCTCGATCTCCGCGCCACCCGGCGTCGCGTGGTCGGTGGGCGTCGGCAATCCCTGGCTGACGGTTACTCCCACAAACGGTGTTGGCCCCGGCATGCTAACCCTCCAGTGCAGCACCACAAGTTTCTCCGCGGGCGCCTACACGAACACGCTCGCCATCTCGGCCGGAAACCTGACGCTCACGCTTCCCGTATCCATTGACCTATTCGATCTACAGGCTTCCAAGATGGTGGTTGACCGAAACCGGGACTACATTTACATCCTTCATCCGGGGAGCGGGAATTTTAATGACGCGTTCCTTTTGTTCCTCAATACCGCGAGCGGCGTCGTCGAGAAAGTCATCCCCATTGGAAGCAATCCAACCGATCTCAGCATCAATTCCTTTGAAGACCGGCTGTACGTCTCCAACTGGCAGCGCCAGTATACCCGGGTGGTTGACTTAAAAACCCAATCGGAAATCGCGCCCTTGGATATCGGAACGGACGTTTATCGCCTGAGCGCTGGGCGCGCCGGGCGACTCATCACGGAAGGCAGTTGGGAATGGATTACGATAGCCCTGGCCAACACGGCTGACGGCTCGCAGGTGGCTACGACTAGCGGATGGGAAGGCGAAGGGCTCTGCGATCCCACCGGCAATTATTATTATCATGCCGACTGGGGCATCAGCGACGCTGCATTAACAAAGTATTACATCGGGGGCGACCTGTTCGGTAACCAGGGCAGCGCCAGCCCTTCCACGGAGTTCGGGGGCGATACCCTGGTCATGAGCCTGGACGGTTCCCGCCTTTTTTGGAGCGGTATTGCCTACGACAGCACGCCGAGCCAGCTCGTCAATCTGGGCACCGAAATCTACGCCTGCTCCACCAACGGCGCGCTGGCTTTCGGCAGCCAGCAGGTTTTCGACACCGCTTCGGGCGCCGGCCTCTATAACTTGCCCGTTTCCAGCTCTGTCATGGCGGTGGATCGCTCCAATGCTTGCCTATGGTACTTTGACCCGAACAGCGGCAACATTGGAAACATGCCCATGAGGACGCTTTACGCGCCTTCGGTTGTTGCCCAGCCCGAGGGAACTACCAGTTTTGTCGGCGACACCGCGGTCCTGACGGTTCAGGCTACTGGCCAGTCACCGCTCCTCTACCAGTGGCAATGGGAAGGGACCAATGTCGTTGGCGCCACAAACGCTTCCTTGTCCTTTCCGAATCTCCAAATGTCGGAAGACGGCCAGTACTGGGTGATTGTCTCCAATGCCTTCGGAGTGGTCACCAGCGCCGTCGCCCAGGTCGATGTTGTTGTCGGCTCAACCATCACGTCCCAACCCCAGAGCCAGCAAGTCCCCGTCGGCTCGGACGTCGTCTTCAACGTCACGACGTACGGCGATTCAGGCTTCACCTACCAATGGCTGTTCAATGGGAGAAATCTCGCCGGCGCCACCAATTCCACTCTGGAATTCATCAATGCCGCCTTCGCCAATGTCGGAGTTTATCAGGTCGTCGTCACGGGCGATGGGGGTTCCTCTGTCAGCTCGAACGCGACTCTGGCCGTTTATAATCCCATCACCATTGAGGGCCTCTGGAATGAGACGGTGCCCGCCGGGCGCTCCGTGACTTTCCACGTGACGGCACAAGGCAGCGGCCCCTTGCATTATCAATGGATGAAAGATGACGTCCCGTTGCCGGGGCAGACGGGCGCCTCCCTGGCGCTGCGTTCAGTGACCGTTGCCGATGTTGGTTGGTACTATGTGCAAATTACCGATAGCATTTCCTCTTCCGGTGCAGGGCCCGCCTTTCTCGCGGTATTGCCCCCGGCGCCGACTATTGACTCTCCACGCGAGGGGCAGCGGTTTACCAACACTCCTCCGATCATATCGGGCCGCGGGGATCCTCGGGCCGGCATCACATGGGTCTATTTTATCTTGAATGGAGCCAATGTCTCCCTACTCGCGGACGGCACAACCAATTGGCAGATCCCTGAAGTCTCCCTCCAGGAAGGCGAAAATGTCATTACCGTGGCGGCGGAGAATAGTTGGGGAAACTCCCCGGCTGTCACCCGCCATTTCTACTATTCTCAATTCGGGGGATTGACCCTCATGACAAATGGAGAGGGTTCCATCCTCTGCGATTTGAAAGGCAATTCACTCGAAGTTGGCAAGACCTGCCACCTCAAGGCCGTGCCGGGCCGGAATCAAGAGTTTGCCGGCTGGACCGGCAGCATAACCAGCGATTCGGCAGATCTTGCTATCATCATGCAGACCGGGCTTGTATTGCAGGCAAACTTTGTTCCCAGTCCGTTTGTCGCGCAAGCCGGAACTTACCAGGGCCTGTTTTTCGAAGCCGGTGCCGTCTCGCCGGCAAGCTCCGGCGAGTTTCGTTTCCAACTCCGCGGCGACGGTTCCATGGCCGGCAAATGGATGTTGGATCGCCAGTCTCTTGCCTTGTCGGGCTGGTTCGACACGAATGGTTCTGCCCAGCTCTCCGGGGCCCAAAAGGACGGCACTCCCATCTACGTCGATCTCCAGCTCGACTCGGATAATGGTGAACTCTCCGGCGCCGTCAGTGATGGCAGTTGGATCGCCTCCTTGAGCGGCAATAAAGCCGTCTCCGCCTCGGCGAAAAGTCTCAACACCTGGGCTGGCCAATACACGCTCGTGCTCCCGGGATCCGATGACGGCGCCTCCCCATTTGGAGACAGCTATGGAGTCGCCACGATCAGCAAAGCGGGTTGTGTGAGTATTTCGGGCCAGATGGCCGACGGCTCGGCATTCAGCCATTCATCCTCCGTTTCGGCGGACGGCACGTGCCCGTTCTTTGTCCCTCTCTATCGCGGCGCCGGGATGGCGCTGGGTTGGCTGAACTTCACCGAAAATGCCGGCTCCGCCGACAATCTTTGCCAGTGGATTCGTCCGGATTCCGGCACAAATACCTGCCGAGCCGGGTTCACCAATTCGCTTCCGGTGTCGGTTTCACCCTTTACGCCCTCCGTCACGCCTCTGTTGCCATGCCGACAGGGAGCGATAGTCCTGTCCACTCTTGATGCGGCCGTCTCGGTCACCAATCGTTTTACCCTTTCCACGAGTAACCGGTTCCAATTCCAACAGGACCAGGACCAACTGGAGCTTTCCATCAATCCTCGCAATGGGCTGCTGACCGGTGGTTTTCTGCATGGCGCCGTCTTGCTTCATGGCGTCATCCTCCAAAATCAAACCAACGCGGCCGGGTTCTTCGTTCAGGGGTCGGAGAGCGGCAGGCTGACTCTGTACCCGACGTATTGAGCGGTGCCTGGACCAGCCTGAAGATTCCTCCTCCAGCGTTTTCGCCGTGCGCGCCTGCTGATCCAATCCTGTGTGTGGTTGGGCTTAGGCGCGCAAGGGGACGGAAAACTGGAGGCGCGCGCCTTGGGGCGAGGCGCCTGCAAAAGAGGCTTGGCCGCGGAGGCCCTCGATGCGCTTGCGCATATTGGCCAGGCCGTTGCCTTTGCGGCCAGGCGCCTTCGGGTCCGCGGGCAGGCCGCAGCCGTTGTCCTCGATGATGATCTGGAGCGCGTCCGCCGTGGCGGATACCTGGACGGACACGCGGGTAGCCCCCGAGTGCTTGATGATATTGTTGAACGCTTCTTTAACCACCAGGAACAAGTCGTGGCGGACTTCGGCTTCCAATGTGAATGCGGGCAGGGTGGCGGGGATCTCCAGCCGACAGCTCACATTGGTATTCTCAAAGAACTCATCGGCGTAGTGGCTGATGTACTCGACGAGGCCTTCAAGCGTATCGTTCGTCGGGTTGACGGCCCAAACGATTTCATCGAGCGCCTCGACCGTGCGACGGGCCGAGGAAACGATTTTGTCAACATGTGGGCGAACGTCCTCGCTCCGGGTCAGGCCTTCGGCGGCGCGTTCGCCCAGCATCATGATGCGAGTAAGGCTGGAGCCGAGGTCGTCGTGGATATCCTTGGCGATCCGGCCGCGCTCCTTCTCGAGCGCATGGCGGCGTTCCAGCAATTCGAGTTTGCGCTGCATGCGGCGTTTGGTGGCGTAGCGGGCCGTGCCGCTGGCGGCGCCCAGCAGCAATAGCCCCGCGAGAGCGCGCAGCCACCAAATCTGCCAAATGTGAGGCTCCAGCACGAGGTTGAGCGAGGCGCCGGCCTGGTTCCAAACGCCATCCTTGTTGCGGGCTATGACCTCGAAGCGATACTTGCCCGGATTGAGATGGCTGTAATAGGCAATGCGGCGCGTGCCCGCATCAATCCAATCGGCATCCACCCCTTCGAGCCGGTATTTAAACCGGATGCTTTCCGGCGCGGTCAGGTCCAGCGCCGTGAAGCGCAATTCCAAGTCCCCCTGGCCCGGAGGAATACTCAAAACATCCCGGCCGGGATTGCCACCGTTATCGGATGGTTCAAGAGGAGCGGCTGCGTGCCGGGTGTCGGGAGGGCTTCCCCCCACTGGCCCCGAGTTTGGAGGAGATATGGAAAGAGGCCTCCTCTCCCCAGCCCTCTCCTCCCGAGGAGGAGAGGGAGCATAGGCGGGAGCGGTTGGGGCGGGTTGTCGCCCAAACTCCGGGGCAGTGGGGCTTCCGCCTGGGTCCCCCAGGCTCGCGACCCCTGACGCAGTTGCGAGAGCGCCGGGGTGAGAGGGCGTTTTACCCAGGGGCGGCAAGAGGGGCTTCTTATCGGCCAGGACTTGTTGCAGATAAACCGGTGGCGGGTTCGCATCGATCCGAATCGTCGCGGGATCGACCACCGATAGGCCTTTGCTCGTGGCGAACCAGAGACGGCCATCGCGGCTCTTCCAGGCGCCCGGTTTCGCACTGCCATTGCACTGAGGGGTTTCCATGCCGTCGGTCCGGCCATACGCCAGGCTGGTGAGGCTGGACACCGCGCCTCGATCCAACTCGTCAAGGTCTCGTTTGTGGACTCGAAACACTCCCTGGGAACAACTCATCCAGAGCGACCCCTGGTCGTCCTCGAGAATGTCGAGAATCTCGTCGCTGAAGAGCCCTTGGGTGGTGGTATAGGCCGAGAAATGGCCGCTGCGATAGCGATTAAGCCCCCCGCTGCCGGTCCCTATCCAGAGGTTTTGGGCTTTATCCTCATAGAGAGCCCGCACGCTGTTGGCTGACAGCCCGTTGGCGGTGGTGAAACGAGAGAAGTGCCCGTCCTGGCGCCGGTACAGGCCGGCCTCGGTGCCGATCCAAAGCGTGCCGGCATGGTCCTCGCAGATGGCATGGACCGCCTCGCCACTCAGACCGTCTTTGGCGGTATAATTTGTGAATCGCCCGTTCTGCAAGGCGCACAATCCCTGGCCGGTGCCGATCCAGAGTGTGCCGGCGGCATCTTCGTGCACGACGCGGACGGCGTCCTTGAGCAATCCGTTTTTCCAGGTGTAGCGGGTGATCTGGCCGTCCTTGAGCCGGCTCAGGCCGCCGTCGTAGTCCGCGCCGACCCACAGACTCCCGTCGCTGCCTTCAGCCAGGGCCAGAACGAGATTCCGGGAAAGCTCGTCGCTGGTGGCATAGGAGCGGACGCGTTCGTCGGAGCAGCGGTCGAGGCCACCACCCCAGGTGCCGACCCAGAGGTTTCCTTTGCGGTCTTCCAGGACGGACATGATGTTGTTGTGGCTGAGACCCTGCTGAAGCGTGTAGGTGGTGAAGCGGCGCGGGGTGAGCCGGACCAGGCCTTCGTCCAAACCGACCCACAGGTTGCCCTGACCGTCGGCAAAGAGCGCATTGACTTTCCCGAAGGGCTGGCCCTGGTTGTCGCGCTCGGTGAGGAAGCGGCCCTCGTGGAAGCGGTTCAGCCCGCTGTAGGTCCCCACCCAGAGGTTGCCCTCCGGATCTTCACAGATCGCGCTGACGAAGGTGTCAGAGAGGCCGTAGCGGGTGTTATAGGCATAAAAATTTTTCGTCCAAAACCAATTGTACCAAAGCATGCCGTTGTTTGAACCTATCCAGATGCGGCCGCCCTGATCCTGGCAAATGGCCCGCACCGAATCGTTGGGCAGGCCGTTGGGCATGACGAAGGAGTCCATGGCCTGATCATGCAATCGATTCAACCCGGCGCCGGTGGCAAGCCAGAGATTCCGGTCGCGGTCCTCATAAATGGCACGAACCAGGTTCGAGACCAGCCCGTCCTTTCCAGAGTAATTCGTGAACTTTCCATCCCGGTAGCGGCTTAGCCCGGTGGTGGTGCCAATCCACAATGTGCCGTTGCCGGTTTCATAAATGGCCCGGATAGTGTCACCGGCCAGCCCGTTGGTGGCGGCAAAACGTGAAAAGCGGCCCTCCTTCAAAGAGACCAGCCCCCCGCCATCGGTGCCGATCCAGAGCGTTCCCGTGCGGCTGGCGCACAAGGCGGTGATGGAGGAGTTGAGGATGGCGGGAGTGTTTTTGGCGTCGAAGGAGGCGAACGAGATGCCGTCGAATCGCGCGAGTCCCTCGCGCGTGCCGACCCAAAGAAAGCCGTCGCGGGTTTGGGTGATGGCCTGGACGAGGTTGTGCGGCAGGCCCTCGTCGGTCTGCCACGAGCGTGAATTGTATTGGAACGTGGGCTGATCCAGGCTGGACCAATCCAGCCAGTCGCTGGCATTGCTGATTTGGCGGCGGTGGTTGATTACCTCGGGGCGCTGTCGATCCAGTGCGAAGACCTCCAGGTCGCCGTCCTCGTTCCTGGCTACAGCGGGAACCGGCTGAGCGGCTTTGCCGAGGCTGGTCCAGGCGGACCATATATCGGAGCCGTCCACCAGCGTTTCCCAGCGGTGCAGCAACAGGCCGTTGCGTTGGGCCACAGCCAAAATCTCCAACCGTCCGTCGGCACTTTGACCCAGCGCCAGGCCAGGATCGACGGTTGCGGCGGTTTCTTCGCGCTGCAGAGCCTCGGGCTGGGTGTTGGAACTGGAGGCGGGTCTGCTCATGACGGGGCCGCTGAAATTGGCCCACGACAACCAGTTGGCGCTCTGAGAAGGGATCGCCTGGCAAATCCGTTCGACGCGGGAATTGGTTCGGTTCACCGCAAATACTTCCAGCCGGCCGAGGTTGTTTTGCCCGGCGACAAACCCGGGCTGGATGGAGCCGCCGAGGTCGGCCCAATCGGACCAATTCGTGCTTTCCCCGGCCACCCGCTGCCAGCAGTGGACAAGGCTGGAATGGTTCGCATCCAGCCCAAACAGCTCCAGCCGGCCATCCCGGTTGCGTGCCGCGATGACTCCCGGCAGCAAATGCCCGGCCCGGTCCGCCCAGGTCGACCAGGTTCCGTCGGCGGCGACCTGCCACAGATGGCGAAGCCCGCCGCCCTGAGCGGCGACGGCGAAAAGGTTGAGCCGTCCGGCCGTGTCCCGCGCCAGGGCGAGGGGTGGCTGGAGGGCGCCGCCAAGATTCGTCCAACCCGACCAGTCGGGGCTGTTTGGCGTGGCCTGGCGAATGAAACAGAGCGAGAGGCTGGAGCGAGCGATGGCAAAAACCTCGAGTTCGCCGTGCAAGTTGGTGGTGATGGCGACGCCGGGAAGAACCGACCCGCCGAGGCTGGACCAACCGGACCAACTGCCGCCGGGCAGCTTCTGCCAGCGGTGGCGCAGTTCACCGTCGGCCTCCACCTTGAACACTTCGAGGTGCCCATCCGCGTTCTTGCCGACCACCGGTTTTCCGACAAGCCTGGTCCCATCAGGATCCGTGGCGGCGCCGAGCAGCGCGGAGCTCAGCCCAAGCCAGCCGGCGAGGGCCACGCAGGCCGCCAAAAGCTGTGCCGTGGCGCAACGTCGCCGCGTATGAAACCGGTGGTTCATCAGTTGAGAGAGTAGGGGAACGCCGACGGAATGCCAAGCCGGGGAGGCAATTACTATCTGGGACAAGGAAGAATGGGGGACGGAGGCGTACCCCTTACTGGACCCGGGACAGTGGGACAAACCAATGATGACGGGCGTTTTGCGAGGTCGGACCCGGGACATGTCCCGGGACAAAGGCGGGACACTCACGACGGAACGTTGAAGCGTGAAACGTTAGAACGTGGGGCGCGAGACATGATGGGTGGCGACAGGGCGGCGCGGCAAGTCGGCGGGACAGGCAATGTCAATCCGCCTCCGCCAAGGGCTTCGGCGCGAGAAGCCAGGAATTGCGCCGTTTTGGGGTTTGAGATCGCAAGTAGTTGCGGCGCAAGGAGTAGTAAATACCTCCTTCAAAAACAGCGCAGAAACGGCGCGGAAAAAGTGCAATTTGGGGATGACATTGGAGTGAAACGTGAACCCGCCTTCGCTCTGATGCTCCGGCGCGGCAAGACGTGAAACGTGAAAACCGGGCAAAAACTTCCGGGTGGCATTTGGGAGGGTACGGGCGTGACCACGCGAAAGGCGCGGAAAGGCTTTGATCGCGGACAGCTCGGAAAGAGGTGGCCGGCCGCCAGGCCCGCTTTTGGGTTCCACCACACATGGTTGGCGGGGGTTCATGGTGCGCGAAATTTTTTTTGGTTACCGTAGGTTACCGTAGCCTACCACAGGTGACTATTGGTGACCGTCCGGTTACCGAAACGGAGCGTGATGGCAGGCTGGCGGCGAGCTTGTAGAGGCAAAGTCAATCCGCCTTCGCGAAGGGTTTCGGCGCGACAAGCCAGGAATTGCACCATTTTTCGGATCGGCTTTTGTAAGGGGTTGGGGGACAGGGAGTAATGAAATGCATTTTCGAAAATCGGTGCAGAAACGGTGCAGAGATG
>Ga0181517_10000846_pt1 | contig 37884 bp, 31 predicted proteins | sample PEATcosm2014_Bin_31_FD_119748 | JGI IMG/M metagenome (GOLD analysis project Ga0181517, IMG submission 119748) | Peatland microbial communities from MTU Mesocosm Facility, Houghton, MI, USA - PEATcosm2014_Bin01_30_metaG | ecosystem: Environmental > Terrestrial > Soil > Wetlands > Peat | place... | reverse complement strand
TGTTTCCGACCCGCGATGGATGAAACACGCCAACGATGTTCTGCCTTTGCGGAGGGAGCAGGGGCCTTTAGGCCCCTGAAATCGAGGCCCGGTTGGGGTGGCCTTCAGGCCCGGACCTCTTTTCCCTCAAGCCGTGTTTTGTTGAACTTGCATTCTTGTTTCTTATGAGGGCACGACTTTAGTCGTGCCGATAGAAGCTAACATAAGGCCTCGGCTTTAGCCGCTGCAAAGCTCAACTCATAGAAAACGCAGGAGGAACCGCTCTAAAGCCCGTAGCGATGTGGGGGCTCTACGGCGCGGCCGAAAGCGTCCGTAAGCCTCTTGTATTCAACACGGATATTCGGGACGCTTTCATGTATTTGGGTGGGCCGCAGACTCATGGAGACACGATTGAAATCGTGCCCTGTTACAAAGCCCCTTTCAAGACAGTTTTCGGGATCGCCATCCTGCGCACTGGGCCGCAATTCAAATGCAATTCCCATGCCTGTCTCCCGGTTTTCATCTCCACGCCGAACGGCAGCGGCGATAATGGCGGTTGTGCGTATACCGTGACTGCGGTCACCGAGGGGAACAGGACGGCGCTGAGACCCTGAAATTGATCGCCTCATTCGTAAAAAAGAGGATCCCAACATGAGAAATCTTGCAGTTTTGACCAGCGGTGGAGACGCTCCCGGCATGAATGCCGCCATCCGCGCCGTCATCCGCACCGGGCATTCGCTCGGCGCAAACACCTGGGGCGTTTACCAGGGCTACTCGGGACTGATCGAGGGCAACTTCAAGCGCCTTGGACCGCGCGATGTGAGCAGCATCATCCAGCGCGGCGGAACCGTGCTCGGCTCGGCGCGCTGCCCTGAATTTCAGACCGAAGAGGGCATTGAGCTGGCGATCCGCCGCCTGAAGGGCGCGGGCATCGACGGACTGGTCGTGATCGGTGGCAACGGCTCGCAGACCGGCGCGCATGCACTGCACAAGGTAGGCTTCCCGGTGGTCGGCGTGGCCTCCACCATCGACAACGACCTGTACGGATCGGATATCACCATCGGCGTTGACACCGCGCTGAACGTGGCCCTGAACGCGATCGACAACCTGAAGGTGACGGCCAGCTCGCACCGGCGCGCCCTGCTGGTAGAAGTGATGGGGCGCAAGTGCGGCTACCTGGCGCTGATGGCCGGCATCGCCGGCGGCGCGGAAGCGATTGTCATCCCCGAAGTGGAAGTCGTGCCCGAGCAACTGGCCGAGCGCATTCAGGATGTCTATGAGCGCGGCAAGCCGCACGCCATCGTGGTGGTGGCCGAAGGGTCGAATTACAATGCCGAGGGGCTTTGCCACTACTTCAACGAGCATGGACTGCTGCGCGGATACGAGTTCCGCTCCACGGTGCTGGGCTACGTACAGCGCGGCGCGGTGCCCACCTGTTCCGACCGGCTGCTGGGCACGCGTCTCGGCTCCGAGGCTGCCGCACAGATCATCGCCGGCAACCATGGCGTGCTGGTCGGCATGCACAACGGCGCCGCAATCACCACCCCTTATGAAGAAGTGATCGTCGGCAAAAAACCGCTCGACCCATGGTTCCTGAAGACAGCCGAAATGCTGGCGCGGTAGCTCTCTCGCGCTCCCAAAAAACAAGAGCCGGGGCGATGGCTCCGGCTCTTCTGCGTAACAGGTATCCAGTTGGGAAGTTTCGCTACAAATCGAGTATCGACAGCAGTTCATCGACGCTCATGCGGTGATGTGCCGCTATGCGCCTGCAGATGCTGGCGAATGTCCCGGTCTTGATGGGATGATGGGCGGGGATCACCTCGTGGTTTTCGCCATCGCGCTGCGTGGTTACGCGAATATGCGAACCGCTTTGCCGGGTTTGCTGGTAACCGAGCACCCGCCACGCAATGACCAGTTCAGGCCCGCTCACGTCGCGAGGTAGTCTCATGCAACCAGCACTTCGTCCCGCACGAAATGCAGGCGAATCATCTTGGGGGGCTCTGCGGCATCGTCAAAATAGCAGCGGACGGCGTCTCTAACCATCGCGCGCAACTCTTCGAGCGTTTCTCCCTGGGTATGAATCCCGTATCCCAAGGCAGAGGCAGTATAGCCTCCATCGATTTCGTCCTCGCGCACCTCAAAGACGATCTCGCTCATGGGTCCTGTTCCAGTACGCAAATCCTAGCACTACCCTAATCCCACAACAAGGGAAACGCGAGGGAAGGGTTTCAGTGCCGACTGATTCGCTCATTGGGAAATGTTGCCGATTTTCCGACTTTCCCGAAAAGTCCGCGAAACGAATGGGAGCGCCCGTTACAAAGTCCCTCTCCCGAGAGTTTTCGCGATCTGCATCCCAAGTTCCCGGCAGCATTTCAAATCCGATTGCTCCCCCTGTGCCTTGCTTCCTTCTTGGCTCCATATGAAAAAAATGTAATATTTTTCAATAACTTAGCCTCGTGGACGCCTGCGACCATCCCTGCCTTTGCGGCCCCTGGGCGCAAGACACCCGCGCTCCCCGCCGTGCGAAACCAGCGCTGGCGGTGTATCCTCATCCCTGAATGAAACGCGTACTTACTGCTCTGATTCTGATCCCGTTAGTGCTTCTCCTGGTCTTCAAGGGACCCGAGTTGCTGGTCACCCTGGTTGTCGCCGCGGTTTCTTCGCTGGCCGCCTGGGAGTTCCTCGGCCTGGCCGACAAAACCGGCGCAAACCCTCCCCGCATCGCCGTCCTGATCGCAATCGTGACGCTGTTTCTGTGCAACTACCAGTGGCCCGACCAGGTGGCCGCGATCGTTGGCGTGCTCAGCCTGAGCCTGTTGGCCTATTGCACCTTCTTCCAGCCGGTCGAGATGTCCCTGCCCAACGCTGCCACGGCGGTCTTCTGCCTGCTCTATGTCGGCCTCACGCTGGTGGCCCTGCCGCTGCTGCTCGAAGCCACCAATGGGCCCTCGCTGGTCACCTTCCTGCTGTGCACGGTTTGGGCCGGCGACATTGCCGCCCTTTATGTGGGCCGCACCCTGGGACGGCACAAACTCGCCCCCTCGCTCAGCCCCAACAAGACCTGGGAAGGCGCAATCGGCTCCGTGCTGGGCAGCATGGCCGTTGCGGGAGCCCTCATCTGGCTCGGTCACCTGCTCCTCACCCAGTGGGACTCGGCGAAACTCTCCTATCCCGAAGACCTTTGGTACTGGATGAGCCTGGCCGTGCTGGTCAATGTCGCGGCTCAGGTCGGCGATCTGGCCGAGTCGGCGCTCAAGCGCTCCGCCGGCGTCAAGGACTCCGGAACCCTGCTTCCCGGCCACGGCGGCGTGCTCGACCGCATCGACGCCCTCCTGTTTGCCGCTCCGGTGCTGTGGTACGCTCATATTCACCTGCGGCTTTGACGCGGCTTTTCTGCTCGGAACCGCCCGGAAATCCACGAAAATTGAAGATTCCTTTGAAAAGACTCGCGATTCTCGGTTCCACCGGCTCCATCGGACAAAGCACCCTCTCCATCGTTGAACAGTTCCCCGAGCGCTACCAGGTTGCCACGCTGGCAGCCGGGCGCAATCTGAACGAAGCCCTGCAGCAGACCCTCCGCTGGCGTCCTCGCGTCGTCTCCATGGCTACCGAAGAGCTGGCCGGCCAGATGACCCAGCTGCTGCGCCATGCCGGCGTCAGCGGCACCGAAGTGGTCTGCGGCACCGAGGGCACCGTCCGCTGCGCCACCCATGCGGAAGCCGATTTCGTAGTTTCGGCCATCGTCGGCGTCGCCGGCCTTGAAGCCACCCACGCCGCCATCCTCGCCGGCAAGCCCATCGGGCTGGCCAACAAGGAATGCATGGTCGCCGCTGGCGAAATCCTCACCGCCGCCGCCCGCGAGCGCAATGTGCCCATCCTGCCCATCGACAGCGAGCACAACGCCGTGCACCAGTGCATGAGGGTCGGCGAGCACCGCGAAGTCAAGCAGATCTGGCTCACCGCCTCCGGTGGCCCCTTCCGCCAGATGCCCCTCGAGCAGTTCGACCACATCACCCCTGAGCAGGCCCTCAAGCATCCCACCTGGGTCATGGGCCGACGCATCACCATCGACTCGGCTTCCATGCTGAACAAGGGCTTGGAAGTTATCGAGGCCTGCCGTCTCTTCAATGTGCCGCCTTCCCAGGTCCGGGTTACGGTTCATCCCCAGTCCACGGTTCATTCGCTGGTGGAATACGTCGACGGCTCCATCCTGGCCCAGATCTCGGTCACCGACATGCGCCTGCCGATCCTCTACGCGCTGGCCTTCCCCGAGCGCCCGGCCTCCAATTTGACCTTCGATCTGGCCGCCCTCAAGCATCTCGACTTCGAACAGCCGGACATGGAGCGCTTCCCATGCCTGCGCCTCTCCTACGAAGCAGCCGGGAGGGGCGGAGCCCACTGCATCGCCCTCAATGCCGCCGACGAGGTTGCCGTCGAAGCCTTCCTGGAGCGCAAAATCCCCTTTATGGGAATCCCGCGTACAATTGAGAAGGTGCTCGCATCTACCCCGGAAGCGCATCCCGCGACCATTGCGGAGGTTCTCGCATCCGATCAAGAGGCGCGCCAAATGGCTCGTGCTTTCCTCGCTTGATGTCGGCACGGCGCTTGGCAGTCCCAGTGTGCTCCTTTGAGGTTGAGACCTTCTACATATGCATGATTTCCTGATCGCTGCCGCCGCCTTCGTTGTGTTGGTCGGCGTTATGGTTGTTGTCCACGAGTTCGGGCATTTTGCCGTCGCCAAGTTCTTCAAGGTGCGCGTGGAGGCCTTCTCGTTCGGCTTCGGACCGCGCCTCTTTGGCTATAAATACGGCGACACCGACTACAAGGTCTGCCTCCTTCCCCTGGGCGGCTTCGTCAAAATGACCGGCGAAAACCCCGGCGAGGAAGAGCCCGTCAACGATCCGGGCGCCTTCAACGCTCATCCCCGCTGGCAGCGTATGCTGATCGGCGTGGCCGGCCCGGCCGCCAACTTCATCCTCGCCGTCGTGCTGATGATCTTCTACTTCGGCTGGATCAACGAAGTTCCGGACATCAAGACCACCACCATCGAATGGGTCACTCCTGGCTCCCTGGCCGATCAGGCCGGCCTGCGCCCCGGCGACGTCGTCCGCAACTTTGCCGCCACGGATAACCCCGACTGGGAGACCTTCCACGATCTGGCCCGCGACAATCAGGACCGCGCCGTCCCCATCACCGTGGACCGCAACGGACAACTGGTCCAGACCGCCCTGCGCCTGCCCGCTCGCGAAGGCGGCAAGGACTTCGATGTAACCAGCGGCGGCGTCTTCGTACAGCTCGTGAATGGCCCCATCGACGTGGAAGAAATCGTTGCCGGATCCCCCGCCGATCAGGCCGGGCTCAAGGCTGGCGACTCCATCCTCAACGCCGACGGCCACACCTTCCACACCGTCGAAACGCTCCTCGACTACCTGCAGTCCGGCAAGGGCAAGCCGGTATCGCTGATGGTTGCCCGCAAGGGCGCGGCGCCGGTTGCGATTGTTGTTCACCCCACCATTCAGGACTCCGAATGGCGGCTCGGCTTCAAGCCCCTCCGCCCCGACGATCCGCCGGTGCGCACCAGGCCGTTGCCGTTTGGCGGCGCGCTCCATGAGGCGGACAACTTCAGCAGCGAAAACTTCGTGATGATTCTCGAAGTCCTGCAGAAGCTGGTCACTCATCAGGTATCCGTCAAGCAGCTTTCCGGTCCGGTCGGCATCGCCGTGGCTGCCGGGCAGGCCGCCAAGACCCGCTACTGGTACCCCAAGTTCGTCCTCGCCGCCGGCATCAGCATCAATCTGGGCATCATCAACCTGTTGCCCTTCCCGATCCTGGATGGCGGCATGATCCTGCTTCTCCTCATCGAGAGCTCCATCCGCCGCGACATCAGCATGAATGTCAAGGAGCGCATCTACCAGGCGGCTTTCATCGTCCTCATGGCATTCTTCGCCTTTGTCATCTTCAACGACGTTTCCAAGCTGTCGTTCTTTACGCACCTCAAACCGTGAGGCAGCGACTAGGGACTAGGGACTGAGGGACTAAGGAACAGCGGCTAGTCCCTTAGTCCCTTAGTCCCAAGTCCCTTAGTCCCTAGCCCCTAAGTCCCTAGGTCCCTAGGTCCCTAAGTCCCTGGTCCTTTAGTCCCTTACTCCGAGAGAACGCCACATGCCGGTCACCCACGAAGTCCGGGTCCGTTACGCCGAAACCGATCAGATGGGCATTGTTTACTACGCCAACTACCTGGTCTGGTTCGAAATTGGCCGCGTAGAACTTCTGCGCGCCCTGGGCCTCAGCTACAGCGCGCTGGAAAAGGACCACCAGTGCATTCTGCCGGTGGTGGAGGCAAGCTGCCGCTATCGCTCGCCGGCCCGCTACGACGATCAAATTCAGATTGAGACCCGTCCCGCCCTGCTGCGTCGGTCGGTCATCAAGTTCGCCTATCAGATCTGGCGTAAGCCGACTCAGCCGGGCGAGGAGCGCAAGCTCTTGGCCGAGGGCGAAACGGTCCATGTGGTCTGCGACGACCAGCTCAACAAGAAGCCTCTGCCCAAGGAACACGAAGCCGCCCTGCGCTCCCTGATGAACGAAGCCGAGTAAGCGTCAAAATCAAATAGTCTTTCTAGGATTGTGCTTCCAGGTCCTGGCAGCGTGTTCCCTCACCAAGGAAGGGTGCCCCATGTCCCGTTTCTGGGACATGGGAAGGCGCAAACTCCAAGAACGGGATTCCAGGGGCGGCGGCTTACCGGTCCCGCGCCACCACGAAGTCCGGAACCCACAGCAGCGCCCGCTTGAACTCGGAGTCGGGCAGCGAAGCCAGCGCCTGCCGGCCCTGTTCCGCGTAGCGATTGGCGGCGGCCATCGCGTACTCCACCGAGCCGTTCTTCTCCAGAATCTTCTGAATCTGCTCCCGGCTGGTCCGCTCGAAGTTGCGGTCGCCAAGAACCTTGTGGATGGCCTGTCGATCGGCAGCGGTTCCGTGGTCCATCGAGTGGATCACCGACAGTGTCGCCTTGCCCTCGCGCAAATCGCTGGCCACCGGCTTGCCCAGAACCTCTTCCGTCGCGGTCAGGTCCAGCACGTCGTCCACAATCTGGAAAGCCAGACCCACCGCGCGTCCATAGGCCGCCAGTGCATCCTCTTCAGCTTCGCTTGCCCCGGCCAGAACCGCGCCCAGGCGCATCGAAACCGCAAACAGGCAAGCCGTCTTGCGGAAGATCAGATCGAAGTACTCGGCCTCTGAAACGGCTTTGCCCAGCTTCTGAATCTGCAGCAGTTCGCCCTCGACCATCTTCTGGGTCAGGCCGATCAGCAGATCCAGCACGCGCAGGTTCTTCTCTTCCAGGGCCACCTTGAACGCCTGCATATACAGCCAGTCGCCGGCCAGCACGCACTTCTCGTTGCCCCAGGTGGTATTTGCCGAGGGACGTCCGCGTCGCATGTCCGCGCCGTCGATGATGTCGTCATGCACCAGCGTCGCGGTATGCACCATCTCCACCACCGCGCCCAGCCGGATCGCGCCCGGCCCGGAAAAGCCCAGAGCATGAGCCGCCAGCAGCAGCAGCGACGGCCGGATCCGCTTCCCGCCGCCTTCGCGCAGGTAGTCGGCAATCTCCGTGATGGTGCTGACGCCGGAGGCGGCGTCGCGGCCCAACTCCTGCTCGATCGCTACAAGATCTTCCCGTAGCAGCTCGAATAATTCTCCCGCCGTCGCTATCGCCAATGTACTCAAAATGCTCCGGTTCTCATCCACGTGATCGGTTCTGCTGATGGGGCGGTGCACACCCTTGCCACCGGATGCGCCAGCCTCTTGCAGGCGCCCGCTTAATTCGAGCGGTAGTTGGTGAACTGCAATTCGACGCCGAGGTCTTTGCCGCGCAGCAGGGCGATAATCCCCTGCAGTTCGTCGCGGTCCTTGCTGGTCACTCTCACAGTATCGCCCTGAATGCTGGCTTGCGCCTTCTTTTTCGAGTCCTTCACCAGCCGCACGATTTCCTTCGCCTTCTCGCTGGGAATCCCCTGCTGCAGGGTGATCTTCTGGCGCACGCTCTGTCCCGACGCCTGCTCCAGTTTCTCGTATTTTAGATTCTTCAGCGACACGCCGCGCTTCACCAGCTTCTGGCCCAGAATCTCTTTCACCGCCTCCAGCTTGTACTCGCCTGCCGAAGCCAGTTGAATCTCCTTGTCGCCTTCGCCCAGGGTAATCTCCGAGTGCGAGTCCTTCAGGTCAAAGCGCTGCTTGATCTCCTTCAACGCCTGATCGATGGCGTTGCGGACTTCCTGGATTTCCACCTTGCTGACGATGTCGAACGAATTCTCTTGAGCCATTTCTCTCTGTCCTCAACCCGAAAAGACTGCCGCGCGCAGCATCGCCGCGCGCAGTACCTCTAACAGTTTCCCACGTCGGGGTCTAAGCGAAACAGCCGCAAAAAGTTTTTCGTCGTTTCCGCCGCAAATTCTTGCGCCGAAACATTCTTCAGCTCCGCCAGAACGCCTGCGGTGTGAGCCATCCACCCCGGCTCGTTCCGTTTGCCGCGGTTCGGCACCGGCGCCAGCCAGGGTGCATCGGTCTCCACCAGCAGCCCATCCATTGGAACCAGCGCGGCCACGTCGCGCAGCGGCTGCGCCTTGGGATAGGTCACATTTCCCGCAAACGAGCACAGAAAGCCCAGATCCAGCGACCGCCGCGCCTCCTCCCATCCTCCGCCGAAGCAGTGCATCACTCCGCCCAGGCCGGTGCCGCGCCAGTGCTCGTTCAGAATCGGGAACAGATCCTCCCAGGCGTCGTTCGTCCCCTCTTTGGGCCGGCAATGGATCAAAATCGGCCGCTTGCGGCTGGCCGCAATCTCCAACTGCGCAATCAGCTTGGCGCGCTGCACCTCGTGCGCCGCGCCCTCGTGGAAATAGTCCAGCCCGATCTCCCCGCAGGCGATCACCTCGGGCTCACCGAGCAGCCGGTCCAACTGGTCCAGAACCGCCCGGTCGGCCTCCGGCGTGGTGTGCGGATAGACCCCCGCACTGGCATAAAGCCGCGGAATCCCATTCCCGCTCTCCGGTCGCCCATTGAACTCCCGGCAGATCTCCAGCGCCCGCCCCATCCCGGCGGCCTGTTCGCCAATGCCGATGGACAGCACCGTGCCCACCCCCGTCTCCCAGGCGCGCCGCAGCATCGCCTCGCGGTCGTCCGTATACCGCTCACTATCCAGATGTGCGTGCGAATCAATCAGCAAATCAGACCTCGGGGTGCGCGAACTATGGCTCAGATTCCAGTTTAGGCGCAGGCAGCGGAGGCGGGTGGAGCACATGCAGGTTCAGGTGCCGCTCGAAGAAGTCGAAGTCGCCGTCGCAGTGCAGGAGCTGCTGGCCGGTCTCGATGCAGAAGGTAGCGATCAGGCAATCGACTGTGCTGCGAATGGTGACGCCGAGCCCGCGCAGCGTGCGGAAATTGCTGGCAGCCTGGACCGCCAGCGCGTACTCATAGGAGTCCACAACAGTCAAAGTGCGGAAGAACTGCTCGGCTTGACGAAAGCGCGCGTCGTGGCGGATTCCCTGGAGAACCTCAGCGAGAACGAGTGTTGTGAGGCCGGCTTTGTCGAGACCGCTTTGCGCGCCGAGCCAAAGCGTTTGCGGCGTCCGCCGCTGATTCAGGTAGTCAATCCAAACCGATGAGTCGACAATGACCATCTCAATTGCCTTGCGTATCGAGATCGGGTTTGGTTCATGAGGGTATCCGGTTCAGGCGATGGACCTCTGCCTGACCGGCGCTTCGGAATGAGTCTCTTCCGCAGCCTGCGAGTCCCAGTCGGGAAAACGTGTGGTGCGCATCTCGTCCAGGTTACCCTCCCAGCCGATGCCCCGGAGCTTGCGAAGGACGCGAGTCTGGCGATCCAACTGCACCGCAAGGCGCAATGCCTCCTCAACCACTGCCTTCCCGGTGCTGCTCTCCCTTGCCTTCATCGCGTGTTGCAGGAGTTCGTCGTAGCCTTGTGGAAGGTCTGCGTCGCTGGGCCACGGTGGGTAATTGCCCTTCCGCTTCAGTTCCGCGTGCCACTCGTCCAACCGGCCCTCTCGCTCGGCCTGCTTTCGCGCGATCTCCTGAAGCCGGAAGACTTCCGCGACGGCTTGATCGTGGATATCGAGCGCCACCAGCTTGCGCAAGGCTGTCTCGATGGCTGCCTGTTTGGTCTTCTCACCTGTCGCCTTCATGGACTGGCGCATCAACTTGCCGTCAATGTCGATGTGGGTCCGCATGGGCCAAGCCTCCCGATGGGTAAGTTTGCCACGATTTATGTGTAAGGGCAAGCAGGGAACAGGAATCAGGGGTCAGAGATCAGGGATCAGAAAAGCAGGCTGGTTGAGGTTCGTGGCCCCCACTCTTTCCACGATGTAACTGTGGAAAGGATGGGCACCCAGCTTTCTGGGGTACGCAACCCGGCGGCCTTGCCGGATCTCTGGCTTGCGCACCCGGTGCGTTCTAATTCATCCCGTCCGGCTTGAGCCGCGGAAGCACTTTACTCTTAAAAAACGAGATCTCATCTCGGTGCTTATTTGCAATGAGTTCGCGCCGCTCCCCGAAAACTCTATCTCGAAAATCGAAGAAAGCCTTTGGCGTGATCGGCCGGGCGATATCGAAATCGGGACGATATCGATTTGCGAACCCATTGCAGGCCGCACAGGCCAAGACCAAATTGGCATAATCCCGGCTCAATTCCCGCGGGACACCGAAGTTCTCGCACACTTTGAGAGGAACTACATGGTCAACGCTCATTCTCAGCCACGATTCATAGCAATTGGTGAGGTCCGTCCCGCAGTAGGCGCATTTCCTCTCGCCGATCAGTAGCCGAAACCCGTAACCGTGCCTGGCATTAGCGGTGTTTTTCGGGCGGCCGCGCAACTCCCGTGGAAGCATGTAGCACATAAAGCCCTCCTGCTCTGAGCGTTATCTGCGTTTACCATCTTGCCGGCGAGACGCACGCCGGCCCGAACCAAGATATCACTTTAACCGCGCCCCCAGCGGCACTTCCTCCAGAAAGCCCGCCAGTACCGGCGCGCCGCCCTCGAGCGAAGCCGCCAGCAGCATCCCGTTCGACTCCAGCCCACGCATCTTGCGCGGGGCAAGATTGGCCACAATCACGATCTTCCGCCCCACCAGCTTCTCCGCCTCGTAGTACTGGGCGATGCCGGCCAGAATCTGCCGCTTCTCGTAGCCCAGGTCCACTTCCAGACGCAGAAGCTTGTCGGCCTTGGGAACCCGCTCGGCCACCACGATCTGCGCCACCCGCAAATCCAGCTTCATCACGTCGTCGATGGAGATGTACTGCTTCTCTTCCTGCGCAACTTCAGGCGCCGTCGTGACGGGCTCGCCAGCGGCCACCGGCGCAGCCGCCTGCTCCGTCGCTGCGGCAACAGCCGCGGGAACCGTCTTGGCGGCAGCGTTGCCTGCCGCAGCTTCTACAACCGTCTTGCTGTTCTGTTCTTCCATATTCTGCATACGCTCCACTGCGTCCTTTTCCGCGCGCGGGAACAGCGGAGCAGGCTCACCCAGCCGGGTTCCGCTCTTCAGTCCGCCCCACGCGATGTTGGTCAAAAATGCATTCTTGGCGGCATCGGCAATTTCGCCCTGCCCCAGTTGCAGCCAAACTTTGCCCGCCGCGTCCGGCAGCACCGGAAACACCAGCGCCGTAATTACCCGGATCGCCTCGGCCGCCGTCGCCAGCACCCGTGCCTGGAGCGCGAGGTGGTCCGAATCAGACCGGTCAGCCGGCTTCTTCCACGGCGCATTCGCCGTCAGGTAGCCGTCCGTTTCCGCCACCAGCGTCCACAGACCCTTCAGCGCCTCGGAGAAGTTCATCTCGTCGAATGCCGGTCCGAAGGCAGCAATCGCCCGTTCTGCACTCTCGCGCAGCGCCGTCTCCGCAGGAGTATCCACGCCAGCTTCCGGCACAACTCCGTCAAAATACTTGTGCACCATGTTGACCACGCGGCTGACCAGGTTCCCGTAGCCGTTGGCCAGGTCGCTGTTGTAGCGCTGCACCAGCGCCTCGAAGCTGAACGTCCCATCCTGCCCGAAAGGAACCTCGCGCAGCAGGTAGTAGCGCAGCGCGTCCGCGCCCAGAACCGCCTGTACCGTCTCGGCCCGCACAATGTTCCCCTTCGACTTGGACATCTTGCCCTGGTCGAAGAGCAGCCACCCGTTCGCCCGCACCGAGCGCGGCAGCGGAATCCCCGCCGCCATCAGAAACGCCGGCCAGTACACGCAGTGGAAGCGGCTGATCTCCTTGCCGATCAGGTGCATATCCGCCGGCCAGAACTTCTTGAACCGCTCCTGATCCTCCGGTGCGTCCGACCCGTAGCCCAGCGCGGTAATGTAGTTGGCCAGCGCGTCCAGCCACACATACACCACGTGCTTCTCATCGCCCGGAACCGGAATCCCCCAGGAAAAGCTGGTCCGGCTCACTGACAGATCTTTCAGCCCGCCGCGCACAAACGAGATCACTTCGCGCCGCGTCGACTCCGGCCCCATGAACCCCGGATTGGCCTCATAGAACTCCAGCAGCTTGCGCTCAAACGCCGACAGCTTGAAGAAGTAGTTCTCTTCGCTCACCGTCTCGGTCACGCGTCCGCAGTCCGGGCAAACCGTTCCCGGAGGCCCGTCCACATAAAGCTCGTCGCTCACGCAGTACTGCCCGCTATAGGAGCCTTTGTAGATGAATCCCCGCTCCTGCAGCGTGGCAAACAGCTTTTGCACGCCGCGCTTGTGCCGCTCTGAAGTAGTCCGGATGTAGTCGTCGTACGTCAGCCCCAGCTGGTCCCACAAGCCGCGGAACTCCGCCGAAATGGCCGTCGCGAAATCCAGCGGAGTGCGTCCGGCCAGTTCCGCCGAGCGCTCGATCTTCTGTCCGTGCTCGTCGGTGCCGGTCAAAAACCAGGTCTCAATGCCCAGCGCCCGCTTGCGTCGCGCCATCGCGTCGCACACGATCGTCGAGTAGGCATGACCCAGGTGCGGCCGCGCATTCACGTAGTAGATGGGCGTGGTGAGATAAAAACGTTCTGTATTTGGTTTGCTCATGGAGTGTTTGGTTCGCTCATGCTTCTTTTGGATTCTTCATGAAGACGTTGCCAGCCCGCCCGACAGGCCGCGGAAATTCTCGAATCCGCCCCGCCTTGCAACAGGGCACGACTTCAGTCGTGCCGACAAAGCCAATGAAATCAACTGGGCTTCAGCCCCTGCCAAGGCCCATTGCGGCACGCCATCCGAATTCCGGCATTCTTCCCAGACCCTATAGGCCCTTTCCAGGAGAAACCGCGCTTATCCTCCATCTTACGGCATATGCTTTGGCGCAGTTCCCCAGCTGGAGCAGGGTGCCGCATGGGAGAACGCGAGCTGAGGCAAGCATCGCTCCAAGAGGGCGCCGCAGCTGCCAAGGCTTCGGATCGCTGCGCTTCTGTTAAAATCAGCCTTGAAAATCAAGGATTTTCGAGGATTTCCACGTGTATCTGGAAGCACAAAAACGGCTTGGTGTACGGCTGCGTCAACTGCTCAAAGACAACTACGATCTCGAGATCGCCAACATCGCCATCGAGATTCCCCCCGACCTGCAGTTCGGCGAACTGGCCACGCCCATCGCCTTCGAGTTGGCCCGCAAGCTGCGCAAGGCCCCCAAGATCATCGCCACCGAGATCGTTGCGTCGATCGGACCCCTTCCGGGTTTCGCGTCCTTTGAGGTTGCAGGCGCCGGATACATCAACGCCCGCCTCGACCGCGCCGCCGGCGCGTCGCAGATTGCGAGCGAAGCGAGCGTCCGCCCCACCGCAGGTGGCCATTCTCTCGTCGAGCACACCAGCATCAATCCCAACAAGGCCGCCCACATCGGCCACCTGCGCAACGCCATCCTTGGCGACACCTTTGTGCGCGTTCTCCGCGCCGCCGGGCAAAAGGTCGACGTGCAGAACTACATCGACAACACCGGCGTGCAAGTCGCCGATGTCGTGGTGGCTCTTATTCACCTAAAGGGGCTTCGGACCGCCTCGGAAATAGAGTCTTGGATTCAAGAAGTCGAGAGCAGCGGGCGGCGCGTTGACTTCGAGTGTTGGGATCTCTACGCAGAGGTGTCCAGGAAGTACCAAGAAGAAGATCAGCCCCCAATGAACCGGGGTACCCTTTGGAAGATGCTACGCCGCGATTATCTTCATGAAATTGAGGAAGGAAACAAGGACGTCGCCCGTATCGCCGAACTGATCTCGACCGCCGTTTTGCGCCGCCATCTTGAAACCATGTTGCGCCTGGGCATCGAATACGATTTCCTGCCCCGCGAGAGCGAGATTCTGCATCTGAAATTCTGGGAACAGGCCTTCGAGCAGTTGAAGCAATCCGGCGTGCTCTACTTCGAAACCGAAGGCAAGAACAAGGGCTGCTGGGTGATGACCAGGCCGGGCGCAGAAGTCGCCGAAGGTGCCATTAACGAAGACGCCAAGGTGATCGTCCGCTCCAACGGGACGGTAACTTACGTGGGCAAGGACATCGCCTACCACCTCTGGAAATTCGGCCTTTTGGGCAAGGACTTCGGCTACCAGCCCTTCTTCACGTACCCCAACCACACCTGCTGGATTTCAACGGAAAAGGGCGAGGAACCCCACCCGCACTTCGGCGGCGCAAACGCCATCTATAACGTGATCGACTCGCGCCAGAGCGATCCTCAGGCCAATGTGATCCAGGCGCTGCGCGGCATGGGCCACGTCGATCAGGCCAACCGCTACACGCACTTCAGCTACGAGATGGTCGCGCTCACTCCCCGTTGCGCCGTGGAACTCGGCTATTCCGTCTCCGACGAAGACAAGGCCCGCCCGTACATCGAAGTCAGCGGCCGCAAGGGCTTCGGCGTCAAGGCCGATGACCTGATCGACAAGCTCATCGCCGCCACCCGCGCCGAGGTCGAGACGCGGCAGACTGTCAGCGGAGACGCCGAGCGCCAGCAGATCGCCGAACAGATCGCCATCGGCGCGCTGCGTTATTTCATGCTCAAGTTCTCGCGCAATTCGGTCATCGCTTTCGACTTCAAGGATGCTCTCAGCTTCGAAGGCGAAACCGGCCCTTACTGCCAATATGCCGTCGTCCGCATTCGCAACATCTTCCGCAAGGCGGGAACCACGCCGGAAGCGGTGCTCACCGAGTTCGCGCAGTTAGCCGGGTTCGGCCAGCACCTCGCAGGCGAAGAGAACCTTGCAATCTGGGCCCTCTGGCTGCGCGCCGCCCGCCGCACCATGGTGCTGGAGCAGTGCATCGCGACCTCCGAGCCGGCCTGCCTTGCCAAGCACGCCTTCCAGTTGGCGCAGGAGTTCAGCAACTTCTACCACCATCACCACATCCTCACCGAAGAGGACCCGGCCAGGAAGACCTTGCTGCTGGCCACCGCCGCCGTCGCCCTCCGCGAACTGGTCGAGGTCCTCAGCTGGCTGGGCATCGAAAGCCCGGAGGCAATGTAAGCACCAGCGGTGCGGCCATCGCTCACTGTTCGTTCGCAAAGGCTTCGTGGGTTCCCAGGTCTGGATGCTTGGATCTGGGAATCCATGAATTCTGGGTGACCCGCCCTGGCCTGTCATCCTGAGCAGCTTGATGCGCCACCGCGCGTTTCGGCGAGGGATGAACAGGCAGTATTACCTCCCGTAGGGAGGAGGGATAATAGCCCAGGACAAGCGAAGCGCAGTCCTGGGTTGTGGCCCAAAAAGCGTATGAGCCCCGTCGGGGCGCAGCGAGTGCTTCCCAAAATGGGTTGTTCATAGGGAGCAGTCTGACTCACCACATCGAGTTACGGCGGAAATGCACGATTGCTGGATCTGGCAAGGGCCGCCAACTCGCTAACTTGCCATTGCGGCGAAGCCGCAGCTAACTTGCTGATTAATTTAAACTTGATTTTTGTTCGTCCTGAGCGGAGCGCACCGCAGTCGAAAGATCTGCCTTTGCCGGTATTTGTGGCATGTGGTGGGTTTCCCGCCGATGGTCGTTGTTCTGTTTTGAAAGGGCACGGATTTACAGGCTGCGGAAAAACTCGATCCAGTATGGCTTTGTAACACGGCATGGCTTTAAAGGCTGCGGAAAAACTCGATTCAGGATGGCTTTGTAACAGGGCATGGCTTTAGCCGTGCCGATAAAGCCAATCAAATGAGCCGGGCTTCAGCCCCTGCTAAAGCCCATTCCCGCTCTCCACTAGGATTCGGACCTTTTTCCGCAGCCTCTTTCGCCGCGCCGTAAGCCTCGTCCGCAGCAAACGAAACTTCCCGCCTTCTGCACGAAATCGCCGCGCTGAAGGCGGGAAGCTAGCAGCTAGTAGCTGGAAGCTGCCTTTAGTAGCTCCGCACCCACTCCAGAATCGACCGCACGCCCACGCCGCTCGGCCCCTTGGCGATGTACGGACGCGTGTCCTCCACCCAGGCCATGCCGGCGATGTCCAGGTGAATCCACGGGGTTTCGTCGGCGAACACCTTCAAGAACTCGGCCGCGGTCGAGGCTCCGCCCCAACGTCCGCCGGTGTTCTTGATATCGCCGATGTCGCTCTTGATCATCTCGGCGTATTCGTCGCCGAGCGGCAGCCGCCAGAACTTCTCCCCGGAGGTTTCGAGCGCCGCGTTGAACTTCGCATACGCGTCGTCGTCGTTGGAGAAGGCGCCGGCATTCACCATGCCGAGGGCCACCACGCAGGCGCCGGTCAGCGTGGCGGCGTCGATCAGGTGGGTCGCGCCGAGCTGGCGGGCATAGGTCAGCCCGTCGGCCAGCACCAGCCGCCCTTCGGCGTCGGTATTGATGATCTCGATGGTCTTGCCCGGCTTGTCGGAGCTGAAGGGCATGGCGGTCTGCAAATCGCCCGGCTTCTGCGCCTTGCCGTCGGGCATGTTCTCCGAGGCGCACACCACGCAGATGACGCGCACTTTCGGCTTGAGCAGGGCAATGGCGCGCATCGCGCCTAGCATCGCCGCGCCGCCAGCCATGTCGTACTTCATCTTCTCCATGTCTTGGCCGGGCTTGATCGAAATGCCGCCCGAGTCAAACGTGATGCCCTTGCCCACCAGTCCGAGCACCGGCCCGTCGGTCACGCCCTTTGGCTCGTAACGCAGCACAATCAGAGCCGGCGGCTCCTCGCTGCCCTGCGAAACGCTCCAGAACGCGCCCATCTTCAGCTCATGCAGCTTTTCGGTGGAGTGGACTTCCCATGCCAGGCCCACCTCGCTGGCCATGGCGGCGGCGCGCTGCCCCATCATCGTCGGGGTCAGCTTGTTGCCCGGCTCGTTGACCAGTACGCGGGTAAAGTTCTGGCTCTCGCCGATAATGACGCCCTCGGCAAACGAAGCCTCCACGGCAGCTTTGTCGGCGCTTGCGGCAACCGCCAGCGTGAACGACTGCACGCTCTTGTCTTCGCGATCGCTGCGATAGGTGTCGGGGTCGTAGTCGCCCACCAGGGCTCCCTCGGCGGCGGCGCGCGCACAGGATCCGGCAGCCAGCGCGAGTTCCGGCAGCGCAAACGCCACTTCGCGGATGCCGCGCGGCTTGGCGAAACGCACCGCCGCGCCGGCTGCGCTGCGCACCTTGTCCACGGTAGCTTTGCCCTGCTTGCCCAGGCCCACGATCAGCAGGCGCTTGGCGGCAAGCCCGGCCGGGGCGTGCAGCAGCAGCATCTCGTTGGCGGCTGCCTTGTATTCTCCGCTGGCCAACACCGCGGAGGCGGCGGACTTCACCGCTTCGTCGCTGGTCAAAAGCACTGGCTGCGCCTTGGCTTCGGAGCCTTTGGCGGTTTGGGTGTCAGCGGCCAGAACGGCCAGGATTTCAGTCTCGATTCCGGCAAGAGGCGCAAATGTGAGTTTCGTCTGCATGACGCCTATTATTTCACCGCTTTGGCTTGCACGGCGATTCCCTAGCGACTCATCCGGTGCTTATTGGCATTGATGGCGGAGCGGGCTTCGCGGTCGGCTTCCCGGCTGCGCTCGGTCTCGCGCTTGTCCCAATCCTGCTTGCCCTTGGCCACCGCCAGTTCGCATTTGACCCGCCCGTTCTTGAAGTAGAGCCGGGTGGGAATGAGCGTATGCCCCTTGATCTGCGTCTTGGAGAGTAGCTTGCGAATCTCTTCGCGATGCAGCAGAAGCCTGCGCGTGCGGGTTTCGTCGTGATTGGCGATATTGCCATGGGAATACGGACCAATATGAACATTGAGCAGAAACGCCTCGCCGTCCTTGATCAACCCATAAGCGTCGCGCAGGTTCGCCTTGCCCTCGCGGATCGACTTCACTTCGGTCCCGCGCAGAGACACGCCCGCCTCGAACCGCTCCAGCAGGAAGTAGTTGTGGCTGGCGGCGCGATTGTGGGCCGCGTCGCGCTCGCCGCTGGCCACCGGGTCGCGCGGCGTCGCCTTCTTTTGCGGGCCGGTCGCGGCTTGCGGAACGATTACGTGACTGGTTTGGCGGGCCATCGGGAAGTGTCCTTGCTCCTTTATCCTAGCATTGACGCGGGTTTTCGCCTTGCCGCAGAAGGGTTTTGCTAAAATGGAGCATCGTTGGTCGTGCAAAATCACCAGGCATGTTAGCTTCAAGCATTGCGTCCAGGGCGGCCGAGGCGGCCCGAAAAGGACCGCTGATTTCGGCGATCCGGAACAGACGCCAGGGAGTTCGATGAACCGCCGCGCTGTTTCCCCGGCTGCCTTCGTAGCCGTTCTATCGAGATCCGCTTTCTGGATTGCTCTTTTTGCCGCGTCGGCTGGTTTTGGCCTGGCGTGCAGGCCGGCTCACGCCGAATCGGCCGCCTCCATCTTCAAGCGCGGCGAAAGCGCCGAGGCCCGCGAAGACTACGACACTGCCTTCAACGACTATCAGAAAGCCTACGCACAGGCGCCCAAGGACCTTCGCTACAAGGCTGCCTTCTATCGCGTTCGCGTGGTTGCTTCATCGCTGCACGTGACCAAAGGCCGCAAGCTCCTGGCGGGCGGCGACGCCCAGGGTGCAATGGTCGAGTTGCTGCGGGCTGCCGAAATCGACCCCGCCAACGAAGCCGCGCAACAGGAAATGGCGCACGTGCGCGAAAAGCAGGGGGAAGCCGCGCCGGTCTCCAACTCCAGCCTGCCCGAAGAAGCGGAAAAGCGCGAAGAAATCGAATTGATCGGCGCGCCGGCCCAGCTCAAGCCGGTCTCCAACGAGCCCCTCACCCTGCATATGACCGAAGACAGCAAGGTGATCTACCAGGCCATCGGCAAGGCCGCCGGCATCAACATCCTCTTCGACCCGGATTTCAACTCCAAGCGCATTCAGGTCGATCTGAACAGCGTCTCCCTGCTCGATGCGCTGCGCATCGTGGGAACCATTTCGAACACCTTCTGGCGCGCGGTCACCGCCAATACGCTCTTCGTGGCGCAGAACACCCACGCCAAACATACCGAGTTGGACGAGCAGGCGGTGCAGACCTTCTATCTGACCAACGCCTGGCAGACCAACGACCTCAACGACGTGATGCAGGCGCTGCGCAACGTCATGGCGAACACCAAGGTCTATGCCGTGCCCAGCCAGAATGCCATCGTGATGCGCGGCACCCCGGACGAGTTGCTGCTGGCGCAGAAGCTGATCGACGATCTGGACAAGGCGCGGCCGGAGGTCGTGGTCGACATCGCCGTGCTCGAAGTGAGCAAGAACTGGGAACGCAACATCGGCCTCAGTTGGCCCAGCAGCGCCAGCGTGGCGCTGCAGACGAACACCACCTCCTCCACCACCTGCCCTACTGGCTCGACCACCTGCACCCCTTCCACCAGCAGCACTCCGACGATTTACAATCTCGCCCACCTGAACGCCAATGATTTTGCGGTGACCATCGGCGCGGCCACGGCCAACATGCTGCTCACCGACTCCAACACCAAGATCCTGCAGAATCCCCGCATCCGCTGCACCGACTCGCAAAAGGCCACCATGAAGATCGGCGAGCGCATCCCCATCGCCACCGGATCGTATGGCGTGGGCGGATCAGGCACGGCGGCTGGCTCATTGGGCGGTTTGGGCGCCGTCAATACGCAGTTCCAGTACATCGACGTGGGCGTCAACATCGAGATGACCCCCACCGTGCACTACGACCACGACGTCACCATCAAGATGAAGATCGAGGTCAGCTCGGAGAACGGCCAAACCACCATTAGCGGCGTCACCGAACCGATCATTGCCCAGAAGACCAGCGAACAGGTGATCCGCCTGCGCGAAGGCGAGGCCAGCGTACTCAGCGGCATCCTCAACAAAACGGATACGGTGAGCTGGAACGGCATTCCGGGGCTCAGCGCGATCCCCGGCGTCAAGTACCTGTTTGGAAACAAGGATCACACGATTACCGACGACGAGATCGTCTTCCTGCTCATTCCGCACATTGTCCGCGCGCAGGATCTGGGCCCGGCAAATCTGCGCACCATCGATACCGGCGTAGGCACCAACATCGATCTGCGCCACGATGCGAATCCCGCGCCGAGCACCGCGCCCGTTTCACCTTCGGGCGCTCCCGCCCAGCCCGCCACGCGCTCTCAGTTCGGAATCGTTCCGGGCGGCAGCGCGGAGATGGCCGGCCCGGCTGCGCTTGCCCAGTTGCGCGCCAGCGCCGATGCGGATGGAACCAATCGCCTGCCCAAAGCGCCGCAGCCGCCGGCTCTGCCCCAAAGCCAGGCTCAGCCAGGCCCCGGCATCCATCTGACTTTTACCCCTCAACCCAACCCGGTAAAGGTTGGAACGGCCTTCCAGGTTCCTGTAACCATCGAGGGAGGGACGGACATTGCGGCTGTCCCGATGCAGATTACCTACGATGCGGCAAAACTTTCGCTGAACAACGTCAGCGGAGGCGACTTTCTGACCCGCGACGGTCAGGCGGCAGCGGTGGTCCATCGCGACGAAGGGCCCGGCCTCATCACGCTCAATGTTTCCCGTCCTCCGGGAGCAGCGGGAGTGAACGGAGCGGGAGTGATTTGCGTGCTTGGATTTCAGGCCAAGGCTGCCGGCGAAACCAGCATCGTCATCACGCGCCCCACGGCTTTGAACAGCGCTCAGCAGCAACTGCCAGTCTCTGGCGGGCGCGTCGCAATTCAGGTGCAATAGCGTCGAATAGGGCAGAAGGCAAAAGCCATGCGCACAGAATCGGGAAACAGGGACGCCGCACGAATCGGCAGGGGGCTTTCTCGCCGCCGCGGCGAGCGGGGCCTGACGCTGGTCGAGCTGATCGTGACCATCACGATTCTCTCCATCCTGGCGGGCGCAGCCGTTCCCATCGCCCGCTTCAAGGTGAAGCGCGAAAAGGAGCGGGAACTCCGGCGCGATCTGTGGGAGATGCGCGACGCCATCGACCACTACAAGGATGCAGCTGACAAGGGCGCTTTCCAGACCAAGGTCGACAGCCAGAACTATCCGCCCGACCTGGAAACGTTGGTCAAGGGCGTGGACGTGCAGACCAAGAAGGTGAAGTTTCTGCGCCGCATCCCGGTGGATCCGATGACCGGGCAAGCGGAATGGGGCTTGCACTCCATGCAGGACGACCCGAAATCCGATTCCTATGGCGGGCAGAGCGTCTTCGATGTGTATTCCAAGTCCACCGGCACCGCCCTGGACGGGACCAAGTATTCGGACTGGTAGCAGTCTGTGGTGAGATTCAGGTTTTGAAAGGGCACGACTTTAGTCGCGCCGCAAACGACGGATGAAAAACGATGGGCTTTAGCCCCTGGGGTATGTGCTTGGGCCATTTGGACTTTCACCACAGGCTGGTTGCGGAGTTGGTGGAATTCGCGGTTTCGACGCCCACAGAAAATATCGGCGGGACAAAAGGATGAATGCGGTGATGCAAACACGAATCGAAGGAACTGGCGAGTTTGGGCACACCGGGCTAACCCCGCTAACTCCGCTAACCCCGCTAACTCCGCTAACTCCGCGAACTGCGCTTACCCCGCGCAGGATAAGAAAGCAGCACGCCGGTTTCACCCTGATCGAGCTGATGATCGTCATGGCCATCATCGGGGTTCTGGCCGTGGTGGCCATTCCCAGCTTTATCAGTTCTCTCAGAATGGCACGGGAAGCGGTGCTCAAGGAAGATCTACACGTCATGCGCTCGGCAATCGACTCGTTCACCATGGACAAGCAGAAAGCCCCGCAGTCGCTCGACGAACTGATTCAGGAAGGCTATCTCAAAGCGATCCCTGAAGACCCGATGACGCACAGCAAGGATACCTGGATCACCGATACCGGCGACGCCCTGCGCTCGATTGACCAGACCGACCCCGGCATCGATGACATCCACTCCGGCTCGCAGGAAAACGGTTCTGATGGCCAGCCCTATTCCGCCTGGTAAGAGGCCCGGCCCATGCAGCCTGCACCCAACCCGGTCTTTGACTTTGTCCGCAGCGTCGAGCATTTCTACGCCGCTTTGATGGCGTACGCTGCTCCGAATTCCCAAGCTGAGCCCGACCTGGGGGGCCAATTGCTCTACGTCGACGGACTGAATCCCGCCGACTGCGCCCTGATCGTCGCGGCCAACATCGCGGGCGCGGCCACCATTGTGGCCTGCGACGATTCCGCCGCGCAGCGCCAGGCGATTCGCGATGGGGTGCTGGATTTTCTGGTGACTTCGCTGGACGAGGCTGTCCGCATTCTGAAAAATGAACTGCGCAAGCGCCAGCCGGTGGCCGTCTGCGTCGGCCTCGCGCGGGAAGCGGTTGAGGCGGAAATGCGCGAGCGCGGCTTGCAACCGGGCATCGCCAAGCCGTCCGCAGTCCCTGAGCCCAAAGCACTGCTTTCCCAAGTATTGCTTTTCTGGTCCGTGGCTTCCGCGCCCGCCCGTTGGCTGCCCCGTCTCGATGCTCTTGCCGCGGACTGCCTCGCGCCCGGGAAACTCGCCGCCCGCCGCTGGCTGCGTCTTGCGCCACGCTACCTCGGCCGCAAGTCGCAAAACACGCGCGTCCTGCGCTGCAACGAAGCCGTGGCCGGGCAATTCATCGCAGCCGTGCGGCAGCGCACGGAATCCGGCGAGCTCGACGTTGCGATTGAGATTGAACTTGAGGCGCCCGGCGATCCGGGCACGCTAGTGTTTCAGCCCGCCGTTCCCTCAACCTGAGCGCTCGGTGATTGATCCGCTCGTGAACACAAGCGATGGGTGAACCCCAGGAAATGGGTGCCCCACCCTCGCCTGTCATTCAGTGCGATGCGCAGTGGAGTCGAAGAACCTGCGTCATGCATCTCTGCTGGGTTGAAGCAGGACGGGTCCAGCAAGGGAAGCAACGCCGGCCTCCTGGCCGGCTGTAGCGTGGACCTCCCGGTCCACGCCCACTCCACTCCTTCACGAGAACTGCACTTGGGTGGAAAGCCAGCCCTGCTTTTTTAGGCCCGAATCAAGAGGCTTCCGTGTCGCAGGCCGCGCCGATCCTCGTCCACAATTCGTTCACTCCGTATCCGGTCTTCGAAGACACAGCGATCAGATGTTCCAACTCCAGCCCGCTCTTCAGCGCCGCCAGATTCCGCGTGCGCTCGTTGCCGCTCAGCCGGTCCACCTTGGTGGCCACCACGGCAAACTCGCGCCCCGCCGCCCGCAGCCACTCAATCAGCTGCATGTCGCTCTCTTGCGGAGGCACATTCGAGTCCACCAGGCAGATGCACAGCCCCAGCACCTCGCGGTTGGCCAAATAGGGTTCAATGAATGCCGGCCAGGTAGCCGAAATTGATCTCGAGATCTTGGCATAGCCGTATCCCGGCAGATCGGCAAAGACCAGTTTGCGCCGCTGGCTCGGGTCGAGCAGGGCAAAGAAGTTGATCGCGCGGGTTCGTCCCGGGGTCTGTGAGACCTTGGCGGCCCTTTCGCCCACCAGCTTGTTCAGCAGGCTGCTCTTACCCACGTTGGAGCGGCCCAGAAACGCGATCTCCGGCACATCGGGGCTGGGGAACTGCTCGGCCGCCATCGCCGAGAGCATGAATTGTGTCGTATAGCGCATGGTTCGAGCCAATCAGCGGAGCAGCCAGTCAGCGGGTCAGCGCTTCAGCCAGTCAGCGGTGTTTTTGGGGAGCCGAGAACTCCCGGAAAGGGTGGGCAGATGCCGCATTGCGGCCCGGTCCCGCACAGACTTCAGGATACCTCTTTGCTTCTAGGATACTGGAACGGGCTCTGCGAAGCTCTTTTCAATGCGCGGCAGCCGCAGCGCCAGGTTTCCTCCGCGCAGGATCATGAAGCACATAAACGCGCACCACAGCCCGTTGTTGCCGAAGCGCGGCGTCAGCGCCAGGGCCAGCAGCCAATAGCCCGCAAACGAGATCAGCATGGAGTCGCGCAGCTCCCGCGCCCTGGTCGCGCCGATGAACACCCCGTCCAGCTGGAAGCCCGCCACCGCGATCACCGGCATCGCAACCGCCCAGGGCAGGTAATGCAAGGCCAGCAATCGCACCGACTCCTGATTGCTATACAGCCCAACGATCCGGGCGCCAAATGCGAGATATGCCAGCGAAATCAGCGCGGCAACGATAAAGGCGCTGATCCCGGAGGCGCGCAGAATTGCGTGGTAATCCTTTTTGCGCCTAGCGCCGATCGCCTCGCCCACCAGCGCCTCGGTGGCGTTGGCGAATCCATCGAGGCCATACGAGGCAAGCATGTGCAGATTCAGCAGGACGGCGTTGGCTGCCAGCGTCGCGTCCCCCGCTCTTGCCCCGGTTCGCGTAAACCACGCATACGCCGCCACCAGTCCCAGCGTGCGCAAAAAGATGTCGCGATTGAGCGCAAACAGCGCCCGCAGGCTCGGCCCGTCCGCCAGTTCCCGCCAGGAGGGTGCCCCATCCTTTCCGCGGTTTGTGCGGAAAGGGTGGGAAGGCGAGCCACTGTCTGAGGAGAGCCGGACCAATGCGCCGTGCTGTTCACAACCTGTGCGTGCCGTCCAGCCCAGCAGCGCAAGTCCCAGCCCGCACCCAACCCAGTCCGCGCACAGGGTCGCGGTGGCGATTCCGGCCACGCCCCAGTGCAGTTTGATCACAAGGGCCAGCGCTACCGCGACGTTCACGATATTAATGGCCGCCTGCAGCGCCAGCGCCGTGCGAGCCCTTTGCTTGCCCAGCAGCGATCCCAGAATCACGTAGCTCGCCAGCGCCGCCGGAGCCGACCAGATGCGAATCCGGCAATAAACAAGAGCGTTCTCGCGCACCGCGCCGCCCGCGCCCAGCAGGTTCACCGCAATCGAAACCAGCGGCCCGCGCACCAACAGGATCAATGCGCCGATGGCCATCGCGGAAAGCAGCGCGCGCAGAAAGTGCAGCCGCAAAGTATGAGCATCGCGCGCCCCATAGGCCTGCGCCACCAGCCCCGTGGTGCCCATGCGCAGAAAGCCAAAGGTCCAGAAGACGGCGTTGAAGAAGATGCCGCCCACGGCCACCCCGCCCAGGGCCGCCGCGCCGGGCAAATGCCCGCTCAGCACCGTGTCCACCGTCGACAGCAGTGGCTGGGTCAGATTGGTGAGGATAAGAGGAACCGCCAGCAGGAATACCCGCCGGTACCAGTGGGCCATGGAGTTGATTGTACCGGGATCAGCGAGTCAGCAAGTCAGCGGGGTTCCGGGCTGGGCGGGTTCGAATCTCTCTTCGAATGACCCAAAATTATTTTTTGACTTGACCCGCGCTTTGGAGCAAACTGAAGGGGAATAGGTAAGGCCCGGAGGTTTGTGCGCTTCCGGGGTAGTGAGCATTACCTGTTCAGTAACACTCGGACAAGAACTGCCAGGGCCAACAGGAATCGCCAGTCCAGCACGATCCGGATGGCCACGCGGAGCCCCACATGGAGCCATCGAGGCTCCCCTCTCGGCATCTGCCCTCACCTCCTCACATCGGTCGGTTCTGAGGCCGCCCTACGGCCCCAGAACCTCACCGATCCTGTAACCGCTGCACATTGTGAAGAGGAAGACTACCCGCGCATTCTATGCTTCTGATTCAGCCTCAGCTCTGCTTATCTGCGCAAAATCAATAATCTCTATTTCTTGCCTGTTTCCCAGATCAAGTGTTTTGGATCCCAAAAGACGACTAAATATACCCCTTCGCTGAATACACCCCAAATTCGCTCAGCCCCTGACAACCTGAGCGTCCACAATTCGTCTTGGTCAGGCATATTCTCCCGCATCCATTTTCGTGCTTTCGGACATTTGAGCTGGGAGACCGAGAGAGCGTGGTTCCAGTGCTTTTCAATCGTAAAAATCTCGTTCCATGTCTTTCTTTCAAATTCGGCAAGCTTGGACTGGATATAACAAGCTTCCGTCGAAGAAAGCGCATGAAATCCATATGGATCAACCATTTGTAAACGATTAATCCGCCAGGCCGCCTTCCTGTCCATCACTGAAGCTTCGAAGACAGACCTCGCCTGCTTGCGCCCTTCGGGATGCTCCTCGATTCTGGCTTGCTTCTTTCGATTCTTCACTAAACAAGGCTTCCGTAATATTCAGCCATGGCGGCCTTTGTGATCTCCTGATCTCCCATTTCCCCAGGAGCTAAACCTTTGCGAGCGTCTCTCCAGGGACGTTCCCTGTGCGAGAGTTCGCTTAGGAAAAAACCGCTCTTGTCCCCATAGAAATTCAGCACCTCGTCGACCGTTTCTTTTTCTGCGGGCTTCAAAGCCAACTTATCCCCCGCCTTTGCAACAGAGACCTTGTATTGACCCTGGTATGTCTTGAAAACATCTCGCACGACGGGACCGTTTGCCCAAGCCTCAATCTTCGATGAGAAAAGAGGACGGCCATCCCAGACAAGAGACCACGCCTGCGAATAGTAGAGGAGCTTCTGGAGCTTCATCGCATCCACGGTGCGCAATCTGGAGATGATGTAGGCAGCGACATCATGCGCTTTGGCCATGGGAAACTCCCTTCTGAAGAATCGCAAACGGTCCTTGAACATCCCAATTCGGAGCAAGTCTAGTCCAGATGTCCGTGAACTGTCACTATGAATTCCATATCGGAAAACCTTCGGTTCCGTTCAGGTCGGACCATTGTGCCAAATGAGGCTTTAATCACCGTCCTCTTGTTCCACTGCAGCCCCAGGCACATTTCCAAAGACTTGGGAACGCTGGACGCGCAGTCCCCTATTGCCTTGCCACCTTGCGCTTCGAGGCCGCCACCACGGGCGGCGGCACACTTGCCATCACCGATGCCTCTTCCGGCAGCGGCTTGGGCAGCGGGCCTTCCAGCGCCAGCGCCAGCACCTCATCCATCTGGTCCACAAAGTGAAGCTTCATGGACTTCTTGATGTTGTCCGGCAACTCGGCCACGTCCTTCTCGTTGGCGCGGGGCAGAATGGCTTCAAAGATGCCGGCGCGCAGGGCGGCCAATAGTTTTTCTTTCAGTCCGCCGATGGCCAGCACCTTGCCGCGCAGGGTGATTTCGCCGGTCATGGCGATGTCGCGCCGCACCGGAATCTTGGCCAAAGCGCTCGCCAGGGCGGTCGCCATGGTGATGCCCGCCGACGGGCCGTCCTTGGGGATCGCGCCCTCCGGCACATGCAGATGCAGATCGACGTTGCGATAGAATTCGCGCGAAAGTCCGAGCGAATGCGCCTTGCCGCGGATATAGCTGAGCGCGGCCTGCGCCGACTCCTGCATCACGTCGCCCAGTTGGCCGGTGATGGTGAGCTTGCCTTTGCCGTCCAGCACCTGCACTTCGGTGGTCAGAATGCTGCCGCCCACTTCGGTCCAGGCGAGGCCGGTCACCAGCCCAACTTCGCTCTTCTCGTGCACTTCCGAATCGCGATATTTGGCCACACCCAGGAACCCTGAAAGGTTTGCCGCTGTCAGCTCGACCTTGTGTTTGGGACCGCTCTTCACCACCTGCCGCGCCACCTTGCGGCACAGGTTCCCGATCTCGCGCTCCAGGTTGCGCACCCCGGCTTCGCGCGTGTACGAGCGGATGATCTCCAGAATCGCATCGTCCTTGAAGACGATGTTTTGCTCGCTCAATCCGGTTTGCTCGCGCTGCTTTTTCACCAGGTACTGGCGGGCGATTTCAAGCTTCTCCTGCTCGGTGTAGCCCTGCAGGCGCAGCACTTCCATGCGGTCCTGAAGCGCCGCGGGAATGGTGTGCATCACGTTCGCCGTGGCCACAAACAGGACCTGCGAGAGATCGTAGTCCACGTCGAGATAGTGATCCTGGAAGGTGGTGTTCTGCTCCGGATCGAGCACTTCCAGCAGCGCCGACGCCGGGTCGCCGCGGAAGTCCGACGCCATCTTGTCCACTTCGTCGAGCAGGAAGACGGGGTTCTTGGTGCCGGCACGCTTCATGTGCTGGATGATCTGTCCCGGCAGTGCTCCGATATACGTCCGGCGATGGCCGCGAATCTCGGCCTCGTCCCTGACGCCGCCCAGCGACAGGCGCACAAACTTGCGCCCGGTGGCCTTGGCGATCGACATTCCCAGCGACGTCTTGCCCACGCCCGGAGGTCCGGCAAAGCACAGGATCGAGCCCTTGGGATTCTTGACCAACTGGCGCACCGCGAGGAACTCCAGAATGCGGTCCTTGATTTTTTCGAGGCCGTAGTGGTCCTCGTTCAACACCTTCTCGGCGTACTCGATGGAGCGCGTTTCCTTGGACTTCTTCTTCCACGGCACCGCCAGCAGCCAGTCGATGTAGTTGCGGCTCACCGTTGACTCGGCCGACATGGGCGGCATGGCTTCCAGTTTCTTCAGTTCCTGAATCGCCTTGTCGAGCACATCCTTGGGCATTCCGGCGGCTTCTATTTTCTTGCGCAGCTCGTCGTACTCGCTCTTTTCGCCGCGGCCCAGTTCCTTCTGGATGGCCTTGATCTTCTCGTTGAGGTAATACTCTTTCTGCGCCCGCTCCATCTGCCGCTTCACGCGCGACTGGATGTTGCGGTCCAGATCGAGCTTCTCGATCTCGATGTCCAGCACGTCGGCGATTCGCGCCAGCCGCACCGCGGGATCGAATAACGCCAGCAGTTCCTGCTTTTCTTCAATGCCCAGTTGCAGGTTCGCGGCGATGGTGTCGGTGAGTTTGGCCGCCTCGTCCATGCGCACGGTGGCGATGATCGTCTCGTAGTTCAGCGACTGCTGCAGCTTTACATACTGCTCGAAGAGGCTGGTCACACGCTGCATCAACTGTTCGACCGCAGGCGTCATTTCGAAGTTCGTCTTGGCCACGCGCACGGTGGCGACAAAGAAGCCGTCCCTGTCGCTGACCTCGACCGACTTGGCCCGCTCCACGCCCTCAACCAGCACCTTGACGTTGCCATCGGGCATCTTCACGCTCTGCACGATATTGCAGATCGACCCGACCTGGAAGATGTCCTTTGCCTTGGGCTCGTCCACGCTGGCGTCATGCTGGGTGGCCAGAAAGATCTTGCGGTCGCCATTCAGCGCCTCTTCAAGCGCCCGTACGCTCGATTCGCGGCCCACTACAAACGGCGTCATCATGTAAGGGAAAATCACCATGTCCCGGATGGGCATCATGGGCAGTTTGCGCGACTCCGTCTTTGCGGTCATTGGGCCACCATAGCATTTGGATGCACAAAGGCACCCTCGGTTGCAGTGCTGGTTGTGCGCGTTATCTTCGGATTGTAATCCATTGGCCGTAACCCGTTGGAACCAGAGGATATCCGTGCATCACGCTGGTTCAAAAGCAGTTAACTCTGTCTTTTTCCCTCGGCAATGTCGGCCCGGCAGCACTGTGCAAATTTAACTTGCTCCGGCCGGTTCTCTTTCGGGCCAGTCCCAAATCGCGACCAACTGCGCGCGGCCGCTTGCAGCTACGGTTGCAGCATCGCGTTGTACCCGTCGCTGAGCAATTTCTGCCGCCATTTCGCAGCCTCATCGCGATTGCTGAATGGCCCTATGCGCACATGGATCAGGTTGTCGGCTGCGTCATGGTTCAAGGTCACCGCATATCCCCGCTTGCGTAGTGCGCCTTCGAGCACCTCTGCATCTTCCCGATGAGAGACGGCCGCTATCTGGACCATCCACCCGGCAGTCGATCCTCCCGCAGGCGTTGAAGAAGTTGGCCTGGCTGGCGTATCCCTTGCCGGGCTGTCCTCCGCAAAATCTTTCGGCGGTGTCTGCGAGCTTTGGCCGGCCTGCGGGGCTACGGCAGCGGACTGCCTGTTGGTGGCGTTGCTCAGTCCTTTTCCGCTGTTGTTCTGTGCGGCCGGCTTGGCCTTCGCCGCGTCTGCATTGGCTGGCTTCTGCTTGTCGGCAGCCTCATTGTTTGTCGCTGCGACCGGTTGCGGAACTCGATGCCCTACGGCATACCCGAACGCAAAGGATAGCCCGCACAAAAGCGCCAAGCCCAGGAACAAGCCAACCGCCATCAATGGGCCCAATGTCAGCACCGTGTCGGGCCGCTCTCCGGCTGGTTCAAACTCCTCGTCGTCAAAGGCTCCGCGCATCGTACGCCCTCAGCTCTAAATCGGCCCCACGCCGTCCCCGGAACAGAACCGGCGCTCATCTGCTGCTGAGCGCCGGCACTTATCCACTGACTCCCACTGTCCGCCAGCCAGGCGCTGAAAGACGCACGTTTACTCTTTGCCGGGGGCCAACGCAGTCGATGCTCCCAGTTTGTTGAACAGGGTCATCATCTCCATCGGCAGCGGGAAGACAATGGTCGTGTTCTTCTCCACTCCGATCTCGGTCAGGGTCTGCAGATAGCGCAGTTGCAAGGTCATCGGCTGGGTGGCCATCAGTTCCGCCGCATCCACCAGTTTCTGGGCGGCGTTGAACTCGCCTTCGGCGTGAAGAATCTTGGCACGCGCTTCGCGGGCAGCCTCGGCCTGCTTGGCCATGGCGCGCAGCATCTGTTCGGGCAGATCCACCTGCTTTACTTCCACCGAGGTGACCTTCACACCGAAAGGTTCCGTCCGCTGGTCGATGATGGTCTGTATGCGCAGGTTCAGCTTGTCGCGATGGCTGAGCAGTTCATCCAGTTCCACCTCGCCCAGCACCGAACGCAGCGTGGTCTGGGCAAACTGCGAGGTCTGATAAACGTAGTTCTCCACCTTGATGGCCGCATCGTTCGGCTTGACCACATAGAGCGTAACCACCGCGTTCACCTTGATGGTGACGTTGTCGCGCGTGATCACATCCTGAGGAGGAACCTCCAGCACCTGCTGCCGCAGCGAGATGCGCACGATCTGGTCGATCGGCCGGAAAACCAGGATGAGGCCCGGTCCCTTCGGCTCCGGCAGCGCCCGGCCAAGACGGTAAATGACGCCGCGCTCGTACTCGCGAAGAATCTTGATGGAGTTGACCAGGTAGAGGACAACAATTGCAATCAGGACGAGAATCGGAACACTCAGATCAAACATTTGGCTTCCCTCACTCACGACGGATTGTACTCCAGTCCCATTCAGGCCAGTGGCTTTGCGTCCTCGGCCGGCACCACCTGAAGAAGGTACTGCTCATGGCCCACCACGCGCAGGCGTGCTCCGGCAGGTACCGGCATCTGGTCCGCGGGCGCCTGCGCAACCGCCCGCCAGATCTCACCTTCCACCAGTACATGCCCTTCCGGTGTCAGAGGCTCCATCGCTGTCGCCGTGCTGTTGATCATCGCGTCCGCGCCCAGCCGGATCTTCATGCGCCGCGCGCGGGTCGCCAATCGAACCAGCAACACCGTGATTCCGCCAAACCCGGCGCTGACGGCGAACGCCACCCATGGGTTCACCCCCATCTCGGGAACCGGCGCGGCCACCAGCGTTAGGGTTCCAAAGGCAAGGCAGATGATCCCCGCGACAGCCAGCACACCGTGGCCGCCGAACTTGGCCTCCATCAGCAGCAACACCAGCGCCGCCAGCAGCAGCAGAACCGACGTAAACCGGATCGGCAGCAGGTTCAGTGCAAAGATCGCCAGCATCACCATCAGCGTGCCCAGCGCCCCCGGCACGACGGTTCCAGGCGTGTTGAACTCGAGATAGATCAGCAGCGCCCCGCCCACCAGCAGAAGCAACGCGATATTGGGATCCATCAGCCAGCCCAGCAGTTCGTCGCGCAGCGAAGTTTTCAGCACCCGGATCTGCGCCCCGCCCACATGCAATGTCTGCTTGCTCCCGTCCAGGCGGGTGATCTCGCGCCCATCCAGACTGGCCAGCAACTGCGTTTCGTTCGACGCGGTAATGTCGATCAGGTGCTGCGTCAGCGCTTCTTCGGCGGTATACGAATGCGAGGAATGCACGGCCGCTTCCGCCGCTTCCGCATTGCGATTGCGCTTGGTCACGTACGAGCGCAAAAACGCCTCGGTGTCGTTCTCGATCTTCTGCTTCATGGTGTCGTCCGGCTGGCCGCCGAACTCAAGCACCGGATGGGCCGCACCCGCGTTTGTACCCGGCGCCATCGCCGCCACATCCGCTGACTCCAGCAGGAAGAACCCTGCCGACCCGGCCCGCGCCCCCGCCGGCGATACATACACAATCACCGGCACGCGCGAACTGAGAATCGCGCCGGCCATGGTGCGCGTCGAGTCCAGCAGGCCGCCCGGCGTATTCAGTTCCACCAGCAATGCCTGCGCGCCATCGCGATTGGCCTCTTTCAGTGCCCGGTCCAGTTCACCGGCGGTTACCGGCTGAATCGTATCCGACAGCACCATCTTGTCCACAATCGGCTGCGCTGCGTTCGCGTGCCCCCCCAGCATTGACCCGCTGAGACCGATCAGAATTGCGAACCAACCTGCGCGGTGCGTCATGGCCTGCTCCTCTCGGGGGCTTCGGAATGCCTTCACCCCCTGTGTCGCAACATCCCGATTCTCCCCGACAGCTCAGCCCGGCGCAACAACTTGATTGCTCACTCCCGGAACTGCCTTCGAGGCCGGGGCAAGCCGATTACTTCTGTCCCGTCCTCGCCTCAATCTGTTTACGCACTGCCATGGCTTCCGGGCTCTTCGGATCGATCCCGAGCGCCGCATCGGCTTCGCCGGCAGCCTGTTCCACATGTCCCGCCGCAAGATCGAGCCGCGCCAACACCAGATACGCGCGCGCCGAAGGCAGAAGTTCCAGCGCGGTGCTGGCTTCCTTGCGAGCGGCGGCGGAGTCGCCGGTCCGCTCTCGCAGTTCCGCCAGTCCTTCGTGCGCCTCGGCAACTTTGCTGTCGGCGGCAATGGCCGACTGAAATCCCCGTTCCGCCTCCAGCAGCAAGCCCCGGTCCAGGAAGTCCCTTGCCTGCGCGGCCAATCGCACCGCCCGTTCATGCGGACCAAGCGCAGCCAGCCGCGACGCCTCCACCTGATCGATCATCTGCGCGGCCTGCCGGAATGCGACCGCATCGAAACTGCGCACAATCCGTTCCAGCGGATCGGCCGTCGAAGCACCCTGTGCTCCTGTCTGCGCTTTCCACGCCGCCAGCAAATCGTCGGCCTCGCCGTCACTCGGGCGCAGACGCAGGCACTGGCCCATTTCGCTCAATGCCTCGGGCCCATCCCCCTTGCGCTTCAAACTGACCGCAAGGTTGAAATGGTAGTCCGCCGCCGTCGGGTCGCCTGCCACCGCCTGCCGAAAGAGCGCGCTCGCATCCTTCCTGCGGCGGCTCAATGCAACTCCTTCGTTGTTCACAACGGCCGGCAATGGAAGCGCTTTTGCAACCCGCGCAAAGCTTTCTTCCGCGCGCGGATAATCCCCGGAAAACAGCAGCGAAAGTCCGCGATAAAAGCCCGCTTCGAGCGCATCCGGACCATTGCCGCCAACCTTTCCAAAAGCTGTGGCGGCTTCGTCGTATTTCTGGCCGGCATAGTCGTCGCGCCCCAGCGCCATCCAGGCCGGTCCCAAGTCCGGGCTCAGCGCGACTGCCTGTTTCAGATGGCGAAGTCTCTCCTGCTGGTCCGGCTCCATGATGCCCCGAATGTACTGCTCAAACGCGTCTAGGCGCATCCCGCGTCCGGCGGCCACAAAGGTCTCCTCCGGAACGCTGAATCCCGGCTCCAGTTCGCGGGTCAACTTCCATGCCAGCGAGTCGAAGATGGACACCAGGTCGCGCAATTCGCCCCGCTCCGTGACAGCTTCGCCCATGCGCAGGTGCGGAACGTCCACCAGCCGCGCTTCTGCGATGATTGCCGTCCCATCCGTCTGGAAGCTGCCCACCACAATCGAGTCCGCGTCCAGCGTCTCTGCCAGCTTCAGCGAACTTGCCCGCGAAGGCTGAAAGCCCTGCGGCAAGCCCAGGTGATCCAGCGCATAAAGCCGCTCCGGACGGCTCATCGGGGCAAATCCCGCCGAGTTGAACCGGCTGCCCAGAATATCGGCCGACGCTTCGCGGATCCAGTCCAGGCTGGGTTGCCCGCTGCGGTTATCAAATGGGAGCACCAGCAGAATCCGGCCCCGCCCAGCGCCGGTATCGGCCTGTCCTGCGCTTGAATCCGCCTGTGCGCCAGCTACTGTCCCAACCGAAAAGGCGAACAGCAGACCCAGTCCAACCGAGGCGGCAATCCGCCCCACCCGAAACAATCGAAATGAATGAAAGGTATGCACGTCAGGCTGATTATAGGCGTTGCGGGTATGCGGCAGCGTGCCAACAAGATCAAACGTGACCGATCCGCCCCACCGAAAAAGAATGCCCAAAGGATGCAGGTTCGTTCACCGGCAGCGGGCCACCGGACCCTTCGCACATGCAGACCTGGAAAGCATGAGCCCGGCGGTTCCGCATCCTCTGGCAGCTATCCCAGCGGCTTGGTGGCGCGCAGTTCGGCCACGATTTCCGCGGCGGCGGCGCGAGCGCCATCGGCCTTGTCGGGTGAGAAGCTGATGGCTCCCACGCGCGCGTGGCCGCCTCCGCCATAGCGCTCACACACCTTGGCCAGGTTCACCATGGTGGCGGGATCGACCGTGGTCCAAGGATTGGAGCCGACCGAGACCTTATTTCTGAAGCTCGACCTGGAAAGCCCGATGGAATAGACCGCGCGCGGGTGCAGGTAGTAAGGGATGAACTTGTTGTATCCCTCCAGCGGGTGGTCGGTGATGTCGAAGAAAATGGTTCCGTCGCGCTCTTCGCTGCGGCTGCGGATCAGTTCGATGGCCTCCTGGTGGCGCTCCAGAAGCGGCGGCAGCAGATCGGCAACGAAGGGCTGGCTCAGCACTTCGGCCAGCGGCATTTCGGTCAGCAGCGGGATGAGGCGCGGGATAAACGCGGGGTCCTGCGTGGACTCGATGATCAGCGTCAGCTTCATCGCCGGAGCGGCCATTTCTACGGCGGCCTCGGGGCTCTCGTACTTCGCGCCGTCCACGATGTTGGCCCAGTGGATCATCTCCGCCACCGGAGCGGTGTTGAAGCCGAATTTTTCGGCGGCGATGTCGGCCAGGTAGCTGGTGCAGGAGGTGTAGCTGGCGTCGAGAAAGCGGCGGTTGCCGCATGTGGGGTCATTCTTGCATTCCAGATAGTGCTGATGGTCCCCGGGCGTCAGGAAAGCGGAAAGATGGTGATCGAACCACCAGGTGATTTTCGGCGAAGTGGAGTACTTGAAGTCGACGATGGCGTTCTGGTCGCCGGTGAAATCTCCCTCGTCGAAGAGCGCGCCGGCGCGGTGCACCAGGCCGTGGTACTCGTAGGTGGCGCTGTCATCCGCAAGGATGCATTCGCGATGGAACCGCGTGAAGAGGGAGGCTGAGCAGGCTCCGTCGAAACATTTGTCGTGATAGAAGACGCGAACCCGCAAAGCTTGAAACCCCCTGAATGCCGGAACTGAATGCCGGAGAACTTGAATGGCCGGAACTGTTAAGCATCAAGGGAGTGGCTCGATGTGTCAAGCCGGGCCGATTTTTTGGGTGCGGGCGCGCGTGGCAGGCAGTGTTCGTTTCCGGACGGCGGCTTGCGATTCTGGACATGCGGGCCGTGTCGGCTTGGCAAAAGAAAAGAAGTAACCCGTTTGCAGTCAACGGCGAGTCGGAGTTTGAGTTTGGCGCGAGGAATGCACATTCGCAGAGTTGGCATTCAGCGCACGGGTGCTGTGACCGGGTCGAGTCGAGCTTTCCCTGGTCCCCGTGCGAGGGCCTCCGCCGTTGCATGAAAGCCGGTCTGTGCGGCCACCGGCCTGTGGCGTCCAAGCTCTGGGCGGCAAAGGCGAAAATACGCGGTCGCGGGACGCGTGCGAAAGGACCGGGAGATTCAATGCTCACCTTGATGCAGGACTTGCGTTATGCGGTACGGCAGCTTTGGAAGTCGCCGGGGTTCACCTTGGCCGCGGTGCTTACGCTGGCCATCGGGATCGGCGCCAATACAGCCATCTTCAGCAACATGGACGCGGTGGTGCTGCGTCCGCTTGCCGTTCCTCATCTGGATCGCGTGGTGACGGTTGCCGAGCAGGGCCAGCAGGGGGGCGGAGGCTATCTGCAGGCCGCGCTGGCGAATTACGAGGATTGGAAGCGGCAGAGCCATTCGTTCGAGAATCTCTCGGTGCTGACCAGCCTCAACATGAGCTTGACCGGCGCTGGCGATGCGGCGCATGTGCGGGCGGCCATGAACTCGGCGAGTTTCTTCGATGTGCTGCGGGCGCAGGCATTTCTCGGCCGCGTCTTTTCAGAGGCCGAATGCCAGCCGGGCAGCGACGGGGTTGCGGTTCTGAATTACGGATTCTGGCGGCAGAAGTTCGCGAGCGACCCGGCGGTTCTGGGCCGGCAGATCGAACTGGATCAGCGCACCTATACGGTGATCGGCGTGATGCCGAAGACGGTGCAGTATCCGTCCGAGGTCGATGTGTTTTTGCCTTTCGCTCCGACGCCGCAACAGTTGCAGGACCGCGCCGGGCACAGCTATCTCGTCAATGGGCGTCTGCGCGACGGCGTGACAGTGAAACAGGCGCAGGCCGAGATGCGCATCATCGCGGATCGGCTGGCGCAGGCGTATCCGGCCAGCAACCTTGGAAAAACGGTAAAGGTTGAGCCTCTGCTCGACGGGATCAACGGCGATCTCACGCCGCTTTATTACCGGCTGATCATGGGCGCCACACTTTTTGTGCTGCTGATTGTCTGCGCCAACGTGGCCAATCTGCAATTTGCGCGAGGCATTGCGCGGCGGCCTGAGATTGCCATGCGCATTGCCCTGGGCGCGAGCCGATCCCGGATTCTGCGCCAGCTTCTGACCGAGAGCATCCTGCTGGGCTTGACTGGCGCGGCAGGCGGGCTGCTGTTTGCCTATGTGGACATGCGGCTCACGCTCAGCTTCATGCCGGATCGGGTGGCGCGTTACATGGCGGGTTGGTCCAATATCAGCCTGAACGGCCGCGCCCTCGGGTTTTCGATTCTGCTTGCCGTGGGCGGGGGCGTCGTCGCCGGGCTACTGCCCGCGCTGGAAGCGCTGCGGGTCAACGTGGTGGGGCAACTCAAGTCGGGCTCGCGTGGCAGCACCGGCTCCGGGCACAGCCGCCGCCTGCGCAGCGTCTTTGCTGTGTCGCAGATCGCATTGGCGGTGGCGCTGGTGATCGGTGCGGCGCTCATGTCGAAGGGCATGATGCGCCTGCTGCACATGGCCGACGTTTACCAGACCGAAAAGATTCTCACCTTTAACGTCACGTTGCCGGAGAAACGCTACGACACAGCGCAGAAGAAGGCGGCCTGGATTGCGGCCAGCCTGGAGAAGCTGCGCGCATTGCCGGGGGTGACCGACGCGCAGGTCAGCATCGGGCTGCCCTACAGCGACAGCGAGTGGACGCAGGACGTGGCCATCGAGAACCGGCCGGTTGTTCCCGGCAAGTTCCAGAGTGCGCTGCGCATGCCGGTGAGCGACGGCTACTTCAATTCTTTGCACATCCCGATTCTCGCGGGCAGGGCTTTCAGCAGCAGCGATTCGCTCGATTCGTTGCCGGTCGCGGTGGTGAGCCGCAGAACTGTGCAGGAGTACTTCGGCGGCGAAAACCCGATCGGCAAGCGCGTCCGCATGGGTGGGGAGCACGGCGAGCACACGCCCTGGCTGACCATCGTGGGTGTGGCGGATGAGGTGAGCTA
>Ga0181517_10000845_pt1 | contig 37889 bp, 29 predicted proteins | sample PEATcosm2014_Bin_31_FD_119748 | JGI IMG/M metagenome (GOLD analysis project Ga0181517, IMG submission 119748) | Peatland microbial communities from MTU Mesocosm Facility, Houghton, MI, USA - PEATcosm2014_Bin01_30_metaG | ecosystem: Environmental > Terrestrial > Soil > Wetlands > Peat | place... | reverse complement strand
GAGGGCGGCGATGATTTTGACGAGGAAGACGGCGAGGAGTTCGACGAAGAAACCGAGCCGAACTTCAACCGCGTGGACGGCGCTCCGGTTCCGGTGGCGACACCGGTAGGCGCGGGACGTCCCCCGGCCAGTGCCAACAACAACAATCGCCGCCGTCGGCGCCGCAGGCCTGGTGGTGGCTCTGGTGGCGGCCGCGGACCAGGCGGCGGTGGTCAGTAGCCGAACGTTAAGCGAGCATCAAGAGAAAAGGCCCTGGCGCGATGCCAGGGCCTTTTCTCTTGATGCCGAGGCTGTAGTATCATCGCCTAGCCTTGACTCATTTGAGCGTCGAGGCAGGAGGCTCAATTGAAGATCGATCGTGCTTTGTTGCTGGTTGCAGGGCTCTCTCTGTTGTTTGTCCAGAGCGCTCTTGCGGGCTCTCCCCTTAAGGGAATCGATGTGAAACTCGGGAAGAACCCTGGCGGAGGATGTGCCGCGCGGACGACAAATGACGGCGGAAAGGCCAACTTCGGAGTTTGGCCGAAAGGGAACTACACTCTGAGCCTTGGCCCGGCCTCTGCACCAGCAACAACTACCCAATCCGCGGATAGGGTCCAGAAGAGTGCGTCGAAACCTTCTCTCCCGGCGCCTTCGAAGATGCATATTGTGATCCTTGGATCTGCCGGCGGGAAGATCGAAAGGGATGTTCAGGCAGGCGGGGAGTCGGAACGGGTCGTCCCCGTTTCATTCTCGCTTAGCGGCAAGGATGAACTCGTGGTTACAGTAACCGCGACAGAGTGAGTCCAAAGGCAACAACCCCGTTATCGATTGGATGACCACCGCCAAATACCTGGCGTTTTCGTCTGCACGTCTACTAAACTCGAAGGCAATGGCAGCCAGTCTCTACATCGTCGTTGAAGGGGAAGACCCGGGATTCGACACCTTCGTGCATGGTCAAGCTCTGGCCAGGAATGAAGATGCCCTCGAGAAGCTGGCTGAGCGGCTCAAGGTCAGTCCGCTCCTGGAGTTCTTTTCTGCCGATGAGAATTCGATGGCGTTGCTGATGGAGCAGGGTGCCAGCAATCCCGAGTGGGCGCGACCCATGCCAATGCCCCAGTGGTTCATGGCTTCCGATGGCCTTTTAACAGTGCGCGCGCTGATCGGCTATCTGACAACTTCCCCAACAGCTCTGGGCTCTGAAACGCAACCGGCGCTGTTCGAGCTTAAAGAGTATGAGCGCGTGCTGGACAAGGCTGCGCAACGGCATTTGCATTGGCACCTGGCAGTGAGTTGGCGATAGCCCTAGTCTCAGCCGATTCCAAAATCAACCGGCCGCAACTTCATCTCTGGGCGCAAAAATATTGCCCATTCGCTTGATCTGCGCTCCCACGCCGGCCAGCTTCTCTTCAATGCGCTCATAGCCGCGGTCCATGTGATAAACGCGGTCGAGGATCGACTCCCCGTCGGCAACCAGCGCTGCCAGCACCAGCGAAGCGGAGGCGCGCAAATCCGAACACATCACAGCCGCCGCAGAAAGGCGAGTTGCCCCGCACACGGTGGCTATGCGGCCGTCCACTTTGATGTTCGCACCCATGCGCACCAACTCCTGCACATGCATGAAGCGGTTCTCGAAGATGTTCTCCGTAACAATGCTGACTCCCTCGGCCTGCGTGGCCAGGGCCATGTACTGCGCCTGCATGTCGGTGGGGAAGCCCGGATACTCCTCGGTGGAGATGTCGGCCGCGCGCAGCCGATTGCCTGGGCGAACGCGCACCGTTTCAGGTCCCAGGATGTCGATGCGTGCCCCGGCTTCTCGCAGCTTTGCTATCACGGCGCCGAGGTGAGTTGCGTTGCAGTTTGCCACAATCAGGTCGCCGCCAGTGATGGCGCCGGCAATCAAAAACGTCCCCGCCTCGATTCGGTCGGGATTGATGCGATAGTGCGCTCCATGCAGACGGTCAACACCTAGAACACGAATCGTGGGTGTGCCGGCGCCCTGAATCCTGGCGCCCATTGCGGTTAACAAGGCCGCCAGATCGGACACCTCGGGCTCGCAGGCGCAATTCTCCATCAGCGTCTCGCCATCGGCCAGCACCGCGGCCATCAGCAGGTCCTCAGTGCCGGTGACGGTGATCTTGCCAAACACCAGGTGAGCGCCTCTCAGCCGGTCGGCGCGCGCTTCAAGGTAGCCATGCGCCTGGGTGATGGTAGCGCCCATCTTCTCCAGGCCCTTGATGTGCATATCGATGGGTCTACCTCCGATGGCGCAGCCGCCGGGCATGGCCACGCGTGCCATGCCCGCACGCGCCACCAGCGGACCGAGCACAAGGGAACTGGCACGCATCGTCTTGACGATTTCGTATTTCGCTTCCGGATCAGAAAGCGTGCGGCAGCAGAGAGTGGTGCGGTGTCCCGATTCGCCCACGCCAAGTTCCACCTCGGCTCCCATTGACGCCAGCAGGCGGCGCTCGGTCTCAATGTCGCGAACCTGGGGAATGTTCTCAAGGATGACCTCATCCTCGGTCAGGATGGCCGCGGCCATGCAGGGCAGCGCCGAGTTCTTCGCGCCGGAAACGCGAATCGTGCCCACCAGCGGATTGCCGCCGCGTATGACGTATTTATCCATGAAGAGTCAGGGGCTCCGTTTCAATTGTAAATGCGGAACAGAGATCACCGAAAATGTGTCTACCGATTGAACATATCGCATAATTCGTTGCTTCTTGTCCCAGGCTTGATCAATCGCAGCGCGCCTTGGTCGCAACTAGATTTTTGATTTCGCGTCTATACAGGCCAGCCGGGCATCTGCCGTGGCTGAATGGAGGGTACATGGATAGATCCAAGTTCACCGTGTTGCTCGGAGTGCTGCTGGGCGCGGGTATCGCAATGGCCCAGGCTCCCGATCAAAGCCAGGTTCCACAGGCAGGTCAGGGCGCAACAATGGAAGGACGTCACGCTCCCGATCCAGCACGCCAAGCTCAACATCTGCGCCGGGAATTGGGATTGTCAGCGGAACAAGAAGCGCAGATCAAGCCGATTCTCGCCGACCGTCAGGAGAAAATGCAAAGCCTGCGCGCCGACTCCTCATTGGCTCAGGAAGACCGCAGAGGCAAGATGCAAGGCATCATGCAGGATTCCGATAGCAAGATCGAGGCGGTTCTAACGGATCAACAAAAGCAAAAATATGAGCAGATGATGCAGGAGCGGCGTGCCCACCGCCAACAGCCGCAGACTCAGCCTCAGTAATCCAGCGGCATACCATAAGGAGCCGAGGCCCTCACCCAGCCGGGGTTTTCCCTCTGGGTGAGGGCGATTAATGGCAGAATGCGCGTCTTGATTAGGAAGCCCACGAGCACAAGAAGCGACTGAGATGCACCCCAACACCAAGCAAATGCTCGCGGGCTGTTCTCCTCGTCCCAACTGATTCTGTAATTGCCGGCCATTCGCGTTCCTACAGCTCCAGCACATTATCCTCAATCGCCAGGCGAACGTTGCCGTCGGACTTGGCCAGGCGGCGTACTGCTTCGGGCTTATCGACCTTTGCCTTGAGCATCACCAGGGCAACGGGGACGCTGCGGCCTGCGCTCTTGATGGTATCCACGGCCAATGCGCGTTCGATGCCACAGGCGCACATCAGGATGCGGATGCCGCGCTCCACCAGCTTGGAGTTCTGCATGTGCACGTTGACCATGAGGTTTTCGTACACGTAGCCCAGGCGGGTCATGGCGCCGGTGGTGATCATGTTCAGCACCATTTTCTGCGCGGTTCCGGCCTTCATGCGCGTGGAACCGGAAATCACTTCGGGACCCACGTCGGCAACAATGGTTGTATCCGCGGCCGCAGCCAGCGGAGTTTCATAGTTGCAGGTCACGGCTGCGGTATGCGCGCCGCGAGCTCGGGCGTAGGCAACGGCAGCTACCACGTAGGGCGTACGGCCGGATGCGGAAACGCCCACAACAATGTCCTTGCGCGTGGGGCGGCGGCGGGCTATGTCCCTCTGGCCCAGTTCCTCGGAGTCTTCATTCACTTCGACGGCAGAAGCCAGCGCCTTCGGTCCGCCGGCCATGATGTACTGCACCTGCCCTGGGGCTGTCGAGTAGGTAGGCGGGCATTCCGATGCGTCCAGCGCTGCGATCCGGCCACTTGAGCCTGCGCCGATGTAGATTAGCCGGCCGCCGTCGCGCAGACATCGTGCCACCTGGTCGATGACCTGGGCAATCTCGGGAAGCGCCTTCTTGACCGCGGCCGGCACCTTCACGTCCTCATGGTTGATGATGCGCGCGATTTCGATGGCGGATTTTGTGTCAAACCCTTGAGAAGCCTCGTTTTGCCTCTCGGTGGTGAGCTCCTGTAGCAAGGAAATTGGCTCTTTTTTCCCGTTCCCGTTGTGGGCGCCAACTGTTCCCTGCGTCGTCGTGCTGGTTAGCATCGTGGATATCCCCAAGACTTAATTGTATCTGGAAATCGGTCAAATGCCGCTAGAATTCTCTTCTCTCTGAGTGCTTCAAAACGCCGCGCGATGAGCAAAACGTTTACATACTCTTGCGGGCGGCATCGTGAAATGCGGGCCTGACCTCGCGAATCAACTGGCACTTCCGGTCGGGCCAGGTGCGGTTGGTCAGCAGCACAACGGAAATCTCGTCCTGCAGGTCAATCCAGAGCGAACAGCCGCTAAACCCAAGGTGCCCAATCGTATGCGGCGAGAAGAAATGGCCCGACGAGGACACGCCCGAGGGCGTATCCCATCCCAACGCCCACGGACTGCCTTCTGGACCCTGCCGCTGGGCAAAACACTTGATTGTCACCTTACTGAAAAGCCGCGACTCGCCTGCTTTACCCCCGGCGGCAAGGACCTCCCGCGCAAAACAAAGCAGGTCCGGAACATTCGAAAATAACCCCGCATGGCCGGCTGCCCCGCCCAGAATCGCTGCGTTTTCATCCTGAACCTCGCCCTGGATGCGCCGATGACGGAACCACGTATCTTGTTCGGTCGGTGGAATCGACGCCCGTAAATCGGTTTCCGGGCAGAATCCGGTTGCAGTCATCCCGAGCGGCTCGAAGACCTCCTTCTGAAGCCAGGTGGCAAGCGGTTCTCCGAGGCCAACTTCAAGAGCCTTGCCAAGCAGCATGAAGCCGGGATCGGAGTATTCCACGCGCACTCCGGGTGCGGCTTCGAGTGGGAGTCGTAGCAAAGCCGCAAGAAGCGCGGGGGCGGTGGTCGCATTGCGAAAAAACTTCACATATCCCGGCAGCCCCGAGTTATGCGCCAGCAGATGGCGCAGGGTCACCAAGCGAGCCGGGTCGCCCGGTGCGCGTCCCGCCAAAAATCCGGGTAGCAACGCTCCAAGGGGTGCCTCCAAGTCCAGCAGGCCCCGCTGGTGTAGCAGCATGGTCGCGGTAGTTGTGGCCGCAACCTTGGTAATGCTGGCAAGGTCGAAGACCGTATCCGCCGCCACGATTGGCGCATTCTCTTCATACGTGAAGCGGCCCAGCGCATCCTGCAGGACGATGCTTCGGCCCGCCAGCACCCCGAAGGCGCAGCCCGGAAAGGCATGAGCGGCAATGGCGTCCTCCAGAATGCGATAGACGGCATCGAATCTTTTTTGTGGGCCAGAGGGCCGGGCAACAGGCGGAGTAATTTCGTGCTTCATCGCTGCTTTGCATCCTACCGCGAAACGGGCGTCGCCGCGCCATTTGTCCCAAGTTCTTGTCTCTTCTCATGAGAGAAAGGCTATCCTTGAAGACAGGCTGCCCGTCTATCAAGGCGGGAGTTACCGCGGAGAAATCGATGCGCCTGGGTCTCGGAGACTTTTGTATCTCAGTAGTGCTTGGGTTCGTGTCGGCCGCCTCCTGCGCCGCGTATGCGCAGGACCCGGTTCAACCTGCGGAGCCCGCTGTGGTCCAGCCGGCCGTGGCTGCCGAGACACCCAAGATCCCAGACGACGCCACTCTTGCGACTGCCCCGGCCAGGAAGCAATATGTTGTCCCAGCCGGCACTAGGGTACTGCTGCAGTTGCGCAGCTCCGTCAACACCAAAAGTGCCAAGGCTGGCGATGGGGTTTACCTGGCCTCGACATTCCCGGTGGTGGTTGGAAACCGGGTGATGATTCCGGCCGGGGTCTACGTGCAGGGAATGGTTGACCGCGTGGAGCGCGCCGGACGCGTCAAGGGAAAGGCGCAACTGGACATGCATTTCACATCCATCATCTTTCCCAACGGATCGGTTGTGGAGATTCCTGGCCTGGTGAATAGCCTGCCGGGCGCCAGCAAGCAGCAGGTTAAAGAGAACGGAGAAGGGACCATCGAACAGGCTCCGGATAAGGGGCGCAATGCGGGCAAGACAGCCGAAATCGCTATTCCGACCGGAGGAACGGTTGGTTCCATCGGCGGCCTTGCAGGCGGGCACCCGCTTGCCGGAGGGGTTGCCGGAATTGGTGCGGGACTAGCCGCTGTTGGCATCGTCTCGTTGTTTACCCGCGGCGCCGATGTCAACATCGAAAATGGAACCCAGGTGGAGATGGTCCTGCAGCGGCCCCTGATACTGGAAGAAGAAAACCTCAGTGGCGCGGGGTCGACCCCGGCCCTGGTTCCCACAGCCAATCAACCCAAACCGCTTGAGAAGCCAAACCGATCCAAGGTGCTGTGTCCCCTCGGGGGCCTTGGTTGCGAGTAATCTGGAAGAGAGATGGAAATGCTCCCCCCGAACGCGCCTTCACCCGCCGAGAACACAGGTATCGAACCAGATCCCAATCAACAGGTTCCCAGCCCCGCGCCTGAACAGCCCCGCAAAGCTGGAGGCATCGGTCTATGGGTACGCGACCTGCTGGTCTCTGTCGCCTCTTCGGTCCTGATTATTACCTTTCTCTACCAGCCGGTCCGAGTGGAAGGCACCAGCATGCTGCCCCGGCTCGAGGACCGCGACCGCCTCTTCATCAACAAATTCGTCTATCGCATCTCGGCCATCGAGCGGGGAGACGTGGTGGTCTTCCGCTATCCGCGCGACCCTGAAAAAAGCTATATCAAACGCGTGATCGCCTTGCCTGGCGACCGGCTGCGCATCGACAGGGGAGTGGTTTGGGTCAACGGCCAGCAGCAGGTGGAGAACTACGTCCCCGACGAGTACCGCGACAGCCGCTCGCTGGCAGAAACTGTGGTGCCCGAAGACAGCTACTTCATGATGGGCGACCACCGCTCCATCTCCTCCGACAGCCGCGAATTCGGCCCCGTCGACCGCCAGCTCATCTACGGCAAAGCCGTCTTCGTCTACTGGCCGGCAAGGGATGCAGGCGTGGTGCATTAAACCTGATCACCTACTGCCCCGGCCTCACTTCGGCCGGTCCAGGTTTTGCCGGATTCTTTGTGGTCTGATTTGGCCAAGGAATTCCACCGGGACATTCCCGTCCCCGCCTGTTAGAATCGATTGAATCCACTCCCCGGAGAGGCAATGCAATCGATTCTAGCGCTCGAAGACGGGCGCATCTTCCGCGGCCTCGGCTATGGGCACCCAAGCGAATGCCAGGGTGAGGTCGTTTTTAACACTTCCCTTACCGGCTACCAGGAAATCGCCACCGATCCCTCCTACGCCGGTCAAATCGTTGTTCTCACCAACCCCCAAATCGGCAACTACGGCACCAACCAGGCAGACAACGAGTCGGCCAGGCCTTATATCGAGGGTCTGATCGTCCGCGAGTTCTCGCCCATCAGCTCCAATTGGCGCTCCGAACAGGTGACCGACGAGTACATGGAGCGGTATGCCGTTCCCGTCCTCGCCGAGATTGACACCCGTGCCCTGGTGCGCCATCTGCGCACATTTGGCGTGATGCGTGGCGTGATTTCGACCGATGTCTCCGCCCCCGAAGCTCTGGTCCAGAAAGCCAGAAGCATCCGCAAAATGGATGGAACCGACTTGGCTCGCGTCGTTTCGACCAAGGCGGCTTATCCGTTCGATGCAGGCGATAGCCGCAATCAGTCGGGGGAAGGTCTACTTCCCGATATGCCCGCCCGGGACGAGGAAGAGCGGAAGCGCCTGCATGTGGTGGCTTATGATTTTGGGATCAAGCTCAATATTCTAAGGATGTTGACCCGCGAAGGTTGCCGGGTGACAGTTGTCCCGGCGGAGACCAGCGCCGAAGACGTCTTCGCCCTGAAGCCGGACGGCGTCTTTCTCTCGAACGGTCCTGGCGACCCGGAACCGGTCGACTATGCCGTCCGTGCCATTCGCAAGTTTCTTGGCCGGGTGCCGGTATTCGGTATCTGCCTGGGCCACCAGCTTACCGGACTGGCTCTCGGCGGCAAGACCTACAAGCTCAAATTCGGTCACCACGGCGGCAATCATCCGGTTCGCAACAACACCACCGGCAAGGTTGAGATCACGGCCCACAACCACAACTTCGCTGTCGATCCCGACTCGATCAACCTGAGCGAAGTGGAACTGACCCACGTAGACCTGAACGACCAGACGCTCGAAGGCCTGCGCCACAAGACGCTGCCGTTATTCAGCGTTCAGTATCACCCCGAAGCCGCCCCCGGGCCGCATGACTCGCATTACCTCTTCCACGACTTCCGGCGGATGATGGAGGAGTGGAAGGGATGAGGCGCACATTCAGGTCGAGTGCGGGCATTCAGGATCAGCGGGGCTTATGGCTCCGCTGTTTTTTGAAAGCTGCATTCCTGCTTGCTCTTGTGACAGGTTTCTTCTGTCCCATGGCGGCAAACGCGGCGAATTGTCCCGCGCCGGAAGATTTAGGGCTGAAAAAACTGCAGGGCGTAGTGTACGGCCCAAGTGGAATAGCCCTGCCACAGATTCTGATCCGGCTCTCGCGGGAGGGTAAGTTCGTAGCCCAGACGGAGACCGATGCCAAAGGTAAATTCGAGTTCAAGCCCGAGCCCGGAAACAATAGCCTTGAGATTCTTTTCATGGGTTCGAACTCGATGGACCTGAAAGCGAGGATCGGCCATGGCGGTGGTTTTCATTCTGGCCGGTTGCGGATTGTGCTGGGGCTCTCCGGTACCAGGTGCGGTTTTGTCACACTCAGCTCAAAGGAACTCAAGAAAGCAATCAAGCGCTTTCAAGGGCAATTGCTGGAGAAGCAATATTGATCGGCGGGTTTTGAATTGAAGGGAAAGGGCTTTGGATTGAAGGGTACGGGCTTTAGCCCGTACGTTGGCAGGAATTCAGGAAGCGGGCTTTAGCCCCTGAGGGATTGGGATGCGTCCAACGCGGGAACTTGTCCGGACCAACGGATTTGCATACTTCGTCTCAACACAGACGGCGGCCCGCAAGCCATTCTTTCGCCATGAGCGCTGGGCGCGCCTCATGCTCTCGATCCTCAACCATTACGACGGCACCGGGTACAAACTCCATGCCTATGTAGTGATGCCCGATCACTTGCATCTACTGATCACCCCGCTTGAGTCGGTCGAGAAGTCGGTCCAACTGATCAAAGGTGGGTTCTCTTTTCAAGCCAAGAGAGAACTTGAATGGAGTGGTGAGATTTGGCAGCCGGGCTTCACCGATCACCGCATTCGGGATATCGACGATTGGCAGGAACACCTGGCTTATATCAGCAACAACCCAGTGAATGCGCATTTGGTCGGTGATGGCGCCGAATATGAGTTCATGGGGATGCCCAGCATCGCGTTCCCTCAGGGGCTAAAGCCCGGCAGTCTTGTTGCTGAAGATGTACGGGCTAAAGCCCGTACCCTTCAATCGGATTTTTCATTGGCCTCAGTCGGTGCTGCTAAAGCCGCGCCGCTTCAATGCGCCAGCCACAAGGAATTCAAGGAACTCGTTCACAACTATGCCACGCAGAAATGACATTCAGAAAATATTAGTGATCGGCTCCGGCCCGATCGTGATTGGGCAGTCCGCCGAGTTCGATTACTCCGGCACGCAGGCCTGCAAGGCTCTCAAGCAAGAGGGCTATGAGGTGGTGTTGGTGAACTCGAACCCGGCTACCATCATGACCGATCCCGACCTCGCCGACCGCACCTACATTGAGCCGCTCACCCGCGAGTATGTCGAGGAGATCATCCGCATTGAAGCGGAGATGCTGACGACCGACCCCGGCTCCGGCAAGTTCGCCCTGCTGCCCACTGTAGGCGGTCAGACGGCGCTCAACCTCGCCGTCGATCTCGCCGACGCGGGCATCCTCGACCGCTATAACGTCGAGTTGATCGGCGCCAAGCTCGAAGCCATCAAGAAGGCCGAAGATCGCCTGCTCTTTAAAGACGCCATGCTTCGCATTGGCCTCGACGTTTCAAAGTCCGCACTGGTCAACAACCTGCGTGACGGCTTGGACTTCGCCGCCAAGCTCGGCTTTCCTGTCCTCATACGGCCCAGTTTCACGCTTGGTGGCACGGGCGGCGGCATCGCTTACAACCGTGAAGAACTGCTTGAGATCCTGGCCCGCGGCCTCGACCTTTCTCCGGTGCATGAGTGCCTGATCGAAGAGAGCGTGCTGGGTTGGAAGGAATACGAGCTGGAGGTGATGCGCGACCTCGCCGACAACGTCATCATCATCTGTTCCATTGAAAATTTCGACCCCATGGGCGTGCACACCGGCGACTCCATCACCGTGGCCCCGGCGCAGACGCTTACCGACCGTGAATACCAGAAGATGCGCGACGCGGCCATTGCCGTGATGCGCGAAATCGGCGTCGAAACCGGCGGCTCCAACGTGCAGTTTGCCATCAATCCCGTCGACGGCCGCATGACGGTGATCGAGATGAACCCGCGCGTTTCGCGGTCTTCTGCTCTGGCGTCGAAAGCTACCGGGTTCCCGATTGCGAAGATCGCTGCCAAGCTGGCGGTGGGTTACACGCTCGACGAGATTCCCAACGACATTACACGCAAGACCCCGGCCTGCTTTGAGCCGACCATCGATTACGTCGTCGTCAAGATTCCAAAGTGGCAGTTTGAGAAATTCCCCGGCGCCGACGACACGCTTGGCCCGCAGATGAAGTCCGTCGGCGAAGTCATGGCCATTGGCCGCACATTTAAGGAATCACTGATGAAGGCCTGGCGGGCTCTGGAAACGGGCAAGAAGACTGGCGCTGAAATCCTGGAGCCGCGCCGCCTGACGCAAATGCTCGTGACCCCGAAACCGGAGCGGCTTAGTTATATCCGCTTCGCCTTCGAGCGCGGCATGAGCGTGCGTGAAGTTGCCCGGCTTACAACCATGGACCCATGGTTCCTGCATCAGTTGCGGGAAATCGTTCTGGCACAAAGCGCGATTGCCGAAACCACGCCTGAGACCATCCCCACAGACCAACTTCGGCAGTTGAAACGTTTGGGCCTGAGCGACGAACGTATCGCAACGGAGTGGAAGCTCGAAGGACATGCCGGGACGCAGCAGGTGAGGGAACTGCGCGAGAGCAAGGGAATCAAGCCTGTATTCAAGCTCGTCGACACCTGCGCCGCCGAGTTCGAATCTATGACGCCCTACCTCTACTCCACCTACGACGAAGAGGACGAAGCGCCGCCGACCAAGACCGCGAAGATCATCATTCTCGGCTCCGGTCCCAATCGCATCGGCCAGGGCATCGAGTTCGACTATTGCTGCTGCCACGCCGCCTTCGCGCTCAAAGACGACGGATACGAGACCATCATGGTCAACTGCAATCCTGAGACCGTCTCCACCGACTACGACACCAGCGACCGGCTCTACTTTGAGCCCCTGGTGCTTGAAGACGTACTTGCGGTCTACAACCATGAGGCGCAGTCCGGCGCAAAGATCGGCATGATTGTCCAGTTCGGCGGCCAGACTCCGCTGAACCTGGCGCAGCGTTTGCGCGCGGCTGGCGTTCCGATCATCGGGACGTCGCCCGAGTCCATCGACCTCGCTGAAGACCGCAAGCGTTTCGGGAAGTTGCTCGACGAGCTTGAGATTCCGCAGCCCGCAGGCGGCACAGCCACCAGCGTGGAAGAAGCGCTGGCGGTGGGTGAGCGCATCGGATACCCGGTGCTGGTGCGGCCCAGTTACGTGCTCGGCGGCCGGGCGATGGTGATCGCCTACGATGCAGAGGCGGTGGCGCAATACATGAAGCAGGCGGTTGAGTACTCGCAGGAGCGGCCGGTTTTGGTGGACCACTTCCTTGAGAATGCCATCGAAGTCGATGTCGACGCTCTTTGCGATTCGGAGGACGTACTCATCGCTGGCATCATGCAGCACATCGAGGAGGCCGGCATCCACTCCGGCGATTCCTCTTGCGTGCTGCCATCCGTAGACATCCGCGATGAAACGCTCGAGGTTCTGCGCACCTACACCCGCAAACTCGCCCTCGCGCTCAAGGTGGTTGGCCTGGTCAATTTGCAGTTCGCCATTCAGCGCGATGCGCAGGGTCAGGATCACGTTTACGTGATCGAGGTCAATCCGCGCGCGTCGCGAACCGTACCCTACGTGTCCAAGGCCACCGGGATTCCGCTGGCCAAGATGGCGGCGCGGCTGATGACCGGGCGCAAGCTGCGCGATCTGCTGCCGGCCCAACTGGCCGGCGGCAAAGACCTCGAAACCGGCTCGCATTATTACGTAAAATCACCGGTTTTTCCCTGGTCAAAGTTCGGCGGGGTGGACACCGTTCTGGGCCCTGAGATGAAGTCCACCGGCGAAGTCATGGGCGTGGCGGCCACGTTTGGGGAGGCCTTTGCCAAGGCGCAATTGTCGGCCGGGCAAATGCTGCCCACGGGGGGCACCATCTTTATCAGCGTGAACGACCACGACAAGACCGCGGCCGTGGAACTGGTTCGCCGCTACGTGGAGCTGGGCTTCCACATTGTGGCCACCGAAGGAACAGCGGACGTGCTGGAAGACGCCGGCTTGATCGTGGAGAGGGTCTTCAAGGTCAAGGAGGGCCGGCCGAACGTGGTCGATCTGATCAAGGGCGACCGCATTCAATTGATCGTGAACACTCCGCGCGGGCAGGACACCTTCTTCGATGAGAAGGCCATTCGCCGCGCGGCCGTGTTGGCGCGGATACCCACCATCACCACGATTGCCGCGGCCCAGGCGGCTGTGGAGGGCATTGCCGCACTGCAAAAGCGCCACACCACGGTTTACGCTCTGCAGCATCTGCATGCTGCCTTTGCGATCTAAGTCAACGTTCAAGATGGCCGGGCTGTTGTAGGATTTCCCTGAATCGCAAAAGATTTCAGAGAGGATCCGGCAATGGACATTCACCCGCCGCTCGGCAAAACTGAATCGCTGAAGGAGTTCTTCACCCACATTCTCATTGTTACCGTCGGCATTCTCATCGCGCTCAGTTTGGAAGGCGTCCGGGAGAGCTGGCGGGAGCATGTCGCGGTCAGCGAGGCGCGCGAAAGCTTTCGCGAGGAACTCAAGCTGAATCGGGAGCAACTGGCGAAGGATCAGCAGAACGTCCGCCAGGTGGATGCGCAATTGGATCAGATCATCTCCGCCATGCCTCAACTGGCTAGGTCGCCCGCCGCGCTTGAGAAGCGGGTTCTGGAACTGCAGCCGGGATTCTACTTCTTCCGCACCACCTCATGGGAATCTGCAATGTCGAGTGGCGCGCTGGCCCACATGAATAGAAAAGAGCTGGACGGATTTGTCGACGCTTACTTGGGTGTAAAGAACTATCAAATGGCGTCGCAAGGCGCCTTTCCTGAGTGGGCGGCGGTGGAGACTTATTTTCAGAGCCACCATTCCTATTCCTCCGCGGAAGAGGCTGAAGGAGAACAGAAGCTCCGTACGCTCAAGATGGGGCTGCAGGTGATGCAGCATCTTGGTGAGGAAATGTCGGCAGGAATAGAGGAAGCCGTCGGCAAGTCTTAGTTTCGTTCCGCCGCGACCCTAAAACAGTGAACGCACTCAGTCAGCCGGTTCCTTGCGCTTCAACCCAAGCCGCGCCCCGATTGAGTAGCCAAGCAGCGCAACCGCCGGCCAAGTGCCAAGGAACGGACCGTCGTTATCGATGAGTCCGCTGGGTTTGGGCAAGCTGAAAAAGGTCCGTGTCAGCTTCTCCGTCGCATCGCACTGGAAACACTGATTAGGTCCGGTCGGCATGTCTAAGATCCACAATGCGATGATCAAAATCCAGATCAGGCCGACCAGCCAGACGGCCGTGGCCATCTCGGCCTGGCGGAACCGGTTGATGATATTGCCAGCCACCAGCGGCACCAGAAAAGACATAAATAGAACAAAGAACTGCGACACCCCTGGAGGATTGAGGGCATAACCCACAAACATCAGGATCAACCATGCGCCAACGGCCAGCACCGTGTGCGTGAGGAACGATATCGCCTGTCCGGAGAGATTCGACTCGTTGCGTTCCTCTTCCGAATACAACTTGGACTGCATCCGTCTGGCTCCTCTGCTGTTCTCTGCCTGGGCTGTTGTCTCTTCTATAAATACCACTTCGCTGCGACAAAGAACAATGACCGGAGTATGTCAACTCTACCGATGCAGCCAGTGCGCCCGGCACTGCGTCTTGGGCTCTACAATGGTCTCATGCTAATTGAGGGCATTTTCGCTGCAGTTCCCACCCCGTTTTACCCCGACGAGAGAATCTATCTTCGCAAAATCGAGGCCAACATGGCCCGTTACTCCCGTACCCTGCTGGCAGGAATGCTGGTGCTGGGGTCCACGGGTGAGGCAGTCGAACTGGACGATGCCGAATCCCGCGAAGTCTTGCGCACGGCTGCCGATGCTACCGCGCCAGAGAAGGTGCTTATCGCCGGAGTTGCCCGGGAGAGCGTGAGAGGAACGATAGCACTGGCCGAGGTTGCAGCCGAGTTCAAGTATGATGCTGTGCTGGTGCGCACTCCCACCTACTACGCGAACCAAATGACTTCGGCGGCGGTTCTCAACTATTTTCGCTCCGTGGCCGACCGCTCGCCGTTGCCCGTCATTCTCTATAACATTCCGCAGTGCGCTCCCTACGACATTCCGGTCGAACTGGTTGCTGAGTTGGCGCAACACTCGAACATTATCGGCATCAAGGACTCCAGCGGCAACGTACCGAAGCTCAAGGCGCAGATTGATGCTACCCGCTCCGCTCCAAGGCGCACCGTCGTTGTTACACCGGTCTTTGAGGCTGTCACCGCGCGCATGTTGACTCCCAAGGCAGAACGCGGCAGCAGTTTTATCTCCACCGGAGAACTGGCAGGCGGGTCAGCCGTGGCCACCGCGCCCCCTGCCACAGGACTTAAAACACGTACTAAGGAAGTTGGCTTCCAGGTGCTCACGGGCGCCACGGCCAGGCTGCTTGAATCGCTCGAACTGGGCGCGGCGGGCGGTATGCTCGGCTTTGCTGCCTGCGCTCCCCAGGCCTGCCAGGAGGTTTACTTTGCGTGGAAAGATCACGACCTGAAACTTGCCCACGAGAAGCAGCAGCGAATCACGGCTCCCAGCAATCGGATCGTCGGTCAGCTGGGAATGAACGGTGTGAAATACGCCTGCGATTTCAACGGGTACTACGGAGGCCACTGCCGGGCACCGCTTTTGCCCTTGACGGCTGAAACCAAGACCGAGATCGAAACTCTGCTCGCGGGAATTCGCAACTAAAACTAAGTGTCACCACCGGGGAGCCTTCGTCTTTTGCTGCGGCGGCCAATTCAGGTTTTCCGGCCCCAGTAGGTTCCTCTCCACAATCGAAGCCAGCACCAGCGAGGTTGAGGTCGTCCCGAAGGGGGTCAGCCGGTCGATTACATCCTGCAGGTGCTCCACCGAAACCACGTTCACCTTGAGGATGAACGAATCTTCCCCCGTGCCCCGGTGGCATTCGACAATCTCCGGCATTGACCTGACCCGCTGCGTCAGCTTCACAAGCACATTACCCACCACGCTCATGCGAATGAACGCCGTGATGGGCAGGCCGACACTCAGGGGGCTGATATCCGCGCGATAGGCGCGAATGATGCCCTCGTCTTCCATGCGGCGTACGCGTTGCGCAACCGCGGGCGTCGAGAGGCCTACGCGCCGCCCCAACTCGGCAAATGAGATGCGCCCGTCCTTCTGCAGTTCCGTCAGCAGCTTCCATCCCAGCGAGTCCAGAAGCTTCTCTTTGCGGCTTTCAGCCATTTCGCGCCTCCCATCAATTTCCACTTAACGAATGTAAAGTATATCTGGAAAATATGATATAAATTATCTCACTCTGCTCGAAATATCAGCGAAATCGTCTTTGATTTGCACACTTCTTGGCCTATCCTCTGGAGTTGAAGCAAACCCCGTCACAGGAGGGAACAAGATGGCATCGGAAAAACGTACCTGGGCAGAGCCGTTCAAGATCAAGGTTGTTGAACCGGTAAGGATTCCTTCGCAGGCTGAGCGCGAGCATGCAATTCGCGAAGCGGGCTACAACACGTTTCTGTTGCGCTCCGACGATGTGTACATCGATCTGCTCACCGACTCAGGCACCTCGGCCATGAGCGACCGCCAATGGGCAGCCATGATGATGGGCGACGAAGCCTACGCCGGCAGCCGCAGTTTTTATCGGCTTGAAGCGGCGGTTCAGAACTGGTACGGATACAAGTACGTGGTGCCCACCCACCAGGGCCGCGGCGCCGAGAACCTGCTCTCTAAAACTCTCATCAAGCCCGGCGACATTGTTCCGGGCAACATGTACTTCACCACCACCCGGCTTCATCAGGAGCTTGCTGGCGGCACCTTTGTGGATGTCATCATCCCCGAGGCCCACGACTCCAAGAGCCTGCATCCATTCAAGGGCGATGTGGATCTGGCAAAGCTGGAGCAGGTCATCAAGACTTACGGCGCCGAGCGCATTCCGTACATCAGCATTGCCGCAACGGTGAACATGGCAGGCGGACAGCCCATCTCGCTCGGAAACGTCAAGGCCGTCGGCGAACTCGCTCATCGCTACGGCATTCGGGTAATCCTCGACGCGGCGCGTGTGGTTGAGAATGCCTTCTTCATCCAAAACAGAGAACCGGGATGCGAGGGCCGGACCATCGCCTCCATCGTCAAGGAACTCTGCTCGTACACTGACGGCTGCACCATGAGCGCCAAGAAAGATCCGCTCGTCAACATCGGCGGATTCCTGGCGGTGAACGATCAGGCGGTCTACGATGACGCAGCCAACCTGGCCGTCATCTACGAGGGCCTGCACACCTACGGCGGCATGGCCGGCCGCGACATGGAGGCGCTGGCCACGGGAATTGAAGAGTCGCTCCATGAGGACCACATTCGCGCCCGGGTTGGCCAGGTGTTGTACCTCGGCAAGAAACTGACGGATGCAGGCGTGCCGATTGTGCTTCCGGTCGGCGGGCATGGCGTCTTTCTCGACGCTAAAGCGTTCTTGCCGCACCTTCCCCAGGAGCAATATCCAGCACAGGCTCTGGCCGCCGCGCTCTATCTGGATTCAGGCGTTCGGAGCATGGAACGCGGCATTGTTTCGGCGGGCCGCAATAAGGAGACCGGTGAGGACAACAAGCCCCGCCTGGAACTGGTCCGTCTCACGATTCCTCGCCGTGTCTATACCCAGGCCCACATGGACGTGGTCGCAGAGTCGGTGGAGTCGGTGTTTGAACAAAGGTCCGGGATCCGTGGGCTCAGGATGATATATGAACCCAAGTACCTCCGCTTCTTCCAGGCGCGATTTGAACCGCTCGGCGCGTAGCGCAAAATCTGCTCCATAACAAAAGCAGCGCCCTCAATGGGGCGCTGCTTTGTCTTAGCCTGAATCCGGCCCCCTCAGTGCCTGAACGCCAGCGCCACATGACTTTGATAGTCGGCTCCGAAATTGTAGAGAAGCGCTTTGTGCGTGCGGCGAAACACCTGCCATGACAACCAGGGCATATTCAACTCCCCGCCGATAGCCTTCAACCGGCGCGATGCAACGTTGGTCTCATTGATCGGCGTGCCGGCCTGGGAGACAAATACAAAATCGCAAGGCTCTTTGAATCTTGGCCGGTCCTTGAGCCTCACGAGCGCGGGAAGCAGTGCGTCGGGGATGGGAAGATTCCGGCCGCGCGTGTTCTTCACGTCACTCAATTGGCCGCGATACCATTGTCTCCGGATGGCAATCGTTCTTGGCGGAATGATCCCATTCTCCGATTCAACAGGCTCCGCCGACAGATTGACAAATTTCCACTGAAGACCGCAAATCTCCGCGACATTCATGCTGGTCAGGATCGCAGTCAGCGTCATTTCCTTTTCCGGATAACGCATTATCTCAAGCACTGACCGGGTCTGATCCAGCGTCAGGGCGTGAGCTTCCTTGCGATTCATCCCTGGCAGCACGACCAGGCTGGCAGGGTTCTCGCCATGAAAAAACTGCTTCTTTTGCGCGTGCGAAAAAATGGCGCTCACAACATTTCGAATGTGGGTTACCGTCTGGGTCGAGTACCCTCGTTCCGTTGCTGCGGAGGTCAACTTTTCCACGTGACCGGGCCGCACATCGAGCAGCCGCATGTTGCTCAAATAGGGCCAATCGGGAATGGCCTTGAGCTTCACTCTCGACCTTTCCGTGTCCTCGCCGAAAATGCGCTGCACTTCTTCCGGTTCCAATACGTGCTTCAGAATCGCCTTGTAATGCGTTCGGCCCGCCGCGCCCTTCGATGCAACGTGCTCCGGCACAAATTTGCTCTCTACGAAGTCCGCAATGGTCATCCCGGTCTTCCGCGCCAACATCCCGGGGTTGATGCGCGCCAGAAAGTTCTCCCACGCTATCCGCTGCACTTCCTTTTTTGTCAGCCGATTCGGTCCAGTTGCCGGACCGATCCACGCGGGGTCGCGCCAGAGGTGTTCCTCCAGGCCATTGGCATTAATTGAATCCATGTCGATGCGCAGCTTCCAGAAACCGCTCTCAAGGTATAGATCGACGTAATGTGGCAGTTTTCCCCGGTCCATGTCGCCTCCAATTCACTTGACGTCCGAAGTACGCGAACAGAAAATGATTGCGTATTCTTGCTCTATCGTTCGTCGTTCGCGTCAGGCTTCCGAGCATGGTGATCGCCGAATGAATGATCGATTCCGTTCCAGGGTGTTAGCGAGGTTGCGGTCTGTACCGCTACATATCCAGAGGTGTACGGCGCTTAAGCGTCTGTCCCAACATGGTCCCTTGCTGCGAATTCGGAAATCCATTTCTTTCCTGATTCCGGCGCGATCATAGCGCTTGGGAATCCCGTGAGTTCTTGCTCGAAATCAATCACACGGTAAAGAGTTGTAAAGCGTTTCTCATCATTTAGAGACTTCGGCTGGCCGGTCATCGACGGGATGAACCGGGTGGAATGTAGTCTCGACGCGCTTTAAATTCGCGGATACGCTCGATCGCCGACCGAATCGGTCAGTGCTTGCTAAGGCGTTGAATATGGAAGGCTTCTCGGTTTGTGCATCACACGCGAAGGCCGATGGGGCAATATGCCTCGCGATTGCAATTCGGAAAGGATCGAAGCGGGTCTGAGACATTTTTATGTCCCCAGGAGTACTGTAAAATTCCGCTTTCGTGTTGGACGATAAGCCTATTGCGCAAACGCATTAAGGACTGTGCGGCGATGGCAGCCCGCTACCTGCCTTCAAGATACAGGGCTCGAATGATGATCGGTCGCCCGTCTTCTTTCACAAGCACTCAGAACCGAAAACCGCGCGGGTCTTTCTCAAAACTCTCCTTCCTTGCGAATCTGGTTTCGAACGTCTGCTGGCAAACATTCCCGAGCACAATCGTCAAAATCAAGCCCCTCAAGCACTCACTTTGCCCCGTGCAAACACCCGACGTCTCCGCCGCGCTCAGTCTGCCCTTGCCAAGCTTCAAAAGCCTTTGTCGGCTGGGGCCCCGACCCAATACCAGCCGGAGCGCTTTGTCGGCAGGGAAGTAAAGTACCATCCCCTCTGCGGATCAGTTCGCCTGATGCAACGGCAGACCCTTGCTGGATGGCCCTCTCAACCCCACCGCAGCGTTAAGCGGGAAGACCGGATGAACGTTGTCTTAGGTCAATTTCACGCCGGCGGACTTGTGGTGGAATAGCGCCAGACTGCGGCAGGGTCCGCAGTCGAGAGCCCATCGCTTCCCGGGATGCATTCACGTCAATTCGAAGGGCCTTTTAGGGACAGGCAGTTATCTGCCTAGCGAGGATTTAAAGATGCTACGAAAAATGTTGGTGCTAGTGAATTCCTTGGCGCTTGCCGCCTCAATGGCTTCAGCAGCCGATACCACCCCGGCGAGGCCGAACCTGTCCGCCGCCGACATCGTGAGCAAGAACATCGCCGCCCGAGGCGGGCTGCAGGCCTGGCGAGCCGTTCAAACCATGTCGATGGAAGGCAAGCTGGGCGCCGGGGGAAATCAGCGGACTCCACTCCCCATGCCGATGCCCGGCAAGGGAGACGCCAAGCTGCAGGTGCCCGCTCGGCCCAAAGAAGAGGTTCAGCTGCCTTTTGTCATGAAGATGGAGCGCCCGCGAAAAGTGCGGTTCGAATTGCAGTTCCACGGACAGACGGCTGTCCAGGTTTTCGACGGCTCCAACGGCTGGAAGCTCAGGCCATACCTTAACCGGAAAGAGGTTGAGCCATTTAGCTCGGATGAGCTGAATGCTGCATCCTCGCAGCCGGACCTTGATGGTCCCCTTGTGGATTATGCCGCCAAAGGTACGCAAGTCGACCTGGATGGTGTTGAGAAGGTGGAAGACCGAGACGCCTACAAACTCAAGCTGACCACAAAGAGCGGCCACACGCTGCATGTCTGGATTGATGCTCAGACATTCCTTGAGACCAAGATTGAGGGTCAACCCAGGCGCCTCGATGGAAAAGAACACCCGGTTGAAATTTATTACCGCGATTACAGGCCGGTCAGCGGTCTCCAGATCCCTTTCGCCTTGGAGACGAAGGTCTTGCCGGTTGACACAGGTTCGAAAGTCAAGGAACTTCCCATTCCTACTGAAAAGATCCTCATTGAGAAGGTCGTCGTAAACCCGAAGCTGGACGCATCGCTCTTTCTCAAGCCAAATGTAGAACCCGCGCAAAGCCACAACTAGGGTCTTGTCTCTGAAGTCTGTTGAACTACAGGTATGACCCATTCTCGGATGACTCAAATGCTCCGTACCCCATCCTTTCGCCTTCTTTCTGGCGAAAGGGTGGGGTACCACAAAAGCTCTTCGGTCCCGTTCATCCAGCAGCGCGTCTTCGCTTTTGCGCCCAAGGCGGGCTACCTCGAACTCCAGCCGGCCAGTCACTTCCCAATCCGTGCCCGCTTCTCCATTCGTCCCAGCGCCAGCAGGATTCCGTGCAGCAGTGCATGCGGGCGAGGCGGGCATCCGGGGATAAAAACATCCACGGGAATCACCGCGTCCACTCCGCCAACTGTCGCGTAGTTGAGCCCAAAGATTCCGCCGCTGATGCCACAGGCTCCCACCGCAACCACCATCTTGGGTTCCGGCGTGGCGCGATACGTCTTCAGCAAAGCAAGTTCCATGTTTCGCGTTACAGGGCCAGTAACCAGCAGCATGTCGGCGTGGCGCGGAGACGCGACAAAATGAATGCCCAGCCGCTCCAGATCGTAGACCGGGCTGTTCAGCGCGCCAATCTCCATTTCGCAGCCGTTGCACGAGCCGGCATCCACCTCGCGGATGGCTAGTGAGCGGCCCAGAACCTGCTGGATTCGATGTTGGACTTTGCTCTCCAAGTGCTCCTGCGTCTCGCTCTCTGAAGGGTGTTCGCTGCGCACGCTGGCCAACTCGCCTTGGTTGCCGTCCAGTTCCAGGGGATACTCCGCAGTCATAATCAGATCGCCCCGCTCGCGAACGGCGAGTTCAAAGTCACGCGTGATCTTCACTGCGCTGCTGCCATCGGCCTCCGCACACTGGCCGCAGTAGATGCACAGTCCGTAGTCCACGGTGACTCGCCGCCGCGCTGCGGACTCCTCGATGCGGATGGCGCCGGTCGGGCAGGCATCGGCTGCAGGACGCGCATCGCGCCATGCGGCAAAATCAAAGGACGGCGCGCCGCGGAAACTCTCCGGAATCTGCGCAGGCGCATGAGGATACCCGATGGTCACCAAGTGCGTCTGCGCGGCCTTCTTGAAAATATGGAACATAAATTACCGATCCGTCCCGGAGTAAGAGAGGTTGAAACTCTTGTTGATCACTGGAAAGTCGGGAACGATGTTGCCTTGCACTGCCTCGACAAGCGCTGGCCAATTGCTCAACGATGGGTCCTTGATTTTGCCTCGTTCGAGGCGGGAATGTGCGCCGGTACGAATCCAATGGAGGATCTCTCCCCGCCACCCCTCCACCGCGCCGAGTGCAACGCGGTCGGCCGGTAAGGGTGGAATAGCGATCAAGTGAAGCCCCGGTTCCAGCCTGGTCAACATCTGTCGAATGATGCCCAGCGACTGCCCGATTTCATCCACGCGCACCCGCATTCGCCGCAAGACGTCGCCCTCCTGGTAGACCGGAACCTCAAAGGAAGCTTCACGGTACGCGGCGTAGGGATGATCGCGCCGCAAATCGCGATCCACGCCCGAAGCGCGGCCGCCAACGCCCACAATTCCCAGATCGCGGGCTTTGTCAGGATGCAGAATCCCGGTATGTTCGAGACGATCACGCGTGGAGTCGGAAGAATCGACGATCTGCATCAGGCCGGCGAAATCTTGTTCAAATTGTCTCAGCGATTCCCGGCATTTTTTCGCTTGTTGGTCATTCCAATCATGACGCAGGCCGCCAGGGCACACGATTCCGCGCAGCAAGCGGCTTCCGGTCAACTCTTCATTCACAGCGAGAAGATACTCGCGCAGCCGCATCGCGTGAGCGTTTGCCACCGCGAACCCGACATCGTTCACGATGGCCCCGATGTCGCCAACATGGTTGTAGAGGCGCTCAAGTTCAAGCAAAACAGTCCTCATGCGCTTGGCGCGCGCCGGAATCTCGATGCCGGCCGCCTGCTCAATAGCCTGGCAGAACGCCGTGCCGTGGGAGAAGCTTGAATCTCCCGAAATGCTTTCGGCAAGATAGACGGCGCGATTGACCGGAAGTTGCTCAAATCTCTTTTCAATGCCTTTGTGGGTGTAAAACATGCGCAGTTGCAGATAGAGAATTGGTTCTCCGGCGACCGCGAAGTTGAAGTGGCCCGGCTCGATGATGCCCGCATGCACAGGCCCCACAGGAATCTGAAAGACGCCTTCGCCCAGGGTGGGCCGGTAAACGTGCTGTTCCCCTTCAAACGGCGGCAGCACAGTATCGATGGGGAAGTCCTTTCTCAAAGGATGGACATCGGGCCAGTTGTCGTGCAGTGCCACGCGGCGAGGATTGGGGTGCCCGTCTGCAACCAGGCCAAACATGTCCTGAATCTCGCGCTCTTGCCAGTTGACGGCGGGAACCTCTGCGGCCACCGATGGAAACGCCGGCAAATGCGACGGTACAACCGTGCGAACCACCAGAAAGCGCTCGTCAGCAGGATGATCGAAGACGTAATAGATCAGGAAATCCTCGGTCACTGCGGTCCTGTCCTCGGCAAAAACAGAGGCCAGGCGGCAGCCGTTTTCGATAAGGCCGGCAACCATGCGACGAACATCCGAAAGCGCTGCATCCGCGCGGATCTCAGCATCATTCGCTTGATGCCAGCGATCAAGCGCAACGCCACAGCGATCCCGGATTTGATCGAAGATTTGACCAGCGGAGTGGGTCATTGCGGCACCGCCAGCACGCGCGCAGCGCCGTCCACCAGCTGATAGAGCGAAGCAGGCATCAGGAATCCCATGACAATCACGAGAAGTGCAAGCCCGATCACCGGGTATGTTTTCCAGCGGTCTATCGGTTCGCGTTCGGCGCCGCTTGGCGGGCCAAGCACCAGTTGGGCCACGTGATGAAAGAAGCCGCAGAAGATGGTTACGACGCAAATGATCAGCAGAACCGATACGCCCACGTGCTGCCCCATGAAGCCAGCCCTTAAGACCATGAACTCGCTTTGGAACATGCTGAAGGGCGGGGTTCCGGTTACCGCGAGCGCGCCCAGCAGAAACATGGGCGCGGAGATGGGAAGTACGTGGATCAATCCACGTGCGCCCTTCCGCAAAGAGTCGCTCCCGGTGTGCTGCTGGATGTTGCCTACAGTAAAGAAAAGCAGCGGTTTGGTCACCGAGTGATAGGTCATGTGCAAAAGCATGGCCAACGCGCCGAATGCGCCGCCGAAGCCGAGACCGAGAACCATGATGCCGCCGTTGTCGATGCTGGAGTAGGCCAGAAGCCGACGCGAACTGCGCTGGACCAGGATGAACGGTACCGCAACCGCGACAGAGAGAAGCCCGAAAAGCATGAGCAGGTTGGATGCGAACGCAGTTCCAAGACAGCGGATGGTGAGCACGTAGAAGCGAGCCAGGCCATAAATCGCGCAATTCAACACCGCCGTCGCCATCAGTGCGGCCACCGGAACCGGCGCCTCGCAATATGCGTCCGGTTTCCAGGTATGCATAGGAGCAAGGCCGGCCTTGGTCCCGTAGCCGAGCAGGATCAGGATAAAGGCGAGGCGCATCACGGCTTTATCGAAGTGCGGAGCCTGCTGTACAAGTACGGACCAGTTGAGCGCGCTCAAACTGTCTCCGCCAAGAACAAGGTGAGCCGAATAATACGTCAACACTGTCCCGAACAGCGCCATTGACAATCCGACCCCGCCGATCATCGCGTACTTCCAGGCCGCTTCCAAGGATGTGGGACGGCCGTAGAAGGTAACCAGAAAGATCGAGGCTAACGTGGTGCCTTCGATTGCAATCCACATCACACCGAGGTTGTTCGACACCACAACCAGAAACATGCAGAAGACGAAGAGAGGGGTCAGGGTATAGTACATGCGCTGCTTGCTCAGCGCAGCCAGGTCGTCATCGCTCGGCGCAAGGAACAGCAAGGCCTGGTCGCGGCGCAGATACCCAACCGCGTAAGGCGCGCATGCCAGGTAAACAAACGCGGTGAGCAAGGCAACCAGGGCGCTGAGATGATCGGCGTACAGGAAGCCGTTGATGCTTGAGACGGGTCCCTGCCGCAGAACCTCCGCAGCCAGCAACAAGGCCGCGACCAATGAAGCGCCGGCTGAAGCCAGGTGAACTATCTCCATCCATTGCCGGGTCCGCATGACGGTGGTCAGGCCGCACGCCACAAGCGGGATCAACAGCAGGATGATAATTGTCATAGAGGTTTCAGCCTTTCAGGCGGCTAAGCCGGCTGACATCCATCGAATCAAAAGTCTCCCGGATGCGGTAAACGAGGATCGCAAGCACCATGGCCCCGACCAGAACATCAAAGAAGATTCCAATTTCGACAATCATCGGCATTCCATAGGTGAGCGAAATCGCCGCGAGAAATATCCCGTTCTCCAGCGAAAGCAATGCCAGCACCTGTGTCAACGCCTTGCGCCTGTTCACCATCATAAAAAAACCAATAAGGAAAAGGGCAATTGCAACCGCCAGCGTATTGTGCCCGAGGCTTGCCGGTCCCATCGGTTCGTCGGGCCGGTGAAAGGACTCAGCCACGACATAAGCAAGCAGCGTCAAAAGGCCGGCAATGATCACCGAAATGGGCGCATTCACCAGTGGCTCGATTTCCTGCAGTATGTCGATTCGTGTAACCAGGCGCTCAAACAACACCGGCAGCAGAATCACCTTGACCAGAAGCATGAGCACCGCGGCGGCATAAATATGGGGTGCGTTGTTGTAGTACGCAATCGTGGTGGCGATGCAGGCCATCAGAAACGATTGCAATGCAAAGGCTCGAATGTTGGTGATGAGCCACCGCTGCGTCACCATCATGATCTGCAGAACAAGCACCACCGCCGCCATCAGCGTGATCATCCGGTTCCCGAATTGTGCGTCCTGCCAGAAATGCATGTGGTCTTTTAACCTTGGAATAGAAATGTTGAAACCAGCGCCAATGCGCCCAACACAAAGCCGATTGCCAGCAACTCCGGCACGCGGAACAAACGCATTTTGGCGTTTGTCACCTCCACCAGCGCAACGACAATCGAGAGCGGCAATAGTTTGAAGAGGAACAGCGCCAGGCTGATAAGAACTGGAACTGGAGACCAATCCGGGCTCAAGCCGAACGGGAAAAAGACATTCACCAGGATGGTCATCAGCACCAACTGCTTCATTGCCGCTGCCCACTCGATCAAGGCCAGGTAGGGCCCGGAGTATTCGAGGATCATGGCTTCGTGAATCATGGTGAGCTCAAGATGTGTTGCCGGGTTGTCCACCGGGATGCGCCCGGTCTCCGCGATGAGAACGATGAACAGCGCAGCAAAAGCCAGCATCTGAGATGGGGCGAGAAAGCGCCAGCTCTGGCTCAGCCCCGCCTGCGCAACGTTGCTCAGATTCGTTGAACCTGCTCCGATGGCAACGGTGAATACGGCGAGCATCAGTGCGGGCTCGGCAATGGCGGAGATCGTCATCTCGCGGCTGCTGCCCAACCCGCCGAAGGAACTGCCGGTATCTAGTCCGCCGAGCGCCAGAAAGAAGCGGCCCAGCGCAAGCAGATAGACAACCGCCAGCACGCCCCCAAACAAACTCATCGGCGCCCGCGCGGTGATGGATGGAATGAGCAGGCTCGCCAGCAGCGTGGTGACAAAAAGTACAAAGGGCGTGGCCGTGAAGATCCACGACGCCGTGTCGGGAATGACCATTCCTTTTCGAAGCAGCTTATAGAGGTCCCGATATGGCTGAAAGATGCCAGGCCCTCGCCGCGTCTGCACGCGCGCCTTGAATGTGCGGTTGAACCCCGTCACCAGGGGGGAGAGAAGCAGCACCAATAGAAGGTGAACGAAAATCGAAAATGCATGTCCGATCATTCGCGCACCCCGAAGATCAGCAGGAGAATCAGTGTGACGAAGATGTAGGCCAGGTAAGCGTGGATGCTGCCCGTCTGGATCTTGCGCATCCGGGCGGCGATGGCCAGAATGGACACGCGCAGCGGCTCATAGATGTGAGTTTCGAACGCAGGCTGGATCTCGGACGCAAATCGTATGGCCGTGGGATAGTACGGCGATACATCGAACTCCGCCTGGATCTCGCGGCGCGGGCGAAAGAGCGCTGCAAAGATCATGCGCAGGGGCTTGGAAAATGCGGTCGCGGTGTACTCGTTTGCAGCGGTCAAACCCGGTAGTCCGCAGTCCCATGTGGGGCCAATGGTGCGCGGCGACTTGCGTCCCAGCGCAAACCACATCGCCAACGGCACTCCCGCAAGGCCCACCAGCGCAATCGCCAGCACCAGCGGTGAAACGCTGCCGTTGTGCACTGACCCGGCGGTGAGAAGCAGGCCGTTTCCTGCGACCAATTGCCCAGTGATTTGAACCCCGAATGCGTGCTGTGTAATGGGAGCAAACACCGGGATGAACCAGGTCGCTCCCAGGCCCAGCGCAACGCATGTGGCTGCGAGCCCCGCCATTCCAATCTGCATCGAGATCGGCGATTCGCTTGCGCGTTCCGCATTCTCGCTTCGCGGCAACGCAAGAAAGGTGATGCCGAAGGCCTTCACGAAGCATGTCGCCGCAAGTGCCGCGGTCAAGGCAAGCAAGGCGCCGGCGATCGGAAACGCCATGCGCGTCAAAGTAGGCGTTGCGCCAAAGCCAGCCAGAAGCCCTTGATAAGTGAACCACTCGCTTACGAATCCGTTTAGAGGCGGAAGCCCGGAGATGGCAATCGCGCCAATCAGGAAGAACAGCGCGGTCCGGGGCATGCGACGGATAAGGCCGCCCATCTCTTCCATGTTCCGAGTTCCCGCGCCCTGCAATATGCTTCCCGCGCCCAGAAACAGCAGGCACTTGAAGACTCCATGATTGAGCGTGTGAAAGAGACCCGCAACCAAGGCCAGCGCGGCCAGTTGCGGATGCCCGAAAGAGCGAAACAGCAGCGCCGATCCAAAACCCATCAGGATAATGCCGATGTTTTCGATGCTGTGGTATGCCAGCAGCCGCTTCAGGTCGTGCTCCATCAGCGCGTAGAGCACGCCCAGCAGCGCCGATACTACACCCGCAACCAGCACCAGCATCCCGGCCCAAACCGGCGTGTCGCCATAAAAGTCGAAAAAGACGCGCGCCATTCCGTAGATGCCTGTCTTGATTACAATCCCGGACATGAGCGCGGATACGTTGCTGGGAGCAACCGGATGCGCAGCGGGCAGCCAGATGTGAAGCGGAATGATGCCGGCCTTGACGCCGAATCCGAAAAAGAGCGATAGGAACGCCGCCGCTCCAACTCCCGTGGAAAGCTTCTCGCCACCGCCGTGCAAGGCTTGGAACTCCATGCTTCCCGCGGCCGTGGCAAGCAGCAGAAAGCCAACAAACATCAGTCCCGTCCCCGCGCGGGACATGAGCATGTAGAGCATCCCGCCTTCCCGGGTCTCCGCCGACTCATGGTCCGTTACGACAAGGAAGTAAGAGGTAACGACAACCAGTTCCCAGGCGATGAGAAAGAAGACGACGTTGGATGCCGTGAAGACAAGCGTCAGAGCCAGAAGCATCAGATTGAGAAAACAGCAAAACAAACCTGGCCTGCCATGTGCTGCTCCGTGTTTCAGGTATCCGACGGAATAAACGGCCACGCATGCGCCCAGCAGTGAAAGGGTCAAGTTAAAAAAGGCCGATAGCGGGTCCAGCCTGACGCCGTAGTGGACGAACGGAATTCCGGAAGGAAGTGACCAGTTGAATTCTGCGCCGGCCATCAAGGCTCCCGCTGACGCAACGAACTCAAGCGCAGCGGCGGTCAAGCTCGCATAGCACAGCAAGGTCGCGATCCAGGCCGCGTGTGTCTTCCGAAGATAGGCCGACAGCCCTGCCAACGCTGCAATTGCATAGACCAGCAGGCCCGCCGAATACAACTCACGAATCGGCCACATAAGGTTTCTAGGAGTTTCTCGATCAGTCGCAGATTGAATGCAGCAACGCTGGGGAGCCAATTGCGGTGCTGAACACGATTAACTGGTAACCAGTATATTCGATCTCGTTGGTCCAGGTATTGGTCGCGAGGCTCCGGGGCACGGAACACGGTGGGGCTGAGCGGCGGCGCGGGCGCCATTTGCCTGCAATTCTCGTGGATGATCGCTGCGAGATTATGCCGCGCCGGTCAGCGCGCACTGCTCGCACCTGTCCTGAAGGGGGTGAACTCCTTTGCCATGGCTTCGAGAACGGCATTGCTGGCAGGTAGTTCATTGAGCAGCAACTCGGTCGACCGGACCAGCGGGTTGCTGTGAAACCAATGCTGCACAATATTTCCGTGGAGCAGATTTAGAATCGCAAGCAACGACATACCCTGGTGATGGGCCATCCATTCGCGAACAATGACGGGAGTCTCAGGGGACTGGCTATAGTCAGCAGCCTCGTAGAACCCGTAGACGCCGACCCAGCCAGATTCCGCCATTCGGCGAAGATTGCGGATGGCCTCGAGTGAATCCACACCAAGTGCGAGGAAAGTAGAGTAGGGCGAAACCGTTGGCCCCGCGACTGCGTCGAACTTGAGCGCGACTTGCGGAATGCCGAAGGCATGGTATTGATAGTGACCCGCTTCATCTTTCTGGGCGAAGCCCGACTCCGAGATGCCCCAGGGAATCTTGAGGGATCGGGCAAATGCGCGTTGCACCTGGACGCAGGCGCTCTGGGTGCGTGCAATCAGTGTGCCGGGATAACTGCGCATCCAAAGAGCCGGCATCAAGTATTCAAACATGGTTCCGGTCCAGGAGAGAAGCAGGAATTGACCGAACACACGCGTATGACCCCGGCCGAGTTTGAGCCAACTCTGCTGCGGCAAGTCACCCCGCGCCACGGCCAGGAAAGCAGCGATGCGAGCCTCGGAAGCGAGCATGTCATAGCAGGCCGCATGCAGTTGTTGCCCTGCCACGTCATATCCGACAGAGAGCATCTTCCGCTCGGGGTCTACGAGGAAACTGAAATCCGTTGCCTCGGCTAAGGCGTCGATTTGGTGCGCAAGGTCGCGAAGATCAGTGGCTAATGCGCGCAAATTCAGCCTGGCTTGCGGAAGTGATGAACGGAGTTGCTCGCCAAGAGCGAAAAGTTGTGATTCCTCGGCAATCTTGGTCGAGACCAAGCGCACGTCCAGCAACTCACAAAAGGCGATTGCCGCATCGATTGAGAGCGTATCTCCTTCCTGTTCAAAATCAAGGTTCGCCAGCTTGCCAAGCGATTTGTATTCCGGCAGCAGCCAGGGAGTGTAGTTGTGGAGCAAGGTTTGGATGGATGCGATGCGACGCCTTGTTTCAGCAAGCCACCAGAGGCTCTCAGAGCCGCCGGCGTTTGCGGCCGCAGCCTCAGAGAGTGCCGCATCCGCGGCAGGAAGCCATGCGATCCATTCCTGTAATGTTGCCGTGATGCCGGGCAGTGTAAGCCGCGTCAGGTGTGCCTGAGGCTCATCCAGTAATTCCAGTAATTTCCAATGTGTGCGCACTCCGGCGAAAAGCCGAAGCGTAACCAGGGGTTCCTGGCACAGTGAGAGTGCCCCGGCGCGGGCCGTGTAGACGGAAGCAAGCAAGTTCCCGCTGTCTACAGACGACACAGCCAGTGGCGTCAGCGGCTCAAGCGATTCTGTGTTGTACCAGTTGTAGAGATGGCCACGGTGTTTCTCAAGCTTTTCAACGGTTGCTAGGGTTTGGGAAGTGAGGGCAGTATATTCCGGGACGGTCAGAAACCCCAGCTCGCACGCTGCTTGTCGGGCATTCAGCAAGAGCCCGAGATTTGTGGGAGAGACGCGCGCTGCTTCAAAGAGTTCCTTCTCCTCGACATTGTCGGGAATAAGGAAGTTGTGGCGCTCGCTTCCGAACTCGTAGAAGTAGCGCCATGTGCGGAGGGCGTGGATGCGCAGAAAAAGCTCGTCGGCAGGACCCAGGCGGTGATGCGGTTCGCGCGGAGGCCTGTTGAGCCACGCTGTAACGGCGAATGCGAGGGCCCAGAGCAGAAGCGTGGGCGCAGCGAAAAAGATGGCGTCCCGTCTTGGCGCAACCAGGTACACCAAAATAGCCAGCCCCAATGTCATGAGAGGGATGAAGGCGAGATAGGCATGGTCCAGTTTTCGACTCGGAGAATACGATTCACTTTGGGCTGCGGTCTCCCATTCAAGAAGTCGCTTGCCGGTCACGAACCGCCTCACAAGTGATCGAACGATGGCATCGAGCGAGAGCAGCATCTGGTGAGGAAGAAAAATCACGTCGATGAGTGCAACGAGGAGCGCCTTGCCAAAACCTGAGAACGCCTCGCTGACACCTCCTTTCCGCTTCGTCGCAAACGCGCCGAAAAGACCTGCGCCGAGCACGATGAAAGCCGGCATGGCGAGTAACAGGAACATCACACTGGTCCAGTAAAGCGGCCCCCCGGGCAGGCCCAGCCACCCGGCAACGAACAGTATGCAAGTGAACGGCTCGACAAGGGAGCGGCGCAGGTTATCGAATATCTTCCAGCGCGAAATCACAGAGATCGGATTGGTTACCCAGACGCCAGATTCCTCTGGAACGCGTGAGAACATCCACTGCGCGATCTGCCAGTCACCCCGTACCCAACGATGCTTGCGGCGGACATAAGCACTGTAGTGCGAGGGGTAATCGTCGATCAGTTCGATATCGGTGGCCAACCCGGCCCGCGTGTAGGCGCCCTCGATCAGGTCGTGGCTAAGCAAAGCGTTGCGCGGAAACCGGCGGTCGAGCACCGCGTTGAAGACGGCGATTTCATAAATGCCCTTGCCCGTGAAGCTACCCTCGCCGAACAGGTCCTGGTAGGCATCGGAAACGGCGCGCGTGTAGATGTCGAACCCGCTTTGGCCGGAGTAGATGGCCGCCAGGCGCGATCGAGAGGCGGAGTGAACCGTGATGCTCACGCGCGGCTGCAGGATACCGTAGCCTGCAGTGACGATGCGCGTCTTCGCGTCAATGACTGCCTGGTTCAGCGGATGAGCCATGGCTCCGATCAACTGCGCGGCGGCGCCGCGAGGAAGCTGCGTGTCGGAGTCCAGAGTGAGAATATAGCGAATCGGTCCGAGCGCCTCGAAAGGGCCTGCCTTTATCGGGAATGCGTCGTGCTCGCCGACAAGAAGCTTGTTCAGGTCAAGCAGCTTTCCTCGCTTGCGCTCCCAACCCATCCACACACCTTGCCGTGTGTTGAAGATGCGATGTCGATGGAGAAGGAGGAAGCCGCCGCTCGGCGGCGAAGCGTACCGGACGTTGAGTTCGCTGATAAGTTGGACGGCGAGCTCTACCAGAGGATCAGTATCATTTTCGTGCGGCTTGCTGAGAGAATCCGGCAAGTCAGTGAGCAAAGCAAAGGGCAAATGCGGATCGCGATTGGCAAGAAATCGGACTTCGAGATCACTAACCAAATCGCGCACCTGCTTTTCGTTCAACAGCAGCGCAGGCACGGCAACCATGGTGGCACATTCGGCAGGAATGCCCTTGCTGAAGTCCAGCTTGGGCAGCGGCTGTGGGTCAAAGAAAGTAGTGACAGCGCTATTGACCAATTCGACCGCATCCTGCATGACGGGCAAAAGCAGCAGGGCTGCCGCGATGGCCAAAGAAGCAACCGAGTATCTGGATAGGAGCGGGAAAAGTCCCGCGGCAATCAAAAGAACGCTAATAATCTCGATGCTGACGATATAGAAGTCGGCCGCCATGGCGCGAATGTACGTGCGCACGCGGTCGGTGAGCGGAGGATGGTATCCCGTCCTCGCGGCGAGTTGGGAGAGGCCCTTGTCAATGAGGTAGTAACCAACATGGATGCGGCGGCGATGAATGCGCGGGTCGTCGGATGGCAGATTAACGGCTTCGCGAGCAAGCTCAAGAACGGTCAGTGCAACCATCGACTCTGAGTAATCGGAGTGCCGGGCAATGAATGCGACGCGCCTGCGGTACAAATCGCGGCTCTCAAAGTCCATGAGCCCGTAGGCTTCTGCGGGATCCTGGCGGAGCGTGGCGTCGAACAGGATGAGTGGCTCGACGATTGACAGCCAGTCGGAGTGGCCGATGATTTGGAGGCTCTTGATGAAGACTGAAATCAGCGGCTGTCGGGCGGCCTCGGATCCGCGCAGCAAGGTGGTTGCTTCCGCCAGCAGCAATTCAAACAGAACGAATTTGAGGAAACCTGCAACGCTCCAAAGTTCCTCTACGGTAAGTGACTCGTGAATCTGCAACTCGTTGATAAACGTTGAAAACGTCTGCTCTGAAAAATCTCCATCTACGGCCCGCAGATAGATCTCGGCGACCGCAACTGCGCGGGGTTCGTCTCGATTGGCATCGAGGACGATCCGCGGCAGTCGGGCCACAATCCGCAGGCTTTCGGACAAGGACGTCGTGGCTGACCGAAGAAGCCGAAAGTTCTCCCGCAGCACGAGCAAGGGAGACGGCTCGGAATCCCGGCAAGATTCTGCTTCTGTCGCAACTGCAAGCGGCAGGGAAGCGAGGTTCGCTTCCAGGAGTTTGAGCCCATTACGGGCCACCTGCAATCGTGCAGGGAAAGAGCCTTTGGTCGTGGGCCTGTGAATTACATTCCACGATGCCGCATTGCGTGCCGCCTGGCCAAGTTGTTCGAGCGTGCGGCTGGCCATCGGTCTCTGGGGGTTCGGAATTGTGGCAGTGTCATTCATGGTGTCTCATCGGTAACTTGCAGCTTGCATCTCAAACATGGCGGCGTAGCGCGCGCCGAGCGCCACGAGTTCGGTGTGGCTGCCCTCTTCCACCAGGCGGCCGGCTTCCAGAACAACGATCCGATCTGCCATGCGAACTGTGGAAAAGCGATGGGAAATAAGCAGCGCCATTTTGCCGTACGTCAATTCGGCAAAGCGCTGGAAGACTTCAAATTCACTGCGAGCATCAAGAGCGGCGGTGGGCTCGTCGAGTATGAGCAACTGTGCATCGCGAAGATAAGCGCGCGCCAGGGCAAGCTTCTGCCATTCTCCGCCTGACAGGTCCACACCGCCTTCAAAACGGCGGCCAAGCATTTGTTCGTAACCGCCCGCGAGTTTGGCAACCACTCCTGCGGCCATGCTCTTCTCCGCAGCATACTCAATCTCTTGTTGCGAGTGCGGGACCTCAATGCGTCCGACGGTTATGTTTTCACGAGCGGTCATCTCGTAACGCATGAAGTCTTGAAAGATGACGCCGATCTCTGAGTGCAGGGAAGCCAGATCATACTCGCGCAGATCGACGCCATCCAGAAGAATCTGACCCTCTGTTGGGTCGTACAGCCGCGTAATGAGCTTGACCATGGTGGTCTTGCCCTGCCCATTCTCGCCAATCAGCGCTACACGTTCACCGGGGGAGAGCGTGAAATTGAAGTCGCTGAGAATGCGCCGGTTGGTGCCGGGATAGGCAAAAGAGACATTCCGAAATTCGAATCCACGCACAATCGGGTTGGGCGCGGCAAGGCCGCCAACCTTCGATTCGACACGCGGTTTCATCTCAAAGAACGCAATCAGGTCAGTAAGAAACAGCGCCTGATCGGCCACACCGGATGCGGTTGAAAAAGCCAGCTGGATGCTCGCCATCGATTGCATGATGGCGGTGGTGATAAGAGTGAGATCGCCAACGCTGTAGCGGCCTTGAATGGTGCGGTAAATGCTATATCCATATGCCCCGTAGTACCCGAGTTGCCCCAGGATGGCCAGCAGACCGCCCCAAAAAAGACGTCGGCGGTTTAGTGCAACATTTTCTTTGTAGATCCTTAGAGAGAGATCTGTAAATCTGTTGGTCAGGTAGTTGCTCAGGTTGAAGAGCTTCAGTTCTTTGGCGGCCTCTTTGCTGCCGCCAACCTGGCGCAGATAATCCATCTGGCGGCGCCAGGGAGTCTGGTGGAAGTTCTTGGCGTAGGTGAGAAACGCAAAGTGGCTTTCGCCCAAAAACGCCGGGATGATGCCGGCAACAAGCAACAAGAGCAGGAGAGGAGAGTATCGGACGAGCACGGCCGAAAATGCGACCGCAGTAACAGTTTGCTGGATAAGCCTGCCCATCTGCTGAATCATTGCCAGCCGGTCTGTGGCCTGTACGCGGGCGCGCTCCAGCCGGTCGTAGAAAACGGGGTCCTCATAGGCAGTCACGTCGAGCGACGCGGCCTTCCGCATCACCTCCACGCTCACGTGGTGGGTATATCGGTCCGCCAGCAGGCTGTCGAAGTAGTCCACCGCACGCGAGAGCAGGCCGGTGAGCACCGCAAGCGCCATCTCCGTGCCCACCAGCCACCAGAAGTGTTGCGGCAGCGGCCGGTGCAAGCGAATGTTGTTCACTCCGTCGATGATGAAGCGGCCAATTATGCCGATGCCTACGGGCAGGAACGAAACGATGACGCGGAGAGTGATGTTCCAGAAGACAATCCTGGGTCCGGACTCCCAAACAAAGTGCAGAACAGCCGGTACGTTCTTGAGCGCGCGAATCCGGTCGCCCCAGGCGTTGCCGGAACTTTGCGCGCCGTCGGCTTGTTGCTCACCGGACTCGCCGCTGGAATGCAGGTCACTCATGCTTGGGGATATGCGCCTCTCGGCGTTCCTCCAGGAATTTTGGTTTTAGAAGAGTGACAGAACCCTGACGTGCGATTCAAAGGTCCTCGTTGTCCCGTTCAATTTTTCTGCCGGTGCATTGAGGGTTGGGTCTAACCTTTAAGTTTTTCAACTCCTGCGGCCTGGATGCTGATCAAAATTGAACGTGCCGCAGCCACTTAGCGCCTCTTTGGAACATCGCCTTTGTAAGCTTTGAAGCCCGCCATCTCCATCCCCCGTTTTGCCTCGGGGTTCTTCATGAAGGTCTCCCAAACAAAGCCGGTGCGGGCATTTTCTGCCATCAACATGGTAATTCCCGTGTCGATGCCGATCACATCTGTGTCATACCACTCCTCTAACGGGTTGAAAGCGTCAACAAATCCATAGCGGCTCCATGCCTTAGGGTAGTGGTCGTAAATAGTCCTCAACACACGCATGGTTGCGTCGGGAAGAAATGGCAATGAGCCGCCTGTGGCGGCTGGAACGATGGTTCCATCGATAGGCCCCATGGCCGGTGGCCCGCCCCAGATGACATAGCCTCTTATTGAGTCTGAAGCGGTGATGCCCCAAAGTGCGTTGCTGTAATCCGAGAATCGCTCATTCAGTTCCAGGCAGAACCGACGATGAACGTCAGTGGCGATCACCGAGTTCTCGAAGTAGTCCGCGTAGCGATCTTTCTTGTTGCGGAAGTCGAACCACGCCTGGGAATACTGATGGACAAAGAGCGGAGCGAAAGAGCCCACGTAGCGCAGCCCGTCATATTCAAAGATTGTGCGTTTCCAGGCAGACCATGCCCCGATGTCGAGCGGGTGCGATGAGGATCCTAACCCCAGCAAATACATCATCATCAATTCACTGTAGAAGTCCCACTTTGAAGGCAGGAAGCCAAACTCGGGCGTCCATCCCTGGGGCAGCAGGCCGGTGTCTTCTGACAACCAGGTCCAATCCACGCGGTCGAAAATGGCATGTGCCAATTGCGTGATCGTTTCATCCTGAAAATGCTGGCTGCAAGTTAGAACGCCGCACAGCAAAATTGCCGTGTCTACGGACGATACCTCTGAATCCCATATCCTCTCGCCGGTATTAATGTTGGCGAAGTGATAGAAGAATCCACGATGCGTAGGCAACTTATGCCAAAGGAACGAAAGGGAAGCGATCACCCGTGAACGAGCTTCAGAGCGATTCACAAAACCCCGCTTGTCCCCGATGCAGATTGCGGTCAGGCCAAAGCCGGTGGATGCAACGCTGGATACGATGCTGGTTTCCCTGGTTCGAACGTTGCAGCGGTCCCGGACCAATCCGGTCTGTTCGTTGGCCTGCTCCCAAAAGAAAAGGAAGTTGGCGTGTTCAAGTTCATTCAGAAAGTCATCATCCTGGGGCAATAAATAGGTCTGCGCAGGAGGTGCGGCCGGGTAAGCATGCGGCGGAGTCTTCCTCGATTGTGCCAAAGCCTCGGCAAGAAAGGGCAGAGCTTTTGTATGCGCAAGCGGCAGACACAATGAGATGCCTGCCATCTGGCGCAGCAATTTACGGCGTGTGCCTCCGCACACTTCAGGGTGGTCGACCATGTGGCTCTTCCGCTGTATCATTTTGCACACCCGAGGGGGCCCATCGCGCTTTCCGCTCGCACTTGCTTTTCCGGGTTCAGGTTTGCAGGTTCTACCTATTTTCGGGCAGAACCAAGCCAGGAACGCCAATCACTTGGATGCAGAATGGAGGGAAGCAGGAACCGGGCGGCAAAGCGCTTCAAAGATACGTCCAACTGATTTGCTGGAGATTGGCGCTGGGTGGAATTAAAGTGAAGAAGTGAAGCGGAGAAGGGTGCTTGTCTGGTCTGTCGTCGCAGTCGTTGCGGGCGCAACGGCGATTGCGCTCGCGGTTCGCATGCACCGCTGGAGCGAAGGAACCGGCAGAATCAAGGGCGCTGTGATGCTTCGCGCCGACGATAGCCGAAAGGAACTTCCAATCGCCGGCGTTACGGTAACGGCATCGGACGGCGCAACCAGCGCCACCACACTGTCCAATGATTCCGGCTACTTCAACCTTCCATTTCAAGGAGGCGTCTGGCCCGGGCAGACCGTCACTTTGAGCTTTCGACATCCTGACTACGAACCCCTCGATATCGAGCTGCAATCCAGTTTCAGGGTTTCGGCCAAAGAACTATATATCGCAAGGATGGTGCCCAGCCACGAACAAACAGACGCCGATTCGGGCGCCCCCCGGGTGGTGGTGTCCAACATCCGGGTGAGATACACCGTCAACTTCCCGACCGAGGTGAATATTGGCAGCGTGGTCAAGACCTTTCAAGTTGTTAACAAAGGCAATACACCTTGCGTCCGTGGTTCGCCTTGCTCGCCGGATGGAAATTGGAAAGCTTCCACAAACTCCGCATCCTTCGATGCAGGCACCGGCAATGAGTTCAGAAACGTGAGGGCCTCTTGCATTGCCGGGCCATGCCCTTTTACGCGGATTGATTCAAGCGGCTTCGTGAATGGTGGCCGCAGCATCAG
>Ga0181517_10000833_pt1 | contig 38246 bp, 36 predicted proteins | sample PEATcosm2014_Bin_31_FD_119748 | JGI IMG/M metagenome (GOLD analysis project Ga0181517, IMG submission 119748) | Peatland microbial communities from MTU Mesocosm Facility, Houghton, MI, USA - PEATcosm2014_Bin01_30_metaG | ecosystem: Environmental > Terrestrial > Soil > Wetlands > Peat | place... | reverse complement strand
GAGACGACAACTGAGTAGCGGAATCGCTTTAATCTCAAGATGGCAACTAAAGCTTTATCGCGAACCTGTACCGTACGTCATTGAACTGTCCAAGAAGCTGAAGAACTGTGAAATTGGACCACCTACGCAAAACGTATCATGAGGAGGATGTCATGCGTAAGCGTTCCACGGTCAACGAAGACACAATATTCGTGGTGAAACTGCAAAAGGGACTGGCAGACAGGCAACGGTTGCCCCTTGAGCATGTAATCCGCGTTCTTGAAGAAGTGCGTCAAATGGTGACCGATGCTGGGCGGGATATTCAGCGCAGTATGGGAATGGATCGTCCAACGGGTGAATTCGGCTTAGAGCTACTAGCTGGCACCGACGGAGTGCTTTTTCGTAAAGGTAGTGTTCAAGTGCAGGTGGCTGTTACAAGCAATGTTCAGACTGGAATACTCGCAGCCACCAGGATTGTTGAAACAATAGACTCTCTTGGCCAGAAAAAATATGTGCCAGTGGACGAGTCCGACCGAAGCATAATCCGCAGATTAAATCGCATTGCGAAGATTCAAGAGACAGACAAAACGGAGATGCAGTTCTCTATAAAAAGGCCTGGAGAAAAAACGAAAAACGCAGCAATATTTAATGAAACCGCAAGGGCGACTGCTTTTTCTCTGCAAGCTCCTGTATTTCAGATGGAAGATATAACTGTCTCTGGTAAGTTGTGCGAGTTGAAAGTTGCTCATCCGGAAGACGATGAAGAGAGTGGGTTCTGGGGAGAACTCCGTAGAGACAATGGGGAAATCTGGCGTATCCAATTCCGTATGGGGGATGCCGACACCGTGACTAGGCTCTTTAGCAAGCAAGTACAAATCATGGGCAGCGTGAAATACTACCGCATTTCTACACCTAAGCTTATAGCGAAGAATATTACACCCGACACTGAGAGAGATTATGAGGCTGCATTCGATGAACTTTTTGGTTGCGACAAGAAAATATATCCCGCGAGTCTCGATGAAGCCTTAAAGGATATGCGGGGAGATGAATAGTGAGACCTGTTTATTTTGACAGTAGCGTATTTCTCTCGATTTTTATGGGCGATGCAAGTGCACCGAAAATTAAGGAATTACTGATTGAGCTAAAAAGAGAGAAGGTACGAATCTACACATCAATTATTGCTATTCAGGAAGTGTCAGTAATGTCCTACCGAAAAGGGTCAATCGCACAAGACAATTATTCAAAGGTGGATAAGATTGCCAGAATTGAAAGTGTGACGAAGGACATTGCTCTTACCGCAGCTAAATTTGAAGCGCATATCATCGATCAAACATCAGTCAAGGACCGTGAAGACAACAAGAGACGAAAGTGGGATTGTTTTCATATTGCAACTGCACTAACGCTTGGATGTGAATCCTTTTATACATGTGATGAGAAGCAACTCAAGCGCAAAGATCAATTCGGTATCGTAGGAGTGACATTTTTAAGGCCAGTACCCTCGGCACCTTCGTTATTCTCGCCTCCCAGCAAAATCCAAACACCACCGTCAGTAATGTAGATTTACGCCCTTGTTCTTTTTTGTAGAATTGACCTGATCGACTACCACTGAGGAGGCCAATATGCCCATGAAGAACCCGCCCCATCCGGGCAGCCTGATTAAGACCGAAGTCATCGAGGCACTCGGCCTCAGCTTGTCAAAGGCCGCGGTGATTTTGCAGGTGCGCCGCGCTACGCTTTCCGATCTTCTCAACGGCAAGTCCGCCCTGACACCGGATATCGCGCTGCGCATCGAAAAAGCATTCGGCCCGGAGATGGACCACCTCCTGCGCATGCAGCTCGCCTACGATGTGTCCAAGACCAGGGAGCACGCAAAGAACAACTCCATCGAGCGGTACGTGCCGGCTTAAATACAGATGTCAGCGACGCCGTTGTTCGGGGAGGACGTTATGGAGAGAAAGAGTGGTCTGCCACCCGTTCATCCGGGTGAGATTCTTAAGGAAGATATTTTGCCTTCTGTGGGCCTGAGTGTAACGGCGGCGGCGAAGGCTCTCGGCGTCTCCCGCCAGATGCTTCACGACATCCTGTCGGAGCGCAAACCCCTTTCCGCCGTCATGTGCATTAAGCTCTCCCGATTGTTGGGCAGCTCTCCGGAAATGTGGATGCGATTGCAGGCAACTTACGATCTGAAGATGGCTGAGCAGGACAAGAAAGTCATGAAACGCGTGGTGCGGATCATGCCTCTTGAGCGAGTCGAAGAAGTTCGCGCCTGAGCCCGGGTGCCCATCGTTGAAATTCCTTCTCATCGAAACGCGCCGCCGGACAAGATTCCTTTTGCATATAATTACCCTCACCTGGCGCACAATCGTTCCATGGTGTCCTTCACCATCAGCGCCGAGACGAAGTGCCCAGGGTTCAAAACAGGGCGGCAGGACTCCAACAAACGCGAAAAATCGCCATAACTCCTTTGTTGCTTAGAATATGCAAACATCTTCTTTAGAATGAGTATTTTGCAAAAACAGGTAGGGGGGGTATGGCCAGGGAAAGCTAAGAGTGCAAGTGCCCCAGGTCTCGCCTATGAGACCCGGGAAAGCACAGAAGCTCGCACATTCGCTGACTTGCTGACCCGCTAGCTCGCTGTTTTCCGCCCCAGATCGTTCCTCCACCTATGCCCGCTGCGTTCCAGCAGGTGATCCGAACACTCCGGCCCCCAACTCCCGGCAAAGTAATTCGGAAAAACCTCCGGATTCTTTCGCGCCCAGGCCTGCAAAACCGGCGTATACAGCGCCCAGGTAACCTCCACTCCGTCACGGTGCGAAAACAGCGTCTGGTCGCCCAGCATCGCGTCCAGCAGCAGCCGCTCGTATCCGTTGGCGCTCGACTTGCCGAACGCCGCCGCATAGTCGAAGTCCATGATCACCGGGCACACGTCCATGTTTGGAGTGGTCGGTACCTTGGCCCCGAAGCGCAGCGCAATCCCCTCGTCCGGCTGAATGCGAATCGTGAGCAGATTGGGCTGGATCTCCGGGCAAGGCCCAGCTGAAGCCATGCGGTTGAAGATCAACAGCGGCGGCTGCTTGAATTGGATGCTGATTTCCGTGGCCCGCTTCTTCATCCGCTTGCCTGCACGCAGAAAAAACGGAACTCCCGCCCAGCGCCAGTTCTCAATCCCCAGCCGCAGGGCTGCATAGGTTTCCGTGCCCGACTCGGGACTCACCCGCTCCTCGTCGCGATAGCCCACCACGTGCTGCCCATCAATCAGCCCCGGCCCATACTGCCCGCGCACCGTGTTCAAAATCGGAATCGGAGGAATCGCCCGCCATGCCTTCACTTTTTCGCGCCGCACAGCCTCGGCGTCAAAGCTCGAAGGCGGCTCCATCGCAACAAAGCTCAGCAGCTCCATCACATGGTTCTGCACCACGTCCCGCAGCGCGCCCGCCTTCTCATAGAACGGCCCGCGCCCTTCCACGCCCAGCGTCTCCGCCACGGTGATCTGCACGTGGTCAATGTAGTTCCGGTTCCACACCGGCTCAAACATTCCGTTGGCAAACCGGAAAACCAAAATATTCTGCACCGTCTCTTTGCCCAGGTAGTGGTCGATGCGGAAGACCTGGCTCTCATCGAAGACCGCGTTCACCTGGTGGTTCAACTCGCGCGCCGAATCCAGATCGTGCCCGAACGGCTTTTCAATCACCACCGACGCCTGTCCATGCTCCGGCTGCGCCATACCCTGGCTCCCGAGATTTTCAATGATCTCGGCAAAAAACTCCGGCGCCGTCGCCAGATAGAACATCCGCTTGCCGCCGATGCCCTTCTCCTTGTCAATGCGGTTCAACTCCGCCTTCAGCCCCGCATAACTTCCCGGATCGTCAAAATTCAGCGAATAGTAGCCGATCTTGCTCACAAACTCATCTAGCTTTGGATCGTTCTTATCCACGCTCCCAAACTCGACGATCCCCTCGCGCATATCTTCGCCAAACTCGGTCGTCAACGGCCGCCGGGCCACGCCCACAATCGCGTACTTCTCCGGTAGCAGCCCCGCCTGCTCCAGGTGAAAGAGCGCCGGCAGCAGCTTCCGCTTCGTCAGATCGCCCGAAGCCCCAAAGATCACCAGAATCTCCGGCTCCGGAATTCTCTCCGCGCTCTTCGCAACGTGGGAGAGATCCTCCGGCCGCACACTCATCTGTATCGTCGCCATTTCTCGCCTTGCCTCCATGACAGTTGTCATTGGTCAGTTATCAGTTGTCAGTTGTCCGAACGGGCCTTTCAACTGATCCCTGACCCCTGATCCCTGACCCCTAGTCTTTTTTCACTGCGTGCCCGCCAAACTCATTCCGCATAATCGCCAGCATCCGGTCGGTAAAGTTATTCTCTTCCCGCGAGCGAATGCGACGCATCAGCGATTCGGTAATCACTGGAGCGGAAACATTTAGGTCGATCGCCTCGATCACCGTCCAGCGCCCCTCGCCGGAGTCCTCGACATATGCCTCCAGCCCCTCCAGCGTCGGATTCTTGGCTAAAGCATCGGCCGTCAGGTCGAGCAGCCAACTCCTCACCACACTGCCGTAACGCCAGATTTGCGCGATCTGCGGCAGGCTCAGCGCAAACTCCTCTTTCTTCTCCAGAATCGTAAAACCCTCGGCATAAGCCTGCATCATGCCGTACTCGATTCCGTTGTGGATCATCTTCACAAAATGCCCTGATCCCGCCGGACCAACGTGCCCCCAGCCCTTATCGGCAGCCGGCGCAAGAGCAATGAAGATCGGCCGCAGATAATCCACCGGCTCCTTATCGCCGCCGATCATCAAGCTGTAACCCTCCTTCAATCCCCACACGCCGCCCGAGGTGCCCACGTCAACAAATTGAAAGCCCTTGGCTGTAACTTCCTTATGCCGCCGCATCGAGTCCTTGTAATTCGAGTTACCGCCATCAATCAAAATGTCTCCGGGATTCAGCATCGGCACAAGCTTTGCAATCGTATCGTCCACAGGCTTGCCCTGCGGCACCATGATCCAGATCGCCTTCCGTCCCGTTAGCTTTTTTGCAAGATCGTCCAGAGTTGAAACGCCCACATTGCCCGTGGCAGTCAGCCGCGCCACAGTCTCAGCGTTGAAGTCGAAGCCGACCACCTGGTGCCCGCCCAGCCGCAGGCGCTCCGCCATGCTACCGCCCATCTTGCCCAGACCAATCAATCCCAGTTGCATAAAACCTCCGTATCGTTTTTCAGTAAAACCAAAAAAGCCGGGTGCCGCATCCCTGCCGCGTTCTTGTATTTTCGGCGAGGGTGGGAAACATGAGCCCCGTGGGGTCTCTGACTTACAAAACTCCCAACTCCGCCAGATCCTGCCGAAGACTCTCCGCACCCTCAAACCGTATAGCCTTCAATCCGACCGCCGCTGCCCCGTCGACATTTTCCGGTCGATCATCGATAAACAAAACCCGCTCGGGGGGACGCCCCAGAATATCCAGAGCACGCTTATACATAGCCGGCTCCGGCTTGCGCAATCCCAGGTAACAGGAACTCAGCGCCACCTTGAAGTACTTGCGAAGGCCAAAATACTGTAGCCGGTACTCGTTCATCTCCCGCGCTTCGTTGTTCAGCGCGCCCAGCATGCACTTATCCGATGCCGAAATTTTGCCGAGGATTCCCAATGCCCCATCCGGCTGCGTCATCGACATGCTAAGCATGAATGCGAAAAAGTCGTCCCGAGAAAAACTGCGCGACTCGTAGAATACGGTTGCGTCAAGGTAAGTCTTCATTGGCACCATGCCCCGCTCCCATGCGTCGTAGGGCGCCGCATGCCTGTCCTCGAAGGCTATCGGATCAAGATTGAAATGTTCGACCGCCATTGCGCGCTCGCGTTTGTCCCAGCTATTAGTCAGCAGGACTCCGCCAATATCAAAAAGAATCACGTCGAAGGGGAACATCGGCGCCTTCCAGTATTCTTGTTCTGTGATGAATTCCTGATGAAGATGTTTCTTGTTGCCCGCCGGAACCGGTGGACCTCCCCGCCAAGCTCCGGCTTTTTTTGAATTCTCAGCCGCTATGCCGGGTTGACCCCGCCGTCGCCGCACAGGTATTTCCGCTCGATCGCCATCACTTTGTTGAACCGCCGCACATAACGCTCCTCCGTGGCAATAAATTCAGCGCCGATGAAGGCATTCACAACCTCAAATGCGAGCGCCGATCCGATAATCCGCGCGCCCAGCACAATCACATTCATCTGGTCGTGCTCCACTCCCTGGTGCGCCGAGTAAGTGTCGTGGCACATCCCGGCGCGAATCCCCGGAATCTTGTTCGCCGCCACGCACACTCCAACTCCCGACCCACAGATTAAAATCCCACGCGGCGCGACACCCTGCTTCAACGCCAAGCCCACCTTCTCGGCAAAGTCGGGATAATCCGAAGGCTCGGTGTTATAGGCCCCCAGGTCGAACATCTCGTGACCAGCCGTGGTCAGATAATCGCGTACTTCCTCTTTCAGAGGAAACCCAGCGTGATCGGAAGCGATGACGAGTTTCACGTTAATCCTTTCGTACGGTGAAAGCGGAGTTAGCGTTGTTAGCGGGGTTAGCGAGGTTAGCAAGAACGCTTAGTATCAAAGCGTGCACTTAACTCCGCTAACACGCGCGGAGCGCGGCTAACACCGCTAGCTCCACTTAACCAGCTTCTTCGCCCGCGCCGTCACGTTCTCTGCGCTGAATCCCAATTCCTTCATCGCAATCGGCCCCGGAGCTGAAGCCCCAAACCGGTCCAGACCGACCACGTCGCCGTCCAGGCCAACATACTTCCACCAGCCCAGCGTCGCCCCAGCCTCGATCGCCAACTTCGGCACGCCCGCCGGCATCACGCTGGCCTTGTACTCCGCCGTCTGCTCCTCGAAAATCTTCCAGCTCGGGAAGCTGACCACCCGTGCCTGAATCCCATCGGCCGCCAGCAGCTTCGCTGTGTCTAGCGCAAGCCACACTTCGGCTCCTGTTGCAATCAGCACCAACTGCGGATTAGATGCATCCTGGAGCACATACGCTCCCTTGCTCACCGCTGCATAAAGGTCACGCGACGCCGGATCGATCACCGGAAGATTCTGCCGGCTGAGCGCAAAGAAGCACGACTCCTTGCGTTCCAAAGCCAACCTCCATGCCGCCGCAGTTTCATTTGCATCCGCCGGACGATAATCTGTCAGTTGCGGAACCGCCCGCAGGGCCATCAACTGCTCAATCGGCTGATGCGTCGGCCCGTCTTCGCCCAGCGCAACCGAGTCGTGCGTAAAAACAAACAGCGTATGCACTTTCATCAGCGCCGCCAGCCGAATTGCCGGCTTCGCATAATCAGAAAACACAAAAAACGTCGAACCGAACGGAATCAGTCCACCATGCGCGGCCATCCCGTTCACCGCCGCGCACATGCCGAACTCGCGCACGCCAAAATAAACATTGCGCGCGGTCGGGTCCACGTGGAAGCTCTCCCCCGGCTTGAAGATCGTCCGCGTCGAAGAGGTAAGGTCCGCGGCCCCGCCAAACAGCTCCGGCACCGCGTCGGCAATTGCATTCATCACCTCGCCGCCCGCGTTGCGCGTAGCCAGAGACTTGTCCTTCGCAAAGCTTGGAATCGCCTTCTCCCACCCGGCCTTGAGCACGCCCTTCTGGGTCCGCTCGAACTCCGCCGCCAGTTCCGGATTGGCCAAACGATAGCCTTCGAAAAGCTCTTTCCACTCGGCCTCCAGCTTCGCGCCGCGATCGATCGCCTGGCGCCAGTTCTCAAGCGCCGCCGGTGGAACAACAAAGCTCTGGTCCTCAGGGAATCCGAAAAACTTCTTCGTCGCAGCCGCGGCCTCAGGGCCCATCGCCTCGCCGTGCACCTTATTCGTGCCCGCCTTGGGACTGCCATAGCCGATCACCGTCCGCACCGCGATAATCGATGGCCTTGCCGTCTCCGCCTTGGCGGCTTTGATCGCCGCTTCAATCGCTTCCAGATCGTTGCCGTCCTTCACCCGCTGTGTGTGCCAGTGGTAGGCCTCGAGCCGCTCCAGCGCATCCTCCGTGTAGCTCAGCTTGGTGGGCCCGTCGAGCGAAATCAAATTGTCGTCGTAGATGAAGATCAGTTTGCCCAGCGCCAGCGTTCCGGCCAGCGACGCAGCCTCGTGCGAAACCCCTTCCATCAGGTCGCCATCGCCCAGCAACGCGAAGGTGTGGTGATTCACCACCTCAAAACCTGGCTTGTTATAAATCGCCGCCAGGTGCTTCTCCGCGATGGCCATTCCGACCGCCATCGCTATCCCCTGTCCCAGCGGCCCGGTCGTCACTTCCACTCCATCCGTGTGGCCGTACTCCGGATGCCCAGGCGTCCGCGATCCCCACTGCCGGAATCCCTTCAGGTCGTCCAGCGTCACGTTGTACCCGGCGAGGTAGAGCATCCCATAAAGCATTGCCGATGCGTGCCCATTCGAAAGTACAAACCTGTCCCTGTCCTCCCACTTGGAGTGCTTCGGATTGTGCTTCATCAGCTTGTGAAAGAGCAGGTACGCGATGGGCGCGCAACCCAGCGGTGCGCCGGGATGGCCGGCCTTGGCCTTCTCCACCTCGTCCAGGGCGAGCAGCCGCAAAGTATTGATGGACAGTTGGTCTAGAGTCTGAGATTCAAGAGTTTGTTCGGCGAGGATGCGAGTCATATAAGTTCGAACGAATTCCTTTCGTTGATGTGCGGGATGCGTCGATAACCCTGTTTGATAGGGAATGAATCGCTAAGCGGTATCAACCGTCACTTCCACATTGTATCCAAGCCAGCTGTCCGGCTCCGTCCAATGCAAAGTCCAAACAATCACCCCGCTCACCGTTCCGGCAGCGATATCCGCGCTATAACCCGCGCTGCCCACGCTGCGGCTTGGCGTAGTATGCACCGTCCGCCAGCCGTTCGCGCTCCAAACTACTTCAAACTTTCTAACGTCCAGAATGCGCAAGATTTTGCCCGCCTCAATTCTCTGGATCGGTCGCCGCCTGCTCCAAATCTCGAGATTTCCCCGCTGCCGCATTTCTTTCTTTTTGCTATACCGCTCGTACACCGGATCGACGCAGTCGAATACCTTCCCGTCCAGCGCCGAACGCAACAGCTTCAGGTATTCAGCGTGAGCCCAGACCAGCGGCACCGCCGACCCAGCCGGCTGCCCAATCCATAATCTGCGATCCGGCCTGTCCGCCTCATCCCAAACCTGCTCTGGCAGCAGTTGTCCTTTGGTGGCGAATCCCTCATACGTTCTGATCAGATTGCCAATTTCTTTCCCGGCAGCCAGCTCATAGTGCGCGCGTTCTCCCGTCAGCAGCGGCCAAACCCGCCCCTGACCCCAGCCCATGTAGGGCCCGCCGTCCGGCCGTTGCCCATAGCCGTCGCCGTTATAGCGAAGCCAGCCGGGCCCCTGCGGCAGCTCTCGCTTCAGCACCGCATCCACCACTTTCAGCGAGTCCACAATCAGCGGATCGTCGGCCCGCCGCACTCCATAGCGCACCAGCTCCAGAAATCCCGCATCCACAATCTCCCGCGCCTCAAACTCCACCCGTGTTCCAGGCGGCCGGTTTTGCAGCCGGATGATCTCTTTTCCGCAGCTCTCTTGCGCATAAGCCTCGCCGCACTCCGGCGGACGGATGCGCATGTAGTACCGCTTGATTCCCGGATCGAGCACCCCGTTGTTGGTCACGGTCCAATCCTCCAGGTGACCCTCAATCCAGTCGGCATACTCCTCCAGAAATACGGCCAGTTCCGTCGAATCGTGGGCGCGCACTATCTCCGCCGAGCAAATCAGTCCCGCAATCACCGCCGCCAGCGTGGAAGGCGAGTAGCCTGCATTCTCCTCCCAACGCTCCTGGTGGGTGATCGGCGCATGCCGCACCAGGTATCCCGCCGCCCGCTCCACAAAATGAAATACGCTCTGCGCATCCAGGCTGCCAGCCTTCCACAGCCGCCAGGCCAGGATGATCGGAAATGCCACCTCGTCCAATTGCTCGCCGCTCCAGTAGGGCGTGCCGTCGATCCAGAAATTCTGTGCGAATCCCCCGTCCGGCCTCTGCGTGCAAACCAGGTAAATCAACGCTCGAAGCGCCGTCTCTGCCCGTCCGCAAGCCAGCAGTGCGGTCGCCGTCTGCACCATATCGCGAGTCCAAACCAGGTGGTAACCGCCCAGGTCGTCGTCGCCGTGCACCTGCCCCCATGGAATCGATGCCGAGGCCACAAACGCTCCGGAATAGGTCTTGTCCTCGTGCGCAAGCAGCACATTGTGGCTGGCCCGCATCAGCTCTCCCCCGTCGCCCGCCTTGGCCGCCAGCCACTCCGGGTTGGCCACGCGATGCCACTGCTCAATGAACCGGCTGCGATGCTGCTCAAACGGCGCAGAAAGTGAGGTGATGGTCTTCTGCGCCGCCGTGTGTATCCCCTCTCCGACTCCGAGTGCCAGCGTAAACTCGTATCCGCTCGCCCCCGCCTGGCCCGAGAGATCCAGCTCCCCCATCACCGCAACGTTGCCGTCCGTAGCCGAGCCAAACTCCCAATCCATGCGATAGTTGTCCATCAGGTCCCGCCAGCCGTCGCTTGCTCCCACAAATCCACAGCTGACCTTTGAAAATCCGTATCGATCCGAGCCGCAATTGACCGCCATTGCCAGCGACCACTCGTTCTTCGACGCCATCAACACCGTACGCCCGGAAATATCCACCACCCGCGCCGAATTTCCCTTGCCTCCGCCGCCCAGGTGCGGAGCAAGCAGAGCATAAACTTTCAGCCGGGGCAGCAGATCCTTGTCCCCTTCAAGCCGCACATGCGTCAATACCACCGAGTGGTGCGGGTCGCAAATGATCTCCTTGGTCAGGCTGTACCGTCCCGCCGGATCGCGGTTCACATACCGCACACCCAGCGCCTCCGCATCAATGTACTCGAAGGTCGAAATCAAATCCCGCTTCTCCTCGTGCACAAACGTCTCCCCATCCGTCACCAGAAACTCCATATCCCTCACCTGGGGATGGTCAATCGTCGGGTGGTAAATCTCGTTGAGAGTTCCGTGCGAACAGGTGAACCAGGCCCGGCTGGAGGCCGCGTAGGCTGTTCCCACCGCATCCTTCACGCTTGAGGTCCATCGCGGCTCTATGCCCGGCGAACCAAATGCCTCGCCTTGCTGCTCGAGCCAACGGTATTGGGACTGATCGCTCATGCCAAGTTTCAGTTTTTTCGTTCCGGGAAAGCCGCGCACGTTGGGGGAAGTTGCGGGCTCAACTAATTTTCGACGTTGCTCAAGCGCCCGAGGTTTCCGCTCTGCCTCATTTCTATCCGCTCAAATCTCGTATGGTCAACAACAATCCCGAACCCTGCCCGCCCTTTTGAGCATCAAAACATAAAAGTGCGCAGCTGAGCGTGAAGATTCGGTTTCATGTTTCGGCTTGCGACCAGGACTTTCCCCCGAGGGCTATACCCTCGCAAAAATGCAACCTGAGGAGATTTCCCCTATGGCTTACGAACTTGCACCGCTTCCCTACGACTACGCCGCCCTCGAACCGTTCATCGACGCAGAAACCATGCACCTGCATCACGACAAGCATCACCAGACCTATGTCAACAACGTGAATGCTGCCTTAGCCAACTACCCCAACCTGGCGAACAAATCCATCGATGACCTGGTCCGCGATCTGGCCGAGGTCCCCGAAGAGATTCGCGGCGCGGTCCGCAACAACGGCGGAGGCCACTCCAACCACACCGCCTTCTGGAGCCTGATGGGTCCGGCTGGCTCGGCCGGCATCGGCGGCGCGCCCACTGGCGCGATTGCAGCCCAGATCGCCGCCGACTTCGGCGACTTTGAAGCCTTCAAGAAGACCTTCAACGAAACCACTGCCAAGCAGTTCGGCTCCGGATGGGGCTGGCTGGTCATCGCGGGTGGCAAGCTCAAGGTCATCACCACCGCCAACCAGGATTCGCCCTTGACCCACGGCCTTTACCCCATTCTCGGCAACGACGTCTGGGAGCACGCCTACTACCTCAAATACCAGAATCGCCGCCCCGAGTACCTCGCCGCCTGGTGGAACGTAGTCAACTGGGCCGAAGTCAACAAGCGCTTCGCCGTCGCCAAAGGGTAAAAAACAGGGGTCAGGGAATAGGGAATAGAATACGGCTGGTTGCCCCAGGCCGGGGTCCCCAGCGACAGGTCTTAGTCGCTGGGGTGGAGATCTCGATTTTGAGACCTGGGAAACCACAACCCTCAATTAATCTGTCATCCTGAGCGGACCCTGAGTGAAGCGAAGGGGAAGTCGAAGGACCTGCGGTTGCTTTTGCAACAAACCCGCACCCGCGCTTTCTATTCCCTATTCCCTACTTCCTGTTCCCTGTCTTTCCCGCAACTCTTTCCGCTATCCTGTGTCTAACGGATTGAGAGCCATGAAGAATAACGTTCCAAAATTCGCCTTCGCCTCACTCGCCGGACTCGCCGTCCTGTTTGCAACCGCAGCCTTAGCTCAAAGCACGGCCCGAGACGGGGACTTTGTCGTCGCCCAACACGGCAGTACCATCGGTTCGGCGTCGTACAAGTTCTCGCCAACTTCCGACGGCTACGACTCCACTTCAGTTGTCCGCGTCTCCATGCAGGACCTGAACTACACCCTTTCCAAAACCCAGCAGCTCACCAAGGACGCACATCTCAAGCACGTCGAGTTGAGCGCTAGCGTCAACGGCAAGGCCGTCAATGTGACCGGCTCGCCTGACGCCGCACAGTTCCTGCTCAAAATCTCCGCCAATGGCAACAGTTCCGCCACCCCTCTCGACCTTCACCACAATGCCGTTTTCGTGCCCGATTTCGATCCCGGCGCCTACGAGACCCTTCTTGCCCTTGCCGTTGAAAATAACAATCGCGACCTGTGGGCCATTATCCCCAAGCAAGCTGGCACTGTAGTCCCCATCAAGCTCGCCACCTACGCCGACGAGAAGGGGACCATGAACGGACAGCCCATTGATGTTCATCACCTGGTCGCCACCATCTCCGGCAACGATACTCACATCTTCTCCGGCCCCCACAATCACCTCCTCCAGGTCGAACTTCCCTACCAGGGATTCGCGCTGGTCCGCAAAGGCTTCGTTCTCACCCCGCCCGCCAAAGCCGGGCCGCCGCCCACCCCACCGCCAGGCAAGCCATCGGACCAGCCCCCAGCAAATCAACCTCCGCCCCAGCAGTAAGGCCTTGAGTTCGGATGTGCAGAAAATAAAAGGGCATCCAGATGATTGTCGGTGCGCCTAGAACAAGAAAGGGCATCCCACTGTCGGGACGTTTCTTTTCTTGTGGCTTGGGCTGGCGAAGGAGTAGGACAGTTTTTTACCGCTTTTTCACGAACTCATCGGCCAATTTCTTGCGCCGCACCAGTTCTGCGTCGGACGGAGTGTCAGGTTGAGCCGATTTCTTTGCGAAAGGGCCGACCGTGCGGTAGGTGTTCAAGAGGACGCCCTTGGATGTGGTGCGAGATTCCACCAGGGTAAAGCTAAGCGGCGGGACGCCCTCTTCGAACAGCCGCTTGCCCTTGCCGAGTATCAGCGGGTAAATCCAGATGCGAAACTCGTCGACCAGTTGTGCGGCGATAAGCGTCTGAAGCAGTTCGCTGCTGCCCCAGATGTGCAAGTCGGGTCCGTCGGATGCCTTCAGCCGGCGGACTTGGTCAACCGCGTCTCCGCTCAGGCCATACGTGTTCCCCCAATCGAAGCTGTCGAGGGTGTTGGTGACGACGTATTTCGTTGCCTTGTTTATGGCATTTGCGACGGGATGATCGCCGGCATAGGGCCAGAACGCCGCGAAAATCTCGTAGGTGCGCCGTCCCAGGAGCAGGTCGAACTCACGGGACATGAACTCGGCCACCGCAGCGCCGCCATCGGGCGATCGGAAGGGCACTTGCCACCCTCCTTGCGTGAAGCCTCCTCTGGGATCTTCCTCCGGCCCGCCGCCCGACTGGATGACACCGTCGAGCGTGATGTGGTTAGCGGCGATGATTTTTCTCATGGTGATTTTTCCTTTCCCGGATGGCCCCGTTTCATTCCGATGCGAAGTGCGCTGCCGTCGTCGCGAAACTTTTTTCTCTAAAGACATGTGGAGCTACAAACCAATCGTGCAGCGCCTCAGGCCGACGCATGAAGCCTAGGGCCACGATCCCCGAAAGCTGGCTGCCTAATAATCGGGCCATTTTGAGACTGCTTGGCCACAAACCATAATCTAAATTCAGGAAGGCCTTGCCCATTCACTTTCCTTTTGCCTTCTCCCGCTCCGCCAGCAGCTTTTTCCTATCTCTTATCAACTTGGCCCGTTCCTTCTCCGGCAAAGCCAGCACTGCCTTGGTTCGCTTCGGCAGCTTTTCATAGATCAACCCATGAGCCCGCCTCAACTCCTCTTCCACCTCTCGCGCTCGGAGCACATCCCATCGCTCCACAGCGACCCAGAACGCCTTCGCCAGATGAGGCGAACCACTGATTCCATCCCGCTCCAGCAATTCATGGAACCGCTCAGCCCCGCAGTGAAACCATAGCACGCCAAATCCCGTCCCATCCAGATCGGTCATGGCAAACATCTTGCCGCCGATCTCCCGGTCACCCACCCAATAAACCAGGTGATGCCCCCAGTTCAATGTCTCCGCCGCATGCGGCAGTCCCAGGCAAATTTCCCGTATTCGCTCGTTATCCATGGCGACAGTGTAAGACGAAACCGGCTGCAGGTCACCAAAACTTACCCACAACCCGACCCCGAACTTTTTCAGAGCAGCTTTCGTACTCACGTATAATCCCGCCATGACGCGCAGGATCTCGCTCGACACAAAGAACCTTCCCCGCCGGCGCAGGAGAAATTCATTCCTCGAGTTCGACCCACGATGACGCCCAAAAGAAAATTCTTGCAGCGCATCACCGACGGTCTCGCGCTCAGCGAACTGTGGAGGAACTTCCGCGCCGACGCCCGTTCCAGCTACCGTCTTTATTCGCTGGAAGTAGATTCCATCCGCAAACCCGGAGTTGGACGGGTCAAGCACTTCATTCGAGTATCCAAACAGTTTCTCTGGGCCATCATTGAAAAGCTTTCTCCCGCGCGACGCTTCTTACTGGTCATTGCGCTGATCCTGCTCTTCGCCAACATGGGGGGAACCTGGGAGAACAGCCAGGGCGAATTGGTGAGTTTCCATTGGGGCGGTTCTTTTTGGGGCGGCATTCTGCTCTTTATACTGCTCGCCCTTGAAATCGCCGACCGCGTAGTCATGAAGCGCGACCTGCAGATCGCCAAGGAGATTCAATCCTGGCTGCTCCCTGCAACCCCGCCGCCCGTTCCGGGTCTCGAGATCGCCTTTGCCACTCGCCCCGCCAATACGGTAGCCGGAGATTTCTACGACGTTTTTCCCCGCTCCAATTCAAGCTCTCCCGGCGGCGCTTACCTCGTCACCATCGCCGACGTAGCCGGAAAAAGTGTTCCCGCCGCCATGCTCATGGCCACCTACCAAGCCAGCCTCAAAACACTCGCCGGCACCTCCGAGTCGCTCATCGAACTGGTAGGCCGCATGAACAACTACGCCTGCGGCAACAGCCAGAACGGCCGCCGCTTCACCACCACATTCGTAGCCGAATACCATCCCACATCCCGCAGCCTCAGCTATGTCAACGCCGGGCACAACCCGCCCATCCTGCGCCGCCGCACCGGGGCCATCGAGCGCCTTGAGGCAGGCGGCATTCCACTCGGCATCGTTGAGAGTGCTCCCTACGAATCAGGAAAGGTCACGCTCGAAACCGGCGACTGGCTGGCCGTCTTCACTGATGGCGTAACCGAAGCGGAAAACTCCCGCGCGGAAGAGTACGATGAAGCGCGCCTGATGATCGTACTGCTCGCCAACCAGGCCCTCTCGCCACCGGCAATGTTAACCGCCATCATGCAGGACCTTGATCGGTTCGTCGCCGATGCGCCCCAGCACGACGACATCACGCTCCTGCTCCTCAAAGCCGTCTAGGAGGCTTCGCCGCCCGCAAACCACAACCTCAATACCGGCCTTCAAACGCCCGGAACCGCCGCTCCAACTCCCACTGCGCCGCAGCCTTCTCGTTCCCATCCAGAAAACTTTTGCACTCCCCAACCGCCTTCTCCGACCTCACCATCCCCGCCCTGCATGGAGCAACCGGCAGCGCAAACTCGTCCTCCACAGCCCAAAGACTCTTTCCCGGCAAAAAACTATGCTCCATCCCAGTACGAGCCAGCTTCTTCAGCTCCTGGTAGCTCAAGTGATAATCCAGCGCAGCCCTCACGTACTCATGCGTAATTTCGATCCGGCTCACCCCTTCATCGTCCGTAGAAAGCGCGACGGGAACCCGCGCGGCGCGGTAGTTCGCAAACGGATGCTCAGCCCCCTTGATGCCCAGAATCCCTTCGTTCGAGCTGAGATTGATCTCAATCATCACGTGCTTTTGCGCCAGTTCCTTCAGCAATCCCAGCGCATCGTCCTCATACATCACGTCCACGCCATGCCCAATCCGCTCCGCATGCCCCACGTCCACAGCCTCGCGAATATGCGAGCGCAAACCCTCCGGCGGCACCAAGCCCGGCGCCAACTCGCCAGCGTGGAGGCTGATATGCACCCGTGGATAAACAGAATGCAGATAATCCAGCATCCTCATCTGCAGGCTATAGTCCCGCATGGAAATGAAACCGTCCTCCGGCATCACAAAGTTGATGCCCACCCATCCGCCCTCATGGCCGCTCTCGCTCTCCGCCTCCATGCTCGCCGCAACGGTTTCAAACCCCAGCACCGTCTGCGCAAAAACCTGCTCCGGCGGATGTCCGCGCAAGACCTGGTAAATATATCTGACCTCTACCCCGCATGCCGGCGCAGCCTGCGGTGTTCCGCAGTGTTCGATCTCTTTGCGCAGCTCCTCGGCCCCGCGAGCCTCCTCGCGGTCCACGGCAACCTCATCCCGCAGCCCATGGTCCAGCAGCGCTTGCCTGAACTGAGCCAGGTCAGGATTCCACCGCAGCTCATGCGCAATCTGCGCAGCGTGCCTGAAGCTCGGCGTATGCATCAGTTCGAGATATTGCTGATTCTGCGCCGCCGCCCGGCTGGCAACCTCATCCACCCACTCGCCTGTATGCCGTTTGTTCAACCCTCCAAAGCGATCGAAAGTAGCAAAAAACTGGTCGTGCCCGCTGTATCCCGCCGTAGGCACAAAGCTCCGCATTGAGAAAGCATCGATCAGCCGGTCGTAGAGCTCCTGGTCGGCAGGGCTGAGGTTGCTGTTGAGCCGGCTCGCGGGAATAAGCGGTAGATCGCAAGGCGGCTTGGCAAAGCTCAGCGCTGTGGGATCCACGCAAAGCCCATCCTCCCCCGCGGCGCGAATAAAGCTCTCCGCATAGACCGCCCCGGAGAGGTGCACGTGCAGGTCCGCGCCTTTGGGGAAGCCAACAAGAAACGCATGCAAAGCCGGCGGTCCAGCCTTCACCGCCTCCTGGTAAGCCCGTGCGGCGCGAGCTTCCTGTCCGTCAGCGCGTCCACCAGGAGCCTGAGCGTGGAGATCAAAAGTTACAGCGAAAACGAGCGAGAGCGAAGCGAGAAAGCGAGCAGAGCAGCGCATAGTTGCCTTTCAGTGTAGTGCACCATTTGCAATTGCGGGGAGATTTGCGTAACGGGGTTTGGAGGGAGCAGGGGCATTTATGCCCCTGAAGGGAGCGGTAGAAGGATTCGCCTTCAGGCGCGGGCACTTACTTATTGAGGACCGCGTAAGCATTGTCCGCTCAAACGCGCCGGAGGCGCAGAGTTTGTTAGCCCCGCGCTTCACCGGGGTCCCCAAGAAACGATCTTTGTTTCTTGGGGTGGAAGAGTGGGGAAAATGGATTCTATAAATTCCTTCCGGAGTCCCGTAGGGACGGCGCAAGAACATTATTTATGCAGGAACCAATGACAGGACCGAAAAAGCACGAAGATGAAGCCCAGTCGAATCGAGGGTGATGCCGCCCCGCCAGTTGGGTTTGGCTTGGGCGAATGGGAGTTGCTATACTGGCTGAAGTTGTTTCTGAAGCGCAGTGTTCGTGGAATCGCCTACCTCATCCGGCGAAGCCGGAATCCGCGCGGAAAATTGCAACTGGAATTTTGCACTGAGGCCAGATAGCTCAGTGGTAGAGCGCGGCCCTGAAAAGGCCGGCGTCGGCGGTTCAATCCCGTCTCTGGCCACCACTTTAAAATCAGCAACTTAAAAGATACATTTCGGGAAGTTCCAGGAAAGATTCAGCGAAATTGCTAGACTTGAGCAGTGAAACCCTCTGAAAATATATCCCGGCGTTGCCAGAAGGAGACTGTTCGCGTTTTGGCGCCACAACACAGTTTCGGATGCTTTCACCCGGTTGATTCACGTAGGGTAGAATTTCACCTGCTTCCATGACAAGCTTGATCGGTTTCGGTACCCGCACCGGGACCGCGACAGGATATGCCGCTGTGTCTGTTTCAGCATAGCCGCAGATCTCTCTCACAAAAAGAGTAGATGAATTATCCTTTCTTCGCAGCAAGTGGATTGGTCGGCGGTCGCATTGGAAAATAGACGTAGTCTTTTGCGTTCATGGTTCGCATGAGAATGAACAAAGGGGGTGGTATGTCTCGAAATCAGCATTTACTGAGGTGGTTGCCTTGGGCGATTCTTTCCTGTGTTGGATGGGGAATTTATGGGTTTCTTGCCAAGGTGGGCTCGGCAGGCGTCAATGCAACCGACATGCAGATTTTGTTCACCATTGGGACATTTCCGCTCATAGCATTCTTCCTTTTCCGCAGGAGTGGATTGGGTTCAGACAATAAAGGCAGAATAATCGGAACTCTGATCGGTGTGCTGGCAGGACTCGGCGGAATCGCATTTTTTGCTGCCATGGAGCGGGGCAAGGCTTCCCTGGTCGGTCCGACTACTTCGCTTTTTCCTTTGATCACTGTGATCCTCGCTCGCTTTGCACTAAGAGAGCGTCTTAATCGTGTGCAAATGATCGGCATCCTGCTGGCGCTGGTTTCTGCCGGCCTGCTGGCAATGTGAGGTTCTCTTTATGACGTGGCTCGTCTATTCTCTGATCGTAGTTTTCTTCTGGGGCATCGTCGGCGTTTTCCAGAAATTGGGCGCAAACCATAGTACGCCAGATAGCTTGATGGTCTGGACAACGATTGGCTACGTAAATCTATTGCCATTCCTATTCACGGGATCGCACTTGACGACGCTGCCGCCAATGGCAATTGCCGTGGGCCTCCTCGCCGGATTTGCCAATGGACTTGGTGCGTGGTTTCTTTTAATAGCGCTGAATAAGGGCGCCACGGCCTCAGTGGCCGTTCCATTCACAGCCCTTTACCCTCTGCTGACCATCGTTCTTGCAATCACGTTTCTTGGTGAGCGCCTGACCCGCACCCAAGCCCTCGGAATTTCGCTCGCGCTTACCGCAGCCGTACTGCTGTCTTACGAGAAGGAAGTTCCAAAAGCGATCTAAGATGCGCTGTTGAAAGCAGCAACGAGAGCACAGGCGGTCCCCGCTGCGGTAGGCAACGTAATCTCAGTTCGCCCCTGCGTGCACCACAAACCGCTCCATGTAATCGTGCAATAGTTGCCGATGCCCATCGCGGTATGCATCGTAATCCTTGGCAATCCCTTCGTCGGCCCCGCTGATCAAAATCCAGCAATCCAGCATTCCGGCATTGCTCACTTCCACCAGGTTGCGCAGGCTCTCATCCAGATTCGCAAGCGGCGTCTTTCGTTCCTTGATGACAGTGACCACCAGGCTCAGCGCACCATCCTCTTCCTTCAGCGTGTGCCGATACTCCTTCTCGCCGGGAAAGTCCTTCTTGAATTCATCGTTCCTGTATTTGGCGCGAGTGATCGAGTACATCAGCCACGCCCCAGCCTCCGGATGCTTCGTTTCGTCAGTCATCTCCGGGTCGACGTTAACGGTTATGTTGTTCGGTTTGTTCGGGTCAATCACCGGCGCCGCCGGCCGATCGATCTTCGGCGCCAGCACCACGGCTTTTTCAATCTGCGCCCACTGCTGCAAACCCTGCCGTGCAAATTTATTTTGGGGCTCAGCCACAATGGCGTCGATGAACTTCTCTTTTGCCGCAGAGGGATCGTTGCCGAGTTTCATGATCGCGTCGCCCCAGTAGCGGTATGCGGTCTCGCGATTCGGATCGATGGCAATCGCCCGCGCAAACCAATGGGCCGCGGTGGGCAAATCCTTCTGCACATAGGCCGTATCGCCAGCAAACAACGGAGCCTCATAGAGCCTGCCATCTGCTTCAGCCGCAGCCTCATATTTGGCCATCGCCGCGGGAAAATCTCCTGCTGTATAAGCCTTCTCAGCCTCCTCCAGCAACGCCTTGCCCTGACTGACGATGCCGGAATAGAGCGGCTTATCAGGATCGAGAGTGGACATTGATCGCACAAATTCGGTCGTGTCGCCCAGCTCGACGGCACGCTTGGCCGCATCCCGCTCCCGTATCCTGATCACCTTGACTTGCGCCGCATCGCTCAACTGAACCGCCTCGGCGCCCAGGCAATCCGCCAGCCGCTCAAAGTAGAGCTGCACGCTGGGATTCTTCCTGGTCAGATCCTCATAAAGCGGCAGAGCATCCGGCCGCTTGCCTGCCTGGTAAAGCGCATTGGCCCTCGCCGCCTCATCGTTCTGTGCCCATCCCGCCGATATTGCCAGACAAAGGCAAACTACCGCCATCCATCTCCACATGCCGTTCTCCTTTCGCATGGAACATGAGGACCCATAACCCCTTGAGACAACGCCGGCCAATCCGTTCGAACACGGCCAGACATCGAATCTCCAAGACCCTCCATGCTAACCTGAATCTTCTATCCCGTGGAGATTCAGTTTGCAATCCAGTGCCTTAGTCATTGCCGTCTTCGAGTTCGTCCTGCTCCTTTTTTCGCTCAGTGTCCATGAGTGCGCCCACGCCTGGATGGCCTCCCGCCTGGGCGACCAGACCGCTCGCATGATGGGTCGCGTCTCGCTCAACCCCATCGACCACATCGATCCCATCGGCACCTTGCTCCTACCCGCGCTCATCATCTTCGGACCGTTAATCGGATTTGGCGGGTTCGGCGGCATTCTTTTCGGGTGGGCCAAGCCGGTCCCGATCATCAGCCGCAACTTCCGCAAGTACCGCCGCGACGATATGCTGGTCAGTCTGGCCGGGCCGGCCTCGAACCTGGTTCTTGCCTTCATCTCGTTCGTGGGTCTGGCGGCTCTCACAATTACCCAGCGCCATGCTCCAATGACAGATAACCCCTCGGTTGCAATTCAGACCCTATATTTGCTCACTACCATCGGCCTCCAGCTCAACCTCACGCTTTGCATCTTTAACCTGCTTCCGATTCCGCCGCTCGATGGCAGCCATGTCGCCCGGCAACTGCTGCCCTATGGAGCAGTGCAGGTCTACGACCGGATTCCCATCTGGGGCAGTTACCTGCTGATGATCTTTCTGGGCCGCGCGATCCTGGGCGCGTTATTGTTTCCGATCATGAGGCTGGTCGGTTCTGTCCTGAACCACATATAGAATTGCGCCGGACACAAGGGTGTTAATACCTCGAAAATGGCTATTAAGGACTATTATCGAGCCCTCCTCCCGCTGCGATTGAATCTCGAATCAAGGTTTTTCCAATAGTTTCATATCCATCAACTGCAACATCAGGTCCACCACCAGTTCGCTGGTATACGGCTCCCCCCGAAAATCAAACCCGCCTTTCCGTTCCAGCCACGGATCGGCAATCGCTTCGGTCAATGAACCCTTGTATGGACCGTCCGTCACCGCGATGAAGAAGTTCAGTTGCATCACCCGGTCCCTGAGTTGCTTAAACAGGGGATTGCCTGTGGCCTTATACAACCGGTCCAAACACTGGATTTTACGATTCTGATAGTTATAAACGGAATATTGATTGTAGTGCTGCTGCTCACTGTGCGCTCCCTGCGTGGGATTCTTGACCCAACTCAATTGTTTTGGGCACCAGTAGAGCAGCGCATAATATGCATTGGCTACGGCCTGATCAAGGTTCTCCTTGTCTCCGCTCCGGTCATACCGGTTCAGCCAGTACTCCACCACGTTGTAGATGCTGTCCTGCTCATAATCTCCGGGGGGAAGGTCCGGGTGCTGCCCCGTGTACCAAAACTTTCCCTCCACCTCTTTTTTGAGGAACTCTCCTTGTCTCTCGCTGGCGCGGAGTAACCGCTCGTCGCCCGTGATTTCAGCGATCATCGGCAGCGCGACCAGAGTGCGGCCGGATACCACGGACTCGGATTTCGCGCCCGTTTGAATATCGACGACCTGTGGAAAACCGCCATCCGCGTTCTGCTGCGCAAGCACCCACCCCAGCGATGCCTGCGCAGCTTTGTACCAGTCCTGCCGATCGATGCCCTCATGTTCTTTGACTAACTGCCAGGTTTCCAGGATGTACCGGTCCATCCATGTGTTCATATCTACCTTGAAACCGCTGTGGCCCCAATCCCAGCTGCAAAAACCCTCCGCCGTCTGTCCGTCAGGCCGTTCCTGTTTATTGAAATAGTAGGCAGTATGAAAGACACCGCTCGCTTGCTGGCCTTTGATTGCAAAATCGATCTGCTCCATCGCCCGCTGTCGCCAAATCTTCTCGCCTGTCAACTCGTAGAGGCGGTATTCGAAATAGGCAATATAGGGATTGTTTGCGATATACACAAATGGAGCGCCCCGGTGATGTTCGTAACCAATCCCGGGCTTCCAACTCTGCATCTGCCGACGGCCATCGACAGTCAGCTTAAAGGCCTCCTGCGGCGTGCGCACTTTCAAAGAATCATCGACGCGATAGTCGTTTACCTTGACCCAGGCGCGCATGATTGCCGTAATCGAGCGGTCAAAGTCGCCCGCATCACTCAGAAAAAGCTCGAGCGGCATCTGATACTTTATGCCCGCCACCAGATTCCCGTCTCCAACACGAAATTGCGGCGCTCTCCGGCGATTGGCGAAGTCGAGGCTGGTCTTGCCCGTCCAGGTGGTTGGATTCAGGTAATCGGAGTTGCTGTCAATCGCATAAAGAAGAACCAGCGACAGATCGGGCCTGTACACCAGAACCCCAGGGATGCCGGAGTAACGCAACGGCGTAACAGCAACTTCCTCACTGTTGCCGGCCCATGGATAACTCTGCGCACGCCAGTCGTTCGAGAAACCATCCTGATAGGTCAGGCAAACTTCCCAATCCTTAAGATCCTTATCAGCCGACCAGCTTATGTTGAAAGTCGCAGCCGCCAGGTCGGCGCGTAAAGCAGTCTCGGCTTTCCATGAAAACAGTACGCCGTCGATCTGTTGCTGACCAGAGAATTGCGCCGTTGTCGGATTGACCTTTCTCGCCTTCGACGCAGGCAGCCAGCGGACCTCTCCACTTTTCAAATTGCGCAACGCCAGCAAGCCGTTGGTCGCCGGTTGCTCGATTGGCCTGCCGTGGAGCGAAATTGTTCCGAGTGCCCAGCCTCCCGGCATCTTCGAGAACTCCCACTTCACACCTGTGCGATTTTCAATCGATATCGGTTTACTGATGTGTTCAGCTACTGCGCCCGCAGGGCCAACAAAAAGCAACCCAAGTAGTAGTGACATTGCTGCGATAAGTCTCTTCATCGGTTTTCCCCGGCTGCGATTGAATGACGCGAAACATTCGGGAACGGAGCATTTCATTCCGTTGCTCGTACTGCGGCCGGCAAGGCTATGTCCCTGGTCCACCGATACATCTTAAACGAGTACGGTTTCTCGAGAGTCTTTCGCCAAGCCCCAAATCTTCCCGGGGATACATTGCCAACCCAATCTGTTCCACCTGTTTGTTGCTCCAATCGTACCCGTGCATTCGATTTCCACTCGCAAAAACGGCATATTGCTTGTAACACACGGAGCGCCGCAGCCCTTCTCCCGCTACAATGGAATGAGCCATTTCAGCGTTTTCATTAGAGACGGCTTCATTCTCCCGGCTCCATCACAGAATCGATACGCCTCATGCCTGAATCCGTACCTTCATCCCATCTGAGCGCCGCAGGCGCAGTTGGCCCCACCGCTGGTGGCCGTCCGCGCGTCTTGAGCGGCATGCGTCCCACCGGCAAACTCCACCTGGGCAACTATATGGGCGCCCTGGCCAACTGGGTCAAGCTGCAAAACTCTGACCAGTACGAGTGCTACTTTTTTATCGCCGACTGGCACGCGCTGACCACCGACTACGCCGACCCCTCGAACATCGCACCCAATACCAGGGACGTGCTGCTGGATTACCTGGCCGCTGGACTCGATCCCGCCAAGAGCGTGCTCTTTTTGCAGAGCAAGGTCCTCCAGCATGCCGAGCTCAACCTGCTGCTGGGCATGATTACTCCGCTGGGTTGGCTGGAGCGCGTGCCGACCTATAAGGAGCAGCAGGAGAATCTGACCGGCAAGGATCTGACTACCTACGGATTCCTCGGCTATCCGCTGCTGATGGCCTCCGACATTCTCATCTACCAACCGCAGTTCGTTCCCGTGGGCAACGATCAGACCGCCCACGTGGAGCTGACCCGTGAAGTTGCGCGACGCTTCAACCAGTTCTATAAGCTCGACGGTCAGGAGGTTCTGCCCGAGCCCAAGGTGCTGCTGACCCCATCGCCCAAGCTGCCCGGCACCGACGGCCGCAAAATGTCGAAAAGCTACGGAAATACGATCCTGATGACCGACCCCGAGCCGGTCGTGCGTCAGAAGCTCAAGACTATGGTCACCGACCCGGCCCGCATCCGCCGCAGCGACCCCGGAGAGCCCGATATATGCCCGGTAGGAGATCTGCACAAAGTTTTCTCGACGCCGGAGACGTTAATCAAAGTGTATGAGGGCTGCCGCTCAGCGGGCATTGGCTGCATCGAATGCAAAAGTTGGGCCGCCGACGCACTGGTGCAGATCCTGGAGCCGATTCAGAAGCGCCGAGCTGGATTTACGGAGACACAGGCAAATGAAATTCTCGAAGACGGTTCCAACCGCGCGCGCCTGCGCGCCGAAGAGACCATGCAACAGGTACGCGCCGCCATGCAGTTGAACCAGGACATGCCTGCCGCCAAATAGAATTGATGGGTGCGCCCCAGGAATACTCGCACAGCAGAGAGGCCGTCTGGGGTAAACCGTTAGTCAGACCGAAGTACACAAAGATGCAGGAGAAACACAATGTCTGCCGCAGATGAAGTCATCAAGTCAGTTGACAGCAGCATGACCAGCCCCGAGCCTAGCCTGAGGCGGCAAGTGATGTCGTACAGTCAGAGCCTGATGCTGGTGAGGCACAAGATGGAGCCGGGATGGATTGGCGCCGCGCACAGCCATCCGCATGAGCAGTTGGTTTACGTCATCTCTGGCGCAATCCAGCTCACCATTGCGGGTGTGGCACATTCGCTTTCTGCCGGGGACAGCATTCTGGTTGCCTGCGGCACGGAGCACCAGGCGCGCTGTGAACGGGCTTCCGAGGTACTTGATGTTTTTGCGCCGTATCGCTCCGACTACGCTTGAAGTGAACGGCGGCTTGAGGTGACGTCCGAGAAACGGATTGTTGCCGACAATGGCCTCAGCCGGTAAACCGAATTTGGCATGAACCGCCGAGGGAATGGATATGCAAGCAAAGATAGTCCCGTGGTGGCGAAGGGCGTTTGAGTTCGCTTTAGGTGGAATTCGCTCGGGATTCGGTCTTTTCTCACGGCATGCGCAGCCCGCTCCCGTCGAACCTGTAGAAGAGAACAGTTTTCTTGACAGACCAAAAGAATCGTTGGAAGTTAAAACAGTATTGACCAATCAGACCAATTCGAAGAATATCCGCGCCGCCACTGAAGCCGTAGCCGCGCCCACTCCTGCCGCCGAGCCGACAGCCGAAGCTGCCGCCGAACCACTCCCGAAAATCGTTGCGGAGATTCAGCCGAGCAGTCCAATTGCCCCCGTTGATGCAGCAGTCATCGAACCACCCGCGGAGCCAGAACAGGAGATTGCTCCGCAAACGGAGGCGGAGGCAGAGCCGGATCAACAGCAGGAGACAGAGACAGAATCCGTTGCAGAGGTTTCCAGTGCAACAGAAACGATTCCTGTAGCTTTCGAACCAGCCCTGGAGCCGGAGACTGCTCTTCAGCCAGAACTTGACGCCGAGCCTGACCCACAGCAGGAGCCCGAGGAAGAACCCACTACGGAAGATCTCACTGCAGCCGATTCGATACCCACGGCTGAACCCACTCCAGCCGAGGAGCCATTGGTTGCAGAAGAGCCCGATCCACTCCCGGAGCAAGTTGAGCCCATGCTCGAAACAATCGAAGCGGAGAGTGATTTGATAGAACCACTTCTGCACGAGCCAGCTGCACCTGAGCCAGTTGCAGAAGCAGCATCCGAACCCGAATCCACCACTGCCGCCGCCGAACCTGCGCCGATCTCCGATCCCGTTATTCCAGTCGCTCCAGCGGTGGAGGCTCCTGTAGCGGAGGTCCCGGAGCCGGCGCCCGTTCCTGAAACTCCACCGCCGCCAACTCCCAAGCCTTTCATCAAGCTGGAGTCACGGGACGACGAGGCCAATCTCTCGCCTTTCTCGGTAGTCGTAGAGCAGATTTACGACGGCCCGCTCGACCTGCTGCTGGACCTGATCCGCAAGCAGGACATCGACGTTTACGATATTCCCATCGCCAAAATCACGGCCCAATTCCTGGCCTACGTGAACCAGCTCAAGGCCACAGACGTAGACGTGGCCGGCGAGTTTATCTATATCGCCTCGCTCCTCATCCACATCAAGAGCAAGATGCTGCTGCCACGCGCGCCGTCCGGCCCGGAAGAAGCCGCAGATGACCCTCGCCGCGAATTGGTGGAGCGGCTGCTGGAGCACGAGCGCTTCAAAAACGCCGCCCAAATGCTGCAGCAAAAGCAAATGCTAGAGGCCGCCACATGGAGCAACCCCGGGTTCCGCGAGTTCCAGGATGACGTGGCCGCCGAACCAGAGATCGCCGCCGATACCGTGGACCTTGTCCGCATATTCCGCGATATTTTGGAGCGCATCCGCTCCCGCCCCGTCTTCGACGTCGATGAGGATGCGGTCACCGTGGGCCAGATGATTCAGTTTCTCGCCCGCCGCCTCACCATGGAAGACAAGCCCGTGGCCCTGCGCCGCCTGCTCAGCCACACGCGTTCTGAACGTGCTTTGATCGCCATCTTCCTGGCCCTGCTCGAACTGGTCCGCTTGCAGGCTGTCCTGCTCCGCCAGGATCGCGCCTTCAGCGAAATCTTCGTCAAGAAGCACACCGGATTCGACGCCGTAATGAATGAGGGCCTGGCCAACGCCCACGACGACTGGAAGTAGGTTCGAATGGAATCAGCTCCGATATGAAAGAAAAAGCGAAACCTGCCAATGATCGCCGCGGCCGACTTTGGGCGGAACTTCAAGAAAAGGCAAAGGATGACCCTCGACTCACCCGACAGCTTGAGGCCGCGAAGCGTGGGATGGAAGAGTGCAGCGAGACCTTGCAAAGACTGGCGGATTCCTGATCCCCTGATACCTCCGATTTCCACCGTCCCAACAATCCCCTTTACAACCACCATGCCCAACCGGTGTAGAATCAATCAAGCAGAATCAGTTCTCCCTCTGATTCATCGAGCAAGCGGCCGGGCACGTAACATGGCTGCTAGGGATTTATGAACGCCAATTTAACCAGATATTCACTCTCCCGCAACAATCCATCCCCTTTGTACCTGCTTTGCAATTCCTTTGTTGTGCTGTTTTCCCGGAGGCCCGGGCGCTACCGGAATGATTCCGGCCGCTTTGGAAAGTTCTGATGGCTGGCCTTGCAACCTCAGTCGAAGTCATGCCCTCGACCGCAACGCTGCCTGAACGCGGGTTGAAGAGAGGGTCAAGCCGTGTGAGCTTCATGGTGTTTCTGCTCGCCATGCTGAGCGGCCTTGGCTACATAGTCATTCATGTTGCTAAAGACCTCGACAGTGTGACCGTTACCAGCGTCTGGCCTTATATGCTTCTGGCGCTGGCACTGCTGATCGCCCTCGGTTTCGAGTTCGTGAACGGCTTTCACGATACCGCCAATGCCGTAGCCACAGTCATTTACACCCATTCGCTTGAGCCGAATATCGCTGTTGTATGGTCGGGAATCTGCAACCTGACGGGCGTGTTGTTCTCATCGGGCACTGTGGCCTTCGCCATCATCACCTTGCTGCCTGTCGAACTGATTCTGCAGGTCAGCTCCGGCGCCGGTTACTCCATGATCTTCGCCCTGCTGATCGCCGCCATCGTATGGAACCTGAGCACATGGTGGTTCGGGCTGCCGGCCTCCAGCTCCCACACCATGGTCGGATCCATTATCGGCGTGGGCATCGCCAACCAACTGCTCAATATGCGCAGCGGCACCTCCGGCGTGGACTGGGCACAGGCCGGCAAAGTCTTCAAAGTGCTGTTGATTTCTCCGCTGATCGGTTTTTTTGCGGCGGCGCTCCTCATGCTGGTTTCCAAGTGGCTTATCAAGTACCCCTCCCTCTACGAAGCACCCAAAGGTAACCAGCCGCCGCCATGGCCCATCCGCGCCCTGCTGTTGCTGACATGCTCCGGAGTCAGCTTTTCGCACGGCTCCAACGACGGACAAAAAGGCATGGGCCTTATCATGCTCATTCTGATCGGCACAATGCCCACCGCCTACGCGCTCAACCATGCTGTTTCCGCTCACGATATTCAGGACTTCATCGCCGCTTCTGAGCAGGCCGGGCACATCCTCGACCGGCATGTGGACCCGCAGGGCATTCTGGGACCCGATGCTCGCGCAGAGGTTACCGATTATATCCGCACCCAGCAGTTGCAGCCCGACACTGTGCTGGCGCTCAGAGAACTGGTGGAGGACCTGAATCATGAAGTGGCCCTCTACAAAGCTTTCAAGTCAGTTCCAGCGCAAGACCAGACCAACGTCCGCAACGATATGTACGTGGCCAGCGAAGCCATCCGCCTGATGCAAAAGAGCGGCAAGCCCGCCTTTACTGCCGCGGAAAACGACGCCCTCTCCAATTACAAAAGCAAGGTGGATAAGGCCACCCGGTACATCCCCAATTGGGTCAAAGTCGCCGTCGCCCTGGCGCTCGGATTCGGAACCATGGTCGGCTGGAAGCGCATCGTGGTCACCGTGGGTGAGCGAATCGGCAAACAGCATCTTGCCTACGCGCAAGGCGCCAGCGCCGAGTTGGTGGCCATGGCCACCATCTTCGCAGCTAACATCTGGGGTCTGCCCGTCTCCACTACCCATGTGCTAAGTTCCGGCGTAGCCGGCACGATGGCAGCCAACGGCAGCGGCCTGCGCTTCACTACCGTTCGCAACATCGCCGCCGGCTGGGTTCTAACCCTTCCCGCTGCCGCGCTGCTCTCCGGCCTGCTCTTCTGGCTCTTCCGCTCCATCTCCTGAGCAGTTCCAAATTCTTCCGGAGCGACGCTCAACCGGGCCGGAGACCGCTTCCTGCCAAATCCATTCTCTTACTGATTTTCGTTTGACTTCCGCAAGAATTCATCTCCCTTTCATCCAATTCGTATATCCATTGCAGAGTCTGGAAATGTGGGCCGTAGTGCGTCTGGACAGAAGTACATCCCAAAGTTTGGAGCATTAAGCATGTCCGATCTGGCGACAACCACTCCCGGCAGACCGCCGGCCGCAGCCTTACTTGACAAGAAAATGAAGAAATCCCACGCCATGATCAGCGGGGCCGTTGTTATTGCAGCGCTGGTTATCGGTCTCGGATTCATCGCTGTTCATCTGGTTCAAGACCTTGGCGGCATCACTGTTGGCAGCGCCTGGCCCTGGGTGCTGCTTGTGGTGGCCCTGTTGATCGCGCTCGGCTTCGAGTTTGTGAATGGCTTCCACGACACAGCAAATGCCGTCGCCACCGTCATTTACACCCATTCGCTGGAACCGAATCTGGCCGTGGTATGGTCAGGGCTTTGCAATCTGGTTGGCGTGCTCACCTCCACCGGCACCGTGGCCTTTACCGTTATCACGCTGCTGCCCGTCGAGCTCATCCTGCAGGTAAGCGCGGGCGCCGGTTTCGCCATGGTTTTCGCCCTCCTCATCGCCGCCATCATATGGAACCTGAGCACCTGGTGGTTCGGCCTGCCCGCCTCCAGCTCCCACACCATGGTCGGCTCCATCATCGGCGTGGGCCTCGCCAACCAACTGATGAACGGGCGCAGCGGAACCTCCGGCATCGATGTAGAACAGGTCGTTAAAGTGTTCAAGGTTCTGCTCATCTCACCGGTGGTCGGCTTTTTCGCTGCCGGTCTGTTGTTCCTTCTGTCCAAGTGGCTCATCAAGTACCCCGCTCTCTATGAAGCGCCCAAGAGTGACGCGCCTCCGCCGTGGCCCATCCGCGCGCTGCTGGTGCTCACTTGCACCGGCGTCAGCTTTGCCCACGGCTCCAACGATGGCCAGAAGGGCATGGGCCTCATCATGCTGATCCTCATCGGCACCGTTCCCACCGCCTACGCACTCAACCACGCCGTTACTGCCAGCCAGGTGCAGGAATTCGTTGTCGCTTCCGATCAGGCAGGCCACATCCTCGACCGCTATGTAAACAAGAACGGCGTCCTGGGCGAAGACGCCCGCACCGAAGTCACCGATTACATTCGCACCAAGCAGATTCAGCCGGATACGGTTCTCGCGCTGCGTGAGCTGGTAGAAGACCTGAACCACGAAGTGGCCCTCTACAAGGAGTTCAACGCGGTTCCGGCAAGCCAGCAGACTAACGTCCGCAACGATATGTATGTCGCCAGCGAAGCCATTCGCCTCATGCAGAAAAACCACAACCCAGCCTTTACCGCCAGCGAAAATGCGGTCCTGGCCAAATACAAGGGCAAGGTAGACAAGGCCACCAAGTTCATCCCCACCTGGGTCAAGGTTGCCGTGGCCCTGGCACTCGGCATGGGCACAATGGTCGGGTGGAAGCGCATCGTCGTCACCGTGGGCGAAAAAATCGGCAAGGAGCACCTGACCTATGCGCAGGGCGCTAGCGCCGAACTGGTGGCCATGTGCACCATCATCGCCGCCGACACTTATGGCCTCCCGGTCAGTACCACGCACGTGCTCAGTTCAGGCGTGGCAGGAACCATGGCCGCAAATCGCAGTGGTCTACAACTATCGACCATTCGCAACATCGCGGCTGCATGGGTCTTTACGCTCCCAGCTGCCGCGCTGCTCTCCGGAAGCCTCTTCTGGCTCTTCCGCCAGATGAGCCACTGAGAGGCGAAACGGGGTTTCCTGATTTTTCAAAATCGGTTGACGCAGAAATATACCGCACCGAGCGCGAGCACGGTGCGGTATATTTGCTCATGGTCTGGAAGGTGGCCCTCTAAAAATCCGGCCCAAATCTCAACCCCAAGGAGATCACTGTGGCAAGCTTCTGTACGAAATGTGGAGCTGAACTTTCCCCTGACAAGCAAGTCTGCACAACTTGTGGCGCAGCGGCAGCGTCTGCCCAACCAACTTACACGCAGACAGCCGCCCCGCCTGCCAAATCCAGCAGCGCGGTCAAGATCATCCTGATCATCGTCGCCATTGTCGTGGGACTCGGCGTTATCGGTATGGGGGTGGCCGGTTACACAGTTTGGCGCGTCTCGCGATCCATCCGTATGAGCAACAACGGCACAGCGGTAACGCTGAGTACCCCCGATGGCAAGGTCGATCTCAATACGACTGAATCCTACACAGCATCCGAACTTGGCACGGATATTTATCCCGGTGCACAGAGCGTAAAAGGCGGCATGCGGATGGATTTGTCGACTGGCTCAATGGTAACGGGCATATTCGTCACTTCCGACTCCAAGGACCAGGTGGTTGCTTTTTACAAGAACAAATTTGGCAGCGGAGCTTCCACGTTCGATACCGCCGACGGCGCTATCCTGACACTCCCCATGGGCGATAAGGAATCTGTGATGGTGACCGTTTCATCCAGACGGTCAGAGAATGACGGAAAAACCAAGCTGGTCATCGTGCACACCAAGAACACCAAGGCTTCCTGAAGGCTATTGGAGCCACAAAAGAGGGGCGTCCGCCGCTGCGGACGCCCTTTCCGCAGCTTCTTGCTTCCTTTCGTCCCCTCCATTGTGATGTCACCCTGAGCGGAGCGCAGCGGAGTCGAAAGCCTGCCCTGAGCGGAGTCGAAGGACCTGCTTCTCGCTTTTCCTCCGGAAAGGGCGGGAAATCGAGCATGCCTCATCCAATTCCGGTACCATAATTGAGGAACTGTCGAAGAATGAGCCTGAAAGCCAAGCTGGAAGCTGTCATCTACGCCGCGGAGGAGCCGGTCACACTGGCCCAGCTCGCCGTATTATTTCCGACCGATGCCCTGGAGTCGAAGTCGGAGCAGGAAACCGCGTCTGCCTCCGTGTCCACAGAGACGCAGGAAGCCGTCGAATCCCAATCGACCATGGTCGAAGAGTTCGTCTACCCGGAAGTAGATTCGGTCCAGCTTCCGAGCGAAAATGCCCCGGCGCCCGAGCCTGAAGCCGCCGTCGCGTCGGACCCGACCGCTGAAGCGGTCCCAAATTCGGACAACGCGTCGGAGCTCGCAGCCGATCAACAAAATCCTCCGTCCGATGAAGTCGCAGTCGACGCCGAGCTCGAAGCCCGCCGCCTGGCCCGACAGCGTGACCGCGAAGCTCGCGTCGTGATTCAGCAGCTGGTTGACGAGCTCATCGACGACTATGTCTCCGACGACCGCGGCATCGAGATTCGCCAGATTGCCGGCGGCTATCGAATGGCCACCAAGCCCGAGTGCCACGATGCGGTTCGCACCTTTGTGAAGAGCCTCAAGCCGCCACTCAAGCTCTCCCTGCCGGCTCTCGAAACACTGGCCGTCGTAGCCTACAAGCAGCCGGTCACCGCGCCCGAGGTCAACGAGATTCGCGGCGTAGACTCGTCTGGCGTCTTCGGTTCGCTCCTCGCCCGCAAGCTCATCACCACCGCCGGCCGCAAGCAGGTCATCGGCCGCCCCATACTCTACAAAACTACGCGGGAGTTCCTTCTTCGCTTCGGTCTAAAAGACGTAAGCGAGCTGCCCTCGATGGAAGAGTTCGAAAAGATGGCCGCCATTGAGCTCGACGAGCCGGAACTTGCACGAGATGGAAAATCGGATCCGCTCGCAACCTCGAGTCAGAATCTGAGTCTGGAACTAGACGAAAGCGACGATCAGCCCGGCGGTGAGTTCGGAGAAGATTTCTCGGACGCATCCACAGAAACCCCTTAACCCACCGTGACCGCCGGGATGGCGGCCAGTAACAAACCCACGAGAGAGGCAGTACCTGCGGCGCCTCGCCCCACCCAGCAGGCAGAAACCGAGATGTTTTCCCCATGGCTAAAAAAACAAAGAAGTCTATTGATCTTCAACCCACAGCCGTCGAACCCGAATCCGAAGTCGCGCCCGAAACCAAAATCATAGATCCCATCGGAGACGAGACCGACGGCGAAGCCGCGGTTGCAGCGGAACCAGCGATCGAAGCTACGACAGAAATTGAGCCCGCCGACGAAGATCCCGAGGACTCCGACCCTGAAGTCAAATCCCGTCCCCCCGCCAAACTCGAACGCCTGCAAAAAATCCTCGCCCAGGCCGGTGTAGCTAGCCGCCGCAAAGCCGAAGAGATGATCGAGCAGGGCCGCGTGCAGGTGAATGGAAAAATCGTAACCGTGCTGGGCACCAAAGCCGATGCCGCTCGTGACCACATTCGCGTCGACGGAAAGCTGCTGCAAGGTTCCGAGCGCCTGCGCTACTTCGTTCTCAACAAGCCCAGGGGCTTCGTGACCACAGTCAAAGACCCCGAGGGCCGGCCGACGGTCATGCAGTTTTTCGAGAAGATCAACGAGCGCCTCTATCCCGTCGGCCGCCTGGATTATATGAGCGAAGGCCTGCTCGTGGTCACAAATGACGGCGAGCTGGCCAACCGCCTTACCCGCGCAGCTGCCGGCGTGGAGAAAACCTACCTCGTCAAAGTCGCAGGCCAGCCTACTGAAGCCGAGCTGGATATTCTGCGCAGCGGCGTTTCCATCGAGCGAGGGAAACCCGGCTCAGGCCAGGTTCGCACATCTCCAGCCCGCATCCGACAAGTTCGCCAGGGCGATAATCCCTGGTACGAAGTGGTGCTCATCGAGGGCCGCAACCGCGAACTGCGAAAAATGTTCGAGAGTGTAGGTCACTTTGTTGAGAAGATTCGCCGCGTCGGCTATGGCCCGCTGGTTCTCGACCAGGAGCCAGGCAACCTGCGCGAATTGGAGCCGGAAGAGCTGGTTGCCCTTCGTGCCGCCGCCGAGGGCAAGCTGCGCACTCCAAAGTCAAAGGAACTCCGCCGCCGCAACGCCATGGATGCTGCGGGTTTGCCCACCGTTGCGCCCCGGCCAACCATCCACCCCCGGCCAGCCCGGCCATTCGTTCTTAAATCATTCGAAGATCGTCCAGCCCCCGCTCCCGCTTCTGGTCCCAAGGACTACCGGCCCAAAAAATCTTTCGGCACCGACCGGCCTTCCCGCCCAGCCAGAGAATTCGGCTCCGCACGGCCCGCATGGAAGAAGGATGATCGGCCCTACCCAGGCAAACCGCGCGAAGAGAGACCCGCCGCTGGCCGCACATTCGACAAACCTGAACCAATCAGTGGCTACGGAGCTAAACCTGGCGCAGATAAGCCGTACGGAGACAGGCCGCCTGCAACGCGGACCTACGGCGCTAAACCTTATGCAGCCAAGCCCTACGGAGATAAACCCTCCGCAGGCCGTAGCTTCCCAGCCAAACCAGCATGGAAAAAGCCGGAATCCGAGGAACGGCCACCCTATAAGCGTCCCCCTGCCTCGCGCCCCGCCGCGCCCCGGTACGAGCCCGATGAAGCAATGAACCCAGGTCCAAGAACCCCTTCTCGCCTGCAAATTGAGCCAATCCTGGAATCCGATCGCCCCAGCCGGCCAAGCGCATCTGCGCCTCGCCCCGACCGGCCTTATGCAGACCGAAGTGGTCGAGGCCGTTCAGGTGCCGGCTATTCCGGCGCCGGCCGCTCCAGTTCCTCCCGTCCTTTCCGCGGCGAAGGGGGACTCGCGCGCCCCTTCACCACTAGCAGCGGCAAACCCCGAGCAGGCGGCGCCCGTCCAAGCAGCAAACCCGGGGCCCACACGGACAGGTCTTCGTCCGTGGGGTGGAAACCCGAGAAATCTGCCCCCAACCGTTCGTTTGGCGCCGGACCGAGTCGGGGCTCCGCACCGCGTACCATCGACCCTCGCACCGGATCGGGTTACCGGCCCGCTGCCGGACCAAAGCGCTCCTTTGACGGCCCATCCACCGGGTTCAAGCGTCCCGGAGCAGGTCCACGCCCATCCGGTTCGTCCAGACCATTCACTCCTCGTGAAGGCAGCGAATCCCGCCCCCGCGGCTCGAAGCCCTATTCCAACTCCGCTCCGCGCGCCGAAAGACACGGCAGTACCGGCTGGAAGCCCAAGACCCGCTACGGAGGCTCCGGCAAACCAGCTGCAGGTGGCAGTTCGAAACCGGGCGGCTTCTCTAAATCAAGCTACAAAAGCAAACCCTCCGGCCCCAAACGGTCAGGTGCTCCCGGCGGAAAGAAGCGGCGCTAAGAAACTCCTGCATTGCCTTGGCGGAGTCGCAGTTTTTTGTTTTTCCCGTCAACCGTCCGCCAAGCGGGCTACAATGATGCCAATTCACCATTGCTTCGCAGTGGCAACTTGAATAGCCTGACGGGCACGAGAGAAAGCAAATGGCAAACACCTTTGGTACCGATATTCTGATTCAAGCGCCGGACCCGAAAAAGGCGGCAAATTTCTACGTCGACCAGCTCGGCTTCGAGCTCACTGACGAAGAACCTCAGATGATCAGCCTTCACGGTCCGCGCATTAACCTCTTCATTGAGCGTGGCCCGGCGCTCGGGCCGGTTCTTGAAGTCATGGTCGACAGCGTGGAAGCGGCCAAGCGTCGTCTGGTCAGCAGCGGCTGCCAGGTCATCAAGGACGAGCCCGATTTCCCGCGCTGTTACGTCAGGGACCCCTACGGCCTGATCTATAACCTGACCAGCTGACGCTTTCCATCAGAAGATGAAATTGGCCTGGAGCTACTCTCCCGCCTTGGCTGCCAGCATCTCTACGACTGAAATGTTTTGCATCAGCTCCTGCGGGAAGTTGTGACGTTCCTGCAGGTAAGCTGGGCTGTTGTATGAGATCCAGACCTTTCCGCCGCTGTCTTCCCATACAAGAATCTTCAGCGGCAGATCAATTGCGATAGAGGGAGCCGCCAGCATCACCGGTGTGCCGGCTTTGGGGTTGCCGAAGATAAGCAGCTTGGTGTTGGGCATCTTCATCCCTGCCTTTTCCGCTTCGCCACTGTGATCGACCAGCGCGAACACTTCCACTCCCTTCGCTTGCAGAATCCGCTTGAGCCTTTCCACGGTTTGGTCCACCGTGTGATTGCTGGGTAGATCGACAATCCCCTTATCTCCGCTGAGTTCCATCCTGACCTCCCGACTTGTTTCCATCCCTAGAGTAGGTAGCGCCGGCCTCCCGGCCGGCTGTGGCGTGGACCTCCTGGTCCACGCTCACTCTACTCCTTCAGGTGAACTGCCCTAACGGCTAGTAGTCCGAATCGAAAAAAGATAGATCGCCATTGCCAGCCCGACCAATGCCAGAAAGAAAGCGACCATCACCGCCTGGGTCGCTGCGCGACCGCTCGACCCTTCCCCGCGATCAAGCTGCCGCATCAATTGAACGTGACGCCATCCCGCAAAAGCGTTCACCAAAACCCCGGCTGCGATCAGCAATGTGCCAAACCAGAGCGACAATCCTGTGGGCTGCACGGAAGGTGAGCCCTCGATAACCTGAATTTGCTGCAGGAAGAGTCCGAAGCGCGCCACCACAAATCCGAAGCCCATCATCGCCAGGCCGGTGCGAATCCACGCAAGCAGAGTCCGTTCCGCGGCCAGGTAATCGCTCAGGCTGGCCTTCTGCCCGGCTTCTGCCGGCCTTTCCATCGCCTCAGCCTCTCGCTCATTCGGCATATTGCAACTCCCGGCTTCGGCCAGAGCACCTAAATTGCCGCGCCTTGCGCATATTATGCCCGGTCAATTGCAGATCGAGAAGATGAAAACGAAGTCGAATCTCAAGCATCGCACCAAAAACTCGGGATATTTGCCACCCAGGCCACTCAACGCGCATCTTTAAACATATGAGCACAGAAAAAGCAACCTTTGGAGCCGGCTGTTTCTGGGGCGTTGAAGCCGCCTTTGCAGCCATTCCCGGCGTGACGGCGACCGCCGTCGGCTATGAGGGCGGTCAGCTTGACCGGCCCAGCTACAAAGACGTCTGCACCAACCAGACCGGCCACGCTGAAGTCGTCGAACTCGACTTCGACCCGGAAAAAGTCAGCTACGAGCAGTTGCTCGACGCGTTCTTCTCCCTCCACGATCCCACCACTCTCGACCGCCAGGGCCCAGACTGGGGCACGCAATACCGCTCGGCCATCTTTTACCACTCCCCCGAGCAGGCTGCGGAGGCTCGCGCAAAGATCGAGCAGCTCACCGCCGAAGGCCGCTTCAAACCCAAGCGCATCGTCACCAAAGTCGAGCCAGCGCAGACCTTCTGGCGCGCAGAAGAATATCACCAGCGCTATTTAGAAAAACGCGGCCAGGCAAGCTGCCATATCTAACGGTAGTAGGCTACTTTGAAAATTCTCTGCGCGAGGGGGTAGTTCAGGCCGCCACAGCATCCACAGTGCGCACCGTGCGGCGATCACCACCAATCGACCGCCATCAGTCAGCACATCGGCGTTTTCCGGTACTAATCGGAGGAATCTCGCGGCTCCGCCGGCGCTGCCGAGTACCGCACAGCGGTTTAGTCCAATGTCCTTTTATCAGATATAATGGCGGGGCTGGCGGTGATTCTTCGCTGCCGGCCGTGTCAAGATCGGAACAAGTCGGGTTGAGGGCGCTGGCGGCGATACAGCGGAACCAGAGTCGATGTATCCCGAAAACGAAGAACTCATGAGCAGCGTCTGGCTGTAATCAATTCTCATAACTCCGGGTTGCGGAATTGGGCACGGACGATCAAATCTGGAGGCAGGAAACAATGGTCACTATTCCCAAGCACGTTCAAGATTTTTTACCAGGTAAACTGGCATGGGTGGCAACCGCTTCCCGCGATGGTATGCCCAATGTGACTCCCAAAGGTTCTCTTAAGTTGTTGGACGAGCAGCACGTCCTCTTCGCCGACCTGTTCTCGCTGAAG
>Ga0181517_10000831_pt1 | contig 38264 bp, 12 predicted proteins | sample PEATcosm2014_Bin_31_FD_119748 | JGI IMG/M metagenome (GOLD analysis project Ga0181517, IMG submission 119748) | Peatland microbial communities from MTU Mesocosm Facility, Houghton, MI, USA - PEATcosm2014_Bin01_30_metaG | ecosystem: Environmental > Terrestrial > Soil > Wetlands > Peat | place... | reverse complement strand
AGCGCCGCCGCAGTGATCGACGCGGTGCCGAAGGCGAGAGCGGTTGAGCCGAGAGAGGTGGAGCCGTCCATGAAAGTGACGCTTCCGCTCGGCGATCCCAGGGTTGAACTGACGGTCGCGCTGAAGGTGACGGCCGTGCCAGCGAGCACGGGGTTGCTGTTGGCTGTGACGGTGACCGTGGGCGAGGCCTTGCCGTTGGTCAGCAAGAAACTGCCCGCGGTTGCGCCACTGACGGCAGCGGCGATGGCGTAGCTGCCAGCGGTTCCGTTGGCCATTGCGGTGACGGTGGCGGCTCCGCTGGAGTTGGTTACCGCACTGGCCGCCGAGAGCGCGGCCGCGGCTCCCGAGGCAGGCGCGGTGAAGGTGACGGTCACGCCGCTTACCGCGTTGCCGTAGGTATCGACGACCTGAGCCGTCAGCGGCAGAGCGAAGGCCGCGTCGATGGTGGTCGTTTGGCCCGTACCGGAGCCGGCGTTCACAGCGGCTGCGATGCCGGGCGAGACGGACTCCTGAGCATTGGCCGCGGTGACTACCGCGTTGGTCGAGATCGCCGCCGAGTAGGCGTAGATGCCGGAGGTGGTGAGCGCCTTGCCGCCCAGGTTGAAGATCGCCGTTCCCGAAGCCGCCGCGGAGGTGTAGCTCTTGGAGTAGCCGCCCGGCCCAGTGACGGCGAGCGTGATGGTATCGGTGGCCGAGATCGTGTTTCCGTTCGTGTCTTCCTCAATCACCGTGATCGAGGAGCCGGCATTGCCTCCGGCCGTAATTGCAGCTGCCGGAGGTGCGCCAAAGGCGAGCCTGGCTACCCTGGCAATGCTGGGAACCGTGGTGGCTCTGGTGGCCACGGTTCCGATGTTGGAGTTGGAGTTTCCGTTTGCGACGGTCTCCGCCTTGGCACGAGCCAAATTCTCCGGCTCGCCGAGGCCATCCCTGTCTTTATGCCCGACCTTCTGAGCACCCAGCACGATGACGCCACCGGACGACACCGAGATGGCGCCGGTGATGGCGCCGGAGGTAGTTGGAAGAACGGTGATTTCAAGCGTGCAGCTGGAGGCGTTGGCCAACGTGACGCCGCAGTTATCCGTCTCCGCGTACTCGCCACTGGCGGAGACCGCCATCTGGGTAATGGCGTGACCGGTGTTGTTGGAAAGGACGGCCGTCAGCGGCGCAGAGTTAACCCCGACTGTCTGGAGTCCAAAGTTGAGGATGGGAGGGGTGAGGATAAGCCCGACCGGGCTGCCATCGCCGGCCAGGGAAACGACCTGCTGGCCGCCGGCGTTGCTGGTCAGGATAAGCGTGCCGGTGCGGTGCCCGAGCGCCGTCGGCACAAAGGTTACGGTGAGGTTGCAGGTTGCGGCGGCGGCAATGGGCACGCCGCAAGTATCGGTCTCACGGAAGTCGCCTACGGTCTGGATGCTGGAGAAGCTCAGCACGCCTTCGCCACTGTTGGTCACCACCACGGATTGTGAGGTTCCCGCCGCCGTGCCTGCCTGTGCTGGTGCGACGATCGACAGGCTGCCGAAGGCCAGCACATTTGTGGAGAGGCCGATTCCGGGCGCTTGTCCCACGCCGGAAAGCGAGACGATCTGCAGGCCGTCGATGCTCTCGACGAACTGGATGGTTCCGGTGCGCGTGCCCTGCGTGGTCGGCGTCATGGTGATGCTGAAGACGCAGTTTGCACCCGCGGCGATGGTCTGGCCGGCGCAGGTGTCGGTTTCGGAGAAGTCGCCGCTGGCCTTCACTGCGCCAATCGAGAAGGCGGTGGAGCCGGTGTTCCAGACGGTAACGACTTGCGCCCCGCTGGCGATCCCAACCGTCTGGCTGCCAAAGGAAACCAGCGCGGGCTGGATGGAAACACCCGCTCCGGCTCCCTGACCTTGCAGGGCGGCCACGGTGGAAACGGTGTTGTCGGCGCTGGCAACGGTGAGCGATCCAGAAATCGTTCCGGCGGCCGAGGGCGCGAAGCCGACCGCGATGGAGCAGTTGCCGCCCGCCGCCAGAGTGGAGCCCGAGCAGCTATCGCTTTCAACAAAGTTGTTGGTCACCGCGACTGAGCCGAGCGTGATGGCGTTGGAACCGTTATTGGCCACCTGGAGCGACTGCGCCTGGCTGACAGTTCCCTGCTGTTGCGAACCGAAGAGTTCGAACGAGGGCGTGATCGAAAGCACAGCGCTGACGCCCACGCCCGCCAGCGATACGGTCTGTGTGCCCGCCGTGTCGGTCAGGGTCAAATTGCCGCTCAGCGCGCCGGTTGTGGAAGGCGTGAAGAAGACGTTGATGCTGCAACTGGCCCCGGCGGCAATCGAGCCGGCGCAGTTGGTGGTGTCGGTGAAGTTGGCCGGCAGCGCGATGGAGCTGAAGGTGGCCGCTCCGCTGCCGGTGTTGGTGAAGACCACGGTCTGCGCCTGCGAGGTTGCTCCCACCAGTTGGCCGCCGAAGAGCAGCTGGGAGGCATTGAGCGAAGCGCCCGGCGTGAGGCCGGTTCCATTGAGGACGATGGACTGCGTGCCCAGGCTGTCAGAGGTGTTCAGCGAGCCGGTCTCTGCTCCGGCGATGGTCGGCGAGTAGGTGATGGAGATGTTGCAGCTCGCGCCGGCAGCCAGCGTTGCGCCGCAGGTGTTGGACTGGGCGAAATCGCCCTGCACCGAGAGTGCGATGGCGGTCAGACTCGACGTGCCGGAGTTGGTCAGCGTGGCCGTCAGCGCCGGACTGGTTGCGCCGACCAGCGTGCCGGGGAAGGTCTCGGAGCTGGTCGACAGCGCGGTTCCGGCTTCGGTACCCGAGCCGGAGAGCTGAATGGTCTGGGTGGCCGTGCCGCCTCCGGCGTTGTCGGTCAGGGTGACGGTGCCGGTGCGGCTCCCGGTCGCGGAAGGCGTAAACGTAACCGTCAAAGTGCAGTTGGTGCCGGCGGGAATGGTGGCGCAGTTACCGGTGGTGATGAAGTCCCCGGTGGTGGCCACATTCGAGATCGCAAGCGCCGCAGTGCCTGTGTTTTGAATTCCCAGCGCCAGGCCGGTGCTGGTGGTTTCGAGCAACTGGCTGCCGAAGACCAGATTGGCGGGCGATGTGGCGATGCCGGCGGCTGCGCCTGTGCCGGTCAGCGCAACGGTTGTTGGCGTCGGCGAATAAGGAGTGATCACGGTCAAGGTTCCGGTGCGTGCTCCCGTAGCTGTCGGTGTGAAAGTGACCCCGACACTGCAGTTGCCATCCGCCGGAATCGACGGACAGTTCAGCGTCGCCGTAAAGTCTCCGCTCGCTATCGCCGAGGTCAACGGCGCGGCGAAGGCGGAAGGATTGTTGACGATGACGGTTTGGGCCGGACTTGTGACGCCCAGAGTCTGCGCTCCGAAGGAAAGGGCCGAAACGTTGGTGGCCAAAGTGACACTGCTGGAAAGCAGCGACTGCGTAACCTGCGCGGCGGGCGCATAGCCGCCGCTGCCGGCCTGGTTGGCGGCCACCACCACGGTTCCGGCGCCGGTGAGGGTAAGTGTGCTTCCGGAGATCGACGCCGGTCCGGAGACAACGCTGAAGACAATCGGCTGGCCGGAAGCTCCACCGGTTGCAGAAAGCGCGATCGGCGCGGCCGGATAGACCACGACGGAAGGAAGAGCGGCAAAGTTGATGGTCTGGGTGATCAGGGCGGCAGCTACGGTGGCCGCGGCGGAGGTCTGCGCAGCAAAATTGCCGTCGCTGGCCTTGGTTGCCGTAACCGAGCAGGTTCCGGAACCGCTGGTGATGGTGACTGCGGTTCCAGCGACGGAGCATACCCCGCTTGCGCTAAAGGTCACCGCGCCCGTTCCGCTGCCGCCCGACGAGCCTACGGTGAAGGTGCTCCCGAGGTGTTGCGTGACGCCGGGAACGCCGGTGACGACAAGCGCCAGCTGAGACGCCAAAGTGGCCGCCACGGTAACCGTTGCCGAGGTCGTTGAGTCGTAGTTCCCGTCACGGGCCTTGTTTGCCGTCACCGAGCATGTCCCGGAGCCGGAGTTGATAGTGACCGTGGTTCCGGAGATCGTGCAGGAGCCGGAGTAAGTGAACGTCACCACGCCGGTGCCGCTGCCACCCGCAGTGCCAATGGTGAAAGTGGTTCCGTAGGGCTGCGCGGTGGTAGGAACGCCGGTCACCGTAAGCGTGGCCTGCGGCGCAACTCTGGCAGAAACCGTGGCTGGATCGGAGGTTGTGGCGGCATAAGTCCCGTCACTGGCTTTGGTCGCCGTGACCGAGCAGACTCCAGTACCGGAGATCATGGTCACGGTGGTTCCGGTGACGGAGCAGATGTTGTTGGTGCTGAAGGTGACCGCGCCGGTTCCGCTGCCGCCGGTGGCGCCAACGGTGAAGGTGCTTCCGTAGATCTGCGCGGGGGCGGGAACGCCGGTGACAACGAGGGGAGTTTGTACGCCGAGCGTGGCCCCCACGGGGGCCGGAGCCGAGGTTGCCGCGGCATAGGTTCCGTCGCTGGCTTTCATCGCCGTGACGTAGCAGATTCCGGAGCCGGCGGTGATGGTGACCGAGGTTCCGGAGAGGGAGCATACGCCGCTGACGCTGAAGGTCACCGCGCCGGTTCCGCTGCCGCCCGACGAGCCCACTGCGAAGTTGGTTCCGTAAGGCTGCGGATCGCCGGGAACGCCGGTAACAACCAGCGTGGCCTGCGCCGGCAGCGCCGTGCCCACCAGCCCGATGTTCTGGGTCGCAGGAGGGTTGTATAGCGAGTTATCGGTGATGACGAGGGATTCCGAGAGCGAACCCGAAACCGTGGGTTCAAACTCGATGTTCAGCGTGCAGGCGGCTCCGGTAACCAGCGAGAAGCTCGCCGTGCAGTCGGCCGGCGTGCCCGGTCCGGCGATCTGCGTGAAATCAGTAGCTTCCGTAAGTCCCGGCCCAACCGCCGACAACGGGGTATTTCCGATGTTGAGCAGCAGTGCCGTCACGGGGCCGTCGGTCGTATCGGATGTGCCCACCGTCGTGGTGGTCGGATACGTGAAAGAGGTGGTTGGCGACACAATATACAGGCCGCCAAAGAAGGTGTCAGCCGTATAAAGGTTTCCCGCGCCATCCTCACGCAGCATGACCGGAACCCCGACATTGACGGAATCCGTTTCGATGATTCCAGTTGCGGCAAAGACAACGCGAATGGCCGCGTTGCTATCCACGATGGTCAGATTGCCCGCCGCGTCGACCGCAACCGCGAGGGGACCGCTGATGACAGCCTGGGTTGCCGGCCCGCCGTCGCCGCTGTCGCTGTCGCTTGAAGCCCCGTTACCGGCCACGGTCGAGATAAAGCCGGTGCTGGCCGAGACCATACGGATTCGGTTGTTGCCCTTGTCGGCAATGTAGAGGTTGCCGGCGCCATCCACGACCATACTATTCGGGCCGTTGAGATGGGCCTGGGTGGCCAGTCCGCCGTCGCCGCTGTAACCTTGGGTGCCGTCGCCCGCCACCGTCGTAATAATGCCGGTGGCCTTGGTGACTTTGCGGATCGCGTTGTTGTACAGGTCGGCGATGTACAGGTTACCCTCGCCATCGAGGGCCAGGCCGCTCACTCCGTCAAGCTTCGCGCTGGTGGCCGCGCCGCCGTCGCCGCTGTAGCCGCCTGTAAGGTTGCCGGCTACCGTGGAGATGAAGCCCGTAGCTGCCGAAACCATGCGAACGGTATTGTTGCCGAAATCCGCAATGTAGACGTTGCCTGCGCCGTCGAGCGCCACATCCCAGGCCGCGGAGAGCTCCGCGCTGGTGGCCGGGCCACCATCGCCGCTGTAGCCCGCGGTTCCGGTGCCGGCGAACAGCGTCGCCGCGCCGCCGCCGCTTGGCACTTCATAGACCTGCCCACCTTCCTGATTGCCAAAATAGAGGTTCCCGCTCCCGTCAAATGCCATCGACCAGGGGCCATTGAAGGCTGTGTACCCGGAATAGGTTACGCTGGCCGGCGTGCCCGGCAGGGTGGCCGCTTCCGGGCCTGTTCCCGTGGCATAGATATAAGCTGTCGCCAGCACGTTGTTCGATTGGTCCAGAATCTCAACCGCACCGTACTGAACGCCGGGATAGACAGGCTTGAAGTACACCCTTACCGTGCAGGTGGAGCTGGATGTATAGATTTCGCTGGGCGTGGTCGGAATGCAGGTGCTGCCGTCGTTCTCTTTGAACGGAGCGCCCTTGCTGCTTGCGCCGAGCGAAAGCACCTTTGTCGAGCCCAGCACTCCGGTAGCCGCAATGGTGAAGGTCACGGTCTGTGTACTCGAACTCTGTCCAACCTGAGTCTGCCCCAGGTTCAGCGCCGCCGGCGGCGTCACCGTGGCTACCGGCGCCTGGGTTACAGAGATAGACGCGGTATTGGAACTCGCCGCGAAGCTGCCGCTCACACCCGCGTAGCTGGCCGTGATCGTGTGCGTGCCCGCGCCTGTGAAGGTGACCGAGCCCAATGACGCCACGCCCGAGCCGTTGATGGTGGCCGAGCCGAGCGAGCCCTGAATGGAGTCCGTGAAGCTGACCGAGCCGGTCGGAATCGACGCGGGCGTGGTGGAGTCGGCAACCGTCACCGAAACCGTCGCCGACTGGGTCGAGTAGAGCGCGGCGGGCAACGCCGCGAAGGTAACCGTGGTGGTGTCGCCGGCGGACGTGCCGGTACCATACACCACCACCACGGAATTGGTTCCCGTCACGTTGAGACTGTTGTCGATGTAGGGAACTTCGTCCTGCGTGTAGCCGGTCGCAGTAGGTTGAAAGTCGAAGGTCAACGTGCACCCGGCGAGCGCGGCAAGCGTTCCGGGGGCCCCGGAGGAGGCAGTAAGTTCAGGGCAGTTGGTGCCCGTGCCCAGGCTGAAAGCGTTGTTGGTGATCGACGGATTGTTGCCCATATCGGGAATCTCAATCGACAGGGGCGAATTGCCCAGGTTGAAGAAGAAGAAACTCGCCGGGCTGTCTGAACTCAGCGACCCCACCGGTGTGTCGGCAAACCCGTATACGGACGTTGTCCAGTCATATTGCATGATGGCGTTATTGCCGGAGTCGGCGATGTACATCTGCCCGGCCAAGTCGAAGACCACGCCTTTGGGGCCGCTCAGCGGTGTCGTATAGTCGTAGGCCAGTACAGTAGGCGTTCCCGACTGTGGGACGATCACGATGCGGTTGTTGCCGGTATCAGAAACATAGAGCGTGCCATTGTCGTCGAGGGTCAATGACGAAGGGGCGCTGAGGGCGGGCGAGAGAGAGCTGGTATCGATGGTGGTCGCGACGCCGTTGGTGACTTTGAAGATCTTGTTCGCTCCGGCGTCAGCGATGTACAGGTTATAGTTCGCGTCTACCGCAAGGCCGGCGGGCGTATCCAGGTCCACGCCCGAGATGGGCAAAGTGTAGACATTGCCGGTCGGCGGCGCAACCACGATGCGGCCGTTCGCGCCGTCGCCCACGTAGACTGCGCCCGCCGGATCGACGGCCACCTGGCCGATGTTCCCGATGCCATAACTGGTTAGAATCACCACGCTCGCGGTGCCGCTGGCGGGAATTCTCAAGACGCGATTATCGCCCGCATCGGAGACAAAGATGTTCCCCGCGCCGTCGATCGCCACTCCATTCGGAGTATTGAGCGTGTAGTTTCCCAAGGAAACGACTGAGGGCGAACCCGAGCCAGGGGCGATCTGGATCACGCGCCCCGTCGAAGTTCCGTCGGTAAAGAAGAGATTCCCGTCCACGCGCCAAGCCGGATTCGAGGGTGCGCTCAGCGCAGGCGAAAGCGATCCCATCGACACCGGGCTCACCAGGCCGGGCGAAAAGGCCGCCAGCGGAGCCGTGCCGGTTCCATATACAAAGCCGGTGGCCAAAATGAGACCTTCGCTATTCAGAAGCTCGACGGCCCCGGTGCGCAGGCCGGGAGCCGTGGCCGCAAAATTCACAATGACGGTGCAGGGTTGGCCACCGACAAGCGAACCCGGCGCAGACGCCGAGCCGCAGGTTCCCGGAGTGCTGTTGTTGAGCGTGAAGTCGTGCCCGGTCTCTCCGGTTGTCAGCACAACGGCGTGGACAGTATCCAAGCTGAGGCTGGGACTGAAAGTGACCGTTACGGTTCCTGCAGCCGAGCCCACTGCCAATGTGCCGAAGTTGACCGCGCCGGGAGTGAACTCGTAGGTCGCGCCGCCCCCGTAATCACCCTCATACAAGACCCCACCGGTGCCCACGACCATACCCAGCGAACCAAAGCCGGAAGGGTTGGTATAAATGACCTCTCGAGCGAGGTAGCCGCTCTTGGCCGTGATCAGGTCCAACTTGCCATTGGTGTATTCCGAGACATAGACGTTGCCACCGGGATCGACCGCGATGCCCATTGGCGAATTGAGCACAGAAGCGATGGTGGCCTCTGTCGTATAGCTGGAGGAAGCCGTGTACTCCTTCACCTCGCTGTTGCCTGTGTCGGCGACGAAGAGGTTTCCGCTCAGATCGAGCGCAATCCCTGAAGGAGCGCTCAATCCGGCGCTGACAACCGCTGTCGCAGTGCCGTAGCTTCCGCTCGCCAGCAGCTCATATACCGCGTTGTTTCCGTTGTCGGCGACGAAGAGGTTGTCATTGCCATCAAAAGCCAGATACACCGGAGAGTTGAAGGATGGGGTCAGCAGGGTTCCCGATGAATAACTGGGCGCGGGATACTTATAGACGCCAGCCACTCCGGTCTGGCTCATAAAGAGGTTGTTCGAGGAGTCGAAGGCAAGGCCAAAGGGACTAGATAGCCCGCTGATGACTGTGGTCCAGCCTGTGCCGTTCCATTCGACCACGGAATTATTCGCTGTCGAAACCGCCCACAAGTTGCCGTGGCGATCGAGCGTTACCTGCCCTGGGTAGAGGGTCGAACTGCCCACCGTGGTCACGGTTCCCAGGAAGTAGACGCCTCCTGCAACCGCGTATCCCGGCGTCGGCGCGAATAGCGCAAGGAAAACCAGGACCATGGTCAAGAGCCAGGTTGGCGGATTCCATTTTGTGCGGGGAGATGCGGAGTTTGTGACAACTTCCCGATTCAGAGACAAAGGCGCAGCAGGGCCCGAGGGGTGCGTCATCGACATCATCCTTCTCCCGCACAGGGGGGCGGGAAGAGCGTGCTCAAAAGAACCATGGGCACAAGGGCGATGAGGCTGCCGCTGTGAGCCCGTTCACGTGCGATGGAGTCCGTGGGTCGTTCTTCAGGCAGCCCGCCGCTTGACGCGGGAGTCTGGACCGGATCAGTATCCTCCAGCAAACAGAGAGTCGCAAAGACCTTTTCCCGCGACTAGCGCTCAGCGGGTCCCGAATTGGAACAACGGGTGTGCCATTGGTGCGCCCGAAGACTGGTTCCCGGAAAATTTCCGTGCTGCGCATTGCCAGGCGCAATGGCGTATAGCAGAATCTTCAGTCCTTTGCGATTCGCGTGGGGCGGCTTCGGAATATTGCAGGGGCGGCTTGCCCTGAAATGAAAGCCCTCGGCGAGAGCAAGCAATCCATTTTGAAGATTTATTTTCTGCGTTAGAATCGGGCTGAGAAAGCAGCCGGAAAGAGCAACTCCGGCGGAAAGGAAGCACTTGCTTTGAAAAAGAACGGTTCCCAGACAGCTGAATCCTCACCGTCTTTGGGGAGTTCACAGCGGGTCGACGCCAGAGTCGATGAGTTGACCGATTGGCGCGACGAGATGCTTGCGCGCCTGCGCGTCCTGATCAGGGAAGCCGACCCTGAAGCGGTTGAGGAGTACAAGTGGAAGAAGCCCTCCAAGCCCGAAGGGACGCCTTGCTGGCTTCACGGCGGATTGATCTGCACCGGGGAGACTTACAAGAGCGCGGTCAAGCTGACCTTCGCCCAGGGCGCGGCATTGGATGACCCAGCGGGACTTTTCAATTCCAGCCTGGAAGGAAATGTGCGGCGCGCCATCGACTTTCACGCAGGCGACAAGGTAAACGAGAAGGCGTTCAAAGCGCTGATTCGCGCCGCCGTGGCGTTGAACACGGGCAAGGCATAGGATCGGCGGGCGGACCACATTCGGCCACTTCAAAGCCCTGCAAATCGGAGCCCATCACAGCGGGCGCTGCATGATCAACAGGCGCAGCCATTCGCCAAACTTGCGCCCGGCTTCGGGCAACAGGCCGACCTGCTGAAACCCGAGCGACGTATGCAGAGCAACAGAGGGAATATTCTCTCCGCAGATGCACGCGACCATGGAGTGACAGCCCTCCAGTTGGCAGTCGAGAATCAATTGAGCAAGAAGCATGGTGCCAACCCGGTGGCCGGTGCAATCGGGACGGACGTAAATCGAGTCTTCAACCGTAAAACGATATCCGTCGCGCGGGCGGAATTGCGATGCATAACAAAAACCGACGACATAGCCTTCGAGTTCGGCGACCAGATACGGCAAGCCGCGATCGAGAACGGCCTGCCGCCGTCGCGCCATCTCAGACTCGTCGGGAGGGACGGTTTCGAAAGTCGCAGTGCCGGTGGCGACGAAGTTTCCGTAGATCGCGGTGACATGCGGCATGTCCGCGGGAGTGGCGGGGCGAACCAGGCATTTCGACATGCCGGGACCGCTGTCTTCCGGGCGGGCGGCGGCAATTGAAGATCCCCGCCGGCTGGGAGTGGAGATCGTCTGCCACAAAATTGGATCGAGTGTTCTCACCTTGTTCAAGCCGGATCAGGCCCTCACGTCTTCCCCATTAAACCCTGAAAAACATAAAGAATAGATATGGGCCGGCGGGGTGCGGTTCGATTTGCAAAAGAACAGGAATCCAAAAAGAAAAATGCCTCGCGGGAGTTATCCCTACGAGGCATTTTTCCTGTCATGAATTGGAAACAGGGGCTGCGATTTTGCGCGCTTGCGGTTGTTCTATTCGAAGACCATCGGCGGCTTGGCCAGCAGCACACCGAGAGCGCAGCTTGCCATGCGGGCCAGTTCGCCATCGGCGCGGCTGGTGAGCACGATGGGAACTTTTGCGCCGACAACCACACCGGCGGCAAGAGCGCCGGCGAGGTATTGCAGTTCCTTGAAAAGGATGTTGCCGGCTTCGAGGTTGGGGACCATGAGCAGATCGACATCGCCCGCCACCGGCGAATCGATCTTCTTGATCTTGGCTGCATCGCTGGAGATTGCGTTGTCGAATGCGAGAGGTCCATCGACGATTGCGCCGGTGATCTGGCCGCGATCGACCATCTTGCAGAGAGCGGCGGCATCGAGAGTGGAAGGAATGGCGGGGTTCACGGATTCGACCGCAGAGAGAATGGCGACCTTGGGATTTTCGACCTCGAGGGTCCGCATCATGTCGATGGCGTTCTGGAGGATGTCGATCTTGGTGTCGAGATCGGGCTGGATGTTGATGGCCGCATCGGTAACAAAAAGGGTCTTGTGATAGGCGGGCACATCGAGAGCAAAGACGTGGCTGATGCGACGGCCGGTGCGCATTCCGCCATCGCGCGAGACAACGGCGCTCATCAGTTCGTCGGTGTGCAGGGAGCCCTTCATGAGCATCTGCACCTCGCCCTTGCGGGCCAGTTCGACCGCGGTCTTGGCGGCTGCGCGGGAGTCGGGAGCGTCGACAATGCGGACGGACTCGAGATCAAGTTCCAAGGTTGTGGCGAGGCCGCGGATGGTCTTCTCATCGCCGACCAGGACGGGAACGATCAGGCGATCCTTCGCGGCCTGGATTGCGCCGCGCAGTGAGACTTCGTCGCAGGGCCAGGCAATCGCCGTGCGGACGGCAGGCTTGGCGGTGGCGCGCGCGATCAGGCCGTGATAACGGCGATAGGGGTCGTTGACGATCAGGCGCGGGACGGGAAGAGTGGACCAGCGCATCTTGACGACCGGCGCCAACAATTTTGCCGTGCCGGTAAAGATCGAAAGCCCACTACCGCTTTTTGCTTCGCAATGAAAGGTGACGACCTTGGTTGCGGGATCCTTTTCGGTGACCCTGACCTGGACGAGAATGCGGTCGCCGACATGAATGCGGTTGTGGAAGTCGAGCGCGATATGTTTCAGGGTGCATCCGGGCCCAGGGATGTTCATGCTGAAAAGCCCCGACACCAGCGACGCACACCACATGTTGGGGCCGGTGGGCGGAATGCCTCCGGCGCGCTCGATAATTTCATCCGATTTGAGAACGGAGTTGAAGCCAGAGATGGAAGCAAAAGCCATGGCGTCGTCGGTGGTCAGAACGTGTTCCGTGCTGGCGGTCTCACCCACCGCTATCTCGTCAAATGTCTTGCTCTCAATAAACCCGAGGTTCATAAACTCTCCCTTGGCGCTGAACGATCGATCGATCCGATGGTTACGGATATCCTATTCCGCGCAGGAAAAACCCGGACGTGACTGCAGTCACGCGCGCGACGAACGGGAGTTTGTGACGGATCGAGACTGACGGATCAAGACAGATTGTACGCGCCCCGGCCTTGCGAAGGCTGAACCGGCAGACGCTATTCAGGGCAAAGAGAACACGCGCGTGGACGCGGGCCATGCGGTCCATCCGCGCAAGAGCGTGATAGGAATCACCGCCGCGATTCCGAATGCGGCGCATTCTCTTATAGCGGTTCCACAATTCACGTGCCCTTTTTAGATCTTCGAAAGGTGGCTTTTTCATGAGAAGAAAGCCACTTTAGGTCAGTGGTTCCCTGATCCAGCAATTGTGGAACCGCTGTAGCGTCCGTTCTTCGATTTCCGAGTGAACTTTGGCCCTCCTCCATTTGGGAGTGCGGCTCCTGAAAGGCAGATTCCACCTGCAGGTTTGGTATGCGGATCTGTATTGATCGGGTGTGCAGCTTTCATCATGCGCGCGAAGCTCTTGCAACGGGTTTCCGCAGGAATGAGCCGCCATGTCCTACGTTGGCATCAACATCGGTGCATTGACGGTCAAGGTCGTAGCGGTTCAGTCGGGCATCCAAGATGCTACGACGAGCGTTCAAAGTTCCGCGGTCGTGGCCCACCAAGGGCGTCCCCTGGAAGTTCTGGAGCAGGTGCTGGCACAGCCCGAGTTTGCCGATGCCGAGTACTTTGGCGTATCCGGGCATTTGGGTCACACGACGGAGTTTGCAGCCATTCAGAGGGCTTTGCGCGAAGTGGTTGAAGGCAAGCGCGGGCGAACTGACTCATGCGCGCAGGAACGCAAGAACGACGACTTCGATGCGGTGGTTTCGCTGGGCGGCGAATCTTTTCTGGTGTACACGCTTGCGGATGGAAAGGTCACCAATGTCTTGTCGCACAACAAGTGCGCGGCGGGCAGCGGTGAGTTTTTCGTGCAACTGATTGGCCGCATGGGGCTGGAGATCGACGCGGCGATTCAGCTTTCGTCTTCGGGAACGGTGGTGCCGCTGGCATCGCGCTGCACGGTGCACTGCAAATCCGACGTAACGCACAAACTCAATCGCCACGAAGCTACTCCCGCGGACATCCTGAGGACGCTACACGACAGCATGGCCAGTAAAGTGGTCGCGCTTCTGGAAAAGGGACAGAACTCGCTGCGGCGCGTGTTGCTGATTGGAGGCGTAACCCGCAACACTGCGCTGCTGGATGCTCTGCGTGCGAAGCTGCCGGAGACCGATTTGATCGCGTTGCCGGAGAGCCCGTGGTTCGAAGCATGGGGAACGGCGCTGCTGACGCGCGACGATCCACAGTACAAGACTCCGCACATTGCGCAGCCCGCGGTCTTTGAAACGCTGCCGCCGCTCGCCGATTTCAAAGACCAGGTGCTGGTGATGGACGCGTCTGCGCTGCAAGCGCCGTCCGATGGGGCAATGGTGTTGGGAGTGGATGCCGGCTCGACGACCACCAAGGCGGTGTTGCTCGATCCGACGACGGGCGCGATTGTGGCTTCGCATTACACGCGGACGCGCGACGATCCGGTGGCAGCTGTTCGCGAATGCCTGAAGGCGCTCATGGGACAGGTGGGCAATCGCGCTGTGGGCCTGGTGAGCACGACCGGGTCGGCGCGGGAACTGATTGGCGCGTGGCTGGGCACAGAACAGGTGTTCAACGAGATTTCTGCGCACGCCGCCGGGGCCACGCACTTTGCCGCGGACGTGGACACGATCTTCGAGATCGGCGGCCAGGACGCCAAGTATATCTACCTGCGCAATGGCGTACCCATTGGCTATGCGATGAACAATGCCTGCTCGGCGGGGACGGGATCGTTTTTGGAAGAGAGCGCGCAGAGCGATCTCGGCGTCGGCGTGTCTGAGATAGCGGAGGTTGCGCTCACTGCGCCTGCGCCGGTGAAGTTCAAGACCACGTGCGCGGCATTCATCAACTCCGACATCCGCATCGCGCAGCAGCAGGGACAGAGCCGCGACAACATCCTCGCCGGGCTGGTGTATGCAATCGTGGAGAACTACCTGACCAAAGTCAAAGGGCAGCGGCCGGTGGGGAAGAAGGTTCTGCTGCAAGGGGGAGTGGCTCTGAACCGCGCGGTTGGGCACGCCTTTGCGCAGCGGGTTGGACGGCCGGTGGTGATTCCATCCAACCCGGAGTTGCTGGGCGCGCTGGGGGTGGGATTGCTGGCGCTGGAACGTTGCGGCGAAGCCACGAGGATGATTACCGACCTCGAAACGCTGGCGTCGGCAGAGATGAAGCTCACGGGCCGATTCACGTGCATGGCGTGCAAGATGTGTTGCAGCATCGAGCGCTTCGAGGTGGACGGGCGCAAGTTTCCATTCGGGGGCCGGTGCAGCCTTTACGAGAACGTGTGGAAGAGAAAGGCTCGCACTGCGCCCGCTCCGGATCTGGTCGAACAGCGGGCCGCGATCGTTTATAACGCTCCCCGGCATTTCGAGGTCTCGCCAACCACCGCGCCGAAGCCGCGTCCTTATTGGGATGTGGGGCCGGCGATTGAAGCTGCCCGATCGTTTCTTGAAGAATCCTTCGGACTTTCCAATGGAGTGCCGGTCAATGGAAAGCCGGCTGTCTGCGAGAAGCGCGTCGGCATTCCGCGCGCGCTGACGACCCACTCCCTGTTCCCTTTTTATTCGACCTTCTTTTCGGCATTGGGGATGGATGTCGTGCTGAGTGCCGTTGACCCGCGGGGCGATCTTCGTTCGCATTCCGGTTTCTGCCTTCCAGCCCAGATCGCGCATGGCGCAGTTCTGGACCTGGCGCAAAAGCAGGTGAACGTGGTCTTCCTTCCGCAGGTGGCGCGCATGGCGCAGCAGGACTCGGGCAAGGATTCCTATCTCTGCCCGATCACGCAGGCCGGCCCGTATTTCATCGCCAAGGCGTTTCCCGACACACGATTCCTTTCTCCGGTTCTGGATTTTACCAACCTCCTGGCGGCCAATGCGTCCATGACCGAGATGGCCATGCGCGAGCTGGGGGTCAGCCGGGAGGCAGCCAACGAGGCCTGGGCCGCGGCCTTGAGCGAACAAACAAAGGCCGAATGCGCGCTGGTCGAGCTCGGCAAGCAAGCCCTGGCGCAGGCGCTGGCTGCGGACAAGCCAGCCATCCTGCTGGCTGGGCACAGCTATAACGCGTACACTCCGGAGGCTTCGCAATCCGTAGGGAAGAAACTCTCCAGCATGGGAGTGCTGGTGATCCCGGCCGATTGCCTTATGCCGGTCGGGACGGGCGCGACGGTTTGGTATTTCGCAAATCAGATTTTGAACGCGGCCGCGCTCAGCAAACGGCACCCCAATCTCTTTCTGCTCTGCGTCAGTAACTTCAGTTGCACGATCGATGCATTCACACACTCACTGCTCGCCTCCGAGCTGGAGTCCAAACCATATTTAATCCTGGAGATCGATGCGCACACGGCCGACGCCGGGGTGCAGACGCGATTGGAGGCCTTTCTCGATATCGTGCAGAACTATCGCGCGGCACTCCCCAGCCAGGCCAAGCCGTTCACTCCCTGCAGCCTGATCAAGGGCGGGCAAGTCCTCACTTCGAGCGGCGAGAAAGTCCCGCTTGGCGACCCGCGGGTCCGGCTGCACATGCTCAACTTTTCGGATTTTCATGCGCAGTCCACAGCTATGGCCCTCAACTGGCTTGGCCTGCATCCCGGGCCCCAGGTGCCTCTCGGCCGCAGTCAGCTCGATGTGGGCTTGCAGTTCACTTCCGGCCGCGAATGCCTGCCGCTGCCTCTCTCCATCGGACAGCTTCTCCAAATCAACCGCGATCGTCAGCCGGGCGAGATCGCCGGCTTCATCATGATGCAAGGCGGCGCTCCCTGCGTGAGCGAAGCGTACATGGACTATTTCGAACGATTCATCGCCGAGCATCGGCTTACCGATACATTCATGGTCCATCCAGGGCCGGAAAACGGCTATCTTGGATTCGACGCGTTCACGCTGATGAAAAACTTTTCGCCGGCGGTTCTGGTGGCGGACATCCTGGTGGAGATCGACCATGTTCTGCGCGTGGTGGGCGCTCCGGGAAGCCTCGAGATGTTTCACCGGGAGTGGGATCGATTCCGGAGCAGCGCCAAGACTCTCGACGATTTCTCAGAGCAACTGACCCGATTCGTGGAGTGCCTGGCCGCTCTGCCGCGGACGCGCGACCCGATCGAGTGCCCCAAGGTGGTGGTGACAGGCGACTTCTACGCTCGATTCAGTCCGTTTTTCATGGATGGCGTCCGCGACCTCTATGCGGCGCGGGGCATTATCCTGAAGCCCGTTGATTTGACCGACCTGTTCTTGTATGTAACCTATGACGGAATGAGAGGGACAGCTAACAACTGGGGTCTGAAGCCGGGAGGATTTGCGCTGGCCAAGGCCTGCACCAGGGTCCTTGAATCCGACGGACAGCAGTACCTGCAGCAATGGTGGGGATACCAATCCGGGCGAAGAACCGAGCAGCACTACCGCGAGATCTTCCAGGACACCGGCCTTCTGATCTCCAGGCCGAACGACACAGTTGCGCTGTTTGAGAAAAGCTCGGAGCACGTGTCGCCCCAGATCTTCGGCGAGATCACACCGACGGTCGGCAAGAGCCTGAATGCCGAATACGAGGGCTACGATGGCATCATCCTGATCGGGCCATTCAACTGCCTTCCGTTCCGGATCTCGGAAGCGATTCTCAAGCCGCTCAGCATTCAACAGGGCATGCCCCTGCTCACTTATGAAACCGATGGCTGCGCAGTGACCCCAGCCGTACTGAGGCAAGTGGACGTGCACATCCAGCAGGTTCTGGAGCACTCGGTGCGAAGTTGCTGAGACCGACTTTGTCCCCGATCCGAGAAACGCATTGCCCCAAGGCTAAGTTCATGGGACGTGTCCGAGGAGGAGCGTGGATTCGACGGTGCTTCCTGATGGTCATTCCTGGTGTAATTCACGGGTCCTTTTCAGGTCTTCGAAAAGTGGTTCCCGGGTACAGCAATTATGGAACCGCTGTAACATGCGATGACACGTTTCCAGGGCGGTGAGCGCGGATGCACAGGCGAGCAGTTCGAGAACCGCCCGCCTGGCGATTGATATTACTTGGCTGCCGGCTCCGCCTTCTTGTGCTCCACGAAGGTGTGTGGCTGATGACAGCTCACACACGTCTTGCCCTTCATGAATTGATCAGACTTCAGTTGCGCCACCTGATCTGTGTGACAGGTTTCGCAAGTGCTTAACGCCGGCGTGCCCGCGAAGTCCGGTGCGGTGGTCTCGCCATGGCAGGTGGTGCATTCGACACCGTTGGCGCCATGCGGGCTGGCTTTCCATTGGTCATAAAACGCCTTGTGGCAGGTGGCACAGGTATCCCCGGCTGGAATCAGCCGATGGTGAATATGCTTGGCTTGATCCAGCTGAGCACTGGCAGGTTGGACGGCAATAGCCAAAACGAGAAAAGCGAACAAGCTGAGGCCGAAGATGCGCGCACAGAAACGATTCACGAACAGCCCTCCTGAGTACGGCTTCCAAGTATCGGCACGGCGATGGCTGCAATCAGTGATACACATCACATCTCACCGGAATGCGATCTGCGCACTGGCTGCGAGGCCTTTTGCCAAAGGAATGTACACAAACCTCGCTTGATTCCGCGGTCTGTCGCTGCGGTCGTGCAGATTCATGCGCTGTGGTGCGCCCTTTCGCTGCGGCCTCGGCTGGGGCGTTGCTGTGACGAGAGTCGGCCAACCGCGCAACTGGCAGCGGACCGAGCCGTTCTGACCTGCGGGCGAAGACCGAACGCCGCAGGCGTGCAGGCATCCCGGAGGCTAGGCGACTTTATCAGGACTGATCCTACGATTCCACAGTCACTCGCGGAGCCGTAGTTGCTCTGCCTCAATGTCTTCGCGTAGCGCCTCTCGCTCCAAACTTTCGGCCTGAGCAATAAGCACAGCCTTCGTCCGCGGCCATCGATCCAGCTTCCGGGCATTGTCCCGGATTTGCTTAGCGAGCTCACGCTCCTGCTTCCCTCCATCGAACGGGCCACGGGACGTAACTCCACGAGCGTTCATGAGCCCTATGTAGATCCCCTTCTCGATTTGAGGAGCCTTCCACTTCTCCAACCCTTCTCGAATCATCCTGTGGGGCCAAACGCTGTCCTCGGAGTCGGCGACTGCGTGAGTGAGGAGCTTTCCAATATACTGCTCCGCAATTTCGGAGCGGTCCTGCGCCTTTGCAATTGCCTGGGCCTCTTCAACCCATCGATTCAGGGCCAAGCCGTCGATGCCATTCCCCGACTGACCGGGAACTCGACTAAAACTCTCCAGCAAGGTAATTCCAATTTGCGCACGAGTCTCTTCTTCCGATGTCGGGGAAGCCTTCGGGGCATTTCTCTTAGAGGCCGGTCTAAACACGTCTGCAACGACCTGCACGAAAAAAGCTGGGCTTTGTGCCAAGTAGCGATCTAGCGCAGATTCGGGGGTGGCATTACTCCACAGTTCGCGAAGAAGTGGAAGATAGTGATACTCAAGGGTTGCCACGTTCTCAAGGGGCAAGTCCTCTCGAACCTGCAAGGATTGAAACACCTGCTGAAGATCGAAAGAAATGCCTCCTCTGAGGAGTTCTGGCCGGACAGCAATCTGCTGTTCAAAAGCAACAAGCGTCTCAATTAGCTGCGAGCTCGAAATCTCTGAGGCGCGGCTAGAAAGGGCCTCAATAACGAACTCCGGTCGTTCGAAACGCAGATATTGACTCACGACATAAGATAATTCTTCGCCCTTGGATTTTAGCCCCCACGGCTGTTTCCCCTGCCAGAACCTCTTTTCAGCAACTTCACCGAACTGGGAAATCCAATTCCAGACTGTAGGAACGATTGGCCACCACTCGCTGAGGCTTTGGAGTAACTCCACCTGAACTCTTCCCGCGCCAACCTCATATTGAACCTGCGAGAGCCAGGAGTCGCCGAATCGAATAAATGCTGCGCTGGAAACGCCAGACGAAAATCGAATCGGGCGTTTTGGCAGCGCCTCACTCATCAATATTGCGTCCATCGCCTCCGATGGGAACTTCGCCATGCTTCCAAATACGCCGCCTACAGTGGACGGAGCTTCAACACGGGATGCAAAATCAACGACCCCTTCGATGCCGAGAGAAGCCATGATCTGCTTGACGGCGCTTTTGCGAAGCTCCTCGACTTGTTCCAAAAGCTTGGCTGGATCGAGCCTTGGGACGTCTGGGAACCTCTCGGTAAAGAGGTGCTCATCCTGGATTCCCGGTTCCTCGGGGGCAATTCGCGCAGCAATCCTTTCCAAGGCTGCGATTTGACTATCCGTCATCACCCACTGTGCGGAGGGAAATGCCCGGTGATGTCGAGTGATTTGTGCTAGCTCTTTCCATAGCGCTGGGAGTTGTTCAGATCTCATCTGGTTTACAGCCTGATCAAATGCCTCGATGAGCCGATCTCTATCGGCTGCTGGAAGCTCGTGGGTTTCCTTCAATAAGGCTGTCCATCGTTTGCCATCGGAACCCGCAAGGCGGATGGCCATCGCCAAGATTGCGCTAACGGTCTCGAACATTACGGGGTAAGTGAGTATCTCGCGCTCAGAGGCTCCGGCATCTCGAAATCGGGGGAACTCCGAATTGAATTGGATTTGGCCACGTCTGGGTAAAAGAGTAGGCATTAGCTGCCAAGCAATGTCTGGCTTGGTAGAAACCAGACTCTCCAATACCGCCAGCCTCATCTCATGCGAGGCGTTCGTCGCCGGCTTCCAAGTCAAAAACAGGGAGCGAAGACTCGCTAATGGACGATTTGAGAGAGTGCCCCCCGGATCGATTGCGACCAGCCTCGCCAATATATCGGTTGTTCTCTGCAGGTAGTTTGGATCATGTCCAATTCGTTCCAACGCCCACAGCAAACCAGTATGTGGGCTGCTAGACCAAAGCGAACTGTTTTCGCGGCTATCTTTGAAGACGGGCTTCAGCTTTGCTCCGTCGCCCTCAAGCATTTGCTCGAGGGCCGACAATAAAGGGCTGGGAGCCGCCTCCATCAGCATTGGCAATTGCCGGGAGAGACTTGCGACAACCCGATAATCGTCTCTCAGGCCAGGCAGGGTTTCGATGAGTCCGGAAACAAACAACTCCGGTGAAGGCGCTGGAGTCTGCAAGTCGTTCTCTTTGCCCATTGCGGACATGATGAGCAATGTCGTCGCGAGTCCATCGCGAAGCCATTCGCTGTGCTTTAGGACCTTGCCTTTGAGTGAAGCATACATCCGTTCGCGCGGTGGTAGCTCCAAGGCTGGATCGAGTTCTGACAGCACATCAGTCGCTGCGTTTCCTAGATTTGTAAGTCGCTTCTTCTGCAGGAGATGCGCAATATTGACAAAGAGGTCCACAGGAGCTCGTACCGCCCAAACGGAGCCAACAAGTTCCAAAGGTGCATCGGCCAAGGGAAGAAATTCCCGCAGGCCCGCCTCGACACTTTCGTACGACTCAGCGCCCGCGAGAGCAACGATGATCGATTTGTCAGCTTCATTCGATTGGTTCCACGCCCCCGCGAAAAGGGCTGGGATAAGTCTTTGATCGTTGCTCCATGCAGGACGCTCCGCCGTAGCGCTCGGGATTCTTCTGGCCAGAATGCTCACACTTCTGCCACTCTCGTAAGCGCGTCGTAAAGCCTCGTCTGCGGAGAACCCCATTTCTTGAAGCCCCTCACTCATTTCGTAAGCGGAGGGACGAGTCAGCGTGATCGCAGATGAGGGCTTAATGGTGTCTCTGCCAATTGGCACGATAACGCGATGCCCCGCATCTTCAAGCATGCCCGCTGCGCTAGTGGCACTGCCGCGGACAGCCATAATCAGGCCGTCAGAGTTCCGAAGTTGTCTAGCCGCCTCCTCTGATTCAACTATCAGAGTACGGGCACGAAGGAACTCCCTTGTGGCATCCTCGGCACTTCTGACGACTGCGCAGAGAAACGCGAGAACCTCATCAAGCGAATCGCCCTTACAACGCTGGATTCCCGGTCCAGAGACCAATGCCTGCTCCAGCTCTTGTTTTTGTTGCGAACGCCCGGCGAGCAGGACCTTTCCGTTTAGCCGTGGGGAGAATCGGCCCGAATAAATATCCCAGAACTCATCTATGCTCTGAGCATGGTCTGAAGGCACAAAACCGCTTTCGCGCGCGAAGGACGCAGCCACGGCAGGGCAAAGGCGCAGCCATTCTTCAAGGTCAATAGCATCAATAGCGCGTACGTCCTTCCACGGACCATTCCTTTTGTTTTTCGTTGCCCAAGTACCTGCTCCCTTCCAGGTGCGCGGAGTCACAAAGACAAAGGTCGTTTCGCTCGGGACTATATCTTCGCCAGGATTCGTGGTTCGCTTGGCATAATCTCTATTAGCCTTGCTGGCCGGGGATTTCTCGACCCCCCACTCCCAGACAGAGCTGCCATCCGGAACATACGTCTTGAACTGATCACGGGGGCTAGCGATGAGCCGACCGTCCCATCCTTGGAGCTGTGCACTATCGCCGGCAGGGAATCGAAATGCGGAGATCTCGGCCGCTGAGCCGCGGATGAGTTGACCTATCAGGCGCGATAAAACGGTACGAGCAGCGATTTGCTCGCCCGCCCAAGTCTGTAACTGATGAGCATTGACCCATCTCATTTGCTTCGTCCTCGTGCTCTGACCATTGTACTGCCGCCATCCCTCACGATATGAAAGGTTTATCTTTCCGATTCGCACTTCGTCTCGTGCTGGGGCGCCGCATTCCATTGCGGATTAGGATAGGTCTCGGCAAACGCCGTTGTCACCGCGTGAGGTGACGGGAAGGATCGACGGTCAGTTGGATTCTGAAAACGGCGGCAACTGTTATCCGCCCAACCGGATCGCAATGGGTAAAGTGAGGCACTTCTGTAGACTCCTTCCCCGAAGTTATCTTTTTGAACTCATCCCCAAGTGAACTCGATGGGAGTTTGGACGTCGGGGTGAAGGCTCTTGTGCACAGGACAGGTGTGGGCGGCTCGCTCCAGTTTTTCCTTGTTCTCAGGGCTGAGATCGTGGGGGACATGAATCTTGACCGTCAGGCTCTGGATCCTTCGCGGCGGTGCGATGGTCATCTCTTTTTCTACGGTAGCCGTCGTGCCTACGATGTCGATGTTCAGCGTACGGGCCATGATGCCCATCACTGAGAGCATACAAGTCCCAAGCGCGGTTGCAACCAGGTCCGTGGGGGAGAAGCTCTCGCCGCGTCCCTGATTGTCCTTGGGAGCGTCCGTATTAAGTTCGGTTCCGGAAGGGCCATGCACTGCTTTGCAGTGCAAGTCTCCCTGGTATTCGAATTGAATCGCAACCATTCTTATTCCTCCGATAGCGCAGCGGGAAACAGGACAATGCAGGAAACGACGCTCAGATTGCCACGCTCTCCTACTGTACTGCGACCGGGTAGATTTGCGCTCTGCCATGCGCCCAAGACGAGGCCACACTAGACCAGGGAGGAGGACCTGTCTGCGGAGGCTCCGATCCTTCACCCCACGGACGAAGACCTATCCGTGGGGACCCCGTTGAGGAAAAAGCCTCTCCAGATCATTGGCTTCTGGGCACAGCAATTGTGGAACCGCTAATAAGAAACGGCGTGGACCGGGAGGTCCACGCTACAGCCGGCCTGGAGGCCGGCGTTAAAATTTCATCCTCCGCGGGCCGGAAACACCGGTGCCGGACTGTTACATTCAGCGAAAATGGACGCCTGCCGGTCCTCGAGCAGATTTGGGCCAGACGGGCTGGCGGGCGGGGCCACGAGCTTTCCGCGCATTCTCCAAGACGATCCGCTGGCCGGACTTCGATGGGCGGTATCCGCAGAAAATCAAGTGCAGTAACAAAAGTAACTGGATGCACATTACCTAAAGCGCTTATTCTTAACACAATTAGTACTTGACTATGGCATTCTATGGTTCGGCGAAAGCTTGGCGCTCGAATTTGCTCCTACGGTTCCGAATCGGCCCCCCAGCAGAATTGATGCAGTTCAGTGAGGACACGCAGTGAAACGAAAAGATCTGTGCGCTTGGATTTTTATCTGTCTGGCTTCCATCTTCGTGGCGGTTTTCTAGGAAGAGACAGGAGCTTGACGGTTCGGCAAGTTGATGAATACAAACGACAAGTGTGCATTGGGGTCGAATTGGCGAGTTAGCCTTTGCTGGCGCTGGGATGGCGAGCTGGCAAGTTGGCGGTTGCATTCCCGAGGGCGGTTCCATTTTCAGCGGGCTTGGAATAGGCCCCCTGCCGGCACCCCATGGGGCCGCGAACAACGTGTTTGAGACGCATTGGCAGTTTCCGTTGATTTCCGGGCCCACAAAGACTTAAGCAATTTGCTTCACGGATTCACGCAGGCGCACAAGTCATCGACGACTGTGCCAGGTTTGCATCGTTTTGCTGCTGCAATATAGACAATCGATTCACTCAGAAAGAGGACCACCATGCACTTGCTTTCCTCCGCTTTGCAAAAGAAGATCGGCAGGGAGACGCCCCGGGATCCGCGTGCCCCTCGGCAATTCAACACACCTTCCAGCCGGACGCTACGATTGGTCTTCGCTGCGGTCAATTGCGGCAGGATGTACATGGGCCTTGCGATGCTGCTGCTGATGATGGCGGCGCTTTACCCGGCCGGTGCCCGGGGGCAGCAGGTGGAGGCGACGCTTCCGCTGTCGCAGCGCATGACGATCAACCTGGCCGCGGGCGTGCCGGAGTACGTCGCAAACGCCGCCTCCGGCTCGAATGCGCCGCAGAGCCAGTGGTGGTTCGAGAATACAAATAATTCGACCCAATACGCCTCTCCCGGTTTTGAGGAGAGCAGCGATTCAAGCGCCAACTGGATGCAGGTGGGTCTTCCCTACGACGCGAATATCCCGCGCACCTTTCTCAACCAGACCTCGGGGGGCGGACAAGGCTCGCTGACAGGAAACGAGAACTGGTATCGCCTGCACTTCAAGATTGACCCGAAGTACGCGGGCCAGAAATTCCTGTTGAATATAGAGGGCTCGCATACCGCCGTTCAGGTTTTCGTAAACGGGACTTTGCTGCCTGGCGTCAGCGCGGTTGCCGCCGACGCGAAGGCGACGCACGTGGTTGGCTTTGTCCCCGTGATTGTGGATCTGACGCCCTATTTACATACGGACGGCGCTACCGACAACGTGATTGCGGTGGATGTATCCAGAGGCAATGCGTGGTTCGAGCAGCCGGGCTTCTCCGGAGCCTTCCGTTTTGGGCAGGCAATGGCGGGATTATTTCGCAACGTTTATCTATATGTAACCAACCCCGTTCATATCCCGGCCAACGTGTACTCGAATCAGAAGACCTGGGGTACTTACGTTGGGACCGTCTCCGAGGTTCCAGCCGCGGAAGGAACCGCAACCGCTGCTTCGGCGGTGGTCGAAGTGCAAACGAATGTTCTGAACGAGACTGCAAGCGCACAGCAGGTTACGCTGACCACACAAATTGTGGATGCGAATGGAAACGTGGTGGTGACCGCGCCGCCTATGACGCAATCGGTGCCGGCGATGACGGCGAGCACGTTCCCATCTGGCGCGACGCCGATGTTTCAGCAGTTGATCACGGTACCGAATCCGACCTTGTGGTATCCAAATAATTCGATCTACGGAACGCCTTATATGTACAAGGTCTACCACATCGTCAGCGTGAATGGCGTGGTGGTGGACTCGGCGCAGAGCCCGTTGGGGATTCGCACCATTACCTGGGATGCGAACTTTCCTTATTTCAACGGCCACGCGATGTATCTCTGGGGCGGTGCGAGCCGCTACGACTACCCTGCCCTGGGATCTTCGGTGCCGGACGAGCAGTGGTGGCGCGACATGGCGCAGATTGCGGCACAGGGAGGCAATGTCTGGCGCGTCGGACACTCCACCAGCAGCGAAGAGCTTGTGGAAGCGGCCGACGCTTACGGGATTATGATCGACCAGCCGAGCGGGGATGGTGAGGGGTATTTCAATAACCCGTCGGCCGACGATACTGTGTTGAAGGAAGAGCTGCATCGCGACATGATTATCCGCGATCGCAGTCATCCGTCGATTCTGGACTGGGAAGAGGATAACGGTGGCATGAATGCCACTCTGGCGGATTCGCTGGCGACCCTCGAAACCACGTGGGACAACATTCATCCGCGGGCGCAGGCCGACCGGACATATAGTCCGGCGTACGCGCTCTTGGACGAGTGCGACGGAGCAGGCTGCGAGGCCGGGAACAAGGAACAGAATCCCAACAATCCGGCCTTCGGAGCCGAGTACTGGGACAACATGGGCACCGGCCGTGGATTGGCCTGGGACTATGAACTGGCTTTTGCCGCGCCCTATCTGGACGATTGGCGTCAAGGCCGGGAAGCCAATGCCTTTGGCATGGCGCAATGGTACTTTGCCGATTCACCGGGCGAGGTGAGTCTATTCGCCGAGTTCCAGAATCAGCCCGCCATGGTGAACATGGTCCGTTCGCTGGGCTACTCTTCCGTGGACATGAACCGGTTTCCGAGGCTGCTCTACTACATCTATCAGGCCAACTGGACGCCGTTCACCGTCAAGCCGGTGGTTCACCTGGCGCATCACTGGAATCGCGCATACGAATACAAGCAAGGCACACCGATCCAGGAGAACGCATTCAGTAACTGTCCGGCGGTTCGGCTGCTGATCAACGGCTTGCCCAAAGATCCGGTAACCGGCAACCTGCTGGCGGATCAGACGCCCAACCCCTGGAACATCAACTCGCACGGGGATCTGACGCAGAACACCACGGTGATCCCCGGACAGGTTCACTGGATGGTGAACTGGGCACCGGGCACCGTGACGGCGGAATGCCTCGACGAGAATGGCAATGTTGTCGCGGGCGCAACCGACAGCCGGACAACCGCTGGAGCAGAAAACAAGATCGTGCTGAGCATTGTTCCAGAGGTGGAGAAGCCGGATGGAAGCAGCTTCCAGTGGACCGCCAACGGCTCCGACGCGGCCTTTGTGCAGGCTGAAGTGCAGGACGCCAACGGCAATCTTGTGCCGACCGCAGCGGACAACGTCACCTTCACGGTGACCGGAGCCGCGACCTATATGGGAGGCTCACAGCAATACGTGGCCGACCCTTCGTGGACGAACTACTATCAGGACGCGTTCTCGCAGGCGCACAGCAACGTGATCGGAGGCACGCCCTACGCGTTCTTCCACGCTCCTGGCGATCCCGAACTGAACTTCGAAGGCGGATTGCAAAAGATTGCCCTGCGCAGCACGTTTACGCCGGGAACCGTGACGGTGACGGCGAGCGCGCCAGGATTGGCAAGCAGCACCGTCACGCTGACGTCCGTTGCCCCGCCGGCTCCGGTGGAATCCCAGGCGCCGGCGATCATCGTACCGCCCGTGAACACGGCGGTGACGGCAGGTTATCCCGCAACGTTCGTCGTTGCCGCGAGCGGCAGCGGAACGCTCACCTATCAGTGGTATGAGAATGGCAGTGCGGTAGGCACAAACAGCAGCACTTATACAACTCCCGCAACCACCGTTGCGCAAAATGGCAACACCGTTGCGGTGACCATCAGCAGCAGCTTCGGAACGGTGACTTCGACTCCGGTTACATTGACCGTAGACGCGGCAGCCAACGTGGCGATCACCACATCGCCAGCTTCGCAGTCAGTGGTGGTGGGACAAGCGGCGACATTGACAGTCGCTGCGACCGGCTCGCCCCTGCTCAACTACGCTTGGTACGAGAACGGCACGCTGGTTCAGTCCGGCCCCCAGGCCAGCTATACCACACCTGTTTTCACGGCAACCGGGACGAATAGCTTCTATGTCATCGTCAGCAACCCGCTCGGTCACGCTCAATCGTCCACCGCAGTAGTCACCGTCAGCGCGCCCGCGCCGGTCAGCATTACGACTCAGCCAGTTGGGCAAATCGTTGCCACCAACCAGCCGGTGCAGTTCACTGCCGTGGTAGCCGGTTCCGCACCCTACACCTATCAGTGGCAATTTACGCCGACGGGCGGCTCGGCCATCATTCTGTTGAGCAACACACAGACCTCCAACACCATCACCTACACGATTCCCGCCATGAGCTCGGCCAATGTTGGAGCGTATAGCGTGACGATCAACAATGCCGCCAATGCAGCGGTCACCAGCGCTACGGCGAGCCTTACGCTGGCTCCTCCGGGTGTCAATCTGGCGTTGAACAAGACAGCAATATCGAGCAGTTCGCAGAACGCCTGCACGGACGGAACCACAACTCCGCCTTTCAGCGGCACAAATTGCCTGGGAGCGGAGAATGCCGTGGATGGCAACCTCGCTACCCGCTGGGGATCGGCGACGGCAGGCGCGCCGCCCACACCTCCGGTTGCAGGAGTCGATCCATCGTGGCTGCAGGTTGACCTTGGCTCGGCCCAATCCTTCAATACGGTGATCATCAACTGGGAAAATGCGTACGCGGTTCAATATCAGATCCAGTACACGAACCAGGATCCTTCGACCAACCCAACATGGAACGTGGCCTACACGAACAACGCTGGTGTGGGCGGGACGGAGACTCTCAACTTCCCTACCGTTCAGGGCCGCTATATCCGCATGTACGGCACCCAGCGCGCCACTCAGTACGGCTATTCAATTTATGAGTTCCAGGTCTACAACGTCCCCCAATGCGGCGGCTCGACGGAGCGCTACACCGTCAATTCTTCTAACTCGTCGCTGGTTACCGACAACCTGACGAGTCTCACCTGGACCCGCACCATTCAAACCGACACCGCGCCCGGTTCTCAATTCACCGGTGTGAACGCAGCGGCATATTGCAGCAGCATCAATATGCGCGTTCCCACCGAGTCTGAAGCGCTGAGCATCAGCGGGAACAATAACGCGTCGTGCGCCTTGCCGGGGGCCTGGAGCACCTGGACGTCAACCGTAGACCCGAATGACGCGAGCGAGACTGCGATCGTCAACTTCGACGGCGCTACTTCCTGGAACGTAACGAATAACTATCCGGGGCAGACGTTGTGCACGGTAGGCGCGTCGGTGGCCCAGCTTCCGCAAATTGTGACGCAACCCGCCAGCCAGAGCGCGGGTGTAGGCGGCACCGCGACGTTCACGGTGACCGCGGGCGGCACCGCTCCCTTCACCTACCAGTGGCTGAAGAATGGCGCACCCATCGCGGGTGCTGTTCATTCCACTTACACCACGCCGGTGCTGGCCGCGACCGACAACGGTGAGCAATACAGCGTTTCCGTCAGCAATGTGGGCGGTACGGTCGTCTCTTCGGCCGCTACGCTTACAGTTACCAATACCGCTGCGCCGGCCATTACCACGCAACCCGCCAACCAGAGCGTGAATGCAGGCAGCACCGCGACTTTCACGGTCACGGCGACCGGCCCCGGTCCGCTCAGCTATCAGTGGTTCGAGAACGGGGCGGCCATTGCTGGCGCTACGGCAGCGAACTATACAACACCGATGCTTGCCTCTACCGATAACGGTGAGCAGTACAGCGTCAAGGTCAGCAACGCGGGCGGCACAACGACATCGACGGCAGCCACACTCACCGTTGTCTCTACGGGACCGCCAGCGCCCACAACGCCAAACCTGGCACTGAACAGGCCGGCAACTTCGAGCGGCAATGAGAATGGCGGCCTTGGTCCGCAATACGCGGTGGATGGCAACCTGACCACGCGCTGGTCGTCGGCCTTTGTTGATCCGTCATGGATTCAGATCGATCTTGGTGCGGCCCAGTCCATCAATGAGGTGGTGCTGTACTGGCAGGCGGCGTATGGCGTTCAATACCAGATCCAGGTATCGAACGATCAGCAGAACTGGAGCACGGTCTATACACAGACGCACGGGCAGGGCGGCGCAGAGACCCTTAACTTCACCACCGTGGTGGCGCGGTACATCCGCATGTACGGAACGGCGCGGTCATCGCAGTATGGATACTCTCTGTATGAGTTCCAGGTCTACGGCGCCAACGTACCGACGATCGTAACCCAGCCAGCCAACGAAACGGTGGTTGCTGGGAACACGGCAACCTTCAGCGTCACGGCGGGCGGACAGGGTCCGTTCAGTTATCAGTGGATGCTCAATGGCGTGGCCATACCGGGAGCGACGGCGAGCAGCTACACAACGCTGCCTGTGACGAGCGTCAACAACGGCGGCATCTATACCGTCGCTGTTTCAAACGCGAACGGTACAGCGTTTTCCGCGCAGGCTGTTCTAACGGTTACCACCCTCGCGCCCACGGGCGCGAACCTCGCTCTCGGCCGGCCGGCAACGTCGAGCGGCAATGAAAACAATGGCCTCGGCCCGCAATACGCGGTGGATGGAAATCTGACCACGCGCTGGTCATCGGCCTTCGTAGATCCTTCCTGGATTCAGGTGGATCTTGGAGCGCCGACATCCATTGGCCAGGTGGTGCTGTATTGGCAGGCGGCCTATGGCGTTCAATACCAGATTCAGGTCTCGAACGATCAGCAGAACTGGACCACGGCATTTACCCAACCGGCAGGCCAGGGCGGAGTGGAAAACATTACCTTCCCGCCTGTCGCCGGCCGCTACGTTCGCATGTACGGGACACAGAGATCATCGCAGTATGGATACTCGCTGTTCGAGTTCCAGATTTATGGTTCGAATGCCCCGAGTATCGTGACCGGGCCTGTCAGCCAGACGGTGAATGCCGGCGGCACTGCGACCTTCACGGTGGCGGCGGGCGGTGTCGGTCCCTTTACTTACCAGTGGCTCAAGAACGGCGTTGCCATCACCGGCGCGACAGCCGCGAGCTACACCACGGCGGCACTGGCCGCAATGGATAACGGCGAGCAGTATAGCGTCAAGGTCAGCAACTCAGCCGGCGCGGTGACTTCAACGTCCGCGACGCTTACTATCAATACCGCTCCAAGCATTACCACGCAGCCCGCAAACCAGAGTGCGACAGTCGGCAGCACAGCGACTTTCACGGTGACGGAGAGTGGCACTGCTCCCTTCACCTACCAGTGGCTCAAGAATGGCGTTGCCATCACCGGCGCGAATTCATCCAGCTACACCACACCGGTGCTGGCTGCAACAGACAACGGCGAGAAGTTCAGCGTCAAGGTCACCAACACAGCCGGTACAGTTACCTCGTCGGCGGCAACGCTTACGGTCACCCTTGCCGCGCCAAGCATCGCTGTGCAGCCGGCAAGCCAGAGTGTGAATGCCGGCAGCAAAGCGACATTCACGGTCACGGCGAGCGGCACTGCTCCCTTCACTTATGAATGGTTGAAAAACGGAACCGCAATCAGCGGCGCGACGGCCGCGAGCTACACTACGCCGGTGCTGGCGGCGACAGATAATGGTGAGCAATTTAGCGTCAAGGTGAGCAACGCGGCTGGCACGGTCACTTCGACGGCGGCTACGCTGACGATCAATACTGCCCCGAGCATCACCTCTCAGCCCGCAAACCAGAGTGCGACTGTCGGCAGCACAGCGACTTTCACGGTGGCGGGGAGTGGCACTGCTCCCTTTACGTACCAGTGGCTCAAGAACGGCGCAGCTATCACCGGCGCGACTGCATCGAGCTACACCACTCCGGTGCTGGCGACGACAGATAATGGCGAGAAGTTCAGCGTCAAGGTCACCAACGCAGCCGGCGCGGTCACCTCGTCGTCGGCTACGCTCACGGTCACCGTTGCCGCACCGAGCATCACCACGCAACCGGCAAGCCAAAGTGTGAATGCCGGCAGCAAAGCGACATTCACGGTCGCAGTGAGCGGCACCGCTCCCTTCACGTATCAGTGGCTCAAGAACGGCACTGCCATCAGCGGCGCGACAGCCGCGAGCTACATCACGCCAGTGCTGGCGGCGACGGACAACGGCGAGAAGTTCAGCGTCAAAGTCACCAACGCCGGCGGCACAGTCACTTCGACGGCGGCGACACTGACGGTCAATGCCGCATCCACTCCGGTTGCGCCGAGCATCACCGCACAGCTTGTCAACCAAAGCGCGACTGTCGGCAACACGGCGACCTTCGCGGTTACGGTGAGCGGTACTGCTCCCCTTGCCTATCAGTGGCTCAAGAGCGGCGTTGCCATCAGCGGTGCGACAACTGCGAGTTACACCACGCCGACGCTGGCCGCGACGGATAACGGCGAGCAGTATAGCGTCAAGATCAGCAACGCAGCCGGCACGGTGACCTCGTCAGTTGCTACGCTTACGGTCGCCAACTATACGATCTATCCGGGATACCTGGGAGTCGACCTCAACAACAACACCAAGGGCGCCTGGGCCAACAGCCAGATCTATGTGACTGTGATCGGCCTGGATCCAGCCACAATGAAGTATGCCTACCTGACGCCGGGCGGCGCGATTGTCGATTTCACCATGAACGACAGTACCGCGGCCAATCACCTGGTAGGTCCGAACGGCCAGAGCTATGGCAATTATTCGTTCACTCTGGCGCAAAGCACGCTGCTGAAGATTCCCACGTTCATCTCCGCCCGCGCCTACATTTCGCTGGGCGCGCCGCTGTACGTACAGGTCAACGGGAACGGAAACGGCACTGTGACGGGATACGCCGGCCCCAATCCACAGAATCCGACCGACCCCAACATCAACACCCACTTCGACTGGTATGAATTCAATTACCAGAACGGTATCTTCATCAACACCACGCAGGTGGATGAGTTTGGATTACCGCTGCTCCTCGACGTGTGGGGTTCAAGCGGAACATTCCATCAGCAAGTGGGAATTACCGAGTCCATCGCTCAGCTCGATAGCGAGTTCGCAGCGCAGGTTCCCGCGCAATTCCAGCCTGCAACCATGTCAAACCTGCGCATTCTTTCGCCGTCCAAGGTCAACATGGCCGCGGGAGGAGCGAACGGCAACTACTTCGACAGCAATGTTGCAAGCGCGTGGTCCAGCTACAGCAAAACACCTCTTGCGATCACCCTCAATGGCCGTCAGTTCACAGGCACCGCAGCGGGATCGACCCTCACGTTCACCGAGGTCAAACCCGCCGCGGCCAATGCCGGAGAGACCTTCGTGGTGCAAAAGCCCTCGACGCAGGACATATTGGAATGCGCCGGGACAATGGCAAGCGGGGTTTCCGGCAACAGCGCGCAGCAGCAGGACGAGAACGGCGTGCAATTGCAGCTGGAGAACCAGATTTGCTCGGCAACCAACCGCGGCGTCCTGCTTACACCAGCAAACTGGACGAATGTGTCAGCCTATTACGGATCGACGCCCGCCAACTTCTACTCGCAGTTCTGGCACGAGCATTCTGTAGGGGGATTGGCATACGGCTTCTCTTACGACGACAACAACAACCAGAGCACCACCATTGCCACGCAGCAACCGGAACATATGGCCTTCGGTATCGGCTGGTAAGGCGATGAAGCAGCAGGCGCTCGCCTTGCCGGCGAGCGCCTGTTTTTTTTGGGGAGATCGTCTGCCGCAGGTAAAGGCGCAAGAATCTCGATGATGAAAATCAAAACGAGAATCCTGGACATCCTTGCTGCCGTTGTGGGCAGCTTTATATCCCTACAGCGAAACCAGAGTTGGTGTATCGGCATGCCGGAGGCCGGGGTTCAGACGATCCGCCGGGCACATACGGTTCAACCGGTCACAGCGGTGCAGAGCGAGTACTCGCTCTTCTGGCGCGGGCCGGAGGCGGAGCTTCTGCCCACGCTGGAGGAGCTTGGCATCGGCTTTGTGCCCTTCAGCCCACTCGGCGCCGGATTCCTAGCAGGCAAGATCGACGAGAACACCAAGTTCGATCCGACGGATTTCCGCAACATCGTGCCCCGCTTCACGCCCGATGCGCGCAAGGCCAACATGGTGCTCGTCGACATGGTCAAGGCCGTCGCCGTGCGCAAGGGCGCGACTCCAGCGCAGATTGCTCTCGCCTGGCTGCTGGCGCAGAAGCCGTGGATCGTGCCAATTCCTGGAACCACCAAGCTACATCGGATCGAGGAGAACCTCGGCGCGGTGAATGTCGAACTGACAGTCAACGACCTGAAGCAGATCGACGAAGAAGCTTCCCAGCTGAATCTCGAAGGAACGCGGCTGCCCGAGTTCGTTTTGAAGATGACCGGACTATGAGTGGGAGCCCGGGGGCACCCGCCTGCATTTACATTTGGGGAGTAATCCGGGAGAAGACCGGTATCGATCAAAATCGAGTGCTGTTACCCCGAACTGCCAGCCAAACAAAGTCTTGCGGCAATCGAGCGGGTTTACAGAGACTTTGCGGCATCCATTGGACTTACACCTGGAATGTACTCCATGGAAATTCCTATTTCTCCTGCGCATCCCCAAGTCCATACACTTTGGCCCGCGTCCAGTAGCTCGTGTCTTGCCAGTTGATGTGGTTACCGTCTGCTGCAACGGCTCCTTCATACTTGATACCGTAGAAATCCAGTGTCAGATGTCCCGACTCATCCACACGTCCTGTTGCGAGGCAATCCTTTGTGTCGCCAAGCTGCAGCTTATCTCCCTGTTGTCGAATGGAACAGCCGCCAACCTGTGCAATCCATCTTCCGTTCAGGTTGACCGGCCGGTGGAGAGGCGCGGATGGGCAGCGTGCCCAGTAGGTTCCATTGGACCAGTCAATCTGACGGCGGTCGGGCGTGAGGGCACCGGCAACATTCCACAACGGCGCAAGCAAAAAAAACGGCCCTCGTTGTTCTCCACTTGAAGCAGCTCCATGCTCATTGCGCAGCGCCAAAAAGTCGCCGCCATCTGCGATGGTTCCATGCAGGTCGGCGCTCCCTTCCACGCACCAATCGCCCAGGAAGTACGATTGCGCAAGCCCTGGCGGGAACTCCCCCGCCAGATTCGCTTCAATCTTGTTCTTCAGATCAACACTGTAAGAAACTTCAAGCTCCTTGCTGTGTGGTGCGGAAGGGCCATAACCCGGTGGCGCGCCACCCCACTGCCAGAAACGCACGTTCGATGCCTTCGCGATCATTGCCGAGAGATCCGCGTTGGGAAAACGCTGGACGTAAGGCACGGCCCAGCCAATATCGAGACCAGAAAACGGCAGGGTGATGATCTGGTCTTCTCCTGTTCTTTTGGCTATCCGTGAGGGATCCTTCATTGCAGCCACATCGAACAATACCAGCCTGTGAATGGCGCCATCTCGTTCCGCATACAGGTCGATGCCATTGGCCTCGCCAAGCTCCGCTAGCATGATGAGGGGCTCAAGCGCGTAAAGCTGATAGTGCAGCGCCCTGCGGCCTCTGGCCATTTCGGCGCTGAGTGATCCATCCGGCTGGACGGCATGAACACCCATCTCGTAGGCGCTCAGTCCCCATAGAAGGGCATCGGGGTCGTTGTTCGCGATCCCCTCTGCGGCAACAGAGAGGCCAGCCCAGTACATGTGGTTGTTCCAGGCATCGGAGCCTGGGTTCTTCCGGCCGCTGCTAAAATATTCGCGCACCCGCGTGGCGAGAAGCCCAAACCACCGCTGAATCTGGGCATCCTGTTCCGCAGTTCCCATCCCGCTGCCGCGCACCTTCAAGTAGGCAAGTGAGGTTCCGCTCAGCATCCAGTTCTGCATGTAGACGCTGTTATTCGTCGGCATCTTGTCATCCCATGCATCGGCCTTTGCGGCGGCGGTGAGAAGCGAGTAGACGCAAGTTGCTGCTGCGCGACTGCCTTTGCTCAACCAGACATCGGCCGCAAGACCGGCGTACTGGCCCAGATGGGTTGGCCCTTCAGAATCCTTGTCGAAAACAGCCTGTTTCTTCTCGTCGATGATGGAGTACTTCTTGTCGATATAAGCACTTTCCAGATTCAAGGTCCTGCCGAAAGCAGGCGGCACGGGACAGTTGTAAGGTGCGTCGGTTGGCACCGTCTTTGTCGAATCCCAGGGCGAGCGTAAACGCTCAGCCAAAGCGGGGACGGCAACTAGCGCGCCCAAGGAAAGTGCAGCAAGAAAGGAAATGCGCATCATGCACGCCATTGTATTGCAATGCGGAGGCCAATCAACGTCGACTTGAAAGTGGCATCTGATTAAATTGTGTTGTAGCGGCCCTTGCACCTCGCGATGCGATGTGGCCCGATTGTTCGTATTCAGCGATGCCCGGGAATCATCCATTCTCAGTTCAATCGGCCGTATCGCTCCCGGAAAAACGCCGATCCGACCGGAGATCGGCTGGGCCGACAAATCAACGGAAACCCGGACGCTGGGCGACTTAGCAGGAGTAATCTGGGCCTGGGGCTATTGGCACACCGCGGTCTCCTCGCGTTCTCCGCCGTCAAAGGGTACCAAATGTTTCTTTAGAAAGGACAGGTTATTTTGCAGACTCTTAGCGTCGCCACCAGTCTCAGGCCCAGTCGGATTGCTGTCCTCTGCGATATCAGTGACCCTAATTGGAGCCACACCTGCAAACATATTCTGGAATTGTTCTCCTCTTTATGGGGAGGACAGGGGTGCATTATCGTCCCGACAGACGGGAGCACCATCGACCAGCTCTTCTGGAAGATCCTAGAGGTTTTTGACCCGGACTATATTTGCGAATATCGGATTACCTATCGCGACCTCGATGAGCGAGATCCAGACGCCTTTTCGCAGTTCGTCAAAACTGCTATCCAGGGTTGGGGGCAGAATCCGAGTGATCTTGGAGCGGGGGAGATGGCTGACATTCGCCAAAAACTCCGCAAGGGAGATATGAATGTTGTCCCAATCAGCCCGCAGCTGAAGCAGCAGCTCAAGGCCCGCCTCGCTCCCTTCTTCTTTGAGCAATATGTCATTCAGGCTGCGGCGTGGCGCTCAGGGGACATTCTGGGCTTTCCGTATACAAGCGTCTGCGACGTCATTCAGGAACCCGAGATGCCACAACAGATCATCATGCCGACTGGGATGTCCTCATCCTCCGAACTCCTTTGGTATTCGGCAGCCCTCGGGACGTGCAATCTTGAGACGTTGGAAAAGCTCCAAAAACTCAATCTATGGCCGCGCAACTTCGGGGATGGTACTTCGACCGGCGATGCAGTTGGAGAACAGAAGAGACTCATTTCTTTTGCCGTCGACCGCAGCTCAGGAGAGAGAAGAGCTTCGCTTGAAATGACGGCACCAAGTGCATCTGTGTCCGAATCTCTTTCCTTTACCGCAACCAATCTTTCGCTTATGAATCTCGGGTGGTACGGAAATCTGCGCTCTACGGTTTGGGCCCCGAGAGCGCTAGCTGTGGCCGGGAACACCGTCAGCGACTTCTGTCTTTACTTGGCGCTGAGCAGGATGCGGGAAAGGGTGTTTTGGGTCTTTCCCCCAATAGCAGACGATGCCGCGAAAGGGGGCGGCACCGCATTCGGTCGTGGCCCAAGCTATACCTTTGCAAACGTATTGCGGATGACGAGCGACTATGTATCGCGGTACTCACCAGGGTTGGACCTCCTGAGCGCAACATTGACAACTGGACAGTTGACTGCAGTTATGAGCAGTCTAGATTCAGCAGGGCAATTTGCCATGAAAGCGAATCTGATTGATGATCCGCGGGCGGCTCTACCGGACTTTCCCCTTAGATACGTCGAGTCCGCGAATGCGTCAAAGCAGAGAATTGTGCAGGTCCCGGACAGTGGAATCATCGAGCTTTTCGAAACGCCGAAGCCAATCACTTTCAAAAACGTCAATCCTTCTGTGCACCGTTGGATTACTGACCTTGAATTTCCGGGGAATCGGCCACCCCGTCATCCTGAGCTGGGATCCTGGCTAATAAATGGAGGCAATCGGAGTACCAGCGAGGTTCGAACCTCGTCCGTTGGCCTATCGTACTTTTGTCCAAGCTCCGTAGTCTTCACCGGCCAGGATATCGACGCTGCACTCTTTCGCCCCAACATTCGGGTGCCATCTGCGAGGAATGTATTTAACAAATTGGCGGACATCGCGGGGACCTCATGCGCCATCTCAGACAAGGGCTTCTATGCGCAGGAGGCGGTCGAGAAATTAGGCGGACTGGAGGATGCCGCTCAATTCCTTAAATCGGCGCCTGGAATGGCGTTGGTAAATGCGTTTCTGGATAAAGGCTCAAACCAGAAGGGGAAATATGACCAGGGAGTACTCCTTGAGGGCCGGAGATATATGAATTCGACCTCCCTAGTCAAGGCATTGGGTGGCGTTGAGATCACTGCGAAGTATGTCGACCGCTTTTCGCAACGAGGGATTCTTTACAGGGGATTTGTCCTTCAGTGCGAGTTTTGCCGCTATGCTGCCTGGATTCCGATAAAAGACCTCACAGACCGCTTTACCTGCCTGAGGTGTCACAGGGATCAGGTATATACCTCAAAGCACTGGAAGCTTCCGCGCAGTCAACCCTCCGTCTACTACCAGCTCGATGAGATTGTCTATCAGGGTTTGGTAAACGACATGGTCGTTCCCATCGTCACCCTGGACTACCTGCGACGCACTGCTAACGGCTCTTTTCAATACACGGAGGAACTTGAATATCGAAAGCCAAATGCCCCTAAGCCGTTCATAGAGTGCGACCTGAGTTGCATCGTCGACGGGGTCATCACGATAGGTGAGGCGAAGACCGCCGATAGGCTCGATGCCACTCGCAAAAAGGAGCGTCAAATAATTCAGGATTACCGACAGCTTGCATCTTTGATTGGAGCTCGGCGCCTCGTATTCGGTACCAGATCTGACAGGTGGGACCCCACGACCGTTCAGATTATCGAGGCTACTCTGGCAAATGACCCCGTCGATCTCCTGTTCCTAAGCAAAAATCAGCTATTCAGCTAGCACGAAGGGTTTGTCTTTTGGGACCGTGGATCGCATCGACCCTCGCAACCAAAGATAGGTCCCCGGAAACGCCGTTCCGGCAGGAGATCGCTTTCGGACTGTAAGAGTCCGAATCTCGCCCTCTTGGCGACGGTACCATTCGAGTCAATGAGTGCCCCGGCGGAGATAACCGGCCAATAAGCTGGACTACGCGATTGTGGCTGGCAGGAAGAAGTTATATTTTCTTTCAGTTGGATTTTCTTCAGGAGGCGGGGCCCCGCTTCTTGCCAGCATCTT
>Ga0181517_10000830_pt1 | contig 38273 bp, 34 predicted proteins | sample PEATcosm2014_Bin_31_FD_119748 | JGI IMG/M metagenome (GOLD analysis project Ga0181517, IMG submission 119748) | Peatland microbial communities from MTU Mesocosm Facility, Houghton, MI, USA - PEATcosm2014_Bin01_30_metaG | ecosystem: Environmental > Terrestrial > Soil > Wetlands > Peat | place... | reverse complement strand
GCCACCAGCGAGGGCGAATTCTGGGAAGCCCTGAACGCCGCCTGCCTGAACCGCCTGCCGCTGCTGTTCCTGGTCCAGGATAACGGCTATGCCATCTCCGTCCCGGTCGAATGCCAGACCGCCGGCGGCAGCATCTCGAATCTCGCGGCGGGCTTTCCGGACCTGCTCCGCCAGGAGGTGGATGGCGCCGATTTCCTGGCCTCCTACCGCGTGCTGGGGGAAGCCATAGCCTATTGCCGCGGCGGGCGGGGGCCGGCCCTGGTCCACGCGCACGTCACCCGCCCCTACTCGCACTCGCTTTCCGACGACGAGCGCATGTACAAGACCGCCGCCGAGCGGCAGGCCGAGGCCGAACGGGATCCCGTGCTGAGCTTTCCGCGCTACCTGGTTGAAGAAGGCGTGCTCGATCGCCACATGCTCCAGCGCATCGTCTACGAGATCGATCAGGAGGTCCAGGAAGCCACCACCCAGGCGCTCAGCGAAGATCCCCCGCGGCCCGAGACGGCCATGGCGAACCTGTATTCCAGCCGCGTCGATCCGTCGAGCCCCGCCTTCGAGGCCCAGCCGGCCTGGCACGGCGAGCCGCTCACCATGGTCGATCTGATCAACGCCACCTTGCGCGAGGAGATGCGCCGCAACCCCGATATCCTGCTCTTCGGCGAAGACGTGGCGGATTGCAGCCGCGAAGCCAATCTCGCCGAGGTGAAGGGCAAGGGCGGAGTTTTCAAGGTCACCGCGGGATTGCAACGCGAGTTCGGCTCCCGGCGCTGCTTCAACACGCCGCTGGCCGAGGCCGCCATCGTGGGCCGCGCCATCGGCATGGCCGTCCGCGGTCTCAAGCCCGTGGCCGAAATCCAGTTCTTCGATTACATCTGGCCCGCTATGATGCAGATTCGCTGCGAGCTGGCCAACCTGCGCTGGCGCTCCGACGGCCAATTCGCCTGCCCGGTGGTGATGCGCGTGCCCATCGGCGGATATCTCAATGGCGGGGCCATGTATCATAGCCAGTCGGGCGAAGTGGCGTTCACCCATATCCCCGGTCTGCGGGTGGTCATGCCCTCCAATGCCCTGGATGCTTGCGGGCTGCTGCGCACGGCTTTGCGCTCGGACGACCCGGTGCTGTTCCTGGAGCACAAGCGCCTCTACCGCGAGCCTTACAACCGCTCGGCACACCCCGGCGAGGATTTCACCATCCCGTTCGGGCGCGCCCGCATCGTCAAGCCGGGCCGCAGCCTCACCGTGATTACCTACGGCGCCCTGGTGCAAAAGGCTCTCCAGGCCGCCACGCAGGTGGAGCGCAACCGCCCCGAGGCCGCCATCGAGGTGATCGACCTGCGCTCGCTCGCGCCCTACGATTGGGAGGCCATTCGCGCGTCGGTCGAAAAGACCAGCCGCGTGCTGGTGGCGCACGAGGATTGCCTCTCCTGGGGATACGGCGCGGAAATCGCCGCGCGCGTTTCGAGCGAGCTGTTCGAGCGCCTGGATGCCCCCGTCGGCCGCGTGGGCGCCCTGGATACCTGGGTGGGCTACCACCCGCAACTGGAAGCCGCCATTCTGCCGCAGACCGAGACCCTGGTCGCCGAAATGACCCGCCTGCTGGCGTATTGAGCTTGCCTGGTGGAAGCCAGCCCGAGACCGGCGCGCCCGGCCGCCGAAACGCAATTTTCGCCGGAGTGGGTCTTCACTAACAGATGCGCGAATTGTACCGCCCAATCGAAGCAGCCGAAATGCTAGTCTCGGATTATCTCTGGCCTGGAGGGGCTGCATCGATGCAAGTGAAACGGATCGGTTCAACGGATCTCACGGTTGAGAAACTGCCTGATGGCTCGACTTCCATTTTCGACGCCGCCAGCAAGACTGTCTATTCATTGAACGCTCCCGCGGCGGCGGCGTGGGAGGCCTGTGGCGAATCGTCCACGCTCGCCCAAGTCGTCGAGTCGATGCAGCGGTCGTTCAATCCTGGCGTCACGGAAGAGACCGCTTTAGAGGCTTTGCTCCAACTGCGGGAGAAGGGTCTGGTGAGTGTCGCCGTTCCGCAGTCCGGTCCCACGCGGCGATCCGCCATGGCGTCCGCCGCCGCTTTGGCCGCGCCCGTGGTACTGGCTTTGACGTTCGCGGAGCAGAAGGCGCACGCCGTGAACGCCGCTTCCGGGCACACCAGTTATTAGGGTGGGGAGCCGGAGTACCGACACGGTTTCGGAATCGCGGCATTCGGCTAGGGTTGGGATCCCACAACGGCGCGCCGAAGGCCGCCGAGCGGATTCTTCGGCTGGTGGCGGAGTGACACGTTTGCACCAGCGAGCGGCCCCCCCCTTCGACCCCGGCCAGATACTCACAGCCTGCTTCGGAGAGGGCGACGAAGGCCGCCACGCCTACGAAGCCTGCGTGGCTTTTGAACCGGGCGCAGTCGCCGCCGGAAGCGGCCGCCTGCTGCCCTTCGTTTACCGGCGCTGGGGCGCGTCGGACCGCAACGGTCTGATCGAGCGCGCCCACCTCGCTTATATCGCTACCTGGCAGCGCAACCGCGAGCGCATGGCGCAGGCCGCCGCCGTCGTCGCCGAATTCGAACGCGCCGGCATCGAATGCATGCTGCTCAAGGGCGCCGCCCTGACCCTGCGCAACTACCGGGATTATGGCCTCCGCGGGATGGGCGATTTCGACCTGCTGATTCACCGCGGCTATCTGGAGCGCGCCGCCGCCCTGCTGCTGCGCAACGGATGGCGAGCGGAGGAGGGCCGCTCCCTGGAGGCGATCCTGCGGCAAGCCCGCGTGGGCCACGCCTGCCAGTTCTCCGGAAGCGCCGGCCAGAACTGCGATCTCCACTGGCACCCGCTGATCCGCTGCTACGCTCCACAAGTCGCGGAGATGTTCTGGGAGGCGTCCGAAACCATCGATCTGGCGGGCCATGCCGTCAGGATTCCCTGCCAGACCGATCAATTCCTCCACGTTTGCGTTCACGGCCTACATTGGGAGCGGCTGCCGAATCTGTATTGGATGGCCGACGCGATCACCGTCCTGCGCGGCGGCGAACTCGATTGGGACCGCGCGGCGGCCCTGGCCGAGCGTTCCGACATGCGTGCCCTGTTCGCCCAGGCGCTCCTCGTGCTGGCCGCGCGCTTCCACATTGCCGTCCCCGGAAAGATATTCGACCTCGATACGCCCGCCTGGGAGCGGCGCGAGTGCGCGCTCATGCAGAAACCGTGTCCTCTGAGCCTGTGGGACCGCCTGGCCTGGCACCGGTACCATTTCCGGCGCATCAAGCCGTTCGACCGGCAGTGGAGCCAGTTGCCTTACTGGATTGCATTTCCGCAATACCTGACAGCTTTCTGGGACGCCGCGAAGTGGCGGGCCTTCGCGGAGAGATTGTGGCGCAAATTCAGGCCGCGTTTCCGCCAGCCGCGCGGCGAATCCTGAACGCAGCCGCTCACTTTGCGCCAGGCGGCCGAATTTTTTTGCGCTCTCAACGCCCGTGCCGCGTCTGTATATCTATGAGGGCTGCATGGAGGGGTAGCTTCAAGAAACCGTCTCTCGGTGAGTTTACGATGCTGGGAAAATGGACAATCGTGGTGCTGGCACTGGCACTCTCGGCGTGCGGAGGCCGGCGCGACGCGGTTCACGCGGCGCGTTTCGGCTTCTCCGAGCGCTCCGGGCCGGAGGTCATCGCCTGTTTCGGGGATAGCCTGACGGCCGGCTACGGCGTGGCGCGAGGCGCCAGCTACCCCGATAACCTGCAGCGTATGCTGGATGCCGGCGGCACGCGCTACCGCGTCCTCAACCTGGGAGTGAGCGGCGAAACCACCGCCGATGGCGTGGCGCGCCTGCCCCTGGTGCTCGCCGAAAAGCCCGACCTGGTGGTGCTCGAGTTCGGCGCCAACGACGGCCTCCGCGGCATCTCCGTGGACGTGGCCACCCGCAATCTGGAGCACATGATCGACACGTTGCAGAAGGGCGGCACGCGCGTGGTGCTGGCGGGCATGATCCTGCCGCCGAGCTTCGCCACGGCGTATACCCGCCGCTTCGGAGCCATGTTCAGCGACCTGGCGGATCGATACCACCTGACGCTGATCCCGTTCATTCTGGAAGGCGTGGCCGGTTACCCGCGCTTCATGCAGCCGGACGGTCTGCACCCCAACGCCGAGGGAGCCCAGCGCCTCGCGGACACGGTATTCCGGGCCATCCAGGGGGACCTGCGCAACGCTCCCTGACCGGCGAGCGGGTTTACTTGGCCAGGCGGAGAATGGCTCCTGCAACGGTTTGAAATGCAGCCACCAGGTCGCTGGTGGTCGACGCATCTACGAATTGGCCGACTGGCTGCGCTGCATTGTAAGCGGTGGAGATCTGTGTGTTCGCCAGCCGGTTCAGAAGCGCCGTATCCGTTCCGCCATCGCCCTCATAGCCAATGGTGTAAATGTAAACCGGATTCATGCCGGTCTGGCTGCGGATCGTGAGCCCGGTATTGTCGGTCAGATTCCAGGCGGCGATGGCCAACTGATACGGATCCTGAACCGCCGGCCTGGTATTGCGCCCGTACGTCACGTTGCTGGTCGGGCTGTAGATTGTTGAGTATTGTCCATACAGCCAGGAATACTGGTAGTCGGTGGCGTTGGTCTGGTTGTCCGTGTGAGTGTTATACAGGTCGTACGCGGGAATCTGGGTGAGGTCGTCCAGGTCGGTGCCGTCGTCCCGGTTGTTCAGGTTATTGCAGCTTGTGATCGGAGTCGATGGATTGATCGCGCTTTGGTAGTCGTTCGTGCGCGCCACCCAGGTCAGCGTGGATGTGCTGTCGTTGTAAGCTGTGGCCAGCGCGTAGAGGCCCGCGGTGCCGGGATTTCCTTGCGGCACGCCGTTGCCGAAGTTCAGGATGCCCCCGATCATCTGCGTGGTGTTTGTGCTTGTGGCCGTCTGGTATTTGCACTTGTTGCTGTTGCTCATTACGTTGCCGGGCGGCGTGGTGGGGGCATTGAGGTAAACGGAGAAGGCCGTCGGCATGCCATCGGTGAACAGCAGAATGGCATTCAGCCGGTTGTCGGATCCGTTGGCGGCCACATCGCGGTTGTACGCCTTCTGCAGTTCAATATACGCCAGCGCCAGGCCCTCGCTCATATTAGTGGCGCCGCCGGACTGGAGGGCGTTGAGCTGATCCGTTATGTCACCGCCCGACTGTTCGGTGCTGAAATTGGAATCCGGGCCGCCTCCCCCGTTGGTGGCGGATGTGTAGGGCCGCGGCAACGGCGGGTACGCCACGACCCCGGTGCTGCCGAAGACCACTAGCCCCAACTCGTCCCCGGGGGGCGTGAATGAGGCGACGAACGATTCCGCCCCTTGCACCATCGAAGTGAGCGGCGCGCCGGCCATGGAGCCGGAGCGGTCCAGCACCATCACGATGCGCGAATCCCGGCGCGTCGCCTGCGCCGTGGCGCCTACCACGGCGGTCGGCTGGTTGAAGACCCGCAGGAATAGCAGTGGCACCGTCACCGAGGCCGTCACCGTGATGGTATGAAGCGCGATGTTGGTGGTGGACGTAATGGTGGACTGCAGATTGAAGCTTCCCCAATAGCCGCTGGGGAAGTTGGCATTCAGAAACTCCTGTGCGATCTCGGTGGTGTTCGCATTGGTTCCCAGCAGGCGGCCCGCGCCGAGAGCCGCGCCATCCGCCGCCGAGGATATCCGGGACTCCACGATGAACAGCATGGTGCGGTCAACGGCCAGCCCGACCAGCATGATGACGACGGGCAGCATCAGGGTGAACATGATCATCACCGAGCCGCTTTCCCGGCTGTGTTTCCGACTGGCGCGCAAGCGATCTTCCTTCCTCATGGCGTTTACTCAGAACAGACCGAACGAATAGGTCGAAGTGGCTCCCACGAAGGGCTTCACAGCCCAGGCATTGGCCCCGGCTTCGGCGATATACAGCACCTGGCCCGAGGGCAAGCCGGAAACCACGTTGTTGACATCGGAATAGGGATTGATGGAATTGAAATTCGCCACCGCTCCCGCCTTGGTGCAATAGTCCACCTGGGATATCTTGCCGGTGGTCGAATTCACCGTCACTCCAGTGGGCCCGCTGGTGAGCGGGCTTCCCATGTTACTGGTGCGCAGGTTGGTATTGCCGATCTCCAACCGCTGCGTGAAGACCCATTTGCCGTAATTGGTGCACGCGCTGGTATGAACCGCGGGGGTGCCCGACGCCGCGCCCGCCCCCGCGCAGGCGGAATCGTCCACATAGGTCAGCGCCGAGAGAATCACCACCGACGAGGAACTGCTAGCGGTAGTGGAAAGCCCCAGCGATGAGCCAATCTGCGTCAGAACGGTCTGGTTCCCGGGCTGGGAGAAATCGATGCCGCGCGCGTACATGTGCCCGGCGTCGCGCGCCAGTTGAACGGTTTGAAGCGTGCGCACCATGTTCACGCCCACCGCCCCCGTCCCCAGCAGCATGGGGACCAGCACCATCAGGACGAAGGCGAATTCGATGGCCGCCCCTCCTTTGCGATTGCGTTGGCGCATAGTTCCCCTACGGCGCCGTCCCTATGGGCGGCGGATTGTTGGATGGCTCGATGACATCGGCCGCATAGGCGCTGATGTGCTGCACGTTGAATTCGATGTCTTTCCACGTGAAGATCTGCGGAAACAGAGGATTCACCGGCACGCCCTGCACGGAGACCTGCATGATGTTGCCTGGCGCGTTGCCGTTCGTCGAGGTGGAGACATCCGTCGCCGCCGCGCTCGAGCTGGGCGCCGGCGGCTGGTAATAGTTGACTTTGATGTAAGCCAGCCCGGTCGATCCGTTGAGAAATCCGAAGGCGTTGGTCTGTACGGCGCTCTTCACCGTGCTGGTCAGGGTGGCGCCCTGGGTCATCTGGGAGTTGGTCAGGGTGATGCCGGTGCGGCATGCCATGCGGACGGCTCTCTGCACGCTGGCCTGCGCATATACGGCCCAAGCGATATCCAGCAGGACCGTCGACATGGCCAAAAGCGGCAGCAGCGCGAAGGTGAACTCCAGAATCTCGCTGCCTTTCCGGCGGCCGTGGCGGGCGGCTCCGCGAATAGATGGACCTTGCATGGGTCTCTGCTAGCAGGATTGTAGGGCATTCAAGCGGCCCGGAACACTTGTTAATGGATAGTAAGCCGGATACTATCCACGGCTAATATCCGGCCGGTGGAGCATGCTTTAGCCGGCCCTAAATCCGCGCCCTATCCACCCGCGCCTCCAAACGGAGCGCGTTGTGTTAAAACTGGGCAAGGTCTCGAATGCCCAGTATGAAACCGGCTTCCGGTACCGGGCTGCTGCGCCAGCTCGGGTTCTTCAGCGCAACCGCTCTGGTCATCTCTAATATGATCGGGACCGGCATTTTTGCGACTACCGGGTTCATGGCCGGACAACTGGGCAGCGCCAGGCTGATCCTGGCCTGCTGGGCGGTGGGCGCCGTGTTCGCATTCGCCGGCGCGCTCAGCTATTCCGAGCTGGGCATCAACTTCCCCAGTTCGGGCGGCGAATATGTCTACCTGACCCACGCGTATGGCCCGGAATGGGGCTTCATGACCGGCTGGGTCTCCTTCTTCGCGGGATTTTCGGCGCCCATCGCCGCCGCGGCGCTGGCCTTTTCGGATTACCTCGGCCATATCTTCCCCGCCGTGAGCCGCGAAAACTCCTCTTTCACAATCGGCGCGGGAGCCTTTTCGCTGCGCCTGGGCGCCAGCCAAATGGTGGCCTGCTCGCTGATCGCGCTCTTCACCATCCTGAACTGTTTCGGCGTGAGCCGCATGGCCAAGGTGCAGAACACGCTTACCGGAACCAAGCTGGTGGCCATCGCCGGCTTCATCCTGCTGGGATTCACCATCGGCACGGGAAGCTGGAGCCACTTCTCCGAGCCGGCCGTGCGCACCGTGACCACCTCCCTGCCGACGCAGTTCGTGGTGAGCCTGCTGTGGGTGATGTTCGGCTACAGCGGATGGAACGCGGCGACCTATGTAGCCGAGGAGATTCGCCACCCGGAGCGCACTCTCCCGGCGGCTCTGGCGGCCGGCACCGCCATCGTGGCGCTGCTCTACCTGGGCCTGAATCTGATATTCATTTACGCCACACCGCTCGAAAAGATGAAGGGAGAGCTGGCCATCGGCTCCATATCGGCGCAGAACCTGTTCGGGCCGCACGTGGCCGGGGCGTTCTCGGCCCTGATGGCCCTGGCCATCGTGTCCACCGTGAGCGCCATGGTGACCATCGGCCCACGCGTCTACTATGCCATGGCCAAGAACCGGGCCTTCTTTAGCGCCGCGGCGTCCGTCCATCCGCGCTGGCACACTCCCGTGGTGGCCATCCTCAGCCAGGGGCTATGCGCCATGCTCATGGCCCTGACGCCTTTCCCGGACCTGGTAAGTTACATCGGCTTCAGCCTGACCCTATTTACGGTCCTGTCTGTGGCGTCGCTGTTCATCTTCCGGCGGCGGAATCCGGGATGGCAGCGCTTGCGCGCGGTCGAGTTCGCTTTTCCGCTGGTGCCCGCGGCTTACATTATGGTGGGCGCCTGTATGATGGTGTACGGCGTAATCTGGCAGCCGCGGGCGTCGCTTACCGCGCTGGCCACCGTGGGCGCCGGAGCGCTGGTCTACCGCTTCGGCATTCGCGGGCGAACGGAGCAATCCTAGACTCAGTCGGGAACCAACATTCCAAATGTCCTCACCTACCCTTCATCCCCCCCAAATCGAGCGCCCCTCGCGGGTGCGTTATCTGGTGATCGTCTTCGCGGTTCTGCTGTCGGTGATCACGTATATCGACCGGGTGTCGATCTCTTTCGCCGCACCCTTTATCAGCCATGATTTGAACCTCAACACCATCGAGATGGGCATGGCTTTCTCGGCCTTCGGCTGGGCCTATGCGTTGTTTGAAATGCCCGGAGGGTTTCTGGGCGATTGGCTGGGGCCGCGCAAGGTGCTGATGCGCATCGTGCTGTGGTGGTCCGTATTCACGGCCGCCACGGGATGGGTCTGGAGCCTCAAATCGCTCGTGATCACGCGTTTCCTGTTCGGCGCGGGCGAAGCCGGCTGCTTCCCCAACCTCACCAAGGCGTACAGCACCTGGCTTCCGCAGAGTGAGCGCCCGCGCGCGCAAGGCATCATGTGGCTCAGCACGCGCTGGGGCGCGGCTCTGACGCCGCCGCTGGTGGCGCTGGTGATGACCGCTGTGGGCTGGCGCCACGCTTTTGAGATTTTCGGGTGCCTGGGCGTGGTTTGGGCTGTAGCCTTCTTCCTGTGGTATCGCGACGATCCGCTGGAGAACAAGCAGATGAACGCCGCCGAGCGCGAGCTGGTGAAATCCAGCGCCAAGTTGGCCAGCGGCCATCGCAACCTGCCCTGGGGCAAGCTGGCCCGCTCGCGCCAGGCCTGGCTCATCTGCGGCCAGTATTTCAGCCACTCCTGGGCCTGGTATTTCTATATGACCTGGCTGCCCACTTACATGCGCAACGGCCGCCACCTGACTTTCGCTTCCACCGCCCTGGCCAGCGCGGTGCCTCTGTTCATGGCCGGACTGGGCGATCCCGTCAGCGTCTTTCTGGCTGCGCGCCTCTCGAAATCCATCGGCCTGGTTCGTGCACGCCGCACCATCGCGCTCATCGGCTTCACCGGAGGCGCCGCGCTGCTGCTGCTCTCGACCCTCATCGCCGATGCCGTCACAGCGGTCCTGGTTATCGGCCTAGCCGCCTTCACCCTGGAACTGGTGATGTCGGTGGCTTGGAGCACCACCATGGATGTGGGCGGCAAGTTCGCCGGCACGGTCTCCGGAGCCATGAATATGTGGGGCAACATCGGCGGGGCCCTCTCGCCGCTGGCCATCGGCTACATACTGGCGTGGACCAACAACAACTGGAACGTCACGTTCTACGTTTCCGCGCTGGTCCTGGTCCTCGGCATTTTCTGCTGGATGTTCCTCGATCCGGTGAAGCCGTTCGACGTTCAGGCTGAAGCTGAAGTATGACGCCCTCCCTCGAAACAGTTGCGCCGAAGGGCGAACGGCCCACGCGGGTCCGTTACTGGGTGATCGTCTTCGCCGCCACGCTGGCGATGATCACCTATATCGACCGCGTAGCTCTCTCCTTCGCGGCTCCCTTCATCCGGCACGATCTCGGTCTCACTGTCGTCCAAACTGGCTGGGCCTTCGCCTGTTTCGGCTGGGCCTACGCCCTGTTCGAAATCCCCGGAGGCTTCCTGGGCGATTGGATGGGCCCGCGCCGGGTGCTCACGCGCATTGTGGTGTGGTGGTCCTGTTTCACGGCCATCATCGGCTCCGCGTGGAGCTTCGGCGCGCTCGCCACCACCCAGTTTCTGTTCGGCGCCGGCGAGGCCGGCTGTTTCCCGAACGTGGCCAAGGCGTTCAATATCTGGCTGCCGTCCAAAGAACGCGTGCGCGCGCAGGGCATCATGTGGCTGAGCGCCCGCTGGGCCGGCGCGTTCACGCCCCTGGTGGTGGCGGTGATCGTGACGCACCTGGGCTGGCGCATGGCGTTCCGGCTGTTCGGGTCGATCGGCGTGGTATGGGCCACCATCTTCTTCCTCTGGTTCCGCGATAATCCGCTCGATAAGCCCAGCCTCAACGCGGCCGAGCGCGAGCTGCTCAAAGGCAACGTGGGCCTGGTCGCGAAGCACGCCCACGTGCCCTGGCGGAAGTTCTTGCACGCGCGCCAGGTGTGGATGCTGTGCGGCCAGTTCTTCTGCCTGAATTACGGCTGGTATTTCTACATCACCTGGCTGCCCAGCTACCTGCGGGAGGCGCGCCATCTGGCTATCACCTCGAGCGCGCTGCTCAGCATTCTGCCCCTCTTCTGCGGCGGCCTCGGCAATCCGGCGTGCGTGTATCTCTCGCGCATCGTCACCGAGCGGACCGGCAGCGTGGCCCGCGCGCGGCGCCTGATGGCTTATCTCGGTTTCGCCGGCGCGTCGTTCTTCCTGCTCTTCTCCACCCTGATGCGCAATCCGCTGCTGGCCATGCTTTCGATCGGCGCGGCCAGTTTCTCGAACGACCTGGTAATGCCGGGCGCCTGGACGGCCTCCATGGACGTGGGCGGCAAGTACGCAGGGACGTTGGGCGGGACCATGAACATGTGCGGCAACATCGGCGGCGCGCTGGCGCCCCTGGCCATCGGCTACATGCTCGCCTGGAGCCACGGCAACTGGAACCTGACCTTCTACGTCTCGGCCGCCATCTATGCCATGGGCATGATCTTCTGGCGATTCCTCGATCCGGTGACGCCGATAGAGGCGTGAGCCTGTGGGGGCGGTTCGCGCCGGCGAGCCGCCCGATAGCTGCAACGTGCCGTAGCAGTTCTGTTTCGTGGCGCTGACGGCCGCCCCAGCCTGGCTCCGAGGAGGTTATGCCGTATCATAGACATATGCCTGAACTGGTGTTCGAGGTTATCCAGGAGTCCGATGGCGGGTATTGCGCCGAGTGCCTCACGGAGAGCATCTTCACCGCAGGCGACACGTGGGACGAGTTGCGGAAAAGCGTGCTGGAAGCGACCTCCGCGTTCTTCTTTGACCGGCCGCGCCCCGAGCGAATTCGCCTCCACCTCGTTCGCGACGAGATCCTGTTGGTGGCATGAAGATCCCTCGTGACGTCTCCGGCGCGCGCCTCGCCGACGTCCTGTGCCGGAAATGGCAGTACACGAAGGTGCACCAAGCTGGCAGCCACATTATCCTGGAAACCTCCGAGCCGACCCACCAGCGGATCGCGATACCGGACCACCTTCCGCTCCGGCTCGGCACGTTCAATTCAATCCTCCGCGCGGTCGCCGGGCACAAGGCTGTCCCGCGCGACGCGATCATCGCCGACTTATAAAGATTCGGGGCCCAAGAGCCGACTTGAAGGGAGTTGGGACACAGACCAACCGCGGCCTCGGACTACGAGTGCGAGAACCCTCGCTGCAACAGCCAAGCCGACTTATGGATACCGATTAGTCTGGGCGAACGTCAGCATAAGGCGACAAGCCGTCAACTTGAAGGCCGCGCGCCTCGCATCACCCGTTCTTTATCTGTGCTGCCTTGTGCGCGACGTGGGCGGTCGCGTTCAGCACGACCCCACCTCCGCAAACACCGGGACTCACACTTGTCTGGGAACTCACGTCTGGCGCACCATGGCTCGGCGCGATCTTGTTCTACCGTCTCGGCGATCGCGAATCACTGCGTTAGGTCATCTAGAGAGGGCATTCAGTTAACGCCAGTCACCCCTGGGCTAGGAAGGGCGACCGGCTCGGCGAGCTTGGCCGCGACGTCGGCCATCGGGTTTTCTGCCGTACTCAGGCCGCTTCGCGAGGCGAGCAGGGGGCTGACTTCGCGGAGCGCTTCGTACGTAGTGCCGTGCACGATGGGAACGAGCCGTTCACGCGCAAGGAGTGCCGAAAGTTCTTTGTCCGCGATGCCCTCTGCTGGGAGGCGGCGCAGCAGGGCGGGCGTCACCAGCACGATCCCGACTCGCGAGTTCGCCAAGCCCTTGTCGATGGCGCGGAGCAACGGCACGCCGAGGCCAACGTCCTTTTCGCTGAACCAGACCGAGACACCGCGTGACACGAGCAGATCGTGCAGCTCCTTCGCGGCCCCCTGCCGGTCGTCCCACGCGTGGCAGAGGAAGACGTCCCGAAGTTCAGGCAGCTTCGCTAGGTTCTCGACGCTTTCGCGGACCGGTGTGAGCGCCCGCACCTCGACAGGCGTGTACATCACCAACGAACCGACTGGCGACCAGCGCGGCCTTGCGCTGCCGCCGGAACCGCCGCTGCTCCGGCCACCACCGCTACTCCCCGACGAGGAGTAGGACGGGGGCGAATACGACGGGTACGACGGGGATGAGTACGACGGGTAGCTGCTATAGCCGCCGTAGCGGCCATACCGTCCACCACAAGCGGGGCAGTCCGCAGCAGCAGCCGCTGAGCGGTGACCTCTTACTGGTGCTGTACATCTAGCCATGTGGCCGATAATACCTAATAGCATCGCCGCGCTCAAGCCCTAGAGTCGCAAAGCGGTCAAAACAGAGTAGAATTGTCGCCTTTTGTGGTAAGACACGACAGGACTATATATCGTGGCGTTGGCCTGGTGGTCTTGGCTTGCCACTATATGTCGCGGTTACTTGGCTAATCGAGAATCGACATGTGCCGACTAAAGAGGAGTTGGAGAAAAGGCTGTTCGGTTTGCTCATCGGGATGAGTCCGCGGAGGCACGATCTTAACTTTGCGGGCATGCATTACTCCCCATAAACGCCCCTCCGTCCGGCGCTCGCGTGTCGGCCAGGTTTCAAAGATCGTCCAGGCCGTCTACAATGGAAGGCGAGGACACATCAGTGACACGCCAGTTCGATGTCGTGATTGAACGGGACTCCGAAGGCTACTACGTAGCGTCGGTTCCCCAAATCCCCGCGTGCCACACGCAAGCGCGGTCCCTCGACGAGGTCACCGAGCGGATCCGCGAAGCCATAGAGCTGTGTCTGGAAGTGGAAGGCACGCCGGAACAAGACTTGGAGTTCGTTGGCATTCAGCGCGTGACCATCGCGGCATGAGCCGGACGCCCCGCATTACCGGCTCGGACCTCATTGCCGCGCTCGCAAGCGCTGGTTTCCGCGTTCTCCGTGTCAGAGGCAGCCATCATTTCCTCCGTCACGAAGACGGCCGCAGCACGGTCGTGCCTGCACACACAGGCGAGACCCTCGGTCCCGGCCTACTTCACAAGATCCTTCGCGATTGTCATTTGACGGCCGAACAACTCGCGGAACTCCCCTAAGGGCGATTACTCCCCATAAACGCGCTAGGCTTCGGCAACACATGTGGCTGGGTCGCTTCACCGAAAAAGCGCCATACGCTCCCCGGGCTGCAATTCCTCCAGAGCCGCACGCGCTATCCCGGTCTCCCCCTTCCCCCGCTCCCCCTACTGTCTCAACGCCCCTTTGCGCGTCACATATAAGGTCACCAGGCCGGAGACCATCATGCATCCGGCCAGAGCGACCATCGCCAAGGCCGTGCTGTGCGTGTGGTCCACGATGATGCCCGCGGCGTGCGGAGCCGCATAGCCGCCCAGGTTGCCCACCGCGTTGATCCAGGCGATTCCGGCGGCCGCCGCGGTCCCCGCCAACAGCGCCGAGGGTAACGAGAAGAAGACCGAAAAGGCGCACATAATGCCGGATGTCGCAACACTCAGAGCGATCAGGCCCACCACCCCAGGCACGCCGTGAATGCCGCTGACGGCAAAAGCCAGTCCGCCGATAAAGCAGGAAAGCGCCAGGTGCCAGCGGCGTTCGCCGGTCCGGTCCGAGTGACGTCCAAACCAGAACATCACAAAGGTGGTGACAACCCAGGGTATCGCGTACAGCCATCCGATTATCTGGGGATCTTTGCTGATGGTGTCCTTAATGACTTGCGGCATGTAGAAGCCGATGCCATAATTGGCGGCCGTGACGCCGAAATAGACCAGGCACAGCAGCCACACATCGCCGTTGCGGAAAGCGTCCGAGAGCTTGGACTTGGCTCCGCCGGCGCGCTTGTTGGATTCGTGCTCCGCCGCGATGTCTCCGAGAACCAGCTTCTTCTCTTCCGCGCTCAGCCAGTGCGCTCTCTCCGGATCGTTAGTCATCAGGAAAAATACGCCCAGGCCGACCACCGAGCAGGGGATGCCGCAGACCAGGAACAGCCACTGCCAGCCGCTCAGCCCGGCCACGCCCTGCAGGTTCTTCAGAATCCACCCCGAAAGAGGCCCCGCGAAGATGCCCGAAATGGGGATGGCGCTCATGAAGATAGCCATCATCCGGCCACGGTAGCGGGCGGGAAACCAGAAGGTCAGGTAGAGGACGACGCCCGGGAAGAAGCCCGCTTCCACCGCGCCGCCGATGAACCGCAACACGTAGTAACTGGTCGGGCCGTGCACGTACATCATCCACGCCGAGAGAATGCCGCGCAGGATCAACATCGGGCCGAGCAGGCCGCGCGCGCCGATCCGCTTCAGCACCATGTTGCTCGGCACGTTAAAGAAGAAATAGCCGACGAAGAACATCCCCGCGCCGAGGCCATAGACCTCGTCGCTCATCCCCAGGCTCTGCTGCATCTGGAGTTTGGCGAAACTGACGTTCACCCGGTTGATATAGGCCACCACGTAGCAGAGGAACAGAAACGGCATCAGCCGGAGCGTGATCTTGCGGTAGGTCGCCGCTTCGAACAGACCGGAAGCCTGGGCAGGCAAGGGGTTCATAAGGCCCTCCATGCGCGGGGGGCAGGCCAGGAGCCTTTAGACATAACCGGAGTGTATCAGAAATGAGAGGGGGCTCCGATTCGGCGGACCTGCGCGCCGCGCGGCCTGGCAGACGCCGTGCACTACGATGGCGCGGGTTCCGGTGCGATCGAAAAGTGGCTGGAATGGCTTCGTAGAGGGTCATGCCCGCGTGCCGTTTGCGCACACCCCTGTGGCGTCGAAGCTCCACTTGTTCTCCGGAACCTCTTGCTATAATGAGGCTTACTTTGATCTTTGGGATGCGTCCTTCGATAACGCGCATGAAGTGTATTCCAGTTTTTTTATTTGCCGCGGCAGCCCTGTGCGCCGCTGATTTTACGACCGGGCAGGCCGCCCGGCTGGTGATCGGGCAAGAAACCTTCACCAGCCAGGACACGAATTCGAGCGATACGATCCTGGGCGCCGCGAGCGGCCTGGCGTATGCGGCCGACACGCTGTTCGTGGCCGACGCGAATTATATCGGTGCCAGCCCTTCGAATCACCGCGTTCTCCTGTTCCAGAATCTCTCCACACAGTTGCCTGGACTCACCTCGCAACTGACCTACAACCGCAAGTGCCCGGTCTGCCTGGGCCAGGCGACGCTCGTGCTCGGCCAACCGGATTTCAATACCAACACCACCAACGAAAACACCACGGCCAGCACTCTCCGCACCCCCACCGCGGTGGCTTCCGACGGCGTCCACCTGGTGGTGGCCGATACCGACCACAACCGCGTGCTGATCTGGAACCGCATTCCGGCTAATAACGACGCGCCCGCCGATGTGGCCGTAGGCCAGGCCGATCTGGTCACCGGGAGTTCCCTGCCTAATAACCTGCCGCCCACGGCGACCTCCATGCGCGGGCCGCAGGGCGTATGGATTCAGAACGGGAAGCTCTACGTGGCCGACACGCAGAACAACCGTATTCTGATCTGGAACAAGATTCCCACCGCCAGCGGCGTGGCCGCCGACGTGGTTTTGGGCCAGCCCAACTTCACTACCTTCGTGGAGCCGAATCTGACCCAGACACCTACCAGCGCCTCCGCCAGCACCATGCTCAATCCGGTGTCGGTGACCTCCGATGGCGTCCGGCTGTTCGTCACGGATTTGGGAAACAATCGCGTGCTCATCTGGAACACCATTCCCACCAGCAACGGAGCCGCCGCGGACGTCGAGATCGGCCAGCCCGACATGACCAGCTCGATCGCCGATAATTCGTACAGCGGCACTCCGGCCACCAGCAGCACCGATACCACCGATAAAGAGACGCCGGTTCTCTGTACCGTAGCCGAGGGCGTGGATGCGGCCGGCAATCCCCTCTATCCCTCGAACTGCAATTACACTCTGAACTATCCGCGCTTCGCGCTCTCGGACGGCACGCGCCTGTTCGTAGCGGATGGCGGCGAAGACCGCGTGCTGATCTTCAATCGGATCCCCACGGCCAACGCGGCCCCGGCCGATCTGATTCTGGGGCAGGTCGGCGGGTCGATCAACCAGGCCAGCGACGCGGCCGATTCGCTGCGCACGCCCGCATCGCTCGCCTATGATGGCGTGAACCTCTATGTCAGCGATACTTACAACCGCCGCGTCACCGTGTATACGATGGCCAATCCCGCCATCCCCTATGGAGGCATAGTCAATAGCGGCAGTCTGGCGGTTTACGCCACGGGAGCCGTTGTGATCGGGGGAACCATCCAGGCCGGCGACCAGGTGCAGATCGGCGTGCAGTTCAATAACCCCACCTTCACGACCTATCAATACACCTACACGGTTCTCGCCACCGACACGCTCAACTCGGTGATCGACGGCCTGGTGGCCGCGATCAACACCTCCAATAACGGGACCGGGGACCCCTACCTAATTGCGCTCGCCGACTACTCTCTCAGCGAGGTGATACTGAACTCCAAACTGGTGGGTGCGCAGGGCAATGAGATCAACTACGCGCAAAATGTGAACCCCGCGACCAGCGCCGCCGCCGCGGATATCACCGCCAGCGCGGGGGGAACCTCATTGACCGGCGGCACGGATGCCTCCTCCATCGCCCCCGGAACGGTCGTGACGGTGAAGCCCAATGACGGCTACACCCTGGCATCGCAGACCGCGGCGGCCGATCCGAACGCGACAACCCTGCCCACCGAACTGGGCGGCGCGCAGGTGTACTTCAATGGAATCCCCGCGCCCCTGCTTTATGTATCGCCCAGCCAAATCAACGCCCAGGTGCCCTGGGAAGTCGGCGATACGACCAGCATCAACGCCTATGTTCGAGCGACCAACAGCGATGGCACGATCGGGGTAACCACTCCGGTGGCCACCACGATCGTGACCGCCAATCCCGGCATCTACGCCAATCAGGACGGCACCGCTACGCCGCCGGCCTTGGCCTATCACGCTTCCAGCTATGCCGTCGCCATACTATCGGTGGATGGCTCGGTCACGGCCGGCGATACGGCTACGATCACCATCGGCGATAGCACCTATACTTACACCGTCCAGAGCAGCGATACGCTCGAGAGCGTCCGCGACGCGATCATCTCGCAGATGAGTGGCGATCCCCTGGTGACCGCCACATCCGCCGGGGTGTTCACGCGCATCATCATTCAGGCGCGCATCGAGGGCCCGGAAGGGAACGGGATCGCCATCGGCGCAACCGTCAGTTCGGGAGCCAATCTGGTCTTGACGGCCCTCAATGGAACCACTTGCTGCGCCAACGTGGCGGGAGCGCCCATCAACCTGGTCAATCCCGCGCGGTCCGGAGAAATGATCGAGATCTATGCGACCGGTCTGGGAGTTCCCGTCCTGACCGACATCAACCAATCGCTCATCGTGACCGGTCTGAGATACCCGATCGGCGGACCCATCACGGCGCCGCCGGACACGCAGGACTCCAGCGTTTCTTCGCTGATCGGAGGCAAGACCGGCGATGTCATATCCGCCACCCTGATGCCCGGAATGGTGGGCGTGTACCAGGTGCTCCTGCACCTGAACGCCGGTCAGCCCGCCGACCCGTACACCCAGTTCTGGATCGCGCAGGGCGAGTTCACTAGCAACATCGTCATCCTGCCGATCAGTACGAATTAAAGCGTGGGCGCCATGCCGGTGCCAGGACGTGGCGCAGGGTGCGGGATCTTACCGGAGATCGGCCGCGATTCTCGCGTCCGTTTCACGGTTACCGGGCGATCAATTCGCAGCGCACGATGGCGGTGGTGAACTCACGCGTGCCCCGATTGTGCACCCAGCGGAGCTTGCGGATCGGTACCGGCTCCAGCCACTTGAACCGTAGGGGGCTCCGTTCGACCAGTTCCTCGAAACGTCGAATCGTCATCTGATTCAGCCCGCCCGCGACCTCGCCGAAGCGCGTCGCGCCGTCCGATTTGAAATTCGACCGCCAGCGGATCAGCGCCGCCTCGGAGAACAGCAGATGGGCCCACGGAAAAACCGAGAACAGGTGGCCGCCCAGCGGATGGTACCAGGTCGGACCGAAGCTGACGCGTACCGAGCCACCCCGGTTGAGCAAGGCACGCATGGCCGCCAGAACATCGCCGGGCCGGTCAAAATGCTCGAACGCATCCAGCGAAATAATGAGATCGGCCTTCGCCGGCGGACGACCCGCGAACTCGCATATACCGCTTACGCCGTGGACCTCCGCCAATTCGCGCGCCGCATCCAGCAATTCCGGCCGTACATCGACGCCGATGACCTTCCGCGCGCCGCGCAAGGCCATCTCGACGCACTCTTTGCCTTCTCCGCAGCCGTAGTCGATCACCGTCTTACCCGCCACGTCCAGCGGCACGCCCAGCAGTTCCAACTTGGAACGGCCGGCGGAAGCCACTCCGGTACAGACCGTGGGTCCCCGGGGAGAAAGGCTCCGCAGCAGCCTATGCTGGACTCCGTCCAGGAAACTTGAATTCGTATGCAATTCCGCCTCGCGTGGCGATGGCCGGGCTTCTCTGCAGCCTCTTCAGCCGCATCCGCAGCCCAGGCACCCCATTCTACACCACGGAACAGCACTTCGACCGCGGGATAGCGGGCGTCGATCACATCGCCAAACCGCCCGAAATGGCCCGGATGAAAACGCCCTTGGAAACACGAAGGGCGCGGGGATGCTCCCGCGCCCTTCCAGCACCGAGGCGCCGCGACTAGGCGGCGTTGGCCAGCAGCTCGTCGATCGTATCGTTCGAATCCACTTCGAACTCGTGGCGATCGGCGGCTTCCTGGCAGCGAATGCAGTACTTGGTCCAAGGCACCGCATCCAGGCGTTTGGGTTTGATCTCTTCCTCGCAGTGCATGCAGATTCCGTAGCTGCCGTCCGCGACGCGGGCGAGCGCACCCTTCACATTGCGCAACATGTTGGACTCCCGGTCCAGGTTGCGAATGGCTAACTCCCGTTCCCCGGCCAGTTGCACCTCGTCCAGGGCATCCGGGGTTTTCTCGATAGCGATGTCTTCCCGGTTCCGAAGCCCCTGGGCGGCTTCCGCCCTCTTGGTTTCGAGCATCGCTTTATATTTGTTGAGTTCGGTCTGATTCATGGCTCCCATCTCCTTGTGCGCCGTCTATTTTCTTGAATTATGTTATTTTCACCGCTCCCCTTCGCACCTTATAGACGGAATTTGCTTTCAAAGGTTTCCTTGTTCGAAACCCCCCTTACGGGCTACGTTGTCGTCCTGGCTAAACCCAACGACGCCTATCGCCGTCGCTCATGTGCAATCCTCTTGCCAAACCGGGAACCCTTGCGGCGGGAACTCGGCTGCCGCAGCCTAATGCAAAATCCACCCTCTTATCGGCCAAATGCTACCATCTCTAATTTGATCCAACCAAAAAAATTCGTACCTACGAACACCCCAGCCCGCTCAGCCGCGGTTCTATGCGCGCTGGCCGCGTGTATCTTTTTCTTTGCCGCCGGCCTCGCCTTCCTGCCGCATCTAGGTGTGCAGAACGATGAGGCGCTTTTCGCCCATGCCATCTACGAGCCGCGCGCCGGCCTATTTACCGTGGCGATCGGCCATTCCACGTTCCCACTGATGTTGATGAGCTACCTGGGCACGCTAAAAGCCTGGATTTACAGGCCTGTTTTTCGGGCGTTTGGAACGGGAATGGCGGCTCTACGTGTCCCGGTCCTGCTGGCCGCGGCGGCCAGCCTCTGGCTCTTTTTTCTGCTGCTCCGCAGAATCGCCGGGAAGCGCGCCGGGGTTATTGGATGCATCCTGCTGGCCGCGGATTCAACGTACCTGCTCACCGCCACGTTCGACTGGGGACCGGTGGCTTTGCAGCACCTGCTGCTCTTCGGAGGCCTCCTGCTGCTAATCCGCTTCCACCAGACCCGCGGCCTGGGGTCCCTGGCGGGCGGGTTCTTCCTGTTCGGCCTGGCCATGTGGGACAAGTCGCTGGCCGTCTGGATGTTGTCCGGCTTCGCCATTGGCGGAATTCTGACTGTGCCGCGCCGAATTTTTGACGCCCTCACGCCGCCCCGAATCGGCGTTGCCGTGCTGGCCTTCTCCCTCGGCGCCCTGCCGCTCATAATCTATAACGTCGATAACGACTACGCGACCTTCCATAATTTCAACTACGAGCCTAACCATATCGCCGGAAAAGGCCTGCTGCTGGTCAATACCCTGCGCGGTCCGGGACTGTTCGACTGGCTGGTAAACGAGGACTGGCAGACCCAGCATCCCCACCCTCCCAAGGGCGCGCTACCCAAATTGTCTGCCCGTATTTCGGCATGGGCAGGTCACCCTCGGCACAACCTGATGCTCGATGCCTTTCTTCTGGCGCTGCTTTTGACTCCGTTCGCGACCGCTGCCGGCCGCCGCGCCATCCTGTTCGCCCTAATCACGCTGGGGGTGGCGTGGATCCAGATGGCTATCAATGCCGAGACGGGAGGCAGCGTGCACCACACCATCCTGTTGTGGCCGCTGCCCTATATGGTGATTGCCATCGCCTTTGCGGATGCCTCGCGCCGGCTGGGCCGCGCCGGGATTCCAGCCGCCGCCGCCGTGGTGGCCATCCTGTTCGTCTCCGGCGTGCTGGTGGACAACGAATACTACGCCCTGGAGTTGCGCAACGGCGGCTCGGCGAACTGGACGGACGCCATCTTCAAGCTCGCCGAATACCTGAAAGGCGTACCCGCCAGCCACATGTACACTACCGACTGGGGAATGTTGGACAGCCTCCGCCTGCTCGACCGTGGGAAGTTGCCCCTGCGGCAGGGCACCGACCAGGTAGCCAAGCCCGAGCTGAACCCGGAGGACCGCAAGATCGCGGAGGAGATCGTCTCCGAGCCGGGAGCGGTTTTTCTGGCCCACACCAAGCAGACCGAGTTCTTCCACAACGACCCAAAGCTCATTCGCTTCGCCGCCGGCGAGGGCTATCTGCCTGAGACCATGGCCACCATCCCCGACAGCTTCGGCCGCCCGGTTTTCGAGGTGTATCACTTCGTGGCCGCTCCGCGCTGAAGCGCGATCCGCGCGGCCAGTTGGCGGGGCACGCTCAGCGCACTTCGAAGACGCCGAAGGCGAGTCCCAGTTGGCGGGGATCCCCGGGCGGGATGAACGTGCGGCTCACCTCTACCGCGATCTGCATCTCCGGCCGGCCCACCACGTCGGCTGGCAGGGCAAACGCCAGCTCGAAGGCGCTCTCGCCGGGGTGAATCGAGGCCGCGGGAAGCGCCATGCCATCAACCGTCAGCGTTACCCCGAGCGGGCCGCCACGGAGCAGCGCGGTGGGACACTGGCCGTGCAGGTACAGCTTCATCCCTGCGGCAGGCGGCGCACCCATGCGCAAGGTGGCGCGCCGGGGCATCCAGCGGTGGTCCGTATCGACCGCATACCATTCGGGGCCCATCAGATAGCCCTCCAGCGGGCTGCCGGCATCCACACGCAGCGGCAGCTTGCGGTCGAGCGGTCTTTGGGCGTAGAGCGACGTGATATTGCGCAGCCGGGATCCGCGGACGTCGTAGACCACTACCTCGTCACGCTCCAGAGCCTGAGCAGTGACGTCCGCAGGCAGGATGTAATCGCCGATCTCCCCCAGGTCGGAATGCGTCGCGATCGCCTGCTCGCTGCCGGGAGCCAGGTAGACGCGATCGGCACCGATCAGCCGGAAGGGGCGGTCCAGAACGCCATTCCAGAACAAGTCTGTGTCCACACCTTCAAGCAGGATGGATTTATCGGGATGCAATTCGTGGGCACCGGCCACGCCTTCCACCAGGTTGCGCACGCGGGCGGCAATCCGGTGGTTCCACTGCGAGGCCGCCACTACCTGCGGCACCGCCATGGCAGCGTAGACCAGGGCCAGCGCCACGGCTACCCAGCGCACTGCGCCGCGCGACTTCCAGGATTCCACCAGCGCCCATCCCGCCAGCCAGCAGATGCCGATCAGCGGCAGGTACACGTAGTATTCGGTGACATGGTCGCGCAGCGGCAGCACGGGCAAAAGAGTGACCGCGTACCAGAGCGGGCCGAACAGCGCCGCCTGGGCCCCCCCACCACGCAGCTTGCCGGCCAGAAACAGCGCCAGCCCGGCGGTCAGCAGGGCCACACCCGCCGGCAGCACCCATGATGGCAAAACGAAGGGCGACCAGAGGAAGACCGGACCCACGGACCAGGTCCAATAAGTGCCCGCGGTTCGCAGCATGGAACCGGTGAAGTGCATGGCGTAATCGCCGCTCCGGGCGAACGGCGCTACGGCATGGTGCAGCACGACATAGGCGAGCGAGGGAATGAACAGCGGCAGAGTGCCGCGGAAATACTTGCGCGCGCACAGCCAGGTGTAGCCGGCCGCCAGCAACGGATAGACCGCGTTCAGCTCGAGCGCGCCGAAGCCCACCAGGAAGGCCGCCCACTGCGCTACGAGGTATCGGCGCCGGCCGGTCTCAGTGTATCGCACCAGGAAGCGCAGCGCCCCCAGCAGAAATAAGGCGCACAGCACCTGGTTATACACGCACGTCCAGCCCAGCGGCTCGACCATCGAGCCGTGAACCATCCACAACAGCGCCGCGCAGAATCCCGCCGCGCGGCTTCCCGAAAGGCGCTCGCCCAGTGCCATCACCAGCCACAAATTGACGAACTGGGTGGCGAAGACCACCACGCGGAATGGCAGCGCATCCAGTCCAAAGAGGCTGAACCCCGCCATGAAGAAGGCACGCTCGCTCCACGGGCGTATGGTGCCTTGGGCCTGAGGAGAGAACAGCGCGCGCATCAGGTCATGAAAATCCTGGACGTGCAGCCCCACTCCCAGCCAGGCGAAATCGTCGGCGCGAAACCAGGCCGTGAAGCTCTGCCAGTGCACCAGCAGGCACAAGCCCGCCAGCACCGCCGGCCCGAGATACGCAGACTTCCGTTTGAGAAGGCGCGTCCCGGGGTCCCGGGTCATTTCGATTCGAGGCCGATGGCCAGGACCACGACGCCCAGTTCGCGCGAATCGGCATCGCTGGGCGCCAGGGCCTTATCGAGCTCGAAATCGACGCGCACCGGGTCGCTGCCCGTTAGCAGATTAGCGGGCACGTCGCGCTGGAAGGTGTAATCACCCGCTTTGCTGTAGGTCTCCGGTGGCAGAGGGCTTTTGGCGACCGCAGCCGTGAGCGTGACGCTCTTTTCCCTCTCGGCGATCACCGGGGGAACGGTCAGCTTTACGCGCAGAATGGCGCCCTTCTGGGCCGACCCGGCAGGCGGTCTCAGAACCACGGCGAAGCGCCGCGCGCTCCATCTCCACGCGCCGTTCTCGACGCCGTAGAGGCCGCTCACGATCTGCGCGGCCATGCGCGGATCGCCCAGATGAATCGTCGACGCCAGCCCGGGCGCCTCTTCGACCGTCGCTTGGGCACGGACTTTTCTGCGTTTGCAGCCCAGCGGCGCAAACAGCAGAATCACGGAAAGCGCACAGGCGAGCCAGCCTGTCGCGCGAAACGCCTTTGTCATCAGTCTCCGACTCTTTCGACTTGAACCAGGCAACTGTAAAACGTGGCGCCGCCGCCGGCGTCGGTGAGCCTCTCGGAGGTCACCGCGTTGGCATTGCGCCCGCCCGGAGCGCGCTTCCCCCAGCGGGAGGAAGGCGCACTGACCACCCCCTGCGGCACGCTCTCATCCACCGCGGCCACCGCCGTGAACGCCCCACGGCCGTTGTAGATCCGCACGGGGTCCGCGGAACGTATGGCGCGCTTGAGTGCGTCGGCGGGGTTCAGGTGCAGAATGGCGGTCTGCCGATCGACGGCGTCGCGGCGCCCGAAGGTGGAATTCATGCTGTCGTCGTTTTTCGGCGAGATCAGTTCCAGCGGATAGCTCTGCCGCAGCTCCGCGTCCCCGTGGCGCGATTCCACGGGCGGCTGGTAATCCAGCGTCTCGGCGTGGAAATGGCACTTACCGTCGGCAGTGCCGAAGCCCCCTTCGGCGAACGGCAGAAACGGCTCGGGGAGATTCAGCCGCACGAAGCGCTCGCGATCCAGCCGCTCGAGCGTGATGCCCTCGACGAACGGATGCCCGGAAGCCAGCAGTCCGCGGATCATGTCGTCTTCGCTTTCGCGGAAGCAGGCGTCCTCGAAGCCCATGCGGGCCGCCAGCAGGCGGAAGATCTCGACGTTCGACTTAGTCTCGCCAGGCGCCGGAAGCGCCGGCCGCGCGAGCTGCAGGTAGTAGTGGCCGTACGCGAAATAAAGATCGGTGTGCTCCAGGAAGGTGGTGACCGGGAGCAGGATATCGGCGTAATCCGCGGTATCGTTGCGGAATTGTTCGAGCACTACCGTGAACAGCTCTTCGCGCCGCAATCCCTTGAGCACCGCGTTCTGGTTAGGCGCGACGGCCGCCGGATTGGAATTGTAGACCACCAGCCCCATCACCGGCGGGCCGCTCAGGGTGGTGAGCGCGGCGCCCAGTTCGGACATGTTCACCAGGCGCGCTTCGCGGCCTAGGGCCTTTTGTTGCAAGTCCTCGCGCTCCAGGCCCGCGCGGTTCAGGTGGAAGGCCTGCGAAGTGGAAAGCTGCAAACCGCCGCCGGGATGCTTCCAGGACCCGGTCAGCACCGGCAGCAACGCGATCGTGCGCACGGCCATGGCGCCCCGCTCGCTGCGCTGCACACCGTAGTTGAGGCGTATGGCGGCCGGCTGCGTGGTGGCGTATTCGCGGGCCAGTTGGACGATCTCGTCCGCCGGAATGCCGGTCATCTCCGCAGCCCGCTGCGGGGGCCATTCGGCCACGCGGCCGCGCAGCGCCTCGAAGCCCGTCGTGTGGCGCTCGACGTAATCGGCATCGTACAACCGTTCGCCCACGATCACGTGCATCATGCCCAGCGCCAGAGCCGTATCGCTTCCCGGATTGATGAAGAAGTGCTTATCGGCGGCGGCTCCCGTGCGGTTGCGGCGCGGGTCGATGGTATAAAACCGTGCGCCCTGGCGGCGCGCTTCCATGATAAAAGGCCACAGGTGCACGTTGGTTCCAAGCACATTGGCGCCCCAGGCGATGATGAGCCGCGCGTTGCGGAACTGCTCGGGTTCGGTGCCATAGCGCACGCCCTGCGCCTCGGTGAGGCCCGCGCCGCCGGCCGCCGAACAGATGGTGCGGTCCAGCCGCGAGGCGCCCAGCCGGTGAAAGAAGCGGCGGTCCATACCTTCGCCGTTCAGGAAGCCCATGCTGCCGCCGTAGCTATAGGGCAGCACCGCTTCCGGCCCGAACTCTTCGCGAATGGCGCGCAGGCGGAAAGCTATAGTGTCGAGCGCCTCATCCCAGGAGATCCGTTCGAAACGCCCTTCGCCCTTAGCGCCCACGCGCCGCCTGGGAAACATGAGCCGGGCGGGCGAATATTCATGCTCCAGGTACTGAGCCACTTTTCCGCACAGGAACCCGCGCGTCACCGGGTGCGAGGGATCGCCGCGCAGCTTCGATCCGCGCCCGTTCTCCACCTGGATGGTCAAGGCGCAGCAGTCCGGGCAGTCCAAAGCACAGACCGAATACTGGGTTTGGGCCATTCGACCAGATTATACCCTGCCCGCGCCGCGTGCCTCCCGCCTGGAGCCGCCGGATGCGTACGGGCCGCCGCAAGAGCCCGCTCAGTGCCGGAAAATCCGCGTATCGCCGCGCACCGGAAGGCGCAGCCCGCAAGAATCTCCGCTTCCTCGGCGATCTCAGGTTTTGACTTTCCTCACCTGGCCTCTCTGCAAGAAACGTCCGAAAGCTCAGCCTTACTCCGGGAATCTCCGCGTCTTCGCGTCTCCGCGTTGAGCTGCCTTGAAGTCCACCCGCCGATCCACGCCCGCGCACACTCATTGCCGGAAAAGCGCTTGATCGGCGGGGCTTCCGGTGTTATGGTTGAGTTAGACGTGGATTGATTTACGGCTTTTGAGCCGGGCTAATTGCAACCACGAAAAAAAGTGCTAAAGGTGAGTCGGTCTGCTCGAAACTTTGGACCCTGGCGCCTTTGGGCTCCAGGGTTTTTTGTTTTGGGAGACCCCCCGCCGGATGCTGGAGGTTCAAGTGAGCGTCTGGTCTGAAGCTGCCGCGGCCCCGTCGCTTTCCGGGCGCGAAGGGGTCCTGGTTTCCGTAACTATCGACGTGGAAGCGCGCGATCTGGAAGCGCTGCTGGAAGCGCTGGCCAGCGTCGATTTTCCCATTAACCCGCAAATTTATCACGATGCCGCCGTGCGGCATTTCTACCCCGATGGCCGGCGGTATGACCGGCCGGTGACGCTGGTGGAATTTCCCGCCTATGCCGGAAGGGTGGAGGAGGTCCGCCGAGCCATCGAATCGCGCGGCTTCGACGGCCTTTCGATGCACGTCTGGGAAATGCTGGATGCCCTTCATTCCGAGACGTTTTGCGAGAGCGCTCCGCCCGGCGCCGCGTACCGCTCGCGCTGCTTTCTGAAACACCGCGGCGCCTTCGTCCATTGATCCTGCGTGCGGCGCCGCACCTACCCTCTATACGTGACTTTCGATTTGGTCCATAATACGTGACAAGCGTTCCGTAGTGCGAGAACACTGGAACGGCGGGTGCTGACCCACGGAGGATGGCCCCGAATACGGTATGGTGCGGCATGGCGATGCGGCTGGGATTGGCTTTGCTCGGTCTGGGACTGGGACCCGTCTGGGGACAACAGTTGTTGTCCGCCGGTGGCCCCGTGCGTATGTTCACCACCGACGCCGCCACTCTGGACATCGGCGAGGTCCGCAACGACCTGCCCTGCACCGTCGAGCCGATTAAGCCGGCCCTGGGCTTCGACCTCAAGTTTCACTCCGGTTACGACGTCAGCGTCTCTCTGAAGGACCTGGCAGGCGCGGAAAACCAGCTCGTGATGGTTTTCAGGGTGATTCCGGAGGGCCGCGACCCGGTCGAGTTCGTGCAGCGCTTGAACGTGCCGGCGATAGACGAGAACACCAGGGGCCAAGCCGTGCTGAAGGGGTTATTCGACGTGGGCGAAGGCAAGTACCACGTGGAATGGCTGATGCGCGACCGTTCCGAGCGGGTGTGCACGGCATTTTGGGACCAGGAGGCCAGCCTGCCCGCCCGGGATCGCGAGATCGCGCTCGACATCGCCGCCGGCACCGTGCTTCCGGTCGATGAAGAGCAGTTCAAGCAGGAGGCCCCCGTGGAGCGCGAGGGGCCGTTGAACGTCAAGCTGATCGTCAACTTCGCCCCGCAGGATGCCGCTTCGGCCAGCCTCCAGCCGTCCGATACCGATGGCTTGTGCTCGATCCTGCGCAACATAGCCCGCGAGCGGCGCATCGGAAAGTTCACCCTGGTTGTCTATAACATGCAGGAGCAGCGCGTCATCTACCGGCAGGACGACGCCTCGCAAATCGACTTTCCGGCCATCGGCGAGGCGCTGAAATCGCTCAATTTGGGAACCGTGGATCTCAACCGCTTGAACCAGAAGCATGGCGACTCCGAATTCCTGGCCGGCCTGGTCACTCGCGAGATAACCGATGAAAAGAAGCCGGATGCCGTCATTTTCGCCGGGCCGAAGGTGACCCTGGACAGCGGCCCAATGCTCGATGCGCTCAAGCCTCTCGGGGAGGTGAAGGCTCCGGTTTTCTACATGAATTACGAACTCGACCCGCTGATGACTCCCTGGCGGGACGCCATCGGGACGGCCGTGCACTTCCTCAAGGGTTCCGAGTTCACGATTTCGCACCCGCGCGATCTTTTCTTTGCCTGGAACGAAATCATCGGCCGTATTGTAAAATCAAAGGTTGGCAGGACTTCGACGATAGCTGCGTCCTCGCAATAATCATGCAGGTACTTCCCATCGCGTGTCTGCTGGCTTCCGCGGTGATTTCCGGCAGCGCGCAGCAGAAGTTTGGCCTCACGGAGAATCTGGCGCCCTACATCCCGACTCCGGAAATACTCGTCGAGAGAATGCTCGAAGCGGGGCACGTCAGGCAGGGCGACGTGGTTTACGATCTGGGCAGCGGGGATGGCCGCATTGTCATCATGGCCGCCCAGAGGTTCAATGCCCACAGCGTGGGAATCGAAATCCGCGAGGATCTCTGCCGCAAAGCCGAAGAGCGCATCAAAGCGTTGGGGCTGGAGGACCGTGTGCGCATCGTTCAGGACAGCGCGCTGCGCGTGGACCTGAGCCCCGCCACGGTGGTGACCATGTACCTGCTCACCAATTCCAACGAGCGCGTGCGCCCCAGCCTGGAAAAATACCTGAAGCCGGGCGCGCGCGTGGTTTCGAACGACTATCCCATTCGCGGCTGGAAGCCCGCCGAAATGCTGGTGGTGCGCACCGGCATGGCCGAGCACCGCATCTTCGTCTACGAGATCGGCCACACGCATTAGAGCGCCAGGCCGCCCACCCCGCCGGTCCGTTCGCTATTTCGATTTCTGGGCGTTCTCCACGATGCTGCGGGCCATGTAATTCTCGACCTTCGACTGGTTGCGCGCCACTTCGTAGTAGGCGCCCCGCAGGAGCTGGTCCTTGCGGTTCAAGAGGGTCTCGCGGATATCCTGCTGCACTCGCGGATCGTTCAGCTCGCGCTGCCCGGCCGGCTCCTTGGAGATCACCTGCAGGATGCGGTAGCCCTCCTGGGTATGAATGATGGGCGAATACGCACCCGGCTGCAAACCCATGACCATCTTGCGCAGTTCGGGATTGGCTTTTTCCAGCGCCGATTCCGGGATATACCCCATGTCGCCTCCATTGGGCGCGGTGTTGGGATCCTCGGAGTAGTTCTGGGCCAGTTCGGCGAACTTCTCGCCGGTCTTGAGCCGGACCTCCAGCTCGGAGATTTTGCGCTTGGCCTCGGCCTCGTTCTGGGCTTTGCTGTTCTTCAGGTTGCGCACGTTGGGATCGGCCACGGGCGTCACCATGATCTGCGAAAGGTGCACCTGCGGCTCGGCCAGATTGTAGCTGGTCTTGTTGGCGTTGTAGAAATTGGTGACCTCGAGATCGGAGATGCTGATGTGCGAGGTGATCTCGCGATTCACCAGCTTATCGACGGTGAGCTGGCGGCGGACCTGGGATCGCAGGTCGTCGATCGTCATCTTGCGATCGGCCAGAGTCTTTTCGAATTCCTCTTTGGTGTAGGGCGCCTTCATTTTGTTCAGCTCGGCATCCACGTCGGCGTCCACGGCCGTCAGTCCCAGCTTTTCGGCACGTTGGAGCATGATCTCATTGGTGATGAGGCTGCCCAGAACCTCCAGCTTTTGCGACTGGATCTGGTCTTCGTTGGCGCCTTCGGCCTGTTGTTGGGGCTGTGATTTGTAAATCTTATCGAGCTCGGCGTACGTGATGGCGTGGCCGTTGACGGACGCCGCGACCCCGGCGGGCGGCGTGCTCCGGCACGAAAGGAGGCCGATCGCGGCGAGCACCGCGACCATTAGAACAAGAAATGGCTTCATTGGCGGAAACTCCATTGTACCCGTTTGGCCCGTAGGGCTTGCGGGACCCGCTGGCGCTCGGCAACCGAGCCACGACCGTGAGGGGGCGGTCTTGTCTCCACCCCTTCTCGGGCGCGATATCCTCGATTAGGGGCACCGCCCGAGGAGGCACCATGAAACGAAGCCTGCGGGAAATCGCGCACACGCGCAGCGGAGATAAGGGCGACGCGGTGAATATCGGGCTGATCGCGCTCGATCCCCGCGACTACGGTCTGCTCGCACGGGAGGTCACCGCCGAGCGCGTGAAACTCCATTTCGGCGAGCTTTGCCGGGGAAAGGTGGAGCGCTTCGAACTGCCCAATCTGGGCGCCTTGAATTTCGTTCTGCACGAGGCCCTCGATGGCGGCGGAACCGTCTCCCTGCGAACGGATGCGCAAGGCAAGACTTACGGCGCCGCGCTGCTCTCGATGGAAATCGACGTTCCCTAGCAACCGTCAGGATTGGAACATGGAAATGCCCGCGATCCCGGCCGCGCCGGCGGCCAGGCATTCGGACGCGTTGCGCTCCGTGACGCCGCCCAAAGCCAGCACCGGAATGCTCACCGAATGCACGGCCTCCCGCAGGCGCTCCAGGCCCAGCGGCGCGCCGTAGCCGGCCTTGGAGAGGGTGAAGAAGACCGGGCCGAAGACGGCGAAATCGGCGCCCTGCCGCTCGGCTGCGCGGAGATCGGCCACCGAGTGCGTCGAGATGCCGATCAGGAATCCCGCGGGCGCGATGGCGCGCAGAGTCTCCGGGGCGAGCGAATCCGAGGGCAGGTGGACGCCGTGGGCTCCCGCGGCCAGCGCGATATCCGCGCGCGAGTTCACCAGGATGCGCGTCCCGTGAGGGTTCGGCAGCGCCACCATGCGGCGCACCAGCTCGCATAATTCGCGCGCCGAAAGATCCTTCTCGCGTACCTGGATGCGCTCGATGCCCCGTTCGAGCGCGCGGCGCACCGCTCCCAGAAGCGCCTCCGTGCCGCCCGCCGCCCGCCGGTCGGTGATGTAGTAGCGCAGCATCAGAGCGGCTCGTAGTAGCGTTCGCCGGCGCAGGCTCGGCACAACACGCGGCCGGCGCTCTCGATGGCGCGCCCGAAATTCACCGCCTCGCCGCACTCCGCGCAGGCCACCCGCGGAACTTTCGAGCCGGGCAGATCGCGCGCATCCAGAGCCACGCGCACCCATTCGAAATCGAACAGCTCCCAATCCGGCATCTCGCGGTAGGCCAGCGTCTGCTTGCGGCCGGAGCTCTCGACGCCCGGGTACAGCTCGCGAGCCCGTTCGCGGGCGCTCTCGCGCGCCACCACGCGCACGGCGCGGTCCTCGCGCAGGTCGCAGAAGGTGGCCGCGAGCTTTCCGAAATCGCGAAACTTGAGCGCGCGCTTGCCCAGCCGGCAGCCGGTCACCAGGGAAATAGCGTCGGTGGCGCAGCGGTCGATCTCGACGAACGTGACCAGCCGTTTGCGGTCCGCACCCGCGGGGTCCTCCAGGCCCAGAAGCCGCACGCCATAAAGCGCCATGCGGATTCCCAGTATCTGCCCCGCGCACAGGTGGCCGTGGGCGGTCTCGGCCAGCCCCTCGTATTCGGCGAGAGTTCGAAGCGCCATGGATCAGAGGACGATCAGAGCTTCCGGTGGAAACTCCACCAGCCAACTCTTATTATCCTTCCGCCGCGCGAACTCCTCGTGCGCCACGTCCGCGAAGATGCCGTGCGAAAACTCCAGGCGCACCGATCTCCACCGGGGCACCGCGCGCAGCAGCTCGACGCCGATCAGGCCGGGTCGCGCCGCCACATCTCCGGCAAGCACGCGCACGTTCTCCGGGCGGATCGCCACCCACACCCGGTCGCCCCGGAAATGGCCGCGAATGTAAGGGCCTTCGAGCGAGAAGTTTTCGATCTCGAGACGGCTGCGGTTGTGGCCCGGATCGAGCGCCCCGATGGTGGCCGCGAACAGATTGGGGATGCCCGTAATGCGCGCCACGTCGAGCGATTCGGGCCGCTCCAGCACCTGCCGCGGCGTGCCGCGCTGGGCGATCCGGCCGGCGCTCAAAATCGCCAGCTCGTTGGCCGCCGCGCAGCACAGGTCGAAATCGTCCGTCACCAGGAGGATCGGGCAGCCCGCCGCGGCGCGCATCTGGTTCACCAGCGGCTCGCTCCACCCGCGGTCGTCTGCGAGCAGCAGTTTCGGCTCGGCGGCCAGCGCGCGCGCCACCTCGCCGCGCAGGCGCTCCCCGGCTGCGATTTCGCGCGGACGCTCGCCGGCCGCCGCCGTGAGCTGGAAGCGTTCGAGCATTTCGCCGGTCTTGCGATGGCGCTCCAAACGCGGCCGCCGCCGGGCCGCGAAAAGCAGGTTCTGCCGCAACGTCATGTGCGGAAACAGCGCCTCCGCCGGGCCGATGTAAGCGCAATCGCGATGCCGCGCCGGCACGTTCACGCCCGACGCGGCGTCGAACAGGATGGCGTCCTGGAGCAGAATGCGCCCGCTATCCGGCCGCTCGATGCCCGCCAGCAGCGCGAGCAACAGCGTCTTGCCGGCGCCCGTGGGGCCGGAGATGGCCGTCACGCCCGGTCCAATGGCGAAATCCACGTCCAGCGAGAAGCCGGGCGGAATCTTCCTGCCAATGCGCGCGTGGGTCATGGCTTCAGCCGGCTCGCAATCGCCAGCGTAGCGAGCGTCTCCGCCAGCACGCGGCCGCCCGCCAGGCCCGCCGCCAGCAGCATGGGGCGGTACGCCAGCGGCAATTCCACCACCCAGAAGACGCGCCATTCCGATGCGCCCAGCGTGCGCGCCGCGTTCGCGTACCGTGCATCCAGCCGCGTGAACGCCGCGCGCCCCGCCCACACCATCAGCGGCACCGAGGCCAGCGCCGCGGCCGCCCCCGCGGCCTGCCAGGTGAAGCTCCCGCGCCGCTCCAGCACGCACAGAAAGTAGTAGCAGATCACCGGCGGCGGCACAAACAGCGCGGCACCCAGCAGCGCGGCCAGCGCCGCCTTCCACGCGAACTGTTTGCGCGCCAGCAGCCAGGCCAGCCACGGGCCCACCGCCAGCGCCGCCGCCGTGGCCACGCCGGCCACGCGAAGGCTGAACCAGAGCATCGAGGACCTTCAATTATAGCGGCCGGAAACGCGCGCTGAAGTGGCGCAGGAAAGGCGGCTCCTCCACAATCTCCATGCCGCGTATCGCCTGCTTGCGCGCATTCACCTCCAGAATCGCCTCTACCACGTAATCGATATGGCTCTGCGTATACACGCGCCGCGGAATGGCCAGGCGCAGCAGTTCGTGCCGCGCGGCCGCCCCGAACATCACCGAGCCGATCTCGACCGACCGTATCCCGGCCTCCCTGTATAGCTCGACGGCCAGCGCCTGCCCCGGAAACCGCGCCGGCGGGATGTGCGGCAGCATGCGCGCCGCATCGATATAGATAGCGTGCCCGCCGGGCGGCTCGACGATGGGCACGCCGCGATCGGCGATATGCCGCCCCAGGTATCCGGTCGAGATGATGCGGTAGCGCAGGTAATCCTCATCGAGCACTTCTTCGAGGCCCGTAGCGATGGCGTCCAGGTCGCGCCCGGCGAGGCCTCCATAGGTCGGGAAGCCCTCGGTCAGAATCAGCAGGTTGGTCTGCTGCTGGGCCAGGCGGTCGTCGTTGGTCGAAAGGAAGCCGCCGATGTTGGCGAAGGCGTCCTTCTTGGCCGAGAAGGTGCAGCCATCGGCCAGCGAAAACATCTTCTGCGCGATGCGTTTGGGGGACCAGTCGCCATAGCCCGGCTCGCGCTCCCGTATGAACCAGGCGTTTTCGGCGAAGCGGCAGGCATCGAGATAGAGCGGAATCCCGTGCCGCGCGGCCACGCGCTTGACGGCCTCGATATTGGCCATGGAGACGGGCTGGCCGCCGCCGGAGTTATTGGTGATGGTGAGCATGGCGAGCGGAATGCGGTCCGCGCCCTCGGCGGCGATGAGCGCCTCGAAGGCGGCGACATCCATGTTGCCCTTGAAATCGAGGCGCGCCTGGGTATCGGCGGCCTCCGGAATCGGCAGGTCCACGGCGCGCGCCCCCATGAATTCGATATTGGCGCGCGTGGTATCGAAATGCGTGTTGGAGGGCACCACGTCGCCGGCCTTGCACATCACGGTAAACAGGATGCGCTCGGCCGCCCGCCCCTGGTGCGTGGGGATCATGTGTCGGAAGCCGGTCAGTTCGTCGGCCGCGCGCTTGAGCCGGAAGAAGCTCTCGCTTCCGGCATACGATTCATCGCCGCGCATCAACGCGGCCCACTGCTCGGTGGACATGGCGCTGGTCCCCGAATCGGTCAGCAGGTCGATAAGGATGTTACGCGCCGCGATACGGAACAGGTTATAGCCGGCCTCTTCGAGGTAGCGCTCGCGCTCCTTGCGGGAAGTCTGCCGCAGCGGCTCGACGCTCTTGATGCGGAACGGCTCGATGATGGTGTGCACGTAGGCGATTATAGGGCAGATTGGGGGAGAAACTCACCGCGGAGACGCGAAGACGCGGAGGTTACGCGGAGAAGGACAGAATAGTCCTGACTTGACGCGGGGCGGGTCCATGCTTCCAGCAGCCCACTTCTCGCCCGCGATTACACGCTAATACATCTGGCGCACATTGTCGCTCGATGGCGGGTTCCTATGTTTGCTTTGAGAGGGCCTGTGGCCGCGACTCCCGGTGGTCACGAAGAATAGAGATGCTCCCCAGGAAGGCCTCATACCAACGTCCCAGGTGATCTGGAGATGTCAGAAACCACTCCGACCCACCACCACCCGTTATGCGTCTGCCTGCCAGGGCCAGCGCATCATGTAAAAGCCGTTCAAGGCTCCTCGCGTTGTCGGTGCGGATCACAAGGCCGATTATCGGGGGACGTGGAAAGCACGTCAATGCCCCCTGGCCGATAATTCGACTGTCTACCGCACCGGCAGTACTTCCGACCTTGCACTCCCAAACGGCGAGACCGTCGCGCCTTGCAATTTCGGCGTGAGCATCGTGATAGTAGAGGTAAACCGATTCGGCACCCTCGCCGATGATGCGTTCGATCATGAGTCCAGCGGCAGTATCGGCTTCCATCCCCTCAAGGGAATCGTCACCGTCGTCTTCCTCATCAACGGTGTCCTCGTCGAGTTCGTCCTGTACCTCAGCTTCGATCTGAGCATCAGAATTTCTGATCTGCCAGTACTTGGGTTGCGGGCTGAAAATCCGCCCGTCATTTCGCAGATCACGGAGAGCTCTCTTGGCCGATCCCACGCCCGTCGGCCCTCCGATGAAGAAGCCAGCGGCTGGGGCAAGTGTCCGGAGCTTAAGAACTATCTCACTGCGTTTAAGCGGGCCACATTTCAGGGCTTCGAGAATCAGTGGCTTAAGCGCCGTCGGGCTGGCTGGCATCAGACGGCTACTAGAGACGGCTGGATTCGAAGGTTGCTCCATTTAGGGGTATTCTATCCGATTCGGTAGGTGCGGAGCTTCCTGGCGATATGTGCGCCCATTGCGGACTTCATCCACTGCGAATACTCCTGCCTTTATCCTCCTCGGCCCGTCCCCATTCCCCGCCTGTGATACAACCCTTTATATGCCACTCCCCGCTACCCTGGTAATCGTGTCCGCGCTTTCCCCCGAGAACCTCATCTCCGTGAAAGAACTCTTCACCGAGTATTGGGATTCCTTCGGCTTCACGCCTTGCTTCCAGAACTTTGACTCGGAATTGGCGGCTCTCCCCGGCCAATACCGGCCACCTCAGGGACGGCTCGCCTTGGCCCTCTCCGGCGGTGAACCTGCGGGATGCGTGGCACTCCGCCCGATAGACGCAATCCGGTGTGAGGCCAAGCGTCTTTATGTGCGTCCGCGCTTCCGGGGCCAGCGCGTCGGCAAGGCACTCCTCGAGTGGCTCATCGCCGAAGCGCGTTCGGCCGGGTATGAAGAGATGGTGGGCGATACCATGCCGGTCATGGAGCGGGCCATCGGCATGTACGAACGCACCGGCTTCGAGCGCACCGGGCCTCATGCCAAACAGGCTACGGCGGGGGCGATTTATCTGCGGCTGCGGCTGTGATCCGTGATCCGGGCCGCGCCCGCCTTCAGTGCCGCGTCTGGTGGCCGGAGGCTTCCCAGCGGCCGATCAGCAGGTCCAGCAGGCTCGACCACGTCCCTTCCGGGTGTTCCAGCTTCTGGAAAAGCTCCACGTATTCGGGCTTCTTCAGGCCCATCCCGGCGAATGCCAGGAAATACGGACTCTCGTTCGCGAACTCGGTGATCTGCTCCTTCTTCCACGCGCGCGGGTCCTTGAGATAGGGCTCCAGGTAATCGATGGCCGTGCCGATGGTGGCGCCGCCGCCGCTGCGGCCGTTTACGCTCACCGACCAGAGGTCCACTCCCTGCACCTGCGCGATGCGGCAGACGGTGGCCAGGGCTTCCAGGTTGAAGGCCGAATAGGAGAGCGAGCGCGTGCGCGCCTCCTCGCTGGGCGCGCTGCCATCGGCGCGGATCTGCCGCGGGAAGATCGAGCTCCGGTACCATTGGAAGGCCGTCTGCCCGGCCGGCTGATCCTCCACGAAACTGGCCACCGCGGCCACCTGCGCGGTCCACCAGGAGGCGTGGTTGTTGCCGCTGTGGCGCTCTTCCATGCCGTTCTTGCTCTGCGTCAGCCAGCGCAGGTATTCCTCGAACCACTTGCGGACGGCGGCCTGGTCCTTGGCGTCCCAGGCGCGCGTCTGAGCCAGGAACTCCATCCCCTGTATAGCGCGAATGAACACGCGGCCCTCGATGATTCCGCCGGGGCGCCCCGTGTCCAACTCGGGCACGGCCTGGGCGAATTCCAGGTTGGGGTTCATGCGCGTTTTGGGGTTGATAAACCAGGTGTTGACCACGCGGGCGGCGCGCTGAGCGTAAGCCTCGTCGTCCAGCAGGAAGGCCGCCGTCCCCAAGGTCAGGATGGTGTCGCACATGGCGTCCAGGGCGTTGCGGTTGGCCGTGAAGCGGTCGGGATTCACACGCCCGTCCTTGTGGATGTAAGGGCCGCCGGGATGCTCGGGATCGGGCCACCAGTAGGGCGCCTCGCTATAGTAATCGTGGGCGTCGATCTCCAGGTCCTTAGGCCGCTCGAACGTCACCGTCCAGGGGCCTTCCCGCATGCGCCGGTCGGCCTCCGTGCGCAGCCGCCGGACGGCGTCCTGGGTCCACGCTTCTTTTCGGACAATGGCGCTATGGATCGGCTCGGCCTCGTCCTCGGACACCAGCGTCATGGGGGTGTCCGCGGCCTGGAGATACAGAGCGGTCGCGATCAATAAGGCAAAAATCCTCACCAAGTAGCGATTGTATCGAATGGCGCGGTCGCGGTCGGGCGTCCTGTTATCATACTCGTTAGCCGCCCATCAAAAACGAGTTTGGGCAAGCTAAAGCGTGGGGCATGCTTTAGCTTGCCCTGTATTGTGGGAAGGGGATTGCATGAGAAAGCCGGTTCAGGGGACGATATTCGCGCTGTTGGCGCTGGCCCTGGTTGCGCCGCTGGGCGCACAGGTCCCTGTAACTAAAGAAGAAACCATAACGCGCGAACAGGCCGACGCCATTCTGAACGAGCTGCGCCAGATCCGCAGTTTGCTCGAACGCCAGTTGGCCAATAACGCCGCGCAGGCGCCCAAGCCGCCGGCGCCCACCCGGGCCAAGCTCGACCTGGCGGGCGTGAACATGCTCGGCTCCAAGGATGCCCCCCTTACGCTGGTGGAATTCACCGATTACCAGTGCCCCTTCTGCCAGCGCTTCCACACCACCGTCTTCGCCGATCTCAAAAAGAATTATGTGGATACCGGCAAGCTGCGCTTCTACAGCCGCGACCTGCCTCTGGATTTCCACTCCAACGCTCTGCGCGCCGCGCAGGCCGCCCGCTGCGCCGCCGAGCAGAATCAGTTCTGGACGCTGCGCGACCTGATGGGCGCCAATCCGGACAAGCTGGATATGGAGAACCTGGCCGGATTCGCCGGCACGCTCAAAATGGACGTGCCCGCCTTCCGCTCCTGTGTGCAGAGCGAGAAATACAAGAACGCCGTGCAGACCGACACCCTGGAGGCCATGAAGATCGGCGCCGATGGAACCCCCGCTTTCGTGATCGGCCGGAGCACTCCGGAGGGCGTCGATGGCGAGCTGATGGTGGGAGCCATGCCGTACCCGATGTTCGAAGAGAAGCTGAAAGCCCTGGGCGCCG